>PPCM01000261.1_pt1:0-60000 | contig 63218 bp, 57 predicted proteins | sample 1555541 | NCBI WGS metagenome assembly PPCM01 (sample SAMN05284479, study PRJNA326546) | Marine sediment metagenome, whole genome shotgun sequencing project. | isolation source: marine sediment | place: Germany: Wadden Sea | collected 2012-09-05 | reverse complement strand
GGTAGACCCGAAGCCGGGTGATCTATCCATGACCAGGGTGAAGGTCGAGTAACATCGACTGGAGGCCCGAACCGATATAGGTTGAAAACTGTTCGGATGAGTTGTGGATAGGAGTGAAAGGCTAATCAAACTCGGTGATAGCTGGTTTTCTCCGAAATATATTTAGGTATAGCCTCACATGATGACTAACGGAGGTAGAGCACTGACAAGGCTAGGGGGCCCACCGGCTTACCAACCCTTTTCAAACTCCGAATGCCGTTAAGTTCAAATGTGGGAGTCAGACTACGGGAGATAAGTTCCGTGGTCGAGAGGGAAAGAACCCAGACCGTCAGCTAAGGTCCCTAAACTGTGCTAAGTGGGAAAGGATGTGGAATTGTGAATACAACCAGGAGGTTGGCTTAGAAGCAGCAACCCTTTAAAGAAAGCGTAATAGCTCACTGGTCTAATGATACCGCGCCGAAAATTTAACGGGGCTAAGTACAGTACCGAAGCTACGGATTCAAATTTATTTGGATGGTAGGAGAACATTGTGGCCGCCTGAGAAGGTACACCGAAAGGAGTGCTGGAGGTTCCACAAGAGCTTATGTTGACACGAGTAGCGAAAAACAAGGTGAGAAACCTTGTCGCCGAAAGCCTAAGGTTTCCTGTAGTCAAGTTAATCTGCTCAGGGTTAGTCGGCTCCTAAGGCGAGGCCGAGAGGCGTAGTCGATGGGAAACAGGTTAATATTCCTGTACCACTATCATAATGTTATGGTAAGGGGGGACGGAGAAGGTAAGACCATCCGGGCGTTGGTAGTCCCGGTTTAAGCGTGTAGACTTGAAACTTAGGCAAATCCGGGTTTCTTTAAGGTCAAGGCGTTATGACGAGTCCTTTGGACACAAAGTGGTTGGTTCCATGCTTCCAGGAAAATCCTCGTATCTAGTTATGATTGTGACCGTACCGTAAACCGACACAGGTAGGCAGGTAGAGAATACCAAGGCGCTTGAGAGAACTCTGGTTAAGGAACTCGGCAAAATAGCACCGTAACTTCGGGAGAAGGTGTGCCCTTGTAGTGATCTTTTTTTACAAAAGTGAGCTTGAGAGGGTTGCAGTGAAATGGGGGGAGCGACTGTTTACTAAAAACACAGGACTCTGCGAAGTCGAAAGACGAAGTATAGGGTCTGACGCCTGCCCGGTGCCGGAAGGTTAAAAGGACGTGTTAGCTTCGGCGAAGCACTGAATTGAAGCCCCGGTAAACGGCGGCCGTAACTATAACGGTCCTAAGGTAGCGAAATTCCTTGTCGGGTAAGTTCCGACCTGCACGAATGGCGTAACGATTTCCCCACTGTCTCAACCAGAGACTCAGCGAAACTGTAGTACCGGTGAAGATGCCGGTTACCCGCAACAAGACAGAAAGACCCCGTGAACCTTTACTATAGCTTGGCATTGGTTTTAGAGGTAGCATGTGTAGGATAGGTGGGAGACTTTGAAGTGTGCACGCCAGTGTGCATGGAGTCACCCTTGAAATACCACCCTTGCTATCTTTGAAATCTAACCGCGGTCCGTAATCCGGATCCGGGACATTGTCTGGTGGGTAGTTTGACTGGGGCGGTCGCCTCCTAAAGAGTAACGGAGGCGCGCGATGGTTCCCTCAGGCTGATTGGAAACCAGCCGTAGAGTGTAAAGGCATAAGGGAGCTTGACTGCGAGACTGACAAGTCGAGCAGGTACGAAAGTAGGTCTTAGTGATCCGGCGATTCCGCATGGAAGGGTCGTCGCTCAACGGATAAAAGGTACTCCGGGGATAACAGGCTTATCTCCCCCAAGAGTCCATATCGACGGGGAGGTTTGGCACCTCGATGTCGGCTCATCACATCCTGGGGCTGAAGCAGGTCCCAAGGGTTTGGCTGTTCGCCAATTAAAGTGGTACGCGAGCTGGGTTTAAAACGTCGTGAGACAGTTTGGTCCTTATCTGTTGCGGGCGCAGGATATTTGAGGAGATCTTTCCCTAGTACGAGAGGACCGGGATGGACGAACCTATGGTGTTCCAGTTGTTCCGCCAGGGGCATTGCTGGGTAGCTATGTTCGGCAGGGATAACCGCTGAAAGCATCTAAGCGGGAAGCCCACTCCAAGATTAGATATCCCAAGTTTAACTTCTGAAGGGTCGTGGTAGACCACCACGTTGATAGGTCGGGTGTGGAAGCATGGTAACATGTGGAGCTTACCGATACTAATAACCCGTGCGGCTTATCCATATTCTTGATTATTCTATTAATATTAGAATTCAAACTTTTTCTTACTCTGAAAATTCGATTACTGAAATATAGATTACATATTTCGGTGGCCATAGCGAAGAGGCTCCACCCGTTCCCTTTCCGAACACGGAAGTTAAGCTCTTCAGCGCCGATGGTACTGCATGGGAGACTGTGTGGGAGAGTAGGTCGCCGCCGATTCTTTTTTGAAAAGCCCCCAACCAATATTTTTTGGTTGAGGGCTTTTTTTTTGGCTTGTAGTTTGAGAAATTTAAATAAAGAAATATTTCTAGAAGGCAAAATATCGAGAATATCTATAGATACCTACCATTTCTGCTAGGTTCATTATACTCCGAAATGTATCAAGATACTTAAATGCTAAGAAGGATTGATACACAATAGGGTGTGTCATTGTAGTATTTGAATTAGCTGAATCTTTTTTAAAGGAGAAAACTAATGAAGCATTTTGCTGGAGTGTTTGTAATTTTGTTAACTTTGTCGCTTATGGTAGTACAATTTCCTCATACCCTGTATGCAGCTGGAGGTGACTCAAGTGAAACCGTAGCTGCGAAAATATCTGTAAATACAGCGGATGAAGATATGCTGACTCAAGTACCAGGGATAGGTCCTAAAACAGCTGCGGGGATTATAGAGTATCGTAATAAAAGTGGGAAACTTACTGATATTGACCAATTGCTGAATGTTAAAGGGATAGGTGAGAAAAAACTTGCCAAATTGAAACCTTACCTAACACTATAGCCTCATATCATGACTCTATTATTTAAATAGAGTCATGATTTATTCAGATTTAGAACTCTAAATTATTTAAGTCACAAAGTGATCTTTTTTAACTTACATTCAACCAAACTCTAACACGAAAAGACAGCTGAGCAGGTAGTAGTGAGTCTAATAACTGATTGACAATATTTCATGCTAGGAGTAATTTTAAAAATCGTGTTTTATGAAAATACGATCTCCATTTTAGTATAGAAAAATGAGGGGTTGGCAAGATTAGAATGAATGTAATTGTAGTATAAGGATCGAGTAGTGAATAGAAGAAGTTGTATAAAATATCTAGCTCTTGCTGCTGTTTTAGACCCTGTTGATATGATGGCAGCGGTACCACGCATTAGAGCAGAAAAAAAGAAAACTGTTTTCACTACATTACCAGTTAAAGAACCAGTTTACACTTCCAACGAGACATCGCCGACTATTGTAATGGGCGATAAACATATCAAGGATTACCTTAGTAAAATTCGCCACCCGAATACACCTCACCCGGAAGACATTCTTTTAGATAATAATGGGCTAAGGTTGCTTGATAGTGTTGTGCGGAGAATTCAACGTGTACGTGCGTACGTAGGGCATGGTAATTTCTGTATTCTCGGTTTTGATAATTGTATAAAGGTTGCAAGAAACAGTTCAAAAGTTGGTGCATTTACTAAGGCTGAACTCGATTTCATGGAAGAGATATATTTCCGTGATGCCAAAGAATATGGTTTTTTTGGTGAAAAACAAATCATGCAAGTGACCGATGAAATCAATTCTTTAGATGTATATAAAGTGCCTTACAGTGGCAATTATCTATTTTTAGGTGCCTCCTATGAAAAATACCTTAGTATTCGTAAAAAGATTGGAGGAGATCTAATTCTTACCTCAGGTATTCGTGGCGTAACAAAACAATTTTATCTATTTTTAAGTAAAGCACATCGTTTTAGCGGTAATCTATCCTTAGCCTCTCGCTCTCTTGCTCCTCCTGGTTACTCATATCATGCAACAGGTGATTTTGATGTGGGTCAACGTGGTTTTGGTGGAGGAAATTTTTCTGAGAAATTTACAGACACACCTGTCTATAAAAGTCTCACAAACCTTGGCTACGTTCGTTACAGATATGAGCGGGATAATATGCTGGGTGTTCGTTATGAACCATGGCATGTTAAGTTATAGGAGTTTTGTAAAATGAAGTTGTTACGTTTTTTTACTTTGATTGTTTTTTTCTGTTGTTCTGTAACAGGATTTGCTCAGGCAAAGATTGATGCTGCAACTCTGCCTTCTTTTTCTCTTCATAAACATCAATCAGAAAATGAGGGTAAGACACTTCTCGTTATTGGTGGTATTCAAGGAGATGAGCCTGGTGGGTTCCATGCCGCTTCTTTGCTTATTACACATTATAACATTGAGAAAGGTAATGTCTGGATTGTTCCAAACTTGAATTTCCCTTCGATTATTAAACGTAGTCGTGGAGTTTATGGCGATTTAAATCGTAAGTTTGCATCAATTAGTGAAGGTGACCCCGAATATCTATTAGTTGACCGTATTAAGTCAATTATCCTCGATGAACAGGTTGATATGGTTTTAAACCTGCATGATGGGTCTGGGTATTATCGCACTAAATACCTCGACAAAATGCATAATCCTCACAGATGGGGACAATCTGTGATTATTGATCAAGAAGATATAACGGCTTCTCATTATGGCAATCTCGGTGATTTTAGTCGATCTGTTGTAGAACAGGTAAATGAAAAAATAACAGACTCAGAAAAAAGATATTCTGTTAAAAATACCAAGACCCGTGAAGGAAATGTCGAGATGGCAAAAACTTTGACATTTTTTGCTATAAACAATGGAAAACCTGCATTTGGTGTAGAGGCGAGTAAGTCGCTAACTAAACCGAAGCGTGTTTATTATCACCTTCAGGTTCTTGAAAGCTTTATGGATAAGATGGGCATTTCATATTCACGTGATTTTGATCTTGATGTAGCTTCTGTTGAACAAATTATCGAGGAAAAACGACAAATTGCCTTTTATGATAAACGTATTCATCTGGAAATGAGCAATGTACGAAAACGTGTGAACTATTTTCCACTAGATGAGGCTGGTAATATCGATTTTTCTACAATGGATCCTTTAATAACTGTTGTTCCACAAGCATCACATTATGATGTTTATCAGGGTAATGAGAGAGTAACCACCCTCGTACCCCAGTATTTCAAATATGATAAGCAGTTACCAACTCTAAACGTCATAGTAGACAATGATCCACAGAATGTCACCGTTGGTAATACTCTTACTGTAAGAAAGTCTTTTCAAATTGAGCCACTTGACGGCTATAGGGTCAATGCGATTGGGTTTTCGGCAAAAACAAAGGATGAAGCTGGTATTAGTTTGTCAAAAAGTGATTTTGGGAGACGATTTTCACTTGATAAAGCAGGTACAGTCTACCGTATAGAAATTTATCGTCTAGCTGCAGATAAGCAGGAAAAAGATATGTTTGCAGGAATGGTACTGATTAAATTTTGTGACAGTAAACTACAGACTTTAGCTTTGTCTGAGACTGACATTTCTGGCGATTCGTAAATATTTAATAAATAATTGCACAGTTTTACCTGATATACTCGACAGCTTGTTCTTTTTTCTGGTAAAAGATAGATATGTGTTGAGTTTATATGGCTCTCGAATGCTTTTTCAGCAAAGAAAAGGGGAACCTGGGTTTTGAGTAATTCATCAGTGCAAACCGCCACCTCTGCAAAAATCTGGCAGGGTGAGCATTACAATCGAACTTATTCTGCCTTACAAAATAGTTTTTCTGATAAGAAAAGCTGTATTGTGGTAACAGGTGGCCAAGGTGTCGGCAAAACAACAATAGTTAACCAGTTTGTCAAAGAACTGGGTGAAGATTGTCATTCACTGATCATCAGTGGCGAACAGGAAAGTGAACTTGATTTTTACTCAAGCATAGCTTCTGGTTTTGGAGTCGGTACCAGTTTTTCCTCTAAGGTACAATTTCTTGTAGAGTTTGGAAATTTTCTTTATAAATGTAACGATCAAAATAAAAAAGTAGTACTCATTATTGATGATTGTCATCGTGTACCCCAGCAGCTATTAGAAATAATTCGCCAAATTTCTAACATTGAAAAAGATAGTAAACGTTTATTGCACCTTCTTTTAGTCGGCGACAGTTCATTTGATAAAATCATCAATAGCCGAAAAAACAAACCATTACGCCTTTCTCTCGCCCTTCACCACAAAGTCGAACCCTTTGAATTAAAAGATACAGCTGAATACGTAAACTTCCGACTAGAGTCAGTAGGTTGCAAGGAGAAGGTTTTCTGCCTAAAAGGAATTGAGATTGTTCATAAGGCATGCCGAGGCAGAGTAAGGAAGATTAACTTATTATGTGAACATGTTTTAGCCAAGACTGAAGCAAATGGTGGTATTGCTGTCGAACTGTCATCGATTTACGAAAGTGTTGAGCAGTTAGGTTTTGCTGAGACTGACCCTAAACCAATTCCTATTGAAAAACCTGACCATAGATTTGAAGAAAAGCAGGTGCTCTATCAGACTCCTGAAGAGGTGCTTCCTGAACAGGAGGAGCAAGCTGCTTTTGAGGAGGTTGTAGCTGAACCCAAAAAGAAGTCCACTATTTGGATTTGGATTCTTTTTTTGCTTGGGGGAGTTGGTGCTGTGGGCTGGTGGTTTATTGCAAGCGGCGGACAGGGCTTTGCGCTCAATCATAAGGTATCGCCAGACGAGAAGGTTGAGGAAGCAAAGATAGTCGTACCAATTGTTCAACCAAGCAAACCCGTTGAGCTTCCGAAACCAAAACCACCTTTAGAAACACCCGAGTTAGCTGAGGAAGTAACCAAGGCACCTGTTGTTGAAATAGTAGAAAATGTCTCAGAGAAGGAAGTGACTCAACCTAGTGAGGAGAATACTGGCAAAACAGTTACCGAACTTCCAGAACTACCTATGTTTCCAGAAAATACAACGACTGAGCCTGAAGAACAGAAAGTAGTTCTAGAGGAAGTCACTGAGTCTGTTCAAGAGCCACAGGGAACAATGGATGAAATTGTGGAACCAGAACTTGAGCAAATTAAAGTTGTTGAAGAGGTTGTCACAGCTATAGAGCCAGTTGTGGAGACCGAGATAGCTGCTGAGTCTGTTGTGTTGCCGGAAGCTCTAGAATCTCCACCCGCAAAACCAGAACCAACTGTCTTGCCACTTGAGTCAAAAGTTGATGAGCCTAGTCCTGAAGAAATACTTGCTGAGAATTTAATCGAAGATGATGCTAAAAAAGATGCTATAGATCCTGTTGTTGTAGTTGAGCTTAGTGATATTTCAAAAAGAAAACCAGAAAGCCCCAATTTACAGACTCAACCAGAGAGTCCAACAGATGATGATAAAGAGCAGCTAGAGGTGAGTGAAGATTATCCGAAAGAAGTCTTTATTTTTAGACTTGAGCCGGATTCATCAGAATTGACTACCTATTATAAAGAGAAGTTTAAAGCTTTTGTAAAGCTTGCCCAAGAGTACCCAGATCTACCTATTCAGGTACGTGGTTATGTTTCTTCTGATAACGATACAGATGAAAATCGTGAATTGTCTCGTAAACGTGCTATTCAGGTGTATAAAATGTTACTTGATAATGGGGTTGAGTTTACCAGAGTTCAGGTTATAGGTATGGGTGTTGAAGATCCTATTATGTCTAACGCAACTCCTCAAGGACGTTATAAGAACCGTAGAGTTGAAGTTGAATTTGTGATAAACGATAAAAGTTAAAAGGAGAAAGAGATGAACAAAGTGATACTTGTTTTGCTTGCTATTTTTCTTGCACCGGTTGCTGTATTTATGAAAAAAGGTGCTGGAAAGGATTTGCTTATTAATATTCTGCTCTGCTTTCTTGCCTATATACCGGCAGCAGTGCATGCACTATATCTGGTGACGAAAGACTAAGGTTATTTGTTGCAAAAGATGTGGAATATAAACCGTGGCTATTTAAATAGCCACGGTTTATTGCTTTGTATCAGAGAGTGACAGAGACAGTCTTTGATAGTTTTTATTGAGGCTATGATTCTCGTGTATATGATTTTTTGCAGCAAGACTCAACTTCCGCCTGAGAACATCGTCATCTAGAATTTTACTCATATTGTCAGTGAAAATCTCGGGTTTACTTGCTGGTGAGAGAAGACCTGTTTTATTATGGACGATTGCCTCACTTGCCCCCCAGTTTGCAAAACCAACACAGGGTAAACCGCATGATTGAGCTTCGGCGTAAACCATGCCAAAACCTTCTTCTATGCCGGGAAAGGCAAAAATATCACCACAGCTGTAATAGCGGTACATTTCTTCTCGTTTAACCATACCGGTGAAAATTACTTTATCACTAAATGGAGCTACTTGGTCTTCAAGAAGTTCCCTATTTGTTCCATCTCCAATCAGTAAAAGGCGATAGTTTTTTTGGTTTCGTAAAAGGTGAGCAAATGAGCTTATTACCTGGCTTATCCCTTTCGTTTTAACACCGGGTCGGAACATTGCAGCGCAGACGATCACTTTTTCATCCTCACCGATTCCATATTGTTTACGCAATCTGCTACGTTCTTGTTGATTGAATGAAAATTGCTCTGGCTCTATACCTGGAGCAATGTAGTGAAGTTTTTCATCTGGTAGTAATCTTTTTAGATTCCTTAAATCTCTTTTCTTATTAGTAATAACGAGGTCAGCTTTTTGTAAAACATATTTATTGAGCAAAAAGCCTGGAAGAGTTTTCCACTTCTTTCGTCTTTTTGTTGAGTAAATTCCTTGAAAGATAACATAAGGAATACCGAGTTTGGCACTACATAGCATGCCAAGCAAATCAGGTGCTTTATAATAGCTGTGATAGCTAAGCCATAGATCGGGTGGAGAGCTTTTATACTTTTTATATATTTTATAATATTCGACAAAAAGTTGGAAAAGTTTGTGTGGCTTATAGTAGATCCAGCGTGCTCTGAGTGAACTGGGAACTGTTACATCATGCTCTTCTTTGAGATGGTCATAGATGCTTTTACCAATGATTAGATCCCCGGATGGGGTGCTGTGATCTATTGGTTTAAAAACCATGTAGTAGGCAATTTTCATTGGTGTTTGAGTAAATGAATGAATAGTTATTGAAATTATTGTCTGTGAAATTATTAATATAGTCTACAATCTAGCATATCCTAGTTAAAGAGTTCAGCTTTCTTTTGTAACTTTTTTTTACTTACATTTCTTTTTTGGAGAAACGATGATTAATCAAAAACAACCAACTACCGTCTCTCTGGTTTTAGGTAGTGGTGGTGCACGTGGTCTTGCCCATATTGGTGTTATTCGTTGGTTGGAAGAAAATAATTACAAGATAGAATCTATCTGTGGTTGCTCTGCTGGGGCTGTCATTGGAGGAGTTTATGCAACTGGTAAAATGGATGTGTTCGAGGAGTGGGCAAGAGAAATCAATGCTCTCGACATTGTTACCCTCCTTGATGTCTCCTGGGGACGTGGAGGCTTTGTGAAAGGTGAAAGATTTATAAAAGAACTTATTGCACTGGTGGGGGATAGTCGTATTGAGGATCTATCAATAAAATATACTGCAATTGCCACAGATATTGGAGAGGGAAAGGAAGTGTGGCTTCAGGATGGGAAACTCTTTGATGCAATCAGAGCTTCGATTTCACTTCCTCTTTTGTTTCAGCCATTCCGGTATCGTAACATGAGTTTGATTGATGGTGGAGTGCTAAATCCTGTGCCTATCGCACCAACCTTTAGCGATACTACAGATATTACTATTGCAGTAAATCTGAACTCCAACCGTGATGAGTTTACTGTCATGGAGTCGGAGAAAGACAAAAAAGAAGAGAAGCAGAGAGAGGAAACATCTTCTATTCGTGAAAGGATCAGTAATTATTTAGAAGATTTGCAGGATTCTTTTGGAAAGCGTGAGGATAAACCGGAAGAGTTTAGTGTAGATGACGTTGCATTTCAGGCTTTTGATGCAATGCAGTCCACAATTGCCAGACAAAAAATTGCAGCGTATCCACCTGATAGAGTGGTTGGTATTTACAGAAAAGCGTGTCGTATGCTTGAGTTTAATAAGGCTGCTGAAATGATTGAGCTTGGTTATCGTAGAGCTGGTGAATGTTTAGGTGATAAAGAACTAGGAGTATAACAATGAAAACTATCGGTATGATCGGTGGCATGAGTTGGGAGTCAACACTCAGCTACTACAAGGGATTAAACCAAGGTATAAAGAGAGAACTTGGGGGGTTACATTCGGCAAAGATCGTACTGCATAGTGTTGATTTTGCTGAGATAGAAAAATTGCAACATGAAGGATTGTGGCAGGAAACGGCGAATATTTTGAGCAGTGCTGCAAAAGGGATTGAGGCTGCCGGAGCTGACTTTTTTATTATCTGTACCAATACCATGCATAAGGTGGCACCTGAAGTGACGGAGGCTGTTTCTATGCCTCTGCTGCATATTGCTGATGCAACAGCAAAACAACTCACAAGAGATGGTATTAGAAAAGTTGGCTTGCTTGGAACCGGTTTTACAATGGAGCAGGATTTCTATAAGTCTCGCCTCACTGATCTGTATAATATTGATGTGCTTATCCCGGAAAAAGTAGATCGTGAGATCGTGCATAAGGTTATCTATGATGAACTCTGTCTTGGTAAAATAAATGAGTCTTCAAGGAATGAATATATTCGAATTGTAAAGGAGCTTTCAGAGGCGGGTGCTGAAGCTGTGATTCTAGGCTGTACAGAAATTGCCTTACTCATTAAGCAAGCAGATACTGCAACACCACTTTACGATACAACGGCTATCCATCTGGAAGAAGCTGTTCAGGTCGCTATAGGTAAAGCGCACTTATAGAAGAACTTTTTTGATGAAGTTGCTACAGATCTTTTCTGACCAGTACTCTTTTTCATTATTAAGAGCTACAAAGCCGACATGGCCCCCATATTTGGGAGTGAGGAGTTGTAGATGTTCAGATTGACTGGCGATGTCTGAAGGGTAGCATTGTGTGCCTAAGAACGGATCATCAAGACTGTTAACCAAGAGTGTTGGCTTGTTGATTTTACTTAACCAGCCTAAGCAGCTACATTTTGACCAGTAGTCTTCAGCATCCTTAAAGCCGTGGATTGGAGCAGTGTATCTATCATCAAACTGAGCAAAGTTGTTTATTTTCCAATACCCTGAATCATTCAATTCTCTAGGGTGTTTTTCTTGCTTGGCTTTTATTTTCCTATGCAGTTCTTTTAGAAAACGCTGCATATAAAGCTGATTATGTAACTTGCTTATTTCCCTTGATGCATCAGCAAGATCACATGGGACAGAAAATGTAATTGCACCTGCTACTTTGTTTGAAATCTGATCAGCCATTTTACCAAGGTACAAAAGTGTTAGATTGCCACCCATACTGAACCCAACCAAAATAATCTTTCTGTACTGTTCTTTGGCGAGGGTATGTTGCACAACATGGTGCAAGTCGTCAATGGTGCCATTATGGTACATACGAAGTCGCAGGTTCGGTTCTCCTGAACAACCACGAAAATTCCAGGCCAGTGTGTCAATCCCTGTGCGATTTAACGCCTGCGCCATTCCTGTGACGTAATTCCTCTTTGAATGCCCCTCTAGACCGTGAGAAAGAATAACCAAGGTTTGTGATCTTTTTCCAGGTGCCTGAAATGACCAGTCTAGATCAAGGAAATCATCATCAGGTGTTGAGATACGTTCTCGTTGATAGTTGGGTTTTGCTCTTGGTGCTGATATGGTTGCGTAAATCGATTGTACATGGCCATTACGCAACCAGAAAGGCGGGTTGTAAACTGGTGGATCTATAAAATTCATTAACCGATCTTTTTCAGATCAAGATCATGCATTGGTAGAATAATCGCACCACGCTCCTTAATATCCTGAATTGACTGCCAGGCAGCACGTGCATCAAGGTGAACACCTGGACAGATTGCAGGGCCATTATCTGGGAAGTTTTCCTTGTTACAGCAAAAACCGGTAATTATTGCAGCGCCTTCATCTGTGTCTACTTCAACAGAAAGACAACCGACTGTGTGACCTGGAGATGAAATGATTTTTACACCTTCGGAAATTATTCCGTCATCAGGCAGATCTGTAAAGCTTGTCTCTTCGATAAAGTAGTCATCGTAGCGATGATCAAGCGGATGAGGCTCATGGCAGAAAGCTATCTCTTCTTGACTTGCGTAAAATGTAGCATTGGTAAAGAGTGCATTATTGCCACAGTGATCATCATGTAGATGTGTATTGATGACAATGTCAATATCATCCGTTTTTAAACCCTCAGTTGTAAGGCAATCAACAAGTGAGGCAGCCTCAAGTCCTGTATCTTCGGTAAACTGGGGTGGGACAAAGAGTTCGTTTTCATCAAGACCTGTGTCGACGAGAATTTTGTGCTCATCATTTGCCACAAGAAAAGCCCAGACTGGCAACCAGATACGCTTACCATAGCCTTGCTGGTAAGTCATAATTCCTTGATCCGGGTTGCGAACACCTGTTAACAGCGGAGTGATTGAGTATTTCATGCGACATCCTCCCAAATGTTTAACAAACTCTTTTATTATTTTGAAACACTTCTAATTTATTCGTCTCCCTCACAAAGAGCACCGTGGAGAGCACGTTGAGCTTCCTGAAAGTGTTTACGTTCAATGATAAACTGCATATTTGTCTGACGCGATGTTTGAGCAACAGCAAGAATGTTGATGTGTGATGCTGCAAGAGCACCTGTTGCCCTTGCAAGAACACCTGGCTTTGCGATGTTTGAGCCTATTGCACAGACAATAGCCACCTCTTCATTGGTCACCAGTTCAAATTCACGCTGTAGATCCTTAATAAGCTCTTCAGTGCAGTCTGTGTCATAAATGATTACACCGATAGTATTAGCATTGGTTGCTTTATTAATATAAGAAACTTGGTGACGAGCCAGTACCTTCATAATATGCATATCAAAGCCAACCTCACCAACCATACGTGTATCATGGATTTCAAGGCATGTGACCTTGTCGGAGCCTGTAACAACTTCTGTTTTCGAGCGTGGGCAGATATATGCCTTGGTGATAAGTGTTCCGCTGTGAGCTGGGTCAAAGGCATTCTTTATACGGATGGAAATTCCTGCAATCTCAAGAGGCTTGGATGCCTTTGGATGAATTGCCTCCATGCCGACATCAGCTAACTGATCAGCTACATCGAAGTTGGTGTTACAAAGAGGGTGCACTTTATCTTCACCAATGAGAATTGGATCACCGGAACAGAGGTGGTATTCCTTATGGATCACTGCCTCGGTAGCTTTTAAGAGAACAGCAATTTTTGAAAAGGTAACCTCGGAATAACCTCGATCAAACTCACGCATAATACCTTCACGTCCCTTAGTGTAACCTGTTGCAACACAGATCGTCTTCTTTGGGTCGATATCTTTGAATGTATTAAGGATACGCTGATCAATGGTCATATCTCGGCCATCTTGCCAGCCGCTGAGATCAATATATGTTGCGTCGTAACCACGGTTTTGCAGAATGTTTACAGAGTTAAAAGCACTGTGCATCTCACCAATGGAGGCCAGAAGTTCACGGGCCGCGAGAAGCATTTCGCTACGATTAACGTATCCGGATGAAAGTACATTATCCATGCTTTTAAGAACAGTTACAGCAGAGTGGATGCGCTCGCAGATAAAGTCATCGGCAACTTTCAAATCGAGTCCGATATCAACAAAGCCCTTGTTTAGCTCACAGAGTCTTTCTTGAAGCCTCTCCATTGTCTCTTCGTACTCTTCGTTTTGAGCAAAGGTTTGATAGATACCAGATTGACCGGTTTTTTTATGCTCTAAGAGTTCATTGGTAATCCCGGAATAGGCAGAAACAACATAGACCCTATTGTAGATGTCTTCTGAGTTGTAGAAAATTACATTATCGAGGACTTCCCCGAAACGGGACATTGTTGTGCCACCGATTTTTTCAATACGAAGAGAATTCATTTTTCACCACCATGTAGCTTACTCTTTTGCAGAGTATATGTTTACGTCTAGGTTTTTATTTTATTGCTCTGTGCAAACCGTCTATCCTAGCACCATAGCAAAGCGCTGGCAATAAGTTTATAATTTTGCAAGCATACGGTTTTACCGTTTAAAAATAACTTTCAGTCACACATTTAAGCTCTGTTTTAATACTGTCAACCAGAGTAGGAGGTGCCAGTACTTTTGCCTGACTTCCCCAAGATAAAATCCACTTCTTCAATTCAAACGAGATAACAACTTTTAGTTGTAGAACAAGTTTGCCGTCTGGTTGCATTTCGATCTGTTGGCTTGGGTGCCATTCTCGTTCAATCACATATGGTGCTGCACTCGCTGAAAATTGTATAATAACCTGTTTTTCATCACCACCCCAGTGGACTCCAAAACGTGAACTGCTGATTTTATCAAAGTCAAAATCTTCTGGGATTGTGAACTCTATGTCTAGTTCTGTTACCTTTAGAAACCTCGAAAGACTAAAGGTTCGAACAGCTCTTCGCTGATGACAATAACCGATAATATACCAATCTCCATCGTACCGAACCGCATGGTAAGGATCCAGCTGCCTGGTTGAAACAGCTTTCCCTGGAGGTTGATAGTCAATTTTTAGCCGCTTTTTCGCTCGAACACAGTTAAAGGCGATATCCCATATCTGTGGATCTATCTTGGTACTGGGAGGGGAAAAAACTGTAAATCTAGTATTGGGGAGATCGAGATTATCCTGTTTTTCTGGAAGAGAGTCTTCGATTTTTTTATACACTGAATTAAGCCGATCATAGAGCGGGGTGCCCTTGTACTGTTCCAATAGTTCTTCAGCCAGATAAATGGCAAAGATATCACTTTCTTTAATAGACATTGCTGGCAGGCTAAAGTTCTGCTCGGTATAGAAAAACCCTCTACTCTTCGCTGAATACTCAATAGGTGCATCAAGTTGATAGCGCATATATTCAATATCTCGCTGAATGGTTTTTGCGCTAACCTCCCATTCTTCTGCAAGACTCGAACAGTTTGGAAATTTGCCCTCACTTATCTTTTTGTCGATGAAGAGTAGTCTGTTGTGTTGTGGTTTATACTTTTTCATTGTGAAATAAAGTTTCAAAAAAGGTTAAAAAAAAATTGGTGGGACAGTGTTTGTCTTATCAGGTGAACTATAGTGGCTCTATAAGAAAAAGTACAGATCATTTTACTGAGACATAAAAGGAGGATATTATGAAAGTTGTAGAGATGAGCCACGATGTGAATATTTGTTGTCCATTTTGTCAGCAAGTTGTTGAAGAAAATCATAATCAGACCTTAGAAGAGTGTCCGCATACGCTTCTAATTACAACTGATAACGGAGTGAAGTTTGGCAATGACTATATGGGGCTTGACCTGCTTGATGAAACAGATGAGGAATCTCAGTGGGGGCAGGCATTGGCTGATTTTACTGATTCAAGATTGGTTATGATTAAAACATATCAACCGGCACCATCCCATGAGGGTGCCTATTACTTGTTTAAATGTTAATTTTGCTCAATGAAAAAAGGTAGTTATGAAAGTAATTCGAGGGGATTTAATAGAAGAAGCTCTTAATGGCACATTTAATCTTATCATTCATGGGTGCAATTGCCATTGTACTATGGGCGCAGGTATCGCAAGAGGCATAAAGACAATTTTTCCTGAGGCTTATCAGGTAGATTGTACTACTAGAAAAGGTGACATGACTAAACTTGGTACCATTTCATGTGCAACAGTTGAAAGAGATGGACGAGAACTTGTCATTGTCAACGCTTATACTCAGTTTGATTACAGCGGAGCTGATTTCCTTGTTGATTATGATGCAGTAAGAGAATGTATGAAGGCTGTAAAAAAGCAGTTCTCAGGTAAACGTATAGCATATCCGAAAATAGGAGCTGGTCTTGCGGGAGGGCAATGGTCAGTAATATCCTTAATTATCAAGGAGGAGCTTGCAGGTGAAGATCATACCCTTGTTGAGTTTGTACCGAATAAATAAAGACCTTATTCAGGTAAACAGATTTTTTTGTTGATAATAGCTTTAATAGTTTTCGCAGATAATACGAACACAATTAAGGTCAGTATTTGTAAAAAAGTCAGTGCTAAATACTTATAGAGTTGAAGCTCTGTGTTTTCAAACATGACCCAGCTTGCAATGGTTATAGCAGCCATTGGGAATGAGTATGCCCAGGCAGAGAGGAAAAAGGGAATCTTGCGTAAACGAGGTACCTGTGTGAATAAGAACAGGGTGAAAAACAATCCCAGGTAATAGAGAATTTTGGCAAAATCATCGATGGACTGGTGAAGTTTTATGTAAGACATGAAACCAACTGCTGGCGGAGCGATTAAAATGAAAAGGGTAGATTGTAGCTTAGCAGGCAAAGGATCATGAAATAAGATTCGATAGAAAACAATTGTAAGAAGTAAAAGCCAGAAAAGAAGACCTACGCTAAAGAAGAACCATGAGATTTCATAATAACCAAAACTCGTACCAGCAATTGGCACTATTACATTTCCGACAGCAGGAATAAACCATGCAGGGTTGAGGTGTTGAATTTGGAAGTGTGGATGATTAATCCATGAGTTAAGAATAAATAGCAACAGTGCAAAATGCAGAACAGTACCAACTATCCAGAGGGGTTTTGCTATCTGTGGGCTGAGATGAAGCAGTGCTACAGACAGTAAAAGAAGGCTGATGGAAATGGTTGGAAAAAAACTGAGCTTAATAGGATGTTTCAACTCGGCACTGACCGCATTACTATATCGTATTATTTTTAGGACATAAAAAAGTGTAATAAGTGAAAAAACAACGATTGTTAAAACAAGAAACGGGTAATGGATTTGATAAGGGAGTTTGCAGAGAATAACAGTTTTCTCCCAAGCAATTGTCAGCCCAGAAAGACCCATGACTACTGCGAAGAATGAAATTGGAAAATCTTTTAACCTAGATTGAGTATCCATAAAAACTCCAATTAGTCGGTATCTGTTGAAAAAAAGCAGTATAGCGGACCATATCCTATTTTATTAACAATTACACATTTCTATTATTGTGTAATAGACAAGTTATTGTTTGTTCGGATTAAGGTGTAGTCGTTGTACTTTTGATAAGATAGTTATTAGCACATTCGTGTAAAACCTCGATAGCCAACTCTGTACAATGCAAATCATCATCTGGGAGCTTACCAATTTTATCTAAAATATCTGTTGGAGTTAGAGAAAAAAGCTCTTCAGGAGTACGACCAATAGCGAGTTCTGCGGTAAAAGATCCTGCAAGTTGGCTGGAGGCACAACCACTTGTAATATAAGATGCTTTTTCTACTCTTTGCTTGTCGAACTTTAAGAATATTTTGATTGTATCGCCACATTTTCCTTTGAGTGCAAATTCACTGTCGGCACCATCAAGTGGGCCGGTAAATTTCGGGTTTCTCCAACGTTCAAAACCTACTTCACCATATGCATTTTTGGCATCACTAAACGATTCTTTCTGAAATGAATCTACAAGTGCATCGAAGTCACTGTCTGATAATCTTTTCCGTGCGGTCATCTTTGCAATCCTTTTCTATAATACATTTATTTTTTTGAGCATAAATTTTGCAAACCTTCATTTATAAGTATCAAGAAACATGCCGAAAAGTCTGAAAACTCCTTGAGTCTTTTGTCTAGCAGTTGTAAGGGATAGAAGCGGAATGTTGTTGAGTGTTTTATATATTAAGGCTTGGTTGAGATGCATTTTTGCGACTCTTGTGTCGCAAGGTGTCGCATTATTGGTTTTATATTGTTTAAAAGAGAAAGATGATGAGCGAGTTAGAAATAATGAAATTGAAAGAGTTACATGGCAACTGTATTGCGTGTGGAGCAGAGAATTCATCTTCACTCAAGTTGCAGTTCCATCCTGTAGATGATCAAACAGTAGAGGGCACTTTTGTTGGTGGTTCTCACCTGCAAGGGTATGAAGGTATTTTACACGGGGGAATTGTTGCCACATTACTTGATTCGGCAATGGCTCATTGTCTCTTTCAGAAAAACATAAAAGGGTTGACCGCTGACCTGCGAGTTAGGTTCTTGCACTCTATTCCCTGTATGAGTCGATTAACGATAAAGGCATGGGTTACCTGTGCTGTTTCAACTCTTTATGAGCTCAAGGGCGAAGTTCTGCTGGATGGAAAAGTTATGGCTAAGGCAAAAGCAAAATTCATGGCAAAAGAAAAATTAGAAGAATAATATACCTCTACTCTTTTATACTCTTTCCAGCTTCTTTCTATTTTTAATTGTCTGCTCACTATTTGAATGCGCTTTCATCGCAAGCATAACTGCTCCCAAAACAATAATTGCACCTGAGATAGTTCGAAGGTTGGGGATTTCACCAAGCAATATTGCAGCAAAGAAAATTCCATACACCGATTCCAGCCCGATAACTATACTTGCTAGTTGTGCTTTAATTACTTTAAGGGATTTAATGTAGAGTGTCTGAGGGAATGCTGTACAGACAACACCTAATATGACAAGTAACCATATTGTATTGATGTCTGGGGTTTCCCAATTGACAAACATGAAAGGCAACAAACAAAGAGCAGCAGTTGAATGTTGATAAAAGGTGACGACCATATAGGAGTTTCTTTCAACAAGGTGTCGGTTCATTAAAGCTAGAACTGCATATAATGCTCCAGAGATGACAGCCCAAATCAAACCTATGGTTTCCGCATTGGCAAAAGATAAGCCAGGGACAACAAGTAGTAGCCCAACAACGACCAAAGCACCGCTAACGACATCAATACTTCGTATTTTCTGCTTAAAAAATAACGGTTCTAGAAAAGTTACAAAAACAGGAAAAGTAGAGAAACCAATCAATCCTATGGCAACGGTTGATATCTGGATTGAATGGAAAAATAAAACCCAATGTAACATCAATACCAGGCCAGAAAGTAACAATAAAACCAAAGACTTTTTGGAAGAAGCCGCTAAACCAATTTTACAGATCTTCAAACCAAGTACGATGACCATTGCTGCAAACAGAGTCCGTCCAAAAACAATCATAGCCGGACTCGCAGGAATAAATTTGCCAAAAAGGCCAGTTATTCCAAATAGTATTACGGCAATGTGAATTTCAATATTCGCTTTTTTCATAAAAGATCCGCTATATAATACTAAGTTCCATTTCTAATCATTCATTTAACCAGCATGCTTTTAGCGTAAATTCTGGTATAACATTTTTTATGTACTGTTAGTAAAAAAACAACCTTTAATAATAATTATTATAAATTACTCTTTCGCATACTTTCTATACTCAGTAAGATTCAATGGTCTTCGATCAAAAAAACGTATGAATAATAGGTAGTTTAGCCAGCAGAGACAATGAGGGGTTGGATGATTAAAACATTTTCTATCTGTCTTTTATCTTATCTTTTATTTTTGCCGAAAATGGCCCTGTCTTATGAGGATGACTGTGTTGGTTTCTGTGATACACCGGATTACAGTATTCCAAATATATACAGGGGCAAGACCATCCAGTTTATAGAGGGATCCAAGCAACATTATAACCAAGAGTCTTGGCGCGATATGATGCTGGGTAGAAATTTTACCGATGCAATCAGGCAACCCCATAAGATTACTTGTACGGATGTACTGTATCACGCCAATAATGATCCACCTCTCAAAAGGCAGTTTGAGCTTTTTGTCGGTTATGACCGGGCTTATCCTCGAGGGGTTGGAGTTTTTACAGTTCAGAATTATCAGAGCCCTCAACAAGCAGTTGTGAAATCAGGTTACCAGTATTTTCTCCCAAGACAGCATAACGGAGAACGTTATTATGAGTTTATTTGTGGACTCAAGGTGGAACAATCAAAAAGTCATTATAACTCTGAAATGAAAGTGTGGGATTACAGTTGTTTAGATAGGTATGGTGATACTTTTTTTACACTCAAGCAGTTCAATGTTCAGGATAAAGTAACTGCAGATGTGGTTGATCTGAATAAACTTGAGGCTGTGATCGAACTGCTTTATCCATTCAATGGTGAGTCATATAATGATGGAAAGTTTAAGCCACAGTTTTTTGAAGAATGCACAATGGAAATATGGCCTCTTAAGGAGATAGTAAAAACGTATCAATACTATTCAGAGATGAGAAATTAACTCTTTTCTATAGTCATTGTTATATTTTGGTGAGACTATTGAATCTCTTTTTGGCAGATATCCGACATTCGTTGCCCTGCATCTCTATAATGGTTTCTGATGCATCCCTCAAGTTCGTACACATCTCCTTTTTTTAAGGCATCTACGATAACTTTATGTCGCCAGTATATTTCCTTGGCAGAGTAGAGTTGAATCCAGTAACGAAAGAGAAGAAATTTTGATATTCCCTGACACGATCTGCGGCAAAACTCGAGAAGTAGCTGATTATCAATACGTGAAAAGAGAATCTTATGAAATTCGTCATCAAGGGGAGCTACTTTTTCAATCGCTTCATCTGTCTCGGCTATCTGATTCATCTTCTCAGAGAGTGCTTCGAGCTTTTTGATATCACTGGCGGTATATTTTTGAATGACTGAACAGACGGCTGCTGCTTCAAGTATCCCGCCTGTAAAATAACTATCGCGAATTTGTTTTGGAGTGAGTTCTGTTATGAACTTACCTTTTTGAGGAATCCAGACAACCAGTCCTTCTTTAATGAGGATTTGCAGAGCTTCTCGGATCGGTGCACGGCTGATTGATAGTTTTTTAGCAATAACCAGTTCTTTAACTTTGGTGCCGGGCTTATAGGTGCCGTCAAGAATTGATTGCTTAATATAGGTTACGACAAGATCCGTGTAGGTCTGCTTTATCTCATCCAAAATTCGCTTCCTTCTTATGGTGAAGTCTTATTGCCTATGTGCGCTAACTAATGGCTAGACTATGTTGCCGCAAAAAAATAAAGGCTAAGCAAATCGCTCACAGCGAAATTGCTGAGTTGTGAGAGGTTGCCAGATAAGGTCGGTCAATATTCTCGGTTACGGTAAATTAATTTAACTCAGTTGATCAATACAAGCTATTCTAAAAGATAGTCAAAATCGTCTTCCTGGAAGTTGTATCGAGTTTCTAACTCTTTAGAGGCTGCGACAATGTTCTTTGCAAGGATTGGCACTGCTTTTTCTAAAACAGCTAGATACTGATCCGAATCCTGCGCTGTGAAGGCAGGGATTTTCCAGATACGAATAGCAAGTTCAGAAATTGCCATGGAAAGAACTGCTGAGGTTCCTTGTAGGAGACCACCTCCGCCAACAGCGTCATGAAGTTTAGAGGACATAAAAGAGATTCCGCCAGCATCTTCGCTAATAAGAATTGCAAGCTCACTAATGATTCGCACTTTATCAGCGGCAATCTCAGAAGAGGCAAGGTTGTTGCCTAGCGTGGCAATCTTTTGACCAAGTTCTCGAGTGGCATTTGCCATTTCCCCTGTTCCACGATTGTATGCAGTAGAAGAGCTCATACAATTAAAGTTGGCCTTTTGGGATGCCTGGATAAGAGCATCGTAGACTATACGATTATCATGTTCTTCATTGATACGAACCCAAAAGGTATTCTCTGTAATATCTTTGCAGACTGCAGGCACATAGGCCTTACTTTCAAGTATAATTGTTGGCAATTTATCGAGCCCCAATTGTTTCATAAGCCTGGCTTTTTCGCCGAGCATGATATTTCCCTCTAAATCTTCATCTGGGCCAATTCCACCTTCGCTGGCATTAAGAGTCGCCATGACTGAAACAGGGATTCCTTCTATCTCTATGACAGAACCAAGACACCTGCCGACCTTTCCCTTCATGCCCTCATCACATGAGTGAAACGCTTCTCCATATCGTTTCTCGAAAGTATCTATAACAGCAAGGCAGGTAGCTGTTTGTAGAGCAACGGGCACTTCCATCGCCCCCTGACCATATATCCTTCCAAAGGCAGAAAAGGCAGCACTCTGACTATAAACTGCGTCTAAACCGATTACCTGTCTGGCGAGGTTCTCTTCGTATGGGGTAATACCTCTTCGCGCCATGGCAGAACCTGAACCGCCATCTTGCGTTTTGACAATAATAACTCCGGTATCTATATCAGCTTCAACTGAGGAAATAGTTGTGCAGACAGGGTAGGCACGGCGAAAGAGGCAAGCTGCAACAGCAAAACCTGCTGTATCGTCTTGAACAAAACCGGAGTGACTATGGACATGACCAGCACCGGCGTGACCCATTATGCCGATAAGTCCTTTAGATTTAGTGCTTGGTGAAATGTTCATAGTTCACTCCTGTGATTCAATTTATGAGAAGTCTTTTATTACAACCCTGGAAGCCAAAGAGCAATTTGTGGGATAAATGTTAGTGCTAATAGCGCTAGAATCATAGTCCCTAAAAATGGCATCACTGCAACACTGAGTTTTTCTATGGAGATGTTGGCAATACTGCAACCAACAAAGAGATTAACTCCAACAGGTGGTGTTAAAAATCCCATAGAGGAACAAACTATCATGACAATACCAAAATGAATTGGATCAACACCAAGCACCTTCACAACTGGTAAAAGAAGTGGGGTGAGGATAAGAATGTTGGCCAAGGCATCCATGAATGTTCCCATGATAAGTAGGAAAATGAGGATAATTGGCAACAGAACATATTTGTTGTCAGAGATGCTGACAAGAATTTCTACAAGCGTGTTTGGAAGATTGTAGAATAAAAGAATCTGTCCAAGTGCTGTAGCTGTCGCAACAACAAGAAAAATGGATGAAGTTGTCAGAGCAGTGCCCTTGAAAACATCAATTACCTTTTGCCAACTGAGTGTGCGTAGTACTAATCCCTCAACAATGAGAGAGTAAACAACAGCAATTACACCTGCCTCTGTTGGGGTAGTCAAACCGCCATAGATTCCGCCAAGTACAATGATTGGAACCATGAGTGCTGGAAGAGCTTTTAAAAATGTAGAGGCAATCTCTGTTACTGGTGCTCTTTTGCCAGTACCTGTAAAACCATATTTTTTTGCAAGAACATAACTGCAAATCATCAGGCACAGACCAATAAATAGCCCTGGAATAATTCCTGCAATAAATAGATCACCAACAGAAACACCAGCTGTTGTACCATAAATAATAAGTGGAACACTCGGCGGGATAATTACACCAAGACAACCAGCAGCTGTATTTACTGCAGTTGCAAATGATTTTGAGTATTTTTCTTTTTCCATGGCAGGAACCATTATCCCACCAACGGCTGCAACCGTTGCTGGCGCAGAACCCGAAAGCGAACCATAGAACAGGCTTGTTAGAACAGAAATATGTGCCATGCCGCCTGTTAAGTGTCCAACAAGCGCACGTGATACAGCGAGTAACCTCATGGCCATGCTCCCTTTCTGCATTATCTCCCCGGCCATGATAAAGAATGGTACGGCCATAAGTGGGAAAACGTCCAGAGAGGTGATCATTTTCTGAATCAGGAACTCATAGGGCAACATGTCACTAAATGTCATTCCTACAACAACGCTTAATCCAATGGCAATACCTATTGGTATGCTAAGAAGAAGAAATGTTGCCAAGGAGACAAAGGTTAAAATTATAGCCAGATCCATTGTCAACTACTCCTTAATTAATCTCTATTTCAGCAGGATTTATTTTTCCTGTATACAACCACCACAACCTCTCAAGTGTCCTGAGTGCCATAAAGCCAAGCCCAACAGGCATGCAGAGATATACCCAGCTAGCACTGATCTCAAGAGCAGGGGTTTTTTGTCCTGTTCCAGCAAGAAAAATGATAAATTTAATACCGAGGACTGTGGCAAAAGCGCAGAAGAAAAAGGTGAGAATGGAAGCAAGAATTGTAATCGGACGGGCAAATTTACCCTTGAAAATTGTCCTAAGAATAGTCACTTCCAAATGTCTATCCATTTGGGTCGCATAACTACAACCTACATAGACTGCCCAGATGAAAAGATAGCGAGCAAGCTCTTCTGACCAGTCTAGAGAGCTTTGTAGAACGTAACGGTTAAAAACTTGAATTGCTGTAATGCCTGTCATCATCACCAGGGAGACAGAAGCTATTATCATCTCAACACTGGGAATTATCGATTTCGGCGGAGTTTTCATGATATTGCTCTCCATTGTCTCTTTATACCGGGTGGATGAACCCACCCGGTAAGATCAAGCTACTTATTCAGCGGCAATGGTTTCTTTCGCTTTCTTGATGAGATCTTTACCAATTCTCTCTTCAAACTGTGTATAAACACCAGCAGTAGCCTCTGCCCAACGCTCGCGTTCTTCCGGAGAAAGAACAGTAACAGTTACACCTTTGTCTTTAAGCTTTGCAAGAATCTCTTTTTCACCATCGCGGATGAGCTTACGCTCATAGAGCTTAACTTCGTCAAAGGTGGTAACAACGAGTTCTCTGTCCTCTGGAGAGAGGCTATCAAGAAAACGCTTAGAAGCCATAACGAGGTGTGGAGAAAACAGGCTGTTAACGATGGTTACGTGATCATTAACTTCTGGAAAGTTGTTGTGCCATGCAAGGTTGAGGTCGATATCGATACCATCAACAGTCTTTTGTTGCATTGCAGTGTACACTTCACCCCAAGAAATTGGAGTAGGGTTAATACCTAAACCTTTAAGGGTCGCAATGTGTGCTTTAGAAGGTGTAGAACGAATCTTCAAACCTTTTGCATCTTCAAGAGTTGCAACCGCGCGGTTGTTGTTCCAGAGATTACGAAAACCAATTTCAATATAGCCAAGACCGATGATACCACTAGGCTCAAGTGCTTTAGTAGCGTTCATTCCGATTGGGCCATCGGTGATTTTGTCTGTTGAAGGATAATCAGGGAAAAGGAAAGGTAAATCGAAAATAAGAAATTCGTCAGAGAAAGGGGAGAGGTTGGGTGTTGAAGCAGAACCCATTTGAAGCATGTTAAGTTGTAAACCTTGAACTACACTATCAAAGTTACCAAACTTGGAGCTGTCGAAAATATCGACACGAAACCTTCCATCACTTCGTTCTTCGATCAATTCCTTGAATTTAATAAATGCTTGTCCCATTGGATGCTGTGGAACGTTTGGGTGGGCGAGTTTAATGACAGTTGGTCCTGCTATTGCAGAAGTCACCATCATGCTCATTGAAAGTACCAGTGCGCTTAAAGCAAGCTTAAATCGTTTCATCGTCTCCTCCTGAAGATTTACATTGATTTGACTGTCAGTTTGTAACAATCAAATTTTGTGTATTTATCTGTATACACACATCGTTTAAGGACGCACTGTCACAAAAACATCTTCCGTGACAGTGTATCACTGTTTACATAAATGTATCAAGGTACGCGTAAAGAGCTGGTGAACCACCGGTATGCAGGAATAATACGTTCGATCCCGGTGCAAAGTGGTCGTTACGAACAAGGTCGATAAAACCAGCCATTGCCTTTCCAGAGTATACTGGATCAAGCAGGATGGACTCGGTTTGAGCAAGAAGCTTAACAGCTTCAATCATACCGTCGGTTGGCAGAGAATATCCCTCGCCAACGTAACCATCAAAACAGGTGATTTGATCTGCTGGGATACTCTCGCGAATCCCTAATCTTTCCGCTGTTTCAACTGCAAGATTATGAACAATTTCTTCTTGAACATCTTTTTTTCTGCTGACATTAACACCAGATACCGGGATGCCTGCATTAGAACCAAACATACCTACAACGATACCAGCATGTGTACCAGCGCTACCGCTTGGTACAACCATATGATCGATGGTCAAATTGCTTTCAAAGAGTTGGTTTTGAATTTCCTGGGCACATGCTACATATCCGGTTGCACCAATAGCATTTGAGGCGCCACCTGGAATGATGTATGGCTTCTTGCCTTCTTTTTTCAATTGCTCTGCAAGTTTTTCCATCTCGCCAAGCATGTCAGAGCCACCTGGTACTACAGCTGTGCTTTTTACGCCCATTAGATTGAAGAGGAAGTTGTTGCCCGAGCCATCTTTTTTATAACTGCCAACAACACGCTCTTCTAGAATGAGATGACAATCAAGACCTTCCTTAACAGCCCATGAAAGAGTGAGGCGACAGTGGTTAGACTGAACTGCTCCACAAGTGATAATAGTGTCAGCACCATTTTCTAGGGCGTCGGCAATGCAGTAGTCAAGCTTTCTGGTTTTATTACCACCAGCACAACCAGGCAGTAGATCATCTCTTTTAATAAAAACATTAACTTTGCCGCCAAGAGCTTTTGAAAAGGCAGGAAGTGCTTCAATAGGGGTTGCACTTTGTACATAATTTCTTCTTGGGAATTGTGTAAGATTCATTTTATACCCTGTAGTTTTAGGATTTATTAATAACCAACTCTATTTAACTGCCACGATTGCTTCGATTTCAATATCTGAACCTAAAGGAAGTGCTGCCACTTGGAAGGCACTTCTGGCAGGAAATGGAGAAGAGAAATACTCAGCATAAACAGTGTTTACTGCCTGAAAATCATCAATATTTGATAAGAAGACTGTTGTCTTAACGACATCGCTCATTGTTGCACCAGCTGCTTCAACAATGGCAGAAAGGTTTTTGAGTGCTTGATGTGTACGGTCTTCAACCGTACCTTCAACCATTTTACCGTTTGCTGGATCAATAGGCAGCTGACCAGAAGTGAAAAGTAAATTCCCTGTCATTACTGCTTGGGAATACGGTCCAATTGCTCCAGGAGCTTTGTCTGTAGCTATTGCTTCTTTCATAGTTTTTCTCTATCTCTAAATGTGAAATTGAAAATTAGTATCTGTCCGTAAAAGAGTGTTTTTATAACTATCAACACTAAAAGTGTCGACATTTTTTAAAAACATGCCAGACAGAAATTACTTTGTCAAACAAAAAAGACACACAATCAAGGTTAAAGCAGTAGCCAAATGTATTGATAAAGAGAGCCTTCTAGGTTTCAAAGTGTAGCATGTGGTTGATTTTTCAATTACTATTTTTAATTGAGTATGTACGTATGCTACATAAAAATAATTTCTATAACTTATTGTGATATATACCTAAAAACAAAGTGATGTGTGGTATTCTTTTTTGATTTAAATAAATGATCAGGCTGAGAAAATTGAGTTTTTGTCCTGTTTGTTGGTGCTTCATCTTGGCTAACAATTGTCTTCTGAAATTGTGAATAGTGCGATAGCCGTTAAGCGGCTTTATAAAGTGTGTTCTTTATGTTTTATTTCCAATGTTTTGACTAAACAGGGTAATGTCGACATTTAAGATGGTTATAATATATTGTAATATCAACGAGGCTATGCGATACATGCTATTCCGCATAAATGAATAGTAGATGAATAATAAATGGAGACAACTAATGGCTAACAAGACACTGGACCCAGAAGATTGGGATTCCTTCCGCAATTCTGCCCATAAACTGCTTGATGATGCTCTGGATGAGATGGAATCGTTTAAGCAAGGGCGGGTGTGGACTCCGATGCCAGAGGAAATGAAAAGTGAGTTGAATGTAGGGCTTCCAAAAGCTGGAGTGAGCCATGAAGAATTACGTACTATGTTAGCAAAGCTTCTTCCCTATGGCGTAGGTAACACTCATCCTAGATTTTTTGGTTGGGTGCACGGTGCCGGTAACCCTGGCGGTTTACTGGCTGAGATTATTGGCGCGACAATGAACGTAAATTGTGGTGGCCGTGATCATGGTGCTATTTATGTTGAAAAACAGGTAATTGAATGGTGTCGTCAAATGATGCAGTTTCCGGAGGAGGCAAGTGGGCTTATTGTTTCTGGAACATCGATGGCAACCATTATAGCGTTGAAAGTTGCAAGAGATCAAAGGCTTGATTATTTCCCAAGGGAGAAAGGATTGCAGGGACGTAAACTTGTTGGCTATGCATCGGAACAGGCTCATTCTTGTCTGGGACGTGCTTTTGATCTCCTTGGTTTAGGTAGCGATTCCCTGCGTAAAGTACCATGCGATGACCATTTCAGAATGGATATTGCTTCTTTGGAGGAAGCGATCAAAAATGATCGGGATCAAGGATTTGAGCCTTTTGCAATAATTGGTACTGCTGGGGCGGTTAATGTTGGTGCTATAGATGACTTGGAGGCCTTGGCAGAGATCGCAGATAACGAGAATCTCTGGTTCCATATTGATGGCGCTTTTGGTGCAACTGCAATCATCTGTGATGAGTTTCGACCAAGACTAAAGGGTCTGGAGTGTGCAGATTCATTGGCTTTTGATTTTCATAAATGGCTTCAAGTTAATTATGATGCTGGTTGCGTTCTGATTCGTTCAGGTGAAACCCATCTGAGATCATTCTCAGGGAGGGCTGAATATCTAAAAGAAATGGGTAAAGGTCTTGCCGCTGGAGGGCCATGGCCTGTTGACTTTGGCCCAGAACTCTCCAGAGGGTTTAGAGCTTTAAAAATATGGGCTCACTTTATTGAACATGGCACAGAAAAGTTGGCTGGCGTAATCAGGGAAAACTGCAATCAGGCAAAGCATTTAGCAAAACGAATTCAGGATTCCGATTATTTGGAATTGCTGGCTCCGGTTACACTCAATATCACTTGTTTTCGCTTTATTGCAGAAGGTGTTGACTTAAACATACTTAATAAGAACATTGTTTTTGCCTTGCAGGAATGCGGAATCGCCGCACCCTCAACTACAATGTTAAATGGTCGAGTGGCCATACGTGTCAATATTACAAACCATAGGACAGAACTTGTTGATATTGATCTACTTATAAATGAGATTGAGAAATTTGGCAGCAAACTTTCCCAAGAGAAGAGACTGAGTTAAAAAGAGAATGATAGTTTATAAGATCTATCTAGCTGTGTTTAGTCTTTGAAAGGTGACAGAGAATTTATTTGAAGGATGATAAATTATGCCAGAAACATATATTCCATCTGATATCACTTTATTGGATGGAGGAATGGGACGAGAGTTAGAGCGGCTCGGCGCACCATTTCAACAACCAGAATGGTCGGCACTTGCACTTATGCAAACACCTGATCTTGTAAAAAAAGTGCATGAGTCATTTGCAATTGCAGGCAGTGAGATACTTACTACTAGTAATTACGCTATTGTCCCATTTCATATAGGAAAAAAACGTTTCTTAAGCGAAGGGGCACGTTTAACATCTCTTTCTGGCAGTTTAGCAAGAGATGTAGCATCCACTTATGGTCTTTCAGTTGCAGGTTCAATACCGCCTCTTTTTGGTTCATATCGTCCAGACCTCTTTCTACCTGAAGAAGCACCAGCTTTACTGAAAATAATTATTGATGCTCTAAGTCCTCATGTTGATTATTGGCTAGTTGAAACTACAAGCTCAATTGACGAAGCCAAAGCTGTGGTGCAAGCACTTGCCGGTGACAATCGACCAATATGGGTCTCATTTTCACTGCTCGATGGTGAGGAGTCTCAAGAAAAAATACCACGTCTTCGCTCGGGAGAAAAAGTGACAACTGCAGTTAATTCAGTAATAGATTTGGGTGTATCTGCTGTTTTATTTAATTGCAGTCAACCAGAAGTTATGGCACCAGCAGTCGAAACAGCAATTAACGAGTGTAAAAGTTTAGGCGTTACACTGCCTATAGGAGTGTATGCCAATGCTTTTCCAGCTCAACTAAAAGATGCCCAGGCCAACTCTATCTTACAAGAGATACGTCAGGATTTAGATCCTGCAGGCTATCTAGTGCTTGTAAAGACCTGGTGCAAATTGGGTGCAACTATTATTGGAGGGTGCTGTGGTATTGGACCCGATCATATTTCAACTCTAAGCAAAACGGTGAAAAAGCCCCCTGTTGTATAGCTTGGCATAATTTCTGTTTATTACATTCCTTGTCCATTAAGAGATTTGTTTTCTCCGATCAGTTTTTAACAAAAGTGTTTTTTTGGTAAGCTTTAGTCTGCACTTACTCCACTTCAAGTAGAAAGAGACGAGTTTAATTGCTATTCATGAGACTTAACAGTTAGCCATAGTTGTGAAGTACTCTCTCTTCTTATCCACTTTTTTTGTAGCCATTAATCTATTTTAGCTCCTGCTCTTTGTTGATATAAAAGCAACTGGTAACTGGTTGGTTTTATGTGTGGAAATCACCATTCACAATGGAGGGCGGATCGTTGAATCACCTTAATACAACAAAATTGTAATTCATTTTAAGAATGTTACCAAAATGGAATGTTCGTTACTGCAAAAGATTATATCAGATTGGAATTATCATATAATTATAGCTAGTTAAATTGTTGTTTTACTTTCTTTCAATTTTGGCAGATGTCTTGCAACGGTTAAGCTTGTTTGTGGATAAATGAGATAGAGAAATACTGAATTTAAAATGAGATCATAGGCTGTATTGGAGTTAGTTGAATGAATGGTTCTGAAGTAGATATATTGTGGGTGGTGATAGCTTCAGCACTTGTGTTCCTGATGCAACCTGGGTTTATGTGCCTAGAGTCTGGGCTAACACGGTCTAAGAACTCTATTAATGTTGCAGTAAAAAATCTTGCTGATTTCGTCTTTTCTGTACTCTGTTTTTGGGGCGTTGGTTATGGAATTATGTTTAGCCTATCAAAATCGGGACTGGTTGGTACAAGTTTCTTTTTTGTTGAGGTGGAAAGCAGTGCTGGTATAGCTGCATTTTTTCTTTTCCAGGCCATGTTCTGTGGCACTGCGACTACAATTTTTTCTGGTGCAGTTGCAGAACGGATGAAGTTTTCTGCTTATCTCATCATAGTTCTTTTTATGTCCTCCATAATCTATCCCATATTTGGACATTGGGCATGGAATGGCCTGAGTGCAGGAGACTTACATGGTTGGCTGGGAGCGTCTGGTTTCGTTGATTTTGCTGGGTCAACAGTTGTTCATAGTGTTGGTGGTTGGGTTGCACTTGCTGTTCTAATTGTTATTGGCCCTCGAAAAGGGCGATTTGGTGATAAACAGTGTGGTTTTGGTTTTAATGGCTCAAATTTACCACTTTCTGTTTTGGGAACCTGTCTGCTTTGGTTCGGTTGGATCGGTTTCAACGGTGGCTCGACTCTTGTCATGAATGAAAGTGTTCCAAGAATTATAGTCTATACCGTTCTGGCCGGATCTGCTGGAGCATTGTCAAACCTTGTAATTGGTCTTGCTGTTACAAAATTGCCAAGAGTGACCTTTTTGATAAATGGTTCGCTTGGGGGACTGGTAGCTATCACAGCAAACTGTCACGTTGTCGGCGGGGTGGATGCCGTACTTATTGGGTTAATTGCAGGAGTCATTTGTTTTATAAGTGAATATGTACTGGTTTATTTCAAAATAGATGACGCAGTAGGTGCTATTCCTGTTCATCTTTGTTGCGGTATCTGGGGTACCTTAGCTGTCGCATTTTTTGGAGATCCAACTCTTCTTGGCACAGGGTTGAGCATGGTTGAACAGACCATTGTCCAGCTAAAAGGAATAGTTGCCGCCTTCTTTGTAGCATTTTTAATTCCGTATTATCTGATCAAAAAGATAGACAAAATTTATCCTCTCAGGGTAAGCGCTGAGGCTGAACATCTAGGCTTAAATGTTTCAGAACATGGCGCTACAACAGAACTTGTTGAACTTTTTCAGGCAATGGATGAGCAGGCGGCAAGTAGTGATTTGTCTGTCAGGATGCCTGTTGAACCTTTCACAGAAGTTGGTTTGATAGCTGAGAGATATAATCAGGTTATGGCATCACTTGAGAATGCTCTATCGCAAACTGAAGCCGTTGTTTGTACTGCAAAGGATGGGATAGTCACCTGCTTGAAAGATAGTCTAGAGATAATAAGTATAAATCCAAGCGGCGTAGATATGTTTGGCTTTAGAAAGGATGTGCAGCTTGCTGGTGTTACCTTGCCGGAATTGTTTGATGCTGAAGGATTTCAAGGGCAGAAAAACGCAATGTTTGAAGGTAAACCCATTGAATTAAATGGTAAAAAAACATGCGGAACGAGATTTCCTTTAGAAGGGGTAATTACTGAGGCTGGTTCCAATGGACACAGTTTTTATATCGGAACATTCAGGGACATAACTGATCAGAAAGCAAAAGAGAACCTGATGCGTGAATCTGAACTGCGCTATAGGGAGCTCTTTGAGAATACAGGAACAGCCACTATAATTATCAATGCTGATGGGACTATTGGTATGGCAAATCAAGGCTTTGAGCAGATATCAGGTTATAGTGAAACTGAACTAAAGAAGACATTTTTTATAACTCTTCTAACCGAAGATGAAAAAAAGAAGGTTCTTGAATATCGTAGACTACGTTTGCTGGGAGATCGTGATGTATCGAAATCTTATGAGACTAAATTATGGTGTAAAGATGGTACGGTGAAACCGATTTTTCTCAATGTTGCGCTGATACCGGACACCAAAAAGACGATTGTGACCTGTATTGATCTGACTGAATTAAAAGAAACACAAAATCTGCTAACCAAGCAACGAGCATATTTTCTGCAGCTCTTTGAAGCGTCCTCGCAAGCTATTGTTGCTCTAGATCATGAAAGAAGAATTACCAGTGTAAACAAGGGATTTGAACAGCTTTTTGGTTATAAGGAAGAAGAGGTCAAAGGTAGCCTAAATAAAAACATTGTAGTTCCGGCAGATTTAACTGAGGAGATGAAATCCATTAGTAATACTGTCTTAAGTGGCAACATGGTCAAAAAGGAAACGTATAGATTACACAAAGATGGCAGACGTATTCCTGTTTCTGTTCTCGGCTTTCCTATTCAAGTTGATGAAACCCTTGAAGGTATATTTTATATATATGAAGATATTTCAGAGAGAAAAGCATTTGAACAACAGCTTTATCAGCAGGCATTCTTTGATGGGCTGACCCAAATTGCCAATCGCATTCTTTTTATGGAACGTCTTGAGCGTGCACTTGAGAGGAGTAAACGACGCAAAGACTTTTGTTTTGCGGTACTGCTTATCGATCTGGATCGCTTTAAATGGATTAATGATAGTCTGGGGCACATTGCTGGAGATGAACTTTTGCAGACAATTGCTAAGCGTTTTAAATCATGTATCAGGTCTGGAGATACAGTTGCACGCTTGGGTGGTGATGAGTTTGCATTTTTACTGGAAGAATTTGATAAAAACTCGCAGGTAATAGAGATTGTAAATAGAGTACAGCAAGAAGCACAACAATCAATTGCTATTGGTAATGGTGAGGTCAATGTTAGTGCGAGTATAGGGGTTGTTCTCAATACAGAAAATTATAAGAATACTGAGGAAATACTTCGCGATGCGGATATTGCGATGTACCGGGCTAAAGAACTTGGAAAAGCTCGCTTTCAGCTTTTTAATAAACGACTACACAAAATTACATCTGATGCGCTGGCCCTTGAAAATGATTTGAGAATGGCAATCGAGGAAGGTGAATTAGTTTTATATTACCAGCCACTTGTCTCCGCTTCTGATGTAAAATTGATTGGCTTTGAAGCACTTGTCAGATGGCCACGGGAAGAGAAGGGGATTGTGTCGCCAGATGATTTTATTCCTATTGCAGAGGAAACTGGCTTAATCATCCCTCTTGGAGAGTGGGTTTTACAGACCGCCTGCAACCAGCTTAAAGAGTGGCAGAATAGTATTGCTGACGCTACAAATTTGAAGATTAATGTCAATCTTTCCGCTAAGCAGTTTGTACGAAACGACCTTGTTGCTTCTGTTAAAAAAGTTATCCATCAAACACAGCTTGATGCCAAGTGTTTAACTCTCGAAATCACTGAAAGTGCAATTATGGAGGGAGCTGATTCAGCTGTTGGTAATCTTCAGCGCCTTAAGGATATTGGAGTAAAGCTTGCAATTGATGATTTTGGTACAGGATACTCTTCATTGGCCGCACTCCAGAAATTTCCTATTGATGACTTGAAAATAGATCGCTCTTTTATCTTTGATATTGAAAAACGAAATGATAACAAAGAGATAGTGAAGACGATAATAACACTTGCTAAAAACCTGGGCCTTAAGGTGGTGGCCGAGGGTGTTGAAAATCTCGACCAGTTGTCTGTTTTAGAGGAAATGGCGTGTGATAATGTGCAGGGATACTATTTTTCACGGCCGCTTGAAGTTGAAGATGTTCCAGCAATAATTGAGAAATATCGTTAAATCTGATTGTTTTCAGCTTTTAGGTTTAGCCGTGTCGTCACATGATATTGTTTTCAGGTTAGGACAGGTGATGACATCTTCTTCACCATTCCAGTCACCGATATATGGTTTGAGTCGTTCATCGTCAAATCCCTGAATGAAAAGGTTATCCACCGCTATGAGTGGACGTCTTATGAGAATCGGATCTTCAATCATCAATTGAATAGCCTGATTCAAATCCAAAGTTTCTGGAATAATTTCTCTAGATTTTATAACAGGTGCTGTGTGGTTCATCATCTGTGTTGCTGTTTTATTCTGTACAAACTGAAGCAAATTATCTTTAGTCCATTCAACAAGTAAAATGTTAACAGAAATTACTTCATGCCCAGCCTTCACAAGTATGTTTTTCTGTTTTGTGTTGTTGATGCAACCGGGTTTTTCGTAAAAATGAATGAGAGCCATATCTTCCTCTTTATAATGGTTTATCAATAAATATCAGATTTTGTTAGTTGGCTGCCTGTACCCTGCCAACTACATGAGGCACAATAGATTTCTTTATAAAAACTTATGTCGGTAGAAGTCGCACCGCCGATCGCTTGAACCATTTCAATAGAGTTTGCGTCAATCTGAAAAATTGTTTTTGGGGCTTTTCTTGAACTTTGCATGTAACGAGACCCACACCAGGGACATATATAAATAGCCATTTAATCGTAATCCTTTTTGATAATCTTTATTAGAATTCTGCAAAGACCATACCAGATTAAAACTGGTGTATGATCGCTGATTGAGCGTGGGATATTAAAATTGAGAGTGTATCTAATCTACAATAAGGGAATAATCATACGTTTATGAATGTCGCTTGAATGATTGCTATGGCTACTCTGTTGTAAAACTTTAAAGCCTGAAGATTACTTTTAGAACCTTTAATTTGTAGTTCTTTATTTCACAAAACATGACAAATTTGTTGTTTTTGTATGAAGAAATTACAGAAACAGGGTGTTTTACTTTCTTGTGCACAACCCTCCATTTTCAGCTTTTGTATCCCCAACCAACTGAAATAAATAAGAAATAATAAATTTAAAAGAATGGCACGCTAGTTGTAATAGTAAAAGCCAAATACAAAATTGTTGTTTTTTATTGTTTCCAGTCAGAAGGGCTGTTTTGAAACAGATAACTCAAAAGGGGGAAGATCGTGAGAGAGAAGATGAAGTATAAAACATTTTGGGGCGGAGCAGCCTTGTTGACGGCATCTGCATTGGCAGGACCATCTTTTGCAGCCGAGGTTGATGTTGCACAGGCGGTAGCAGAAGTATCTTATGGTTTAGACACCTTCTATTTTTTAATAGCCGGTGCTCTTGTTATGTGGATGGCTGCTGGTTTCTCTATGCTTGAGTGTGGCCTTGTTCGCAGCAAGAACGTAGTAGAGATTCTTACCAAAAACATCACCCTGTACTCGGTTGCATGTATCATGTATATGATCTGCGGTTATAACCTTATGTATGGTGATGGTAATGGTATTATCCCTGGCCTTAGCTTTTTTGTAAGCGAAGGTAATGCCTCTACTGATTTAGGTGCAGTTCTTTCAGGTGACACCTACTATTCTAGTATTGCTGATTTCTTTTTTCAGGTTGTATTCGTCGCAACCGCTATGTCAGTAGTTTCCGGTGCTGTAGCTGAGCGTATGAAACTCTGGTCCTTCTTGCTTTTTGCTGTAGTAATGTGTGCGGTAATTTACCCTGTTCAGGGTTACTGGAAGTGGGGTGGTGGTTTTCTTGATGCGCTTGGTTTTCTTGATTTTGCTGGTTCCGGTGTTGTTCACCTCTGTGGTGCATCAGCAGCTCTTGCAGGTGTTCTTCTTCTTGGGCCACGTGCTGGTAAGTATGTTGAGGGACGTATTAAAGCTATTCCAGGCTCTAACTTACCGCTTGCAACCCTCGGTACCTTTATCCTGTGGCTCGGTTGGTTCGGATTCAATGGTGGTTCTCAGCTCCGTGTGACAACCCTTGCGGATGCGAATGCTGTTGCCATGGCTTTTGCGAACACTAACACAGCTGCTGCTGGTGGCCTTGTTGTAGCACTTATTTTTTCTAGAATCTGGTTTGGTAAGGCTGATCTTACCATGGCGTTAAACGGTGCACTTGCAGGTCTTGTAGCTATTACAGCTGAACCTGTAACCCCAAGTCTTCTCTCTGCAACTCTTATCGGTGGTGTTGGTGGCTTCGTGGTAGTTGCGGCGATCGTATTCATGGATAAGCTTAAGATCGATGATCCTGTTGGTGCCATCTCTGTTCACGGTGTGGTTGGTATCTGGGGGCTGCTTGCGGTACCACTAACAAACCCTGATGGTTCCTTCTTTGCTCAGTTGATTGGAATTGTAACTATCTTTGCCTGGGTATTTGGTACAAGCCTTGTTACCTGGTTCGTTATTAAGATGGTTGTTGGTCTTCGAGTGAGTGAAGAGGAAGAACTTGAAGGTTGCGATGTTACCGAGTGTGGTCTTGCAGCGTATCCAGAGTTTACCAAGGACAAATAACAAACTAAGATTGATTGATATGGCTGGTTTTTGAACTCAGCCATATAAAATAGGGAGAATATTCGTGAAAAAGATAGAAGCAATAATCAAACCCTTCAAGCTTGAAGGAGTAAAGGAAGCTCTGACCGAGATAGGTATCACCGGTATGACTGTATCGGAAGTAAAAGGCTACGGTCGCCAGAAAGGTCATAAAGAGATGTATCGTGGTGCTGAGTATAATATTGATTTTAACCCAAAGCTCAAGATTGAGTTGGTGCTTGCTGCAGACATGGTTGACAAGGTTGTCGATAAGATTCGTGAGGCAGCCAACACAGAAAAAATTGGTGATGGTAAGATCTTTGTGCTGCCTGTGGAAGATGTGATGAGAGTGAGAACTGGTGAGCGTGGTAAAGACGCAATTTAACATATACTTTTCCTGATAGTCTTAAGATTGTCAGGGTAAGATATGTAGAAATTCATTCTCAATCTAGCGTACTTAACCTTTGGCTTTCAATTTATTCCAAACAATTGAAAGCCAAAGGTTTTCATGGACTCCGCGTAACAAAATCTGTTTTTTCTTTTTAAATTATAATGGTATTAATTCAATCTGTCTTATCTTCTGCTAATTTGTAATAGTTTTCCTATGTGCTGATTGTTAAGAGTAAGTATCCCCCTTCTTTATAGTTTCCTGTCTTGGTTTTTGGGTCCAATCATTTGCTCTGGTACGACCCACTCTTTAAACTGTGCCTCTGTAAGCAATTCAAGCTCAAGAGCCGCTTCTAAGAGACTAGAGTCGTCCAGGTGGGCTTTTTTAGCAATTTTAGTAGCGTTATCATAACCAAGATATGGGTTCAGGGCAGTAACAAGCATCAATGACTCATTTCGCAGCTTTGCAATACGCTCAACATTCGCCTTAATGCCTTTAACACATCTGTCAGCAAAACTCTGACAACCATCAGCAAGTAAACGGATCGATTGAAGTAAATTATAAATCATTACTGGCTTAAAGGTATTAAGTTCAAAATGCCCATTTGATCCAGCTACTGAAATCGTCATATGATTCCCTATAACCTGAGCAGCAATCATAGTTAATGACTCGCATTGTGTAGGGTTCACCTTGCCTGGCATAATTGACGATCCAGGTTCATTTTCAGGTAGGCTTATTTCACCAATGCCACAACGCGGGCCTGATGCTAAGAATCTGACATCGTTAGCAATCTTCATTACACTTACAGCGACTGTGTTTAACGCACCACTGACTTCAACAACAGCATCATGAGCAGCAATCGCTTCAAATTTATTTTCTGCTGTTCTAAACGGAAGCTTTGTTATCTTTGCCACTATTTCTGCAAACTTCACATCAAACCCTTTTGGCGAATTAATTCCAGTACCTACAGCAGTTCCCCCTTGAGCCAACTGGTATAACGCTGGTAGTACAGCTTCCACTCTTCGGACACCATTGTCAATCTGTGTTGTATAACCTGAAAATTCTTGGCCAAGTGTCAGTGGTGTTGCATCTTGTGTATGAGTTCTCCCAATTTTAATTAACGAATTGAACGCGTTGGACTTTATATTTAATTCGTTACGTAAATGTCTTAAACTAGGTAATAAGTTGTGTGAAATTTCTTCAGCTGCTGCAATATGCATTGCAGTCGGAAAGGTATCATTTGAAGATTGTCCCAAGTTACAATGATCATTTGGGTGTACCGGGTCTTTGCTTCCAATTGTACCTCCAAGAATCTCAATAGCCCGATTAGAAATCACCTCATTAATGTTCATATTGCTTTGAGTACCTGAACCGGTCTGCCACACTGAAAGTGGGAAATGATCGTCTAGTTTCCCTTCCATCACCTCACCAGCGGCCTGCTCAATCGCCTTAGCAAGGGTAGTATTCAGTAACCCAAACTCCGTATTAACCTTTGCTGCAGCCTGTTTAACGATTCCCAAGGCACGAATTAAGGGCTTAGGCATTGTTTCCAATCCAATAGGAAAGTTAATCAAAGAACGAGCAGATTGTGCTCCATAGTACTTGTCTGCTGGTACTTTCAATTCGCCAAATGAATCACTTTCAATTCGGTAGTTAGTCATAATTTTATCCTTTATAAGAATTAAAAAAATCTAACAATTCGTATTTTGAAATATTTCTACATTATGTTGACTAGCTTCGCTTTATTCTGTTAATTCAACGGAAAATTTGTGACCCTATATGATCGTGGCACTGTCGTTGTTGTCCTTTATTGTATTACTGATACGAGTTAATGCGTTAATATTATTTTTTGATTCTAAACATCACAGCAAGAAATAATAATCACCAATTTTGATGCCTAGTATTTAATTCTTTTCCATGACAAGGTAAAAGCTAGTCACCTACATAGCGTTCTTCATGGCCGTGATAGTTTGATGTATATAGAACAAGGTTTAAAGAGTGGTTGCGACAACTAAAGGGACGGCTGCGGGGAATTGGTTTTAGTAACTGGCGTTAGATCATTACGGTCGGTGAGGTCATCAACCACAAGTATAAAGTGACTTTGATTTGACAGAAACCTCGTTAAACAGGTCTCTGCCAAATTTCATCTAAAATATTATAAGCGATGATCAATGTTTCCGGGACCACCACACTCAGGTGTATAACAAGTAACATCATTAAATTTACAACTTTGTTTACAGCTAGGGCATTTCTCTGGAGCAGATAACTCTTGAACTGTGTTTCCACAATTTGAACATTTCCAGAAAGGATCAGTATTTCTACCATGACTTTCAGTCGTACAATTATTATTCATAACCAACCTCTATATACGTTTTGATTGTGTGAAGCACTTAGTAGATACATGATAGTCACTTCTTTTTGTTGTGCCACCCTAACTTTGTTCATTGCCTAAACTATCTGCTTGCTCCACAAAAAATAAGTGTAAAATATTCTTGTTATTTAATAGCTAGAACTGAACTTAACTGCACTAATATGCGTTCTTAGCGGTCATGATAGGTTTTGCGTAGATGGCAGAAAGGGTTAAGAAGGGGTGCTGTGGTTACAGGCATGGCCGTATGTTTTTATCGGTGACCGTGGGGAGTTGGTTTTGTTGCGTATACCCAAAAATCACCTTTTATCTCCGGTTCAAGACCAAAGATAAAAGGTATATGTTATAAGCCTGGTTGTTTATCGGTTATGATTCAAATGAACCGGCAATTTCAGAAAAAATAGAATTTCCTGGTGGATGTCGGGTAACCGTTTTAGTGTCGGGTAGTTTTTCAAGCTGTTTTATAATCTGTTCCAGATTGTTCTCTTCAATAACTTTGAGCCAGATTCTGCTTGTAGTGGTTTTGCCGATAGGCAGAACAATGATTCCTTCCAGATTATAGGCCCTTCTCGAAAACAGACCACAGACATGGGACATAACTCCCGGATGGTTGTTAACCTGTAGTTCAAGGATGGTTTCTAGCTGCTGTTGGTTATTATCAGGTTTAAGCGCATTCATGTTCAATCTCCCCTCCAATCATTGTAGTGTTTGCTGCTCCCGGAGGAACCATTGGATACACATCCTCTTCAATATCAATGGGGATGTGGATTAGAGCTGGCCCGTTGGTCGAAAAGGCTTGTTCGAGTATTTCGGGTAGGTTGTCAGTGTTTTTCACATCGAAGGATGATATTCCAAATCCTTTTGCAATGGTGCAAAAGTCAACTTGATGCTGATATTCCGAGGCAAAATAGTGTTTTTCATAAAACAGAGATTGTTGTTGTCGTACCAGTCCAAGAGACTGATTGTTGAACAGAATGATCTTTATATTGGCCTGCTGCTCAACGGCTGTTGCCAGCTCCTGAATATTCATCATGATTGAACCGTCCCCTGAAAAGCAAAGAACGATTTTATCAGGATGGGCGATTGCTGCACCTATTGCCGTGGGCATGCCAAATCCCATAGTTCCTAAGCCCCCTGAGGTTAGAAACTGACGTGATTTAGAGAAAGGGTAAGCTTGGGCTGTCCACATCTGATGCTTCCCTACATCGGTGGTGACAATGGCATCTTCCCCCGCAAGTTCAGCTGCTTGGAGGATGATAGAATAGGGTCTGGTATTATCCAGGTTTTCCTGACAGAAGAGCGGATGTTTCTGCTGTAACTGATGGGTATTGTTCAGCCAATCTGTTCTCTGTTTTTCTTCCAAGTATGGAAGCAGCATATTAAGAGATGTTTTGACATCGCCGACCAGTCCCAAATGAGCGGTTCTCAGTTTACTGATTTCACAAGGATCGATATCCATATGAATGATTTTTGCCTTGGGGCAAAATTCGGATATCTTTCCTGTGGCTCTATCATCAAAACGAACTCCAACAGCGATAAGCAGATCACTCTCCAGCATGGTCAGGTTGGTAGCTCGGGAGGCGTGCATGCCGAGCATCCCCATGTATAGCGGATGCTCTGTGGGGATTACACCAAGCCCCATGAGGGTCATGGTGGTGGGGATATTGTTTTTTTCGGCAAATTCCCGCACAACGTCTGCCGCATCTGCATGAATTACACCACCGCCAATATAGAGTACCGGTCTTTTGGCATGATTGATAATGTCTGCAGCAAGTTCCAGTTTTTCTTTGGAAGGTGTATCAAACCTGAAAGGGGTTGGAGAAGTAAGTTTTGGCAGCCTATCCAAAGAAAATAATTCATTTTGCACGTTTTTAGGAATGTCGATCAGGATAGGTCCGGGCCTACCGTTTACTGCCAAAGAGAATGCTTCTGGAATTACCTTGGTAAGTTCTGCAGCTGACCTAATTAGATAGTTGTGTTTGGTGATTGGGATACTTAAACCATACATATCTACTTCCTGAAAAGCATCAGTTCCGATCATGGAAAGTGGTACCTGGCCAGTTATAAAAACCACCGGAATTGAGTCAAGATAAGCATCTGCCATGGCTGTGATCAGGTTGGTGGCACCTGGGCCTGAGGTGGCAAAGCAGACTGAGGGTTTTCCTGTAGACCTTGCCATTCCCTGAGCAATAAAACCTGCTCCCTGTTCATGTCTGGTGAGGATATGGTGAATCTGTTCTGATGCGTATAAGGCATCATAAAGTGGCAAGTTGGCACCTCCGGGGATTCCCGCTATGGTGGTGATGCCCTGTTGTTCAAGTAGCTTTATGGTGAGCTGTGCACCTGTGAGTTGTTCCACTGTTCTCTCCCTGTTGTAGTTTTCCTGTCGGCCCTTGGGAGAGGCAATAAAAAACCCCCGCCGGCCGGTGCCGACGGGGGTTGGTAATCAAATGATCAATAACCCGTTACGGCACCCGGTTCACGACATTAATCACCACGACGACCACACTTACTACTGCAAAGATATTGCAGGTAAGGTGTGAAGAAGTCATATTTGCGGTGAAATCGTTCATGAACAAAATCCGTTAGGTTATAGATTTAAAAATATTGTTATTTTTTGATGATTAGCAGAAAGAGACGGGTAGCGTCAAGCAAAAAGTTGATTTGCCGCTACTTTAGTAGCAGTACTCATTACATATTATAACCTGCATACAGAGGCTTACTAATGATAATCATGGATAAGTTTAAGGGAGAACTTTCTTGTTATTTGTTAGGCAATAGTAGTGTTTTACCTGTTGGTAATCATGGATAAGCTTCACTTTCGGTTGTTGTATTTATTTTTAGGAATTCAAGAGAGTTGAAACTGAGAGCCACAGGATATCTATTTGTATTTTTGGGAGAGGGATTTTACGAGATTTGATCTGCCAATCTTAATCCATATCGACCAAGCATTACCTTCTTTTGTGGCCTTAGGACGAAGTGACTCAAAACTGTGGAAAGGTGGGTCAAAATAGTTTTCTACGGCATAATACGATCAGGAAAGGATTTATGAACCACTCCATTTACTAGACAACCATTTTTTCCGTTTCCTCTATATACGCCATCTTGGTTATAACTTCCCCAGGACTTCCAGTAAAAATGGACATTCTGCTTCTCACATTGCTTAAATAAAGACTCCACCCAGCGAATATCTGTCCTTCTGGCATATTTACCGCTTTCTCCACCACCGACGATCAGGTTGATTCCTGTAAGATCAAGCTCTCCAAGATCTTCCAGCAGAGGTTCGCAGCATATATGTTTGTTTTGTGTTTGTATTGCCAGTAAATCCTTCATTCTTGGCAAACCATATTTTTTGTTCTCAACTGTAACACCCAGCCATAAATTAGTGGGCACAGGTTTCTTTTCAAAATATTCGCGCATTCCTCGGCTTCGTTTTGTGAGAACATAAAAATTGTGCCAGTGAGCCTGCTGTATGATGCCCATGATTGAGTCGATACTTTCCTTATCAGCCTGTTCATGAAAAGTGTCACTCATGTTGTTGATAAAATAGAGTGCAGGTTTCTTCCGTTTTAAAGGAATGGCTTTCTCTAGCCGGTCTTTGTGAACCGTAAACTGAAAGACATTTTCATACCCTGCTGTACCCCACTTATTGAGTTTTTGGGCTAAACCTTCTGCATAACAGTTCGTGCAAGCAGCAGAAATTTTGGTACAGCCGGTAAATGGGTTCCAGGAAATCACTTCTAAATCCATAATTTTTCTTCCTTCAGTACTGGGTTTACAAGCTAGTAAACCCAGATTTTAAATAGCTCATAATCAGTATTAAGGCAACCAAGATGTTTTTATTGATTCATCAATAATACCATCGGTTTCAGTGAATTGAGTAAGGCTATTCGCTAAAGTTTGAACACAGATATAACGAATTGTACTGTCATCAGCAGCTTTAATACACCTTTGTCCGGCAGGATCAATGCAGAAAACATTACCTTTCTCGATATCCATCTCTTCACCATCTATGTAGATCTGGCCTTTGCCTTCAATGATGATATAAACCTCTTCATTCAACTTGTGAGCATGAACAAATGGTATGGATGCACCAGCAGACAATTCATTTATAGAGATTTCAGCCCCTGTAAGAGAAAGTTTTTCATTGAAAATCTCTCTCACACCGTTTGCTGCCATTGTCAGTTTGTAGTTTTTTCCTGCTTTAACCATTTTCAATTTCCTTTTCACATTTTTATTTAAAAACAATAATATGCTGTGTCCCTTACTTGATGTATCGCTTAAACAACATATTCAAAAATTCGATCCGGACCACATAATCTGTCCATTGTGCTCTTTACTTAAAAGTGCGGCTGCTTTCTTCTCATTCGTTTAGTTACTGTATTTTTCATGCCATTGAGCAAAATCTTCAGTTCTAAACTTTACGTAATCCCAGTTTCCATAATTTTTGGTGAAATCAAGAACACAACCCATTTCGGGGCGGAGTCGGTAAACAATCATGCCAGGACCTGGATAAGCTGTGTCACCTTCATATTGTGCAAATTGTTTCATATGTGGAACTCGATCCAGAAACTGGTGATAAAGATCACCAATTTCTTCTTTGCTGGTTACCTTCTCAGCGTGTGCTGCTAAAGTAAGCCCCTGCATAACTCCAAAGTTCTTAAAAGAAGGTGTGAGAGTCAGTGAAACTCGCGGATCTCCTTCGATATTCTGCACCTTAGAAAATCCTTCGAAAGTCTGGAAATAGAGCATTAAGCCTAAATTCCAGATATCTACAACGTTTGCCTGTGGCCAGCCATCTGCCCTTACTGTTGCAAGGGATATTTCACTCTGACGTTTGTACATGCTTAGTATTTTTTTTTCTAACTCATCATTCAAAAAATTTGGCTCAGCCGTAGTGTTCCAGTTGGCCATGATCTCTGTCATCTCAGCTTTGAAATCTCTTTCTTCAATGTTTTTCTTATTCATGCTATTCCTTATTTTTTATAATTCTCATTACAAGTTTATAGGCGGTATCGACTGCTGGGACGCAGATGTTTTTAGGAACGTCAGAATTAATATATTCCTCAAACACTTCCGGTTTGGTTAGATCCACTTTAACCAGCTCGCGACAGCTGATAGTTCCCATTTTTTCCTCAAAACCTTGACGTAACGTCTGCACCGGCACCATTGCTCTTACAAACTCCTCAGGGTTGCCTGCCGGGCCATCAACAAGTCCAAGTGCCATTACCGCACCCGAAAACGCACCACAAGTTGCCCCGGTAAGCCCCATCCCACCACCAAAGCACATTGCGATATGCGGTAGGACGTCACTTTCAATTTCATGCTCCTGGCACACGGCCAGAAGTACTGATTCAGCTCAGGTATAGCCTTCACTTAAAATTCTGGTTGCTCGTTCCTGATCCATTTTATTTCCTGTAAATATTGTCAATTTCATTAGTTATTTAGAATGTTCAACAACAACCAAGTCGGCGTGGCCAAATCCTTTCTCGAAATCAAGAATAGAAATTACTGTTGGTCGAATTCGGTATTTGATGATATTTGGATCAGGAAAAACAGGCTCACCATCGTTGTAGGTTATGTCTTCAAGTTCCGGCATCTTTTCAAGCAGTAAACGAGAGCATTCTTTGGCTGTTTCCTCGTCTGTTACTTCTTCTGCATATCCGGCAAGTGAGATTCCACAACCATCTGCCACACTTTCATAAAACGGAGAGATAGCAAGTGAGATTCTGTTGTCACGAGCTATATTCTTTGCTTTAGACGAAGTTCTGAATGTTTCAAAATAGATGTTTTCCTCCATGCTGACAAAACCTACGGTATTTGCCTGGGGCCAGCCGTCCTCACGGATAGTAGAGATAACCATATCTTTGCAGGACTCTATGATTTCGATCATCTTTAAGCGCAGTTCCTCGGTCATCTCCGTGGCACCGTTACCGTAAATTCTTTTTTTGATCACATCGTCCATTTCATCTTCGGCTTGCTGTACTTTGCTGTTCTGATCAGTCATTTTGTTCTCCTCTTTATTTTTTTGCTTATGAGCTATTCAAGATGCGAGAAATTTACCCTTGAAAAGAATTACACAAAATGGCATATACGACAAATAAATGTTCACATACGACAAAGGGGTCAATGATGCGAAAAATAGCCATATATCTTCCGGAAAGGGTCATGCTTTCCTCTTTTGCAATTCCTCTGGATGTGTTCAAGTCAGCAGGAGTGTTCTGGAATATGCTTCAAGAGAAAGAGCCCACACCATTTTTTGATGTAAAGACTGTGAGCGTCGATGGTGGCCCGGTTAGAACATGGGACGGAATAGAGGTTAAACCTGATGGCTCTATTGATGATGCCTACGAGACTGAGACTATTCTTATTCCACCTTCTGATGCTACCGAAACACTCCCAGAAAAGACAGTGTCTTGGATACAAAAGTGTCGCAAAAATGGAGCCCATATCGGCACCATCTGCCTTGGGGCATTTCTCTTGGCTAAAACCGGAATCCTCAACAATAAACGGGCAACGACACACTGGGGGTACGTCAATCGTTTACGACAACAATTTCCCCGGATCAAGGTGGAACCGGATCAACTCATCATCGACAACGGGGATATCTTTTGCTCAGGAGGCTCTAATGCTGGAGGTGATCTCGCTCTGTATCTCGTTGCTAAATATGCCGGGGAACAGGTTTCAACACAAACGGCACGAATGATGCTGATGGATTCGGACAGGCGGCACCAATCTACATACTCTGTCATGCAGCTGGAAAAACATCAGGTGGGCAAGGAAGTCGCCCAGGTTCAAAACTGGCTTGACGATCACTACAATAAAGAAATCACCGTAGACTTACTCGCAGAAAAGGCGGGAATGAGCAGAAGAACGTTTGAAAGACACTTTAAAAACGCCACAGGAAATTCTCCACATCGCTATCTTCAACTGGTTAGGGTGGAAAATGCTAAACAGCTCCTTGAATACAGTGACAGTACCTTTGATGAGATAACGTATCTGGTGGGATATGAGGACAGCAGCACCTTCAGTAGAATGTTTAAGAAAACTACTGGGCTTTCACCAAATTCTTATAGAAAGAAGTACTACCTCAAGCCTGTTTGATAATAGAATAGAACACCTCTGTGTACTCCATAAGCAATGACAAGCATAACCCAACTACACGGTCTATGGATTAGGTCTCTTCATGGATCTTAGATTTACCGATTCCTCTGGAATAGTCCCATAATGGAGCAACTGTAAACTAAAGCTTACCAAAGATAATCTTTAGGTGAAGTATGTACGATTGTGCTGTCAGTTGGAGATGAAGTTTGTTTGGTTGAATGTGAATTTCTACAGATAGTTAAACTCAACAGCTTCGTTGAAATGCAGAGGCCTTAATAACAGCAACAACCTCAGCCCCCTCTTTTATATCAAGCTCTTTCACGGACTTTGGAACAATTTCAGCAATGAGCATTTGGCCATTACAGTCCAGCTCTACTCCAACAAGCCAATCTGTAGGGTATGTTTTAAGAACAGTGCAGGACAGCATATTCCTAGCACTTGTTGCTTCTGGATGTTTCTTAAATAAAAGAATATTTCTGCTATTGAGGCTGAACTGCCTCGCTTCATCACTCTCCGATTTTAAAAGCATCAGTTTATTGGTTCCCCAACGATAACTATAAAGATCTCCACAATCTTTAGGTGATGTAAGCTGCAATAAATTTGTATAACCGTTACCACCTGAGCCAAGAGTTGATCTGGCTAACTCTTCAGTTGAAAGTTGCTTTTCAACTCTTCCCCCATTCATAATTACAACATGCTCAGTCATCTTTCGCATTTCTTGTAAGCTATGACTGATAAACAGTATAGGTATTGAAAATGTACTGAGTACTTGTTGTAAATGAGGCATGATTTGGTATTTCAACTGGTCATCAAGACCGGTCAGTGGCTCATCCATTAGGATCAAATCTGGACATGATAGAATTGTGCGTCCAAGAGCAACTCGTTGTTTTTCTCCACCAGAGAGCAATGTTACTCTGTTATTGAGAAGATGTTCTAGTTGAAGAATAGCGATAATCTTGTCCGGTGATATCCGCTTGTCACTTAAATTGTTACGTTTATAGCCATAAAGTAAATTTTGTTCCACGTTCATGTGGGGGAAGAGATGACCATGTTGGAATACCACACCAATCTTTCTTTGTTCTGGTGGTAGATTGATTTTCTGTTCTTTATCAAATACGGTTTTCCCATTAAGCTTAATCGTCCCTCGATCTGGTTTAACGAGTCCTGCTAACATGCTCATTAAAGTTGATTTACCACTGCCCGATGGCCCAAAAATACCGCACTTGTCACCTGTGATTGAAAACCTGATTTTGTTAGAGAAGTTAGGGTAATTTTTCTCTATATCGACTTCAAGTATCATGACTGCGTCCTTTCATAGCACGAGTTGTTGCCTCACTAATCATGAGTACACCAAACGATAATAGTATGGAGATTACACAAAGTTTTAGTGCCATGGCCTCGCCACCTGGCGTACTTGTGTACTGATAAATAGCTAGCGGTATGGTTTGGGTAACTCCTGGGATATTTCCTGCAAGAATGACAGTTGCGCCAAATTCACCCAGGCTTCGAGCAAACATCAGTGTCATGCCAGCGAGAGTTGCTTTGTAAGATAGAGGCATAACGATTGAAAAAATCGTATCCCACCAACTTGCACCAAGAGTCCTCGATGCCTTCATATAATGTGGATCAATTGACTCAAGTCCGATGCGGATAGAGCGAACTAACAGTGGGAAGCCAACAACAATAGAGGCAATGATGGCAGCTTTCAGTGTAAAGACGACCTGTATTCCAAGAGCTGAAAGCATAGAGCCGAGAACTCCATTTTTCCCAAAGGCCAGAAGCAATAAATATCCGACAACAACTGGTGGAAGAACCAAGGGGAGGTTTATTATGCCTTCAAGCACTGCCTTGCCCTTTATTTTGCTAAAAGCAAGTACATACGCTGCTGCATAACCCAGCGGGAGTGCTATTACTGTTGCAACAGTAGCAACTTGAAGTGAAAGGCGTATTGCAATCATATCTTCAGCTGAAAAAAACACTATGAGACTCCGTTCTTTGTAATCAGTCTCTTACTTGAGGCTGACTCAAAGCCATGTTTTTCTATTATTTTACTAGCCTGATTTGATGAGAGGTAATTAAAAAAATCTACCGCGGCTTCCTTTTTTTCACCAGTAACAGTCAAAGCGAGGTGGTAGGAAACTGGGTCGTGCAGCTCTTTTGGAACAACGAAATGAATTTTTGCATTGCTTGCTAACAAAGCATCAGTTTTATAGACAAATGAACCACTTACCTCGCCTCTGTCAGCATAAAGTAATGCTTGACGGACATCCTTGGCCATGACTAGTTTCCCCTGTTCTTTTAGAGATGAGTATACGCCAGTCGCGATCATTGCTTGTTTGGCGTACTGGCCTGCGGGGACGTTTTGAGGGGTACCAATGCCTATCTTTTGAAGAGAGGTGAGTTGATCCATGTGGGAGGTTGTTATGCCGCTATTGCCGATGAAGACCAATTGATTATAGGCAATGACGCAGGTGTTAGCCCTTGTTATGGCCTTATTATCAACTAAAAATTTCACCCATTTTTTATTTGCTGAGACATATAGATCTGTGGGTGCTCCTTGGTATATTTGCTTCGCAAAAGAGCCAGATGAACCAAAGTTAGCTAATATTTTTGTTTTAGGATGACTGATAGAGTAGGTGGCAATAATTTCTTTGAATACATCTGTCATACTTGAAGCTACTGAAAGATGTATTGTCTTTGCTTGAGCGGTAACAGTTAATGCCAGTGTTAACACAATCGGAAAAAGTGTTTTAATAATAGATTTCATATTTGTCCTCAGTAAAGTGTATGTACATCTCTATTTAGGCAAGATGTATGCCACTAAATTCCTGTTTCAGCTGGATAGTATAAATATATTGAGAAAAGATCTATTGACGTAGGGCGATAGAGAGTAATGCAGAGGCAAACAAAAAAAACAGAGAGTGAGCAAATAGCTATAGTGGTTATTAGATTTAACCTATACTTCAATGAGATCAGTACAATCTTGTGACTTATTGTGTTGATCTGACATATTTGTAGATATTATTTCCCTTCACCCTTTTCACCGTAGGTGGAATTCTACACCTCTTTTGTCATCAGTATATTACCCCATGTTAATAGAGTAATAGTCTGTTTTCGCATATCTAGGTGTGTGAAAACTGTTTTGCCAACAGCTGTTTTAGTCAACTTAAATGAATAACTATAAAACTGGCTTCTATTTTGCCTTATGTTCTGTATGAATAATTTAAAAGCATGGGTGTAAAATGAAAAAACTCAAACTTATTGACACAACATTACGTGAAGGTGAACAAACTCCTGGTTTACTCTTTTCCCTTGCCCAGAAAAAAGAGGTGGTAAATAAACTTTTGCTAGCTGGAATTGATGAAATTGAATTGGGGATAGCTGCCCCCTCTTACGAAGACTTGCCTCAATTAATAAATTATTGCCTGACTACTTATAATAAAAATAAGTTTTCCCTGTGGGCAAGGTGTCTTCGAAGTGATATTGACTTTGCTGCAAGTACAGGAATAAAGAAAATTTCACTCTCAATTCCTGTCTCAGATCTACATCTTACAAAGAAAATGGCGAAGAGTAGGTCATGGGCAAGAGAGAGGCTTGAGAACTCTATACTTTATGCAAGGTCCTTAGGGATTCAGGTTGCGGTGGGGTTTGAGGATGCTACACGAGCTGAAATACAATTCTTGCAAGAAATGGCGGAAATTGCTGATAAATTAGGGGCATATAGAGTGCGGTTAGCTGACACAGTAGGTATTGCCTCACCTGGCAACATTGCAAAGCTTGTGAGAAATGTAAATTCGGTTTTATCAACAAGTGAACTTGGTGTTCATACCCATAATGATTTTGGTATGGCAACAGGTAATGCAATAGCAGCCTATGAAAATAATGCCGTGTGGGCGGATGGTGTCATGCTTGGTTTAGGTGAGCGAACAGGGTGCGCCCCTCTTGAGCAATTAGCAGCCTATCTTGAACTTGCCTGCGGTGATACAGTTAAACAGATACAACCATTAAAGGAACTGGCTGATTATTTAGCAAGAGCTGGACTTATCTCGATTGACAAACGAGCTCCAATATTTGGCAGCGATATTTTTACATGTGAAAGTGGCTTACATCTCCAGGGACTCTTAAACGAACCAAAAACCTATGAGCCTTATGCTCCGGAGCGAGTAGGGGCCCAGCGAAAGTTAATGATCGGTGCGAAAACTGGTCAATATGCGCTAGAAAAACAGATGCAGTTACTTGGCCAGGAAAAAATGAGCAAACCTATGTTAGAAAAATGTGTCAAAATGGTACGACAGACCGCAACGAGACTTGGGCGCTCGCTGAATAATGATGAGTTGAGGTTAATTTGTAGAAATTGAGATTGAATCTGACATTTTATACACCAGAGTGTGGCAGGCCGGGGAATATTGATCATAGAAAAAAAACAGAACAACACCGCGTCGCTTACCTGTGGATATCATGACTCTCTTTTAGCTAACTGTATAGAGAGGTCGTGATATTCACAATCCTGTAGCTCTGCCTGGCAAATAGCCAGGCAAACCCACTCTACAGCGCAGTACCCTGATTACCTTTTTTGCATCCCCTTCCCAACTACAAGGACATTGATTCCATCTTAGTTCTTTCATCTTCGGTAAGAACAAGGTTCCACAAGCTGCTTTCGTCATTTACTAGTTTAAATACCTGATTGAAGACGGCCTCTGAAATGGCATATTCTTCTAAAAAATCATCAATGACCACATTCTCTTTCACATACGAATTACCAATATCTCGCCGCGCTTCGATGGGCCTACCCAGATTGAGAAGGACCAGCCCTCTTGCAAGTATAGCCGCACCACGTTTCTCATTATATTCGAGTGTTTTGTTGAAATCGAGCAATGCCTTTGCAAATTCACTTTTATTCATATATGCAACACCTCTCAAGAAAAAGGCGTTTTCACAATCTCCCTCACCATTAAGAACAGCGGTCAGGTCGTCCTGTGCTTCATCAAAATGGCCAAGCTTCAGATGGGCAGCTCCTCGAACGAGTCTTGCTCCTAATGATTCTGGGTCTTGGCTAAGTGCTTCATTAAAGGCTGTGATGCTAACGGAAAGATTACCTTCTAGATAATTCTTTTTGCCGCTTAATTCATGTGTTGAAATACCCATAGCATACCTCCTGAATTGAAAAACAAGGGGTTTTCCCCTTTTAAAAAAGGTAACCATCATCTCAAAACGCTCAAGGAAAAAGGCTCAGCACCAATACACCTTATCAATTTGGTGCACGAGAATTGGTCTTAGTTGCGAAACAAAGTCTGTAAACAACAATTTTGATCCTGCTATAAAGAAATGGACACGCAGTTAGAATCGAATTGAAGATTGTGTTGGCGGTGTACAGGAGGGAAATCGATATTCTGTGGTTTTATTCTTTTATAGCGTCGAGAGTGAGTGGTAGTTTTAGCTACCGTTAAGCCCTTGTTTTACCCCTGTTGTAAGCTGAGAAAATGAACATATAATTAAGATAAGTCAATGAGGAAGTAACCAGCGAATGGATAGCACTTTTTGAGAGTGATTCATTGACACTAAAAAAAATAATAATAAAACAATGAGGTATAGATATGAGTATGAGAGGCGAAATAATTTCAAAAGAATATAAAAGTATGAAATTTGTAAAAGATAATAATGGTAAGGAATTTGTTTGTTACGAAAGGGATGTAGAGAACCACAAAAATGGTAAAGCCTTAAGTGAAGAACAAAAAAGAAATTGCTTGGACTCTAGCCAAATACTCGGTGATAGTTGGTAGCAATAATCTACAATTAGGGTGCTCCCGGCTTACCAACTATGGTGATCGGGAGTACTCTCTTTTTTCACATTAATAATTTTGTATTCAATAACTACGTAGCAGCTCAATGGATATAAATAGACTTTAAAACACACCATAAATAATAGTACATCACACTCTGATTTTAATGATCAATTCAAAACAATTTTTCTATTGATTTTTTTAATCCTTTCCCTTTGTATCGAGGATACAACATGAGTTATTGGACTGTCAGCCAACTTATAATTGATAGTGGTCTTATAATTCTAATTTGGCTTGTACAGTTGATTATTTATCCTTCATTTCGGTATATTGCAGAGGAAGGATTTATTGTTTGGCACAGCAAATATATGATACTAATCTCACTATTTGTCGCACCTTTATTGTTTTTTCAGACAGCTATTGAGTTAGGCAATATTTATTTTCAATCTCCACGCTTCATTCGTCTGAGCATAATTGCCATAATTTGGTTTTCAACTTTCTATCTTTCAATGCCCCTACATAAACGTCTACATAATGAGGGGAAAAAAAGGGAATATATTGAAAATTTGATACTAACAAATTGGATACGTACCGTTCTTTGGACTATTCTGTTTTTTCAAACTGTTATTCAAACACATAAACAAATTGGCTAGAGAAAAACAGATATCTAGTCCCTAACTATTAGAATCGTAAACTTGTAACTTTGTATTATTAATGACCTATTATGAGAGACATCTTTTGATGTGATAGACACATGGTATAATAATAAGTTTAATAGTGTGAGATGATAAAGAGAAGAGGAAGATTATGTTCAAACAATTTTTTTATATCATATCGTTGTTGCTTGGTGGATGCGGTGGATATCCAAAAAACGTAACACCAATACAACAATTTGATGTAAATAAATATCTCGGTAAATGGTATGAGGTAGCACGCTTAGATCATTCATTTGAACGAGGTCTTGAAAAGGTCACAGCCGAATATGCTCTTCTCGACAACGGTAGAGTTGAGGTTGTTAATCGTGGTTTTTCCCCAATAGAAAATGAATGGAAAGAAGCTGTTGGCAAGGCATACTTGGGCGGAAAGATAGATGAAGGCTATCTCAAAGTTTCGTTTTTTGGGCCTTTTTATAGTTCTTATATAGTGTTTGATATTGATGTTAGAAATTATCAATATGCGTATGTGTCAGGACCTAACCATAATTATTTATGGTTACTTTCCCGAACTCCAGTTGTGAGTAAAGAGGTGCTTGATCGTTTTGTTCAATCTGCAAAAGACAAAGGATTCAGCACCGATAAACTTATATATGTCAAACATTGACAATTACTTTATCAAAATAGTTCTCAATTTTACCAACTTTTCCTGATTAAATTGGCCATTCTAGAGTAAATTTTTGATGTCTGATTCAATTTTTTCTGGAAGTGTTGATGTAGCGTATCTCTTAAAAACCTCTCCTTGCCTATTTACAAGAAACTTGGTGAAGTTCCATTTAATACTTTTACTTCCAAGTATACCAGGTTGTTTATCTTTTAAATAAACGTAAAGTGGATGGGTGTTTCTCCCATTGACGTCAATTTTAGCAAACATAGGAAAGCTAACGCCATATTTGAACCTGCAAAATTTTTTGATTTCTGCCTCACCTTCAGGCTCTTGCTGTTTAAATTGGTTGCAAGGGAACCCAAGAACGGTGAAGTTTTTAATCTTGAACTTTTGATAGAGGTCTTCCAGACCTTTATACTGATCTGTTGCACCTCATTTACTAGCGACATTCACGATGAGAATCACATTATTTTTAAATTTCTCAAGTGTAATGATTTTTTTGTCGATAGTTTCACACCTTATTTCATAAATATTGGCCATAACATTCCTTATGTTGAATGTTTCTAGGATCCTTGAACAGTTTTTAGTTACACTGCTTCCACATTGAATGAAAATCTTTTTAATAATATCACAAAACACATAATGTCTGTAATTTTGAAAAGAATTAATAACCCATGGGTCACCCATGTAAGAGATGGCTTAAGGTATAACTTATCCATGATATGCTTCTGTTGAAAATGTTCTTTTGTAAGAATTTGTCGGTATTTGCTTAATTTTTGAATAATTTCCCCATAAAATAGAGACTTTTCTTTGTAGTAGAAAGGAAAAAACATATTTGTCTTTGACAGTAATTGTTTGATATACTTTAATGTTCTAAAAATCATTCCCGAACAGTCACAACTATTATTCATACACGGAGGTTTCAATGAAAATTGATAGACGAACCTTCCTCAAAACAGCCAGTGCTGGTGGCGTATATTGCGCATTAACACATGCTGTTCCAGGAACTCTTGCCAGCCTTTATGCTGCAGGGCCACTTGAGGGAAAAGCAAGTGTTGTAAATAGCGTTTGCGAGATGTGTTCTACTCGTTGTCCTATTTCAGCCAAACTTGTAAATGACGAAAACGTTTATATTGGTGGTAACAAAAATGCCAAGCCATTTGGTGGAAGTGTTTGTGCCAGGGGTGGATCTGGCCATAGTCTACTCTATGATCCAGATAGATTAGTAAAGCCAATCAAACGTGCTGGAGAGCGTGGAGAAGGCAAATGGAAAGAGATCAGCTGGGAAGAAGCTTATTCTGAAATCTCTAAAAAACTCCTCGAAATAAAAGACAAATACGGCCCTGAAACTGTTGCCTTCTCATCTAAGTCAGGTTCTCAACATGGTGACTTGTTCTATTTGGCAAATGCTTATGGATCACCTAACACATTTACTCATGCAACAACCTGTCCTGGCGGTTATCAGGTAGCTGGTAATGCGATGTTTGGTCGTGGACTAAAACGTGATATTGGCAATTCTAAATACATAATAAATTTTGGACATAACCTTTATGAAGGTATCAATATGTCCGAAACCATTGGCATGATGTCTGCCCAGGTAGATAAAGGCGCCAAGCTTGTTGTTTTTGAACCGCGTTTTTCTATTGTTGCAGATAAGGCTGATGAATGGCATGCGATTAGACCGGGTAGTGACATAGCTGTTGCACTGGCTATGTGTCATGTAATGATTAAAGATGATCTTGTTGATCATAAGTTTATTGATGAATTTGTCATTGGCTATGAAGAGTTTGCTGAAGAAGTTCAAGGATATACCCCTGAATGGGCAGAAAAGATCAGTGATGTGAAAGCTGATGACATAGTTCGCATTACACATGAGATGGCCTCACATGCGCCACACGCTCTAGTTGATTATGGTCATCGTTCGACCTTCACCACAGAAGAGTTCGAACTTCGTCGTGCACTATATGCAGTGAATGTGCTTCTCGGTAACCTTGAGCGAGAGGGTGGAATATATTTTGGAACAAATGCCAGCAACTACAATTCACTGGCTGGAGAACAAGTTGCTCCAGAGCTGGTTAATCCAAACAATAAACTTCCAGCAATTGAGACCAAGCGAATAGATCAAGTTGATAAACAATTTTCAATGATCTGGTCCAGCGGTGGTATCTATCAATCTATTTTAGATGCAACATTAGAAGCAAAGCCATATCAGATGAAAGGTTGGGTTATCACACGTTCCAACCCAATGCAAACCATGACAGATCGTGCCAAGGTTGAAAAAACACTCAAAGCACTAGAGCTGGTTGTTGTTTGTGATGTTTATATATCTGAAACAGCCGCATTTGCTGACATCATTCTGCCTGAATCTACCTATCTTGAAAGAGAAGAGTCAATTTTTGACCGATTCGGAAAATTCCCAAGATATACAATTCGCCAACCTGTTGTTGAAACAATTGGTGATACCAAACCATGTTGGCAGATATGGCGTGATTTAGCATTCAAAATGGGACTTGGTGGTAATTATAGCTGGAAGGATATGGAGCAATTTCAACTTTCCCAACTTGGTGGCGATCAAAACGAGCTTAAAAAATTACGCAAGGAAGGATGGCTTGAATATGGTGGTGCACCACTTCTTTTAAGAGAAAAGAAAACAGTGCAAGCTTTTAGTAAGAAATTTGCAGGTGCACGAACTCCAGATAGCGACGGAACCTATTCCAGTGCTCTTACATTTGGAACACCAAGTGGCAAAATCGAACTTTCATCTCCTAGAGTAGAGGAAATGGCCCCAGAGCGTGGTGTTATACGTTATCGTGAGGTCAAGCTCAAGAACGATGATGAATTGTATTTTATTCAGGGGAAAGTAGCCATACATACAAATGGTGCAACACATAATGTACCGATGCTCGCCAACCTCATGCCAGACTGCAGTTTATGGATACATCCTGAAACTGCAGATAAACTGAAGATTAAAACAGGTGATAACATACGTATATTTAATGATCTTGGCAGTGAAGAAGGTGCAGCACTTGTAACACCAGGAATTCGTAAAGATACTGTCTTTGCTTATATGGGTTTTGGTTCAAAAAACAAAGAACTTAAACGAGCATACGGTCGAGGCATCCACTGTGGACAACTTTTACCCGATGTCACGTCTCCAGTATCCGGTATGAACCTTCATACTACTGGTGTTAAAGTAGAAAAAGTATAGGAGACTTAAATGAAACCAAATTACGTAATGATACATGATGAACGCCGTTGCATTGGCTGTCAGGCATGCAGTGTCTCCTGTCGCAGTGAAAATCTTGTTCCAGAGACAGTTACACGTTTGCAGGTTCGAATTGAAGGCCCGAAAGGAATTGCTCCAAATTTACACTTTCAATACCCTAGGGTTTCCTGCCAACAATGTGCAAATGCCCCCTGTGTAACGGTTTGTCCAACAGGAGCCTCTTATGTAACTGAGGATGGGATTATTTCTGTTAAACAGAACCTATGTGTTGGTTGCTTATACTGTCTTGCAGCATGCCCCTATAAAGTTCGTTTTATTAATCCCGAACATAAAGGGGCCGATAAATGCAACTTCTGCAAAGACACACGGCTAAAAGAAGGAAAAACACCAGCATGTGTTGATATTTGCCCAACCAGTGCGCTCACCTTTGGCGATCTTAATGATCCTAAAAGTGAGGTTTCCAAACTGTTAAGCACTGAAATTACATATCAAAGTAAAACTCATTTGGGAACAAAGCCTCGCATGTACCGTATCCCAACAAAACAAGGAGGGATAGATAATGGATAATATTTGGGGAAGTATGGCTCAATATGACCCAGTTGTCTGGAATTGGGTTATTGCTGTTTATCTCTTCTTAGCTGGTTTGTCTGCTGGAAGTATTTTACTTGGTATTGGTCTTCGGTGGGCTGATAAAAATCCAACTGATATAATGGGTGAAAAACCTATCCTTAAGGCTGCAGCTATTATTGCACCGGTAATCATTTGTGTAGGTCTGGCTTGTCTTGTACTTGATCTAACAAAGCCTTTTCACTTTTGGGTTATTCTTATCAAGTATAACCTCTCATCAGTTATGGCACTTGGTGTAATTGCACTTCTCATTTATACTCCCCTTGCCTTTGCCTATGCCCTCATTGTGCTACGGGATGAATTGAGGGGCTTACCAATTATACCTGCTATTACCGATATGATTATCGGATTTCGCAAACTCATAGAAGTTTGTCTTTTTGTTATGGCTTTTGTGGTTGGCATTTATACAGGATTCTTGCTTTCTGCAATGAATGCTTATCCAATGCTTAATACCGCGGTACTGCCAGCTCTTTTTCTCTTTTCTGCCTTATCCGCTGGAGCAGCTGCAAACAACCTTGTTTCGGTGAGCTTCTTTGGAGCAGAACTTGACGATGATCAGGCAGTAACCATGCATAAACTTGAGCTACCAGTAATTAGTCTTGAGATTCTCTTCATTGCACTGATTTTTATTGGTCTCTACTTTCAAGGTGGAGCTGCTCTTGAGGCAATTGGTGCTCTGGTTACTGGCATTTGGGCAAAAGTGTTTTGGGTAGGTGTTGTTGCCGTAGGTTTTGGTGTACCGCTCTTGTCTTTTTTATTGCCAAAATCTCTTCAACACTCAAAGTTTGTAGCTATGATTGTTGCACTTTGTAGCTTGTCAGGTGTTCTCTCACTACGACATTTTATTCTCTACGCAGGACAAAGCTATATCAGCTAATCAGCTATCCTTTAGTCTTTGAAGTGAGTTATATTTACAACTCACTTCAAAGACATCTCATTCTTCTATGGGCCTTCAACAATGATTTCAATAGAAGAAGCAACTCGTCTTATTCAAACCAGCATCCCCGAGTGGCTTGTTGTCACACATAACCAGATAGATGCAACAAATGGGTTTTCTGAGCTTAAAGGTTATCCATAAATACCTGTTGCTGAAGGATATCTTTGGTATGTTTTAATTTACATCTACTTCATTTCTTCGCAATTTTCTTAGAATGCGATTTTAAAATCCCATTGGTTTTATTTGTTTTGAATAAAAGGTAAAAGAAAGTAAGCTTTATTCTGACCCTTTACCTCTCAGTTTAAACTGACTTCACTCTAGGTATCATACTCTATGAATAACGAACCTGACTTTGAAAGACTCACTCCTGATTTAATTCTTGAAACAATTGAATCCTCTTTAGGCAAGAAGATGTCAGGTTTGACCTCTCCACTACCAAGCTATATAAACCGTGTCTACGAACTTCAGACCATGGATGGAACACGGATTATCGCTAAATTCTACAGACCTGGCAGATGGGACATAGAAGCTTTGAGAGATGAACATCGATTTATGATGGATTGTGCCACAGCGGAAATTCCGGTGGTCTTGCCGCTTACCTTGGCCAATGGAGAGACAATTGATGAAATGGATGGCTTCTGTTTTTCCCTGTTTCCTAAAAAATTAGGACGTGAGTTTGAAGTCACCTGCGATGAAGACTGGCGTAGACTAGGTCGACTTATAGGCAGGATACATCTTGTCGGTAGCACTAAAGCCGCTGATGATCGAATTGTTCTCCATCCTTCAAAATCCACGGTTGCTGACATTGAGCAGCTTGTTGATGGTGGATTTGTTGGCAGGACACACCTAGATGAATTTACTGAGATTACGGATAACATAGTGAGGATCGCTGAGATGGGGTTCAAGGATACTGAGTTGATCCGAATTCATGGTGATTGTCATTATGGCAACATTCTGCATCGCCCTGAAGAAGGTCTTATGATTATTGACTTTGATGACATGATGACCGGCCCTCCTGTCCAAGATCTTTGGCTTTTATTACACGACTATGCTGACAGATCCCAAAATGAGATAAATCTTATACTAGAAGGGTATGAACAGTTTCGGGAATTCGATGATAGGAGCTTGAAGCTGATCGAACCGTTACGTGCCATGAGAATGCTCCATTATTTAGCCTGGTGCAGCAAACAGGTTAATGATTTTCAGTTTAAGAAAAACTTTCCAGAATGGGGAAGTGATGCTTTTTGGCTAAGAGAAATATCAGATCTTCGGATTCAGTTGCAGAATATTCTAGAAAAGCCCTCCACTGTTTAAGGTGATATAGCACCACTATAGCAAGTGGCAAAAGAAAATTTCAGTAACTTGGGAACTAAATGGTGATTTTCAAATTCCAGAAAGATAAGCAATACTGTTTCAATTACCTAGGTTTTGGATATTAAAATAGTACCGGTTCCGATCATTGCGATACCAGCAGTTCTGTTCAATACCCTTTGCGCATTTGTGCTCTTGAACAACTCTCTGGTCCTGGATGCAGTATATGCATAAAAAAGCATAACTGTCCCGAGAACAAAAGAGACAATGGAAGCGACAACAACGACATCAAA
>PPCM01000260.1_pt1 | contig 63245 bp, 45 predicted proteins | sample 1555541 | NCBI WGS metagenome assembly PPCM01 (sample SAMN05284479, study PRJNA326546) | Marine sediment metagenome, whole genome shotgun sequencing project. | isolation source: marine sediment | place: Germany: Wadden Sea | collected 2012-09-05 | reverse complement strand
GTAACAGTCTTTGGAGTCACAGTCCCCTGTATACCACGTACGACAAATTCTACTGGTAGATTTTCAACAGTTTTTCGCACAACAATCGGGCCTACTTCAATATCGGCAGTAACTGATGTTTCTCCAATTAGATCTACCATGGCAGGACTTAAATCAAGGGGAACCTGAAGTTGCTCGGACTCACTCAAGCCATTTAAAGAAATATAACGACTTTGAAGTTCTTCTTTTTCATTAAGCACTGTCTCAGGCCCAGTAATATTAATGAAATCTGGGTTCATTCTTATCATTTTAACTTCATATCCTGTTGCAACAAGACCGACTGTGTTTGGAACGACAGGAAAGTTCTTTTGAACTAGTTTGTCGATTGAAAGAATAACCGAGGCGGGTTGTACACGTTGAACAGTAATTGACCTAGGAACATTGATATGATCATTATCATTTTCAACAACCAATGTTCCTGGTGTAGCATTAGAGAGATCAACCTGACGAGAAATCTTTTGTTCATTCATATCTAAGATTACTGAACGAGGACCGGTTACAGACACCTCAATCTCTCTTTTGTATTGATTAGAAATAACAAGATCTCTTGGTAAGTTGATTATTTCTACTGGGATTTGAACAGTTTTCTCAATCGAATCTTCACCGCCCACAAAAAACCACAAGACAACTGCAAGCCAAAGAGAGATAGCTTTAAGAAACCAGTCTTTTGACCATAATTTAAAAGATTGGCGAATGAAGGCCTTCTTTTTTATTTGATTCCAAAGTTGGCTCATTTTCTATTAGTCCACTCAAGCCATGAAGGCGTATTTTTCTTTTTCTCAATAAAGATAGCTCTCAAGCTTGTCTTGAGGCTTATCTCATCACTAATCGTTGTAAGTGCACCATGTTGAACTATCGATACTTCCTGAGTTTCCTCAGAGACTACTAGTACTACAGCATCAGTCTCCTCTGAAATACCAATTGCAGCTCTGTGCCGTGTTCCATATTTTTTATTAACATACGGATTTTGTGTAAGCGGAAGAATACAGCCGGCATGCTCAATTTTACCATTACTAATGAGCACACCACCATCATGAAGTGGTGATACTGGCATAAAAATAGAGATAAGCATTTCTTTGCTCAACTTTGCATCAAGAATAAAACCAGATTCTACAAATTCACCCAGTCCCATTTCGCGTTCAATTACAATTAAGGCACCAATTCGACGTTTGGATAGATAAAAAATAGTTCTGATTATTTCATCTAAATCCTTTTCAGCTACATCCCCTTGTGTATGAAAAGGTGACCGGCCAACCTGGGTGAGTGCTTTTCTGATATCTTGCTGGAATACAATAATAATAATCAGAAAAATAGAGCTCAGGGAAGTATGCATAATCCATGTTAGAACAGATAGATCAAGCAAGGAGGCCATACCATAAACAAGAAACAGCACACCAAGCCCTACAACCATCTGGACAGAGCGAGTGCCTCTGATGATAGAAAAAAGCTGGTAAATTACAAAAGCAACAACAAGAATATCTAGAATATCCTGCCAGCGAAAATATTGTACAAAATCAACCATATTTGATTACAATTACATCCTTAGGACGAAAAAGGTTAGCTATAAAAAACAAATGCTCCTTTATTTTCCGAACTATAGCATAACTTATTACAGATTTGTCTCTTTTTTGTTTTTTATCTTATTCAATTTACAAATAAAGTCGTTTACTGCTTGAAAAATATAGTTGGTCAGGGCATATCTTGTTTTCGTAATGTTATTATTTAAAATAAAATTCCCATTTAATCTAGAAACTTCCAACGGGATAAACTATGTCTGAAGATTACGGTTCTATCAAAATAGAAGGTCCAGAAGAAAATAAGCCCAAAAAGTCAAACACCAAAAGTCGCAAAAGAGTTCAACGCAAAAAAGAGCCAACGCCACCTGCTGAGATTATAGAATCAACTAAGGCTCCTAAACGATCTAAAAAGAAAAAAGAAAAAAGAAGAAGTAGTTCCCCACTTACTATCTTCGCTATCATCTTCATTCTTATGATTTTAGGAATTGGTGCAGGTATATATTCAATCCCTTATTTTGTTAAAAAATATCTACCATCATATATAGAAGAACACACAAACTTTCTCGCCACCACCGACAAAGTAAGCTTTGATCCACTTCATGGTAAAATTGTCTTTTTCGGCCTAGAGGTAACGAGCAAAAATAATACTCAACTTGAACCGTTTTTTACTAGCCAGTCAGTTTCATTAGATTTGGTTTATTCAGCACTACTCAAAAAACAACTTGTCACTAAAAGTACAATTATTGATGGAGCAACTCTTACACTTAAAAGAGGTCAGGATGGCAGCACTAATTTTGGCAATAGCTTTAATAACTCCAAAAACATTTTAGACTTTAAGGATATACCTCAGGCTTTTGCACTCAATAATATCGAACTTTCAAATTCAAAATTTACCTTTAATGATAGCCAAACAAAAACAAGACACGAAGGTGAAGAAATATCACTTGGATTACCTTCACTCTCAAACTTTTCTCATAGTTCAACCAATCCTATTAAACCCTATTTTTCCGCAAAAATTAACGGTAGCCTCGTTACATTTGCAGGGGACAAAAATAGCTTAGATAACAACAGTATTATCTGTGAGATAAAAGATGTAAACCTAGCTCAGTACTTTAATTACCTACCAGCAGGTATCCCCTTTACCTTTGAACAAGGAATTGGCAACGGACAACTGGAAATTATATTCAATTCTGACAATAGCTCAAAACACATCGATTTAAAACTCAATGTAACTGTTACAGATGTCCTAGCTTCTTATAAAGAACATGAGCTAAATATCCAAATCCCTGAAGTCACATTGTCTACAACTTTAACTCCGACAACATCTCGACTACAGGTTCACAATGTATTACTAAAGTCCCCCACTCTCAATGCACCTAGTACCTTTACTTTAAATAATTTAGGAGTGTTATTCCCAAAAAGCTCAGATCAATTAAAAGATAACAGCAAGAGACAGCAAATTGATGTTGACATTTTAACCGTCAACAATGGAACTATTGTTTTTGGCCCAAAAACGAGTAACGCCTCAAAACAGCTTAAAAATATTGAAGTCAAAATATCCAAGATAGGTGACAAAAAAAACAAACTCGCTTTATCTGGAAAAAACGGAACGTCTCAATTCTTCTGGGATGCTGAACTCAGTGAAGGCACTGCCAGTGGTGACTTTTCAATTAATAACTTTAATTTTTCTGATCTGATTAGCAGTGATTCTTTTTCAAACGCTAAAGGTAGTGGCAGTTTGACAGGAACACTCTCGGTTAGCTCGCATAACACTACTGGTTTTGACTATCAATTATCCTCTGCAAATATCTCTATTCAAAACGCAACAATAGGTAAGTGGCTAACTGCAAAACAACTAAATATAAAAAATGGTTTGATTAGCGATTCCTCAGTTAACTTAGGAAACATTGTGATACGTGATGGCTTTCTCAATTTACAATCAGATAAACTTCCAACTCTTTTTTCTATTTTTACTAAAAAAGATACCACTTACATACTTCAATCTATCAAATATCAAGGTAAGGGACTAATAAGCGGTACCGATTTACCTCAATTAAAGATAGCTAAGGTATCACTTTCCGCAGTAGATCTCGACAATCCAAAACCAGAAGGTGATAATGTCGACTTCAATGTCACATTTGACAACAAACAGAAAAGTGAAATCACAGGAAAAGGCAGAACTAAACTTTATGGTTTTTCCCTTTGGCTCTCAACTACATTTGAAAATCTACCGAGTAAGACCTTTCTTCCCTGGTTCGATAACAACTCACTTTTTTCAACAACCGATACAACAATTAAAGGTAAAGGTGTTGTTACTCTTCCAGTTAAGTCCTTCAAAGGTGATCTTTATACCGACAAAGCTAAATTTGGTACTAAAACCTCCAAAACCATTACTTGGGACAAAGGCTCTATTAAAGGTATTGAATATACTGCTAAACCACCATCCATTAAGGTTTCAAACGCTACCATTTCTTCTCCAAAGTTTAACTGGAAACGCAAGGCTAATGATTATGCACCATCACTACAACTCCGTCACTTCTTTAACAACGTTCTCTCCGGTGGTGATGTAAAAACCCCTAAAAAAGTACCAGTAAGGATAGATACCATTTCTATTGATAACGGGGCCGTTTCTATAGAAGATCAACGAAACACACCAGTAGTAAATGCTAAGTTTAATACGATTAAAGGTACAATTAAAAACCTAGATACCACTGGTGGGGTGTCTGCTCTTTTCAATTTCACAGGAAATATTTCAAATTGCCCAATGACCTTGGAAGGCAAGGCGAACTTTTTTGGCAGAGGCAAGCCACACGAATATAAAATTGTTATAGACGAACTACATAACACAGACTTTTTAACTAATATAAATAAACGATCTTCTGTTCAGATTAACTCAGAATCCTCGTCTGCAACTATATTCCAAGAAAAGAAAGGTAAGGAGGTAAACACGATCACTGAGATTAGCCTGGTCAATGCGACAAGTAAAGATAGATCACTTGACCTTGTTCTTGCGATGATGCACGAGGATGAAAAACAGACAAAATTTACAGTATTAACACAGCAAACACACCCTGCTAAAGATGATTCTTTTCTAAAGGAAATAGAAACATATCTCAATAAAATGATCATAAAAGCACAAACCTCACCTTTCCTACTCAGTAATGATGATTTCAGCGATTTAGCCGAAAAAGAAACTGTTGATTTCAGGTTTGGGAAAATTGCACTTACCGGAAACGGCATGGAAACGCTAATAAGATTGCGAGAGTTCCTTACCCTTCACCCTTATGTTGATCTAAAAATCACAGGTGAAGCGTCTCAAAACATGGACTACCAGGTTCTCTCAGAGAGCCTTGAGGTTGAAGAACAAAAACGCGTAGATGAGCTGAACAAACAACTCTATGCTGATTGGGAAGCAAAGAGACAAAAAATGTTAGAAGAAGAAGGCACAACTCTCGACGATGACCCATTTACCGAAGAAGATGTCTTTATTCCTCTACAACCCAAGATGGTTACAGTTGACCCTCAAGCACTCATTGATCTTGCCAACCAAAGAGCCATTTTAATTGGTCAGGTGTTCACTGAACGGTTGGCACTGGAACCTGAAAGATTAAAAGTGGTTGAGACTAAACGGCTCTCTGATTCAATGGAAAATGTTGTTCGTTTAAAAATCATAGCACCTAAAAGAGATAAAAACTTTTCAGGTAACAATCCACTTGATGACCCTTTCGAGGACACAGAACCAACAGATGACCCATTTGCTGCTCCTACCAACTAAGCTGAGACAGAACTCTAGTGGTACCGTAGATGAATGACACTAGAGTTCTCATAACTGCTTTAATGACATAATTTCAAAAATTTAACTCACTGAGAAACCTATTGTGGCTTAGTCAACTTCTTGAAATGACCTTTTAAACTGAGAAGTAACACCAGACTTGGGATTACCATTACAGTGGTGATAATAAAAAATAATGACCAGTCTCCATTGAGTAGGTCTACCAACTTGCCGGAAGTAGATGACAGTGTTGTCCTGCCAAAATTACCCACAGAGGCTAGAAGTGCATATTGAGTTGCACTAAAACCTCTACCTGTTAGAAATGTGAGAAATGAGACAAAGGCAATAGTTGCAAAGGCACTAGTAAAATTATCTACAATGATTGCAGCTAACAGAACACTCTCTTTAGGGCCAACACTTGCAAGCCAGGCAAACATCAGATTCGATGCCGCCATAGCAATTCCACCAATTAACAAACCACGGATAATACCAAACCTCACATTTACAACACTTCCAATAAGAGTAAAAAGTATCGTAATTCCCCAGCCAATCAGCTTTGAGTATTCACCTATCTGCTCATTGCTAAAGCCGATTTCCTTGTAAAAGACAATCGACATACGACCGAGAAATGCCTCTCCTATTTTGAACAAGAATATAAAAAGAAGAAGTGTTAAGGCTACTCGTACACCATTTCTTTTAAAAAACTCACTAAAGGGTTCAAAAACAGTCACCAGTAACCATGTTTGTACTTTTTCAAGTGTACCCTCACCCTTATCATATTTCTTTTCAGCAGCAGCCTGTAACCTCTCTCTGTCTGTCACGGGTTCTCTTACTATAAGTGTACAAAGCATAAGTAAAACAATAACCCCAGCCATACCGTAATAAACACCGTTCCAGCCAATTGAGTCGGCGTTTACAAAGGCAAGATAGCCCGGTAACGAATACCCAGTCCACCAGCCTATAACCGCCATTGCGGAGGCTTGCGGCATCTTTGATTTTTCTTCCAGCGAGAAAGAATCAATACGAAAAGCATCTACAGCTATATCCTGGGTGGCAGAGGCTATAGCAATAACAAGAGCAAGTGTTGAAGTAAGCGCAATATTAAATGCTGGGTTCACTCCTGCAATAGCAAGGGTTGCACAGAGCATTAATAGTTGAGCAAGAAAAATCCAACTTCTCCTTTGGCCAAGCTTGTTAGTCAAAAATGGTATTTTGACTCTATCTACCAGTGGAGCCCAAAGAAAGTTAAATGCATAAACGGCAAAAATTGAGCCAAAATAGCCGATCGCCGCTCTTGTTAAACCAGCATCTTTTAACCATCCAGACATATTAGAGCCAATTAGGACCCAAGGGAAGCCACTTGCACACCCCATCAAGAAAACCCAAAGAAGCCTTTTGTCATAATAATCTTTAATAATTTCGATAATACTTAAACGCCTTTCCATTCACAAAACCTGTAGTAATAATTAGCAATCTGAGATGATTTTTTTTATCTACCTATGCTAGCAAGATAAAATTTTATAGGCAAGTTATTCAAATAAATAGGGATACAAAACCGATATTCCATTTGTTGCTTTAGATACCTTGAAAAATGGGTTATTATACCAATCTTGTACTAAGTAATTAATGCTATACACAATCATTTGGTTGGTGCATTTACATATTCAATTTATTCAATTGCTAACTATTGCAAATAATTTACATATATAGATCATGGGAATCAACGTATACAACACATTAACCGGAAAGAAAGAACCTATTAACCCTATCGAACCTGGGCACATCAAATTATATGTCTGTGGCATAACGTCCTACGATTACTGTCATATAGGACATGCACGGTCCTCCCTTGCTTTTGATATGGTAGTAAAGTACCTCAAATACAGAGATTACAAGGTTACCTATGTTCGAAACTTTACAGATATTGATGATAAAATCATAGCTCGTGCCAATGAGCAAGGTATCCCACCAGAGAAACTTGCCAACAAGTTTATTGATGAATTTCACACTGATATGGATGGGCTTGGGATAGATCGTCCAGATCTAGAGCCAAAGGCCACCGAACATGTTCAGGAGATGATTGATCTTATTCAGGAACTTATTGATAAGAATATGGCTTACCCTTCTGCTGGTGATGTTTATTACGTGGTAGAAGCATTTCCTGAATACGGCAAACTATCCCACCGCAATCTAGAAGATATGCAAGCAGGTGCGAGAATTTCCGTTAATGATCAGAAAAAGCACCCAATGGATTTTACCCTTTGGAAGGCTGCCAAACCAGGTGAACCAGCATGGGATAGCCCATGGGGACCAGGACGCCCAGGGTGGCATATTGAGTGTTCTGCCATGAGTAAAAAATATTTTGGTGAAACCTTTGATATTCATGGCGGTGGTAAAGACCTTATTTTTCCACATCATGAAAATGAGATTGCACAAAGTGAAGGCGCAAATGGCAAACCTTTTGCCAACACATGGATTCATCATGGTTTTGTAACCATTAAAGATGAAAAAATGTCAAAGTCCCTTGGTAACTTTCTTACCATTAGGGATATTCGTGAACAATATCATGCCGAGATTCTTCGCATTTTCATCTTTTCTACACAATACAGAAACCCACTGGATTTCTCTGAGATGGCCATGCAGGACGCCGAAGCTGGCCTTGTTCGTCTTTATGAATGTGTAGCTCAAGTTGATAAGCTAGGTGATGGCACAGAGAACACAGAATCTGTTATTTCTGATAAAGACTCTAAGAAACTTAACTCAATTGAAAAGCGATTTACCCAGGCAATGGACAATGATTTTAATACTGCCCAGGGTCTTGGTGTTCTTTTTGATGGTGTGAAAATAATTAACCGTATTCAAAAGACTCTTTCTAGCTCAGAATCTCCTGCTAGTTCTGATACTAAGCTTCTCAAAGACACAATTAGTATCACTAAAAAACTCGCAACTATTCTTGGTTTATTACAGGAAGATGCTGCATCTTTTCTCTCTGCTAGAAAAGAGAGAATGCTAGAGGGCATTGAAATCACTGAGGCAGAGATCAACAACCTTATTGATGAAAGACTTTTAGCAAGAACAAATAAAGATTATGCAAGAAGCGATGAAATTCGAGATCTCTTACTTGCAAAGAATATCATTTTAAAAGATGGAGCAGACGGAACCAACTGGTCTGTTCAAAGATCTAATTAATACTCAACCGTATTAGGTAGACGCAATCTTTAACACAAATTTGGGATGGCTTGATCGGTTATTCCTTGCATTAGACACCTTGACAGCCTTTGACGAACTGGCCTTCTTCGGGCTGCAGGTGTCTTTGTTTACTGGAGAGAAAAATGACAACTTCACAACAAAACAAAACTCAAAACATTTCTGAGGAACAAATTTTGAAAGTTTCAAAAGAAATAATCATCAAGTTTATTGAGGTTGGTCGTGTCACTCCAACAAGCTTCAACGAATCTTTTTCAAACATACATTCAACAATCACAAAGGTTGTAAAAAAGTCGTAAGGATATTTTCTTCCTTCTTTGGTTTTTCCTAGTTCTCGTCCAATTTCAATTTCTTAACAGTTACCATGACAACTACTCTTGATCTTGATCCACAGTTAAACATTCTTCCAGAAAATGTTAAGCATATTCATATATTAGGTATCTGTGGCACCGGCATGGCAGCCCTTGCCGGCATGCTTCAATCACTTGGTTTTAAGATTAGTGGTAGCGATAATGGTGTTTATCCTCCGATGTCTGATTTTTTAGAGGGTTTAGATATTCAGATTAGTCAGCCATACTCTCCAGACAATCTTAAAAACAACCCTGATTTGGTTATTGTAGGAAACGTTATTCGCAAAGTTAACGAAGAGGCACAAGAGCTAGCACGTTTAAAAATACCGTATCTATCGTTCCCACAAGCTCTTGCTCACTTTTTTATATCAACTAGAAAGTCTTTAGTAATCTCCGGGACGCACGGTAAAACTACAACTTGTTCACTCCTTGCTTCCGTTCTTCACCATGCAGATCTTGATCCAACTTTTATGATTGGTGGTATTGTAAGAGAGTTTGACTCAAATTTTAGAATTGGTAATGGACCCTATTTTGTAGCTGAAGGTGATGAGTACGACACTGCCTTTTTTGATAAAGAATCTAAGTTCTTACACTACCGACCTATTGTTGCCGTAATTACCTCACTTGAATTTGATCATGCTGATATTTTTGACGACCTTGACGCTATCAAAAAAGCTTTCGCAAAGTTTATTTCTCTGCTACCAGACGATGGCCTTATCATAGCAAACATGGATAATCCCGACATTGCAGAACTTGTCAAAAAGGCTCCTTGTCGCGTTGAAGGGTATGGAACTGATATCACAAATTATTGGTCGCTAGGCATGATAGAAAGCGATCAAGGCATGACAGCTTTTGATGCTGTTAAACAAGGTGAAACTTGGGGTAGATTTGAAGTTCAACTCCCAGGCCGTCATAACTGCCTTAATAGTCTCGCAGTCTGTGCTATCATGAACCATCTTGGTTTAGTACCTAAGCAAATCAACCCTGGTCTTGTTAAATTTGGTGGTGTTAAACGACGTCAGGAAATACGAGGTATTGAAGCTGGAGTAACAGTAATTGATGATTTTGCACACCACCCAACAGCTGTAAAAGAAACGCTCTTTGCCCTAAAGAACGCATATCCAACCAACAGACTTGTTACTGTTTTTGAACCAAGAACTAATTCATCAAGGCGAACCATCTTTCAAAAGCAATATAGTGAAGCCTTTGATTCTGCTGACCATGTCCTTATTCGTGAGCCAGTTCCACTTGTTGACGTTGAAGAAAGTGAGTTATTTTCATCCTCCAAATTATGTGATGATCTCTCAACAAGAAATATCTCTGCAGTATCTTATAAAGACACAGATCAGATCTTGGCAGCCCTGAAAAGTGAACTAGCAGAGGGTGATGTTGTAGCTATTCTTTCAAATGGTGGTTTTGACAATATTCACAATCGCCTGCTCGAAATACTGCGAAAAAGAAACTGAAAAGATACTTTCACTAATAAAGAGGACTAATAATCTCTTTTAGAGATGAGGCTACCTTAGGATAAGCAAAGTCACTCTCCTCGTTTTTTGCAGCAAGTTCTGCCGCTAAGGTAAGCTCTGCACCATCTTTAATACCCAAATTGGCAAGAGCCCCCTTGTACTTATGAGCAGCCTTTGCAACCATCTCCAAATTCCCTGCAACAACTGCCTGTTCGAAGTCAGTTTGATGCTCTGCAATCGCTTCGAAAAACTGATTAAGAAGACCTGATACCTGATCTTCAGGAAGACCAAATTGTTTCATTATATGCTTCTGAATTTCCTTTCTATCAGCTGGTTGATACATTGTCTTTGATTATATTTTGAGGATTGTATTAAAACTGCTATGTTATAGCCTAAGATAAACAAAATTAATTACAGCTATTTATTCTAGCACAATGATTATTAAATAAAAGCATGAGATCAAAATTAGCCCATAACATTTTAGCAGTTTCTCAAAAAGAGCTATTATTTGAGAAAAATGACAGAATTATTGTAGCTGTTTCTGGAGGCATTGATTCTACAGCCCTCCTACATTTACTTGTTGAACTTGATCTTAATCTTCAACTTTATGCAGTTTATATTGATCATCAGCTCAGACCGGAAGAAGTACCATTTGAAATTAAACATGTAAAACGTGAAGCTGAAAAACTTGGGGTTATTTTTCTTTGTAGAGAAATCGATACGATCCGACACCAACAAAAGTACAAGTTATCTCAGGAAGAGGCTGCTCGTATACTTCGCTATAAAACCTTAGAAACAATTAGAGAGGAAGTTAAAGCCCAGTATATTGCTGTAGGTCACACATCAGACGATCAGGTAGAAGAGTTTTTCCTGAGGTTAATACGTGGCAGTGGCAAGTGTGGATTATCTGGCATGCTCTTTAAACAAGGGCAAATTATTAGACCATTATTGGGTATTTCGAAAAAAGAGTTAAACTCATACCTCCAGGAAAAACATGTCAGTTTTTGTGAGGATTCCTCTAACAGTAAACGAATCTATACAAGAAACCGTGTTCGGCTCGACCTCCTACCACTACTAGAGACATTTAATCCATCAATTAGAAAGACAATTTTAAATACCAGTACAATTTTACAGGAGGAAGAGGACCTACTACAGGCATTATGTGGTGAACAGTATAACAACTGCGTAAAACATCAAAATAGTGAGACTATTGAGTTAAACCTCAATAGCTTTAAGACGCTTCACTCTGCTTTAAAACGTAGGATTCTCGAAAAGGTTTTTTGGGCTATTGATAACAGACCAACCTACACTAATATCGATACTATTCTTTTATTTATCGACAAGAGTGTTAACAACAAAACCCTTACCCTTGACGGTGGCTTACGTGTTACAAAACTTGAGAAAACACTACACTTTCACTTTCCTTTTGGAAAAAACTCGACTAGTCGCCAAAAGCTTGCGATCACACCTGAACTAGATGTAACTATTAAGGCAACAGGGAGTTATAAGGTTTCATCACTCAAGCAGAATTTAGATTTAAATGTTTCGACAAACCAGCGAGCTAAACAATATCTCAACTCTTTAGCTGTAGACTTTGAAAGACTTACCTTTCCCCTTACTCTACGTTACCATATGGACGGAGAGAGGTTTAAGCCTGTCAATTGTGAGGGGAGCAAAAAAATAAACAGATTTTTGACCGAAAAGAAAATAAGTACTGAAAAGAGAAAGTTTCACCCGCTACTCGTAAATGCAGATGGAGAAATAATCTCAGTTCTTGGCCTTGCAGTATCAGATCTTTTTAAAATAACAAACTCAACTCAAAAGATGATGACCATTGATTGGGATAAATACTAACTACTGGTTTTTCGAAGTATTCTTTTATCTTCGATGCGCATTGTGAGTTTAATACGATCAAAATACTCTAATACAGGGATTGAGAACTTACGGGTAAGCCCAGTCAAGTTCTTCATGCCTGGTGCATCTATTTCACCTTCTTTATTGATATAATCAACTAGCATATTCTGCAAATTATCAATCACGTCCTGAGCGTAGTAAAGGGTCTCACTTATTTTCACAAGGTTACCTTCTCTTAGTTGCAGGTTGATAACTTCCTTTACAAGAGATTCAGGGTATTCATCAAAGTGATCCATGGTCTCCCGAATTGTAGGAGTAGAAGTACCTTTACTGCTGTACCAAGTCATTAAATCTCGTTGCAACTCTTCTTCATCAGCCTTAAGAGCGACTTCATGTCCTGCAAGTCTTACAAGCGATTCCTCCTGAGCAACACTATCCTTTTTGATCAGATCATTCAAACACCAGTTAAAAACCTTCTCATCTATTTTTATGCCTAGCCCAGAGCGCAACTCCTCTTTTACTATTCCTGTTTGAAGCGGGTTCTCTTTGTGATATTGAGCAAGACTCTCAAGTAGTTTTTCTTTGAGTGTTTCGGAAAGCTCAGCAAACATGTACCTCTGATTTGCTGAATCGACCATAACCATCTTTCTATTGGACAACGGATCACTTATTACCTTTTTTAAGTGTTTGCCAAACAGACCTAATCGAATACCAAGTTCATCAAAAGTAAGCCCTGCAAGCCCTGCATCCTTTAAATAGAAAAGAATGCGATCTTCAATTGAACCATTTTTTAAACTTTCATAAGCAGCTAAATTTGTTTCTCTATCCACTTGATTGACACGTTTTCTCTTCTTTGGTGACACGTTACCAAGAACAGTACCACCACCAATAGTTGCAATTGGTGAGTAACTTCTTACAACAAATCGATCATCAGGCCACACAGCAACCTGTTCCTCAAGGAGGATCTGTACCATTGTTTCATCACCTGGTGCCATTTCATCTCGATCAAGTAAAGAAATGCGACCCATAATTTCCGATGTACCTAAATGGACTCGAACTCGGGTACGATGTTTGAGTGGTTTGGTATTTGAACGAAGGTATACGAAATTACAATCAAGCATATAGCTTGCCTGTAAAGTTCCATCTGGTGCAAGAACCATCCCTCGATCAATATCGGCAACATCAACACCTTGTAGATTAATAGCTGTTCTATGACCTGCTTCAACCACGTCGACTGCTTTTGAATGAACCTGTATTCCACGTACCTTTGCAACTCTATCAGATGGAAAAAAGCGCAGTTCGTCTCCGATAGCTGTACGACCACAAATAGATGTACCTGTAATTACGGCACCAAAACCTTTCATGGCAAAAACACGATCAACAGAAAGTCTAAACGGGCCAAAGGCCTCGTTAAACTGTTGTTTTTTAACTATATCGTCGATGAGACTTCGAACATCTTCAATACCTTCACCTGTGGTGGACGATACATGAATCATGGGGGCTTCTTCTAAAAAAGAACCTTCACAAAATTCACTTATTTCATCTTCCACCATTTCTAACCAGTCGGGTTCAACGATGTCCTTTTTGGTTATAATGATAATCCCTTCTTTTACACCCATTAATTGGCAAATCTCAAAATGCTCTTTAGTTTGCGGCATAATTCCTTCATCAGCTGCAATAATAAAGGCAAGAATATCAATACCGGAGACACCAGCAACCATATTCTTAACAAACTTCTCATGCCCTGGTACATCAACTATGCCAAGCCTATGGCCGCAAGGTAGATCAAGGTAAGCAAAACCAAGCTCAATAGTTATGCCACGTTTTTTCTCTTCTTTTAACCGATCTGTTTCTATACCTGTAAGAGCTCGAACAAAACTGGTTTTCCCATGATCAACATGACCTGCTGTACCTAAAACTATTTCACGCATTTGAGATCTTTTTTTCTATTAATTAATAACCAAAGGGCTTGAACAGAAACCTATAGATACGGATTTGACTTGTTTTCCATTGCAACTGTGGAGCAATCACCACCATAACCATGCCCTGGCCAAATTATTGTTTCAGGGGGAAGAGTCATTATCTTTTCATTAATTGAAGCAAAAAGTTCCTTGTGGGATCCACCTGGGAAATCTGTACGTCCCATGCCACCAACAAAAAGAGTATCCCCAGTGAAAATATTTCCTTGGTTGTATAAACACATGCCACCGGGGGTGTGCCCCGGAGTATGAAGTACTTTTAGCTCAACTTCACCGATCTTAATTAAATCATCTTCTTCAACTTTAATATCGGCAGGAGGAGATGCTTCTAGCCCAAGCATAGAAAAGTAGCTTTTGGTTTCGTTTTCCTCAAAAAAATCGGCATCAACTTTATGCATTACAATCTTTGCACCAGTTGCTTCCTGAATTTTTTTATTTCCACAAACATGATCTGGGTGACCATGGGTGGCAATAATGTATTCCAATTCAAGACCGTCTTTTTCGAGTTCTGCAAGTATACGCTCTTCATCACCACCTGCATCAATGATTGCTGCTTTTTTGGTTTTTTCACAACTGACGATGTAACAGAACACAACCATGCTTCCAACGGTATATTGCTTTATTTTCATTGAGTTACCTGTGAAGAGTCAGGTGGATGAAACACCCACCTGTAATTATCATATTAGAAAAAAAATTAACAATCGCACTTGTCTTCATCGCAGCCACTAGGACCACAAGCACAACCACCAGAGGCAGCCGCTATAGGAGGCGCCTTCGGAGTTGAGGCCATCTGAAGTGGAGCAACTGGTGGTAATCTATTCTCGACAGCCGAGATCACTTTACCAAAAGATGCTATAGCTGGACTTTCTGAATCAGATGTAAGATATGGTATTCCATCATCACCACCAACAACGACCCTTGGATCCATTGGAATACGACCAAGAAATGGTAAATCATATTCTCGAGCAAGAGCTTCGCCACCACCAGATTTAAAAATATCGACCTCAGCATTACACTCTGGACAGATAAAACCAGACATATTCTCCACAACACCAGTTACATCAAGCTTAACTACCTTGCAAAAGTTGATGGATTTACGAACATCAGCAAGTGCCATCTTCTGTGGTGTTGTAACAACAACAGCCTTTAAATGTGGAATAGTTTGAGCAACTGACAGAGGTTCATCACCTGTGCCCGGAGGAGCATCAATGATTAAATAATCAAGCTCACCCCAATCCATATCTGAGATAAATTGGCGGATTGCTTGTATCTTCATTGGTCCACGCCAAATGATAGCCTCATCACGATCCCTGAGCATATACTCAAGTGAGACAACCTTAAGGTTATCGTTATACATTAGAGGTGCGACAAGATCATCAGCAGACTGTGGCGGTTCAATTGATCCGGTAAGGTTCAACATTCTAACAACATCTGGCCCGTGAAGGTCAACATCCATCAGACCAACTTTATGACCTTTGTTTGCAAGACCGAGTGCGAGGTTTACAGCAACGGTAGATTTACCAACACCGCCCTTACCACTCATAACGAGAATTTTATTTTTAATCTTACCAAGAGACCTGGTTATTGCATTTTCCTGCTGAGCTACTTGAGCTTGTTGATCTTCTTTAGTCCCACAAGATCCACTACCACATGATCCGGCCATCCTACTACCTCCTTGTTATATAAAACACTATTCGTAAGTATTGGGTGTGATCCCTAATGAATAACATTAAGGAGCGATACAACAAAACACCATCTAAAGTAATCCTGATGGCCTAAAAAGCAAATAATTTCATGCACTGAAAAAATATAGGCATTCGCTAAGAAAGTAGATCACAGTGTTCTTCTCACTATAATTGGACAAAGTAGACTTTTTGTTGCTTTATTAACAAGTCAGCCTTAATATGCAATGTTCATTGGAGACGTGTTTTCCTTTATTTTTCCAAATCACATATTTTACGACTTACCACCTCTTTTACATAGGTACTATCATGCTTGGTTGGTTCAAAAAAAAGTTTAAGAAAGAAGAAAAAAAAGTAGAAGAATTACATCAGGAAGAGGTTGCTGAATCTAGTGACGAATTAGTTGTAGAAGAAACGGTTGATGAATTTATTTCCGAGCAACTTCCTTTAGAAGAAGTAAAAACAGAAACGAAATCTGATACTGTAGATGGTTCTCCGACAGAACCTGAAGCATCTATTGAAGATACAACAACACTAGAGCAAGATGAGCAACAGCAAGTAGAGGCTACACCTCCGGTTGAGCCTGAGCCGACTTCTATAATAAAGCCAGCTTCTGCAAAAAAAGAAAAGAAAAAGCCTTCGCTTTTTAAAAAATTATCCGACAGACTTTCTAAATCACGTGAATCATTCACATACAAACTCGACACACTCTTTCTCGGTAAAAAAGAGATTGATAATGATCTCCTTGATGACCTTGAGGAAATCCTTATTACAGCAGATCTTGGTGTTGGCATAACAGAAGAAGTTCTTGACTATGCAAGACGTAAAGTTAAACGCAATGAACTCTCTGATCCTCTTGCACTGCGTGATGCCCTTAAAAATAAAATTGCTACTTTTATTGAAGAAGCTCAAGAAGATGCTGAGCTGGTAATGCCTGAATCCGGCCCATTTATTATCATGGTAATTGGAGTTAATGGCGTTGGCAAAACAACTTCTATCGGTAAAATTGCCCATAAATTTGTCAATTCCGGAAACAAGGTAATGTTGGTCGCAGGTGACACTTTTAGAGCTGCCGCTGTTTCTCAGTTAAAAATTTGGGGAGAGCGAAATGACGTCGAAGTTTTTTCCCACAATGAAGGTGCTGATCCATCTTCCGTTGCCTTTGATGCCATTGCTAAGGCTCAAGCAAATAACTTTGATGTTGTTCTAATAGACACAGCTGGTCGCCTACACACACAAGCGAACCTTATGGAGGAGTTAAAGAAGATTAAGCGAGTAATTGGTAAGAAATGTGAAACTGCCCCCCATGAGATAATGCTTGTAATTGATGCAACTACTGGCCAAAATGGTATTTCTCAAGCTAAACTTTTTAACGAGGCAGTTGGTATTACCGGTATTACCTTAACAAAGCTTGATGGCACAGCTAAAGGCGGAATTGTTGCAAACATTTCTAAAGAACTTTGCACCCCAATTCGTTTTATTGGCGTTGGTGAACAGATTGAAGACTTAAGAGATTTTGATCACAATGAATTCATTGACGCACTCTTCCAAACCCAAGACAATCAATAGTAAACCTTAAAGAATTAAGAAAAGAACATGAACTATCAACGTCAGCAACAACCTGGATGTGGCGGTTGTCTGCTTATTGCAGCTCTCATTATTTTTGTTTCCGGTGGTGCCCCTGCACTACTTTCATTTCTTGGTACCATCGTATACGCCGGACTAGCTGGTGTACTCATTTTTATAGCTCTTTTTTGGGGTTTTTCTTTTTGGGTAAAGAAAAAGGTTGTTAACTACGAACAATCTCAAACTGAGAGTCATAATCGTTTTGTCTGGTTACTCGTTCATATTCTTGTACATATTGCCAAAATTGACGGTAAAATCAGCAAGGATGAAATACTCACTATTCAACGTTTTTTTCAACAAAACCTTCGCTACAATCAAACTCAGATGCTTTGGGTTAAGGAGTTGATCAAAGAAGCGACAGCATCAACGGAAACACTCCAATCCCATCTTCAAGAGTTCAAAACAACGTTTGCGTATGAACCACGTTTGATTCTGCTAGAACTTGTCTACCAGATTCTCTATACAAAGGTTAATGTTCCTGAAAACGAATTAAAAATAGCAAGAGACATTGCTACATTTCTTGAAATCTCAGACTACGACCAACGTACAGTTGAGGCAAAATATAGATATCGCAGTCAACAATCGGCTGCAAACAGTAGAAGTCAGGAGTCGACCTTTTATGCAGTGTTAGGACTTCAAACCGGTGCGGACTTTGAAACCATCAAAAAAGCATACCGCAAGCTCAGTATGAAATATCACCCTGATAAAGTGCGTCACTTAGGTGATGAGTTCAGAGGTGTTGCTGAAGAAAAAATGAAAGAAATTAATGCTGCATACGACTATTTCAAAAAGCAGTAAAACGATAAATAATTACTTCGTGTTAACAATAAAAAGTTAATAAAGCAGGAGAGGAAAATGGCTATTTCAAAAAAAATGATGATGTTTGCGGAGAAATCATCCTGGATTAGAAAGATGTTTGAACAAGGGGCGAAGATGAAGGCTGAATTTGGTGCTGACAATGTCTTTGATTTTAGCCTTGGTAATCCTGATGCGCCACCACCTGCTCAATTTGATACTGTTATTCAAAACATTGTAAGCAATAAAAAGCCTGGTGTTCACTCCTATATGCCAAACGGTGGTCACGTTTGGGTTCGTGAAGCTGTTGCAGCACAGATGTCGAAAGAGCAAAACGTAACAATTGACGCAAACGACATGCTTCTCACCTGTGGTGCCGCTGGTGGTCTCAATGTGATTATGAAAGCAATCCTCAACCCCGGTGACGAGGTGCTTTTGCTTGCCCCTTACTTCGTGGAGTATAACTTCTATGTAGATAACCACGGTGGCACAACAACTGTAATTGATACAGACGACAATTTTAATCCAGATATTGATGCAATTAAAGCAGCTATCACTGAAAATACTAAAGCATTAATTATAAACTCACCAAATAATCCTTCTGGTCAGGTTTATAGTAAGGAAATACTTGCTGAACTCGGTGAAATACTCAAAGAAAAAAGTGAAGAGCTTGGTATTACAATCTTTCTACTCTCTGATGAACCATATAGAAAAATCACCTTTGAAGGCCTAGAGGTTCCTTCTATTTTTGAGGCTTACTCAAACTCAATTATTGTTTCATCTTACTCAAAAGATTTATCACTTCCAGGTGAGCGAATTGGCTACTTAGCCGTTCATCCTGAGATTACCGACAAACCATCACTGCTTGGAGCAATGACGCTTGCTAACAGAATTTTAGGTTTTGTAAATGCACCTGCAATGATGCAGCGAGTTATCGCTGAGCTTCAAGGCGTATCTGTTGATAACAGTATTTATGAAAGACGTCGTGAAATGTTCTGCAAGATTTTAACCGATGCAGGTTTTGACTTTATCGCTCCAAAAGGTGCTTTCTACGTTTTTCCTAAGTCACCGATAGAAGACGATGCAAAGTTTTGTGCAATTCTTCAAGAAGAGAAAATTTTAGCCGTTCCAGGCCAAGGTTTTGGTAGCCCTGGCTATTTCCGTTTAGCTTTCTGTGTACCTGATCAGGTAATTGAAAATTCCGCAGAAGCCTTCAAACGAGCCTTTGCAAAAGCAACTACATAATATAGGCAACTACATATAAAACAAAAGGCGTAGTGTGAATCACACTACGCCTTTTTTCGTTATTAACTTCGCTGACTTGATTTGTCTTTAAAAATCAATTGAATTGGTACTTTATCCAGACCGAGTCCATCACGATATTTATTTATAAGGTAACGTTTATAGGAAAAGTGTACTCCTTTTCCAGAATTAGACATAACCGCAAATTTTGGAGGACAGGTCCCAATCTGAGATGTGTAATAAAACTTCAATCTCTTATTTTTATAGATTGGTGGCGAGTGTTCTTCTACAGCTTCACGGAGCAAACGATTCACAGCAGACGTACTAAAAGAAGCCGTATACTGTTTATAAACTGAGCCAATAGTTGGAAAAAGTCGCTTTATACCAAACCCATCAAGTGCAGAGACTGTGAGAAGTGGTGCAAAGCCTATAAAGGGTAGCTGACGACCTACCTCAGCCAGAGTTTCATCCTGACGGCGCTTATCCCCCTTGAGTAAATCCCATTTATTAACAAGTACAATAAGCCCTCTTCCCTGGTCAAGCGCATAGCCGATAACTTTGGTATCTTGTTCTGTTATACCTTCATCAGCATCAAGCAAAACAACTGCGATATCACAACGTTCAAGGGCTGATAATGATTTAAGAATAGAAAATTTCTCTAGCTTCTCTTTAGTTTTACCTTTTCTTCGAATTCCTGCTGTATCGATAAGTAAATAGCTATACTTACCATGTGTAAGCAGTGTATCAACAGAATCTCGAGTAGTACCTGAAATATCGGAAACAACCATACGCTCTTCACCGAGGATACGGTTAATCATAGATGACTTTCCAACATTAGGTCGACCAAAAAAAGCTACCTTAACCGTTCCATCAGGTAGAACTTCCTCTTCAGCTGTATCATCAATACTATTTGTAAGACCTTCCATTAGATCTTGGAAGCCAAAATTATGTTCCGCTGAAAGTGGCCAGAGTTGTTCCACACCAAGTTCGTAGAAAGAACTAACTTTCTCAAGTTCTTGTTCAGGCCCATCTACTTTGTTAACAACATGAAAAATAGGCTTATCGACACGACGCAAAATATCGACCACTTCATAGTCTGCTGGAGTAATACCATCCTTACCATCCATCAGAAAAAGAACGATATCCGCCTCTTCTATAGCCGCAATCGCCTGTTCACGAATATGAGGGACCAAAAGATCTTCAGGGTTATCATCAATACCACCAGTATCAACCAAGATCATCGGTCTATTATTCCAGACTACTCGTTCATAATGACGATCACGGGTAACACCTGGTGTTGGGTCAACAAGAGCATTACGAGACTTAGTAATTTTATTAAAAAGGGTTGATTTCCCAACATTTGGGCGACCAACCAGTGCAACTATTGGACAAGTAAAATTTGACATAAAAATCCTTTATATGAAAATGAAGGTCTTACTTACACGATACAACCCAGTTTTGCACCATTTTTTAATAAGATAGCGAAGGTTAACACCATTAGTATGAACTTTATTCTTCAGTTTCTAGTACCATGATCACTTTACCATCTTGAGAAAGTATCAGTCTATTCTCCTCTAGTACATAGTCAAACATTTGATTGCTCAAAGCAGTTGTGATTTCATCGCCCTTTTCCATTTTAACACATGCCATTCTGGTGCCCATAAATAGGCCAAAGCCTATTTTTTGGTGTTCAATTATGATATCTGCAGATACACGGTTGCAGCCATCATTACCTAAAACTGTCTTTGTAGTCATATCAAGTTCAAAAAAAGGAAAGTCTCTTACAAAATCAGTTTCCAAGAGAAGTTCACCATTGAGCTCAGTTATTCGCCAAATGTTATGTAAGCTATAATCAGGGACATATTCGCCACAGCCATAAAATGTTTTACTAGTCTTTGACTGTTTATTTGTAGAATCAACAGATAATTCATAGTCCATCCCTCTGTTAAACTCAGTTTTACATTGAGTTTTATGAAACTGAATAGCTAAATTATTTTCTGCATTTTCTGAAATGTATCTAAATAAACTAGGGTTATCTGATAGCTCTACTGCTGGTGCAGCTACCGAGAAAACTGTGTTATCATGAAGGTTTAAAACAGAGAAGTCCCCATCAAAATCAAGTTCAACTAAATAATCATTATCTCTTGAGACCATTATAAAATCGATACCTGATTTATCTTTTTCAATAAGACTATTCTGGGTAAATAAATTATGAACTTTAAGAGTCTCCTCCTTGTCCTCAATTACTATTCCCTCTATTGGATCAGTTGATTGTGCACAGCCATAAAGAGACAAAAACCAAAACAATACAAAAAAAATATTACACAACGAAAGAAGAGAACTATATAAAAGAGTTTTCATGTGCATTTCCCATATATAAATTTATACTACCAATAGATTACAGATAAAGAATATAGTAGGAGCTGTTCTTATTCAAGTAGGCTTACTGCCTTTTGTACTGTGTTTTTCAGAACTTTAAAATCTGTTAGGTGCTCAGAGGTTGTGAGATGCGAAAGATTATGAATAGCTGGGCTAATAAAATCTGCAAAAAAATGTTTTTTACGAACTGAAGATAAAAAAGCAAAGGCTCCTAAAATCTGTAAATTCCTCTGACATGCCAAAAGAGTATATTGTTTTTGAAATTGATCACGAGCTAAATTTGTGAACTGTTGTAATTCATTCCAGTAAATATCAACCAATTCTTCTCGAAAGTCATAACTTAAGCTTGTGTAAGGGTCATTAACAAGGGATGCCAGGTCATATCCGACTGGTCCTTTTCGTCCGCCCTGAAAATCGATGAATCTTGGTTTATTATCTTTCACCATCACATTTCGAGACTGAAAATCTCGATGCAAAAAAAACTCTGTTGAAACATCAGCTAGCTCAGTTGCAAGTGCTTCAAACTCTTCGTTTAAATGTGCTGGTTTCTTTTGCTCTAAAAAATCCTGCCAGAATGCACGTAAAAAATAACCCGACTCACGTTCTAACATCAACTGTTTATCATAAACTGGAGAATCCCAACACCAAGCTTCATTAAAACCTGAAATACTAACACATTGCATATGAGCAAGAGAGGTTACAACCTCCCGATAAAGAGCCGATCCTTTTTCTGATTGAGCAATATCTTGTAAACGATAATCTCCTAAATCTTCAAACAGAAGAATTCCAGTATCTTCATCCCAACTATAAGGTTTTGGAACAGGGACATTACAATTTTCGAGGTGTTTACCTATTAACCATGCAGAACGACTCTCTAGGAGTTCTGCGGTTTCAGGTTTGGCTGGAATAACGAGGATTAGTGTGTCGGTTGAGGCTTCTGATGATAGTCTATAAAATTGTCGAGGAGACCCGTCACCAGCAAGTTGAGTAAAAGTCAAAGGTATAAAGACAGACAAACCAGCCTCTTTTAACAGGTGTTCTGCAACCTCTTTGTATTCTTTGCTAATCGTCACGACGCCCTCTTAAATCCTATTACAATGGAACCAGAATAATTACTCTCATCTTCCAACTGTGCATTGTCCCATACTATGGATCTACTTAAACGAACATTACTGCCAATTTTTACATTATCACCAATACAGCACCAATCATTAATCTTTATATCGTTTGGCACCAACGTATCTTTACCCACAGTATAATTTGATTCTATTACATCTAGCTCTTCATACCTAGGAACTTCATTGAGGAATAACTTGTTATGAAGATCGATATAATCCTCAGGTGTGCCCATGTCAGACCAGAAAGCATGGTCTGAGCGATACACCCTCACTCTTTTATTATTGTTTATCAGAGACTTATATAAATCAATAACACATGAAAAGGTGTTGGGTTTTAAACTTTTAAGTATGTTCGGATTAATAACGTGAATGCCTGTGAATGCCAGTGTTTTTGTTGACTCACAGTTAAATCCAGTAACATAATTACCCTCCACATTCACCTTGTTGAAACGAGGCAAATCATGGAGAGCCATAGTTACCTGACTACCTTCTTGGCAATGATATGAATAAAGCTCTTCATATGAGACGGTATGATAAATATCACCATTTACTATAAGAAGGGGTTCATCTGAAAGTGTCGGTAAAGCATTACGCAAACCGCCACCTGTACCTAATATTTTTTCTTCCTGCTGAACTATTACTTCAGGGATTGTAGATAAAGCATCTACTATTTGTTCTTTGAGGTGATGACAATTTACAATTATCTTCTTAAAACCACTTTTTTTAAGTCGTTCAATTGTGAGTAAAAGAAGCGGTTTGTTTAAGATTGGGAAGAGTGGTTTTGGCTTGTAATCGGTATACGGTTTTAGTCGGGTTCCAAAACCAGCTGCTAGAATCATTGCCTGCATAATATTGTCCTCACTTTACAGGCCACAAGTTAGTCAATTTTAAGAGTACCATCTTCAAGCTCTGTTACACCAACTACGACAATTCCAGCTTTATCGGCTTCTTCAAGCATAGCTTCTCGATCAAAAATCAGAGATTGCCCAGCTTCTACCGCAAGGACTTTTCCTTTGACCTCAGCAATTGATCGAATTGTTTGGATACCTGTGGCTGGTAGATCAAACCTAAAGTCTTGCCCAGGTTTTCTTACCTTAACAACAACTGCACCTTCTTTAGCAAGTGTCCCACCACGCTTTATTGCGGCATCAGTTCCTTCTATGGCCTCAACAGCTACAACAGAACACTCACGCACAACAACAGTTTGACCAATATCCATCGCACCAATTGCTCGGGCATTCTTCCAACCAAACTCAACATCTTTTAGTTGTTCACGACTGAGTTTTTTCTTAGTGAGTGTACCTCGTGGAAAAAGAAGATTCCTTAGGTAGAGTGTTGACTCAAGAACCTGTATACCTTCTTCTTCAAGTGCTCCTGCAATTGCCCGCAAAATTGCATCATCTTGCTTTATATCTATTTTATTCCACAATGTCAGTGCCTTAAGATCAGGCATGATATCGTGAAATATTCTAGTTTTAGTGATAGTGCCTAAAAAAACTGTCTCAGCAACACCTTCCTTTTTAAAAAAAGAAATAATTTTACCTAGCTGACCTAGCTTTACCCAACAATGTGCGTCTGCACTGTTTGCAACACGCTCATCAGTTTCATTCTTGTGGGCTATAACACAGACATTCCTACCTGCTTTTTTAGCGGCCTCAATGAACAATAAAGGGAACTGACCACCACCTGCAATAATGCCTATTTTTTCAGGATTTACTGGTTGTTTCTTTGCTCCAAACATCTTAGATCATCCTTTTCTTACTACTCATCACCAGATGTTTGCTTTACAACACCACGCTTTGAATCTTTGAAAAATTGTACGAGCATTTGCACTTCAGGGCTATTCGGAAATTGCTGTAATGCAACTTCAATTGCATCTTTCATCAATAGATTTGGTGATCTAAAAATGATACGAAATGCTGCATCTATTTCATTAATTGTATCCCGGCTAAAGCCGTTTCTTTTCAGACCGATTTTATTAACACCTGAAATTCTAGTGCGGTTACGAGTACCGACCAGAATAACATAAGGTGGAACATCAAGACTTAGGCCAGATAGACCTCCAACATAACTATAAGAACCAATACGACAAAACTGATGCACTGCTACTAGACCACCAATAGATGCACGATCACCAACCTCTACATGTCCTGCGAGTGTTGCAACATTTGCAAGAATAATATCATTGCCAAGTCTACAGTCATGGGCAATATGGATATAGGCCATAAGCAAATTCGAATTACCAATAATGGTCTTACCTGTGCCAGATGGTGTGCCACGGTGAATCGATGCGTACTCTCGAATCTGATTATCGTTACCGATGATAAGCTCAGTTGGCTCACCTTTATAACTTAAATCCTGAGGTGCACCACCAACTGTTGCAAAAGAACCAATATAGTTTCTCTCACCAATTGTTGTTGGCCCTGCAACCACGGCATGGGCTTCAACCTTTGTGCCTGCACCAATTTTAACACCTGCCTCGATTACAGCATAAGGTCCAATTTCTACGGTAGAATCAAGTTCCGCCTTAGGGTCAATTACTGCTGTTGGATGAATAGACATTGTCTCTCCTAATTATATCAGTGACTGAGAGTCACGATTTATTTTCTTAATAGGCTGTGTACTTAACCAAACATAGCCTTTAATTCTGCTTCGACAACTACTTGATCATCAACATACCCTTGAGCATTCATCATAATCAAAGAGCGTTTTTGCTTTACCAGCTGTACTTTATAAATAAGCTGGTCTCCGGGCACAACTTGCTTACGAAAACGTGCCTTATCAATACCTGCAAAAAAAGCTATCTTTTTACCTACAGCATCCGGTTCAGCAAGAAAAGCGTGCACACAACCTACCTGTGCTAAACCTTCTAGCATCAAAACACCTGGCATTACTGGCTGACCGGGGAAATGTCCCTGAAAAAACTGTTCATTAAAGGTTACATTTTTAAGGCCAATTACCTCTTTACCTATTTCAACAGACAATATTTTATCCACCATCACAAATGGATAACGATGTGGTAGTAACTTTAATATTTCAATAATATCTATATTCTCTGGAACGATAGTCTCACTCATAGCATCCTCACTATTTTTCATCATTTTTTAGCTTTGAGATTTCTTTCTTTAATTCTTTAATATCTTTATGCATTTCTGGTAATTTACTATATACGACTACAGATTTTCGCCACTGTTTCAAAGGCATAGAGGGTCTTCCACCAACAACGGAACCTGCTTTTAGGTCACCAACAATTCCTGACCCTCCAGCAATCATACACCCGTCTCCAATCTTCTGGTGTCCAGCGGCTGCAGTTTTACCACCCATTACGACATTTCGCCCAACTTCAGTCGAGCCAGCTAGACCCGCCTGCGCAACAATGAGAGAGTGTTCTCCAATCACTACGTTGTGAGCTACCTGCACTTGATTATCTATTTTAACACCATCTTTAATACAAGTGACTCCATATGCGGCACGATCAATTGAACAATTTGAGCCGATTTCAACATCATTACCTATCTTTACCACACCAACCTGTGGCCGCGCATGATGAACACCCATTTCGTCGGTAGCATAGCCAAAACCACTGCTACCAATAACTGTCCCACCATGAATGACAACCCTATCACCAATCTCGGTGCCATCTTCAATGGTTACATTTGGGCGAATCATACAATCGGAACCAATAACCACATTGTTTCCAACAACAACACCTGAACATATTATTGTTCGCTCACCTATCGTAACATTATCTCCAATAACAGCTTTTGGTTTTACTGTGATTTGAGCTGCAAGAGTACAATCATTACCTACATAAGCAGAAGCATGTATCCCCTCTGAAACAAAATCTTTTTCTAATAGAAATGTGTGTATTTTAGCAACTGCAAGATATGGATTTTTTACCTTTATTAGTGGGAAACTGCATTCCTTGTCGAAACTAACAGGAACGATAACTGCTCCAGCATCTGTGGTTTCCAGTTGATCTGCATTTTTTGCATTTGCTAAAAAAGAGATTTCCTCTTTTTTAGCCGCTTCAAGAGAGTTAAAATCACTTACAATGACCTCTCCGTCCCCAACTAATTCACCACCTGCAAGATCTGCAAGCTTTGCAACTGTTACCTTCTTATCTGCCATTCTTACACCTTTTCTATCACTGTACGTTTTATTAGTACTTTATGTATTTTAATAGAGGAAATATTTTTGGCGCACTATATCATATTCTGCAAGTTCTGCCTGCCAGTCATTTTCAAGATTGAGGATTGATTCCCCATTTTCTATACTTTTTCTTAGCTGTTTATCACCCAAGATTAAATCTAGCGGCAATTTCTCATATTCATACTCATAGGGCGGCTCTTTATAACTAAAATCATCAGGGTAGCTCAACATAATTGCTTGAAGCAACATTAAGGCTGTTCGATACGGTAAGTAGTTTTTCTCGTCGGTTACATGAATGTGAAAGCCATAGCATGTCTGACAGGCCCATTTTCCTGAGGTTGGCTCAAAAGCAAGAGGCCTTAAGACAGCACCGGGTATAGTATAATTTTGTTTTTCTAGAAAATTAGTTATCTCATCGTGTTTAATATATGGAGCACCAAAAATTTCAAAAGGAAGTGTTGTTCCTCGCCCTTCTGAAACAGATGTGCCTTCCCATATAACCTGACCTGGATAATTTACAGCAGATTCCGGTGTTGGCATATTAGGAGAGGGAGCAACCCAAGGAAAATCTATCTCTCTATAATACTGATCTCTTTCCCACCCTTCTGTTTTTATAATCTCAAGCTCGGCATTAATATTGAATTCTTTATTGAAAAATAGAGCTAGTTCACCAAGAGTAAGTCCATGACGCATTGATATAGGATATAGCCCGACAAAGGATTTAACATCAGCTCTTAATATGTTTCCCTCAACTGCAGTTCCACCAATTGGGTTGGGACGATCAAGAACAACTATTTTTTTGCCATATTCCGCAGCGGCTTCTAAACAATAAGCCATTGTATACATAAATGTATAAACTCTAGTGCCTACATCAATCAGATCAATGAGCAGTGTATCAAGTTGCTCAAACATTTCTTTAGTAGGCTTTCTGTGTTCACCATATAGACTATAGACCGTCAGGCCTGTCTTATCGTCGATGCTATGATCTGTTTCGATCATATTATCCTGTTTATCAGAAAAATATCCATGTTGAGGTGAAAACAAACAAGTTAATCTTTGACCAAGTTTTTGTTTAACCAGATCTTTACCATGGATAAAGTTTCGATCAGTACAGGCATGATTGGATAAAAATCCTATACGTTCACCTAAGCTTTTGGAAATTTCATTGTTCAAGAATACCTCAAGACCTACACGCACCATAATCAACCCTTTATTTTGAAATAAAAACCATAAGATTATCAGCCGCTATCTTAATTATGCTTATTGTAAATTACAACAGCATTTGCAGGATTTTATATAGATACTTTTGATTCAAACCTAAGCTTCTTATATTCTTTTGAATAGTATATATTTTCTTGACTAAGATATTAATCAAAGCTGGCATAAAGCTTTAATACAAGACTTTATTAGCTCTTAAAAAATTACAATCCGACAAGGCCAAAATGAAAGAAGAAACAATCGCTATTAATTCTCGTTGCCAAAGCAATTCTATTAACGAAAAATCCGTTCAGACCATTAACCCACCAGTTCACTTTGGCTCTACTATACTTTTTGAAACCTACGAAGATTTAGTCCTCGCCAATACAGGCCAATATAAAGGACTTACCTATGGCACAGATGGATTACCTGTACAACGTGCTTTTGAAGACGCCTTATGTGAAATGGAAAGAGGTCATATTTGCCGTACTTTCCAGTCAGGAATAAATGCAATCATACATACTCTGCAAGCTTTCACTAAGGCTGGTGATCATATAGTTATTTGTGACAATGTGTATTGGCCAACATCCAATTTCAGTAACAAAATATTAACTCGCTTTGGAGTTGAAATCACCTATGCACCATCAGATGTTGGTAGTGATATTGAAGAATATTTAAAAGACAATACAGTACTCATCTTTCTGGAATCACCAGGCTCAAATAGTTTTGAGATTCAGGATATTGAGCCCATTACAGAAATCGCTCAAAAAAGAAAAATTGTTACAATCATGGACGGAACCTGGGCAACACCGCTATATCATAAACCACTCAGCTTTGGAGTAGATGTATCGATTCAATCTGTAACCAAATATATATCAGGCCACTCCGATGTGCTTCTTGGTTCTGTTACTATAAACAAAAAATATAGTGAGGCTTTTGCGGATTATTATAAAACGCTTGAGATATTTGCGCCACCACAGGATTGTTACAATGCCTTAAAAGGCTTAAAAACCCTCAAGGTTCGCCTTAAACAACATGAGCAAAGTGCGCTGACAATTGCCTGCTGGTTACAAGAACATTCTTTAGTAGATAGAGTAATACACCCAGCCTTTGCAGATCACCCACAACACGATAGATGGTTAAAATATTTTTCCGGTTCCTCAGGTCTCTTCGCATTTACCTTTAAAAATGAGCCAAACCAAGATCAACTCGCACTACTCATAAATAGCCTACAACTTTTTGGAATTGGTTATAGTTGGGGTGGATTTAAAAGCCTTATTACTGCCGGAAAGTATAACAGGGTTAATGGTTCTGAATTTGATGGCAAAACCATAATTCGTTTAAATGTTGGTCTAGAAGATGTAGAAGACTTGCAAAACGACTTAAACAATTCCTTAACTCTTTTAATTGAAAAATAATTACCAATTCTTTACTTGCTAATGACTCTATATTTGTGTTCTTTTTCAACAAACATTTTACTTAATTAGACAAAGGATATTTTATGAGATTTTTATTACAGATTATTGGAATTGCAATGCTAACATCTCTGATTGCTGGTTGTTCTCCTGAGGTGGGCTCAAACAAATGGTGTGACAAAATGGATGAAACAGCAAAAGGTGAGTGGACTACAAATGATGTAAAAGCGTATGCAGAAAACTGTGTTTTCCGAAAAAAAGATAACTAGTTTCCAGAGATGTGAAATAAAAAGGGTTTGTCTTACACAAACAGACAAACCCTTTTTATTAATTCTCAAGAGTTACTATACCTTGAATTCTATCTAATTCTGCCAATAGTTGAACATATGTAATACTAGTTTTATTTTCCTGACTCAACGCCCTTGAATAGGCTTCTTGGGCAGCCAGCACATCTAAAGTAGTTGATCTTCCGGCATCAAATTTTGTTTGTTCAGCTTCAAGTCTTTTCTGTGTTGCGATACTTGTTTTTCTTGTCGCATCCATAGCTTTTTGAGCAAGTTTAATATCACGCACTGTGGTTCGTATGGATTTTTTAATTCTAACCCTTAACAATTCTGCAGATGTTTTCGCTTTAGAATAATTTGCATGCGCCTGTCTAAGTGATCCTTTTGCGGCAGAATTATCAAAGGGAAAGGTAAGCATTAAACCAACATTCCAACGGGTATCAGTATCATCGGTTATATCACCTAAAGCATCCCCATAATTATCGTCTGTACCACCATAACCAAGACCACCTACCAGATTAAGTATAGGTTTTAAATCATCCTCGGCTAACATCTCTTGTATTTTTGCTGCTTCAATATTTCGCTCAGCAGCAAGCAAATCTGGTCTGTTTTCTAAGGCATTCTTTAAAACTAGTTGAGGATCAACATTAACGGCAGTAGTTATTGGTTTATCAATTGGGTTTATTCCTAAAAACCAGTCATCACTGTTCATTAACAACTTAAGTTCATCTTCTGCAAAACCGATTGCGCGTTCAGCACTAATTAGCTCTTCTTCACGGCGAGCAACCTCAGATTGAGGCTGATACATTTCGACCTCTGCAAGCCTACCAGCTTCTATCTTATCAAGAGTTTCAGCTAGGAAGTTTTTTGCCAGTTCAACTGATAATTGCCTGACCTCAATATCCTGCCAGGCATAGACCAGATCCCAATAGCTTTTTTTCACCTGAGCAGCCAAATCGGCAGATAAACTATCTACCTCAAAGACTGAAGCTTCATAGCTTTTTTCAGCCGCAAGTACTTCACCAGTCTGAACATCAATGCCAAAACCTCTTAAAAGAGGTTGAGTTACCTCTATACTCACCTCACTGCCGTATGAAGGATTTATCAACATACCATCCGCATCTGTATCATATCGTTTACTATCCCAACCAAGTTCTACCTCAGTACCCGTTACGAATCTCTTTGAAAGCGAAGCTTCTAGCTTACCTCGCTCCTCATCTTCAGCAGTACCTACAGCTATAAGTGGGTTTTCTACACTTTCATAGCCTGTTGAAACTTTAATTTGCTCATCAAAGCGACCTTCAGCAATCTGTATAGCACCTTCAGCCACAATACTAGTGTCTTTCTGGAGACTGATATTGAGATTATTTTTCAAAGCCACTTCTACGGCATCCTTCACACTTAAAGGATATTGCTCCTCCGAATCCACCTCACAGACAGCAGCAATAGGCATAATCAATACAAGAATTACAGCAAACACACCTATACAGTTCTTCATTTTTTTATTTTTCATTTATCTTCTTTAAAGAATCAGTCCTTGCAAAGAACCGATTATAAGGTTTCCAATAAAAAGTATGAACCTTACCACGCAATCTAATATATCTCTCACCAATGTTATCGAGCATATAATAAAGAGATGGCACAACCACCAAGGTCAAAAAGGTTGCTACTATAAGCCCAAAAATTACAACAATTGCCATTGATCGCCACCACTGACTTGCCTCACTAGCCCATGAAATTGTCCAGGTATGAAAATCAAAGGATATACCAGTAACCATAGGGATTAGACCAAGAATTGTAGTTATGGCAGTAAGCAATACAGGGCGAAGTCTCGTTGCTCCACCATATATAACAGCATCTTTTAACGCATAACCTCGCTCACGCAATTTATTGGTGTAATCGATGAGTACAATTGCATTATTTACAACAACACCAGCTAGAGAAATGACACCTACCCCAGTCATAATTATGCCAAAAGAGGCGTTAAATAGCGCTAAGCCAAGAAAAACCCCACCAAATGACAAAATAACTGATGTCATAATAATAAAAGGCTGTGTTACTGAATTAAACATACTTACAAGTATGAGAAAAATCAGTAGAAGAGCTACGAGGAATGCCTTACTGAGAAACGCCTGTGATTCTTCCTGAAATTCAAATTCACCTGTAAATTTGATTGTGTAACCAGCGGGCAACGAAAAGTTATCTAATTGTTTGGCAGCCTCAGCTCGAGCAACAGGGCCTGGAATCTTTGTTTCATCAACATTTGCCTTAACGGTCACAACCCTCTGATGATCAATTCGGGTAATATCACCAATTGCTCCTGCAAACTGTACATCAGCAATTGTTGATAGAGGTACTATCTGGCCTGATGGTGTTGGCATCATCAGTTCATTGAGAATATCAACTACCTGTCGATCAGATTCCTGAAGTTGGACTGTAATGTCATAATCCTCATCATTTTCTCTAAAGGAAGAAACTTCGAGCCCATTATATGCACTTTTAAGTGCATAACCGATACCATCGGTGGTTAAACCAAAAAGTCGTGCTTTCTGTCGGTCAACAACTACCTGTACAGAAGGAATACCTTCAACAAAATCATCTTGTACATCTTTAACATGTGGCATCTTAACAAGATAATCTTTGATCTGTTTTGAAATACGTCCAAGTATGGCAAAATCATCGCCAGCGATCTCTATATTAATTGGCGCACCTGTCGGTGGGCCGTCAGCCTGCGTGGAAACTGTAATTTCACCTCCAGGGATTTCTTTTACTCGATCACGAATGTCTTCAATATCGACTTTGGTAGAGCGGTTTCTGTCTATAATTTCGAGAAAACGGACACCAACATGATTAGGTGTATTATCTGAAAACGACGAGCCAGGGTCAGAAGCTATAGTGCTTTTGGTATAAATAGATTCAATATTAAGTATATCACTTGGCCCCTCACCTTCACTATTGCCAGCTCCAAAAAGGGCGGCTTCAATTCTTTTTGTTATTTTATCAACATAGTCAAGGTCGGCTCCTTCAGGCATGTCGACATTTACGTATAGACCCTTTGGATCAATGTCCGGCATAAACTCAATAGGTTTTTCAAGTCCAATCACTAAACGCCAAGCCTGAAACATGATAATCAAGACACAGAAGGCAATCATTAAAATCGAAATTGGTTTGTCTAAAGCCTCTCTCAATATCTTTGCATATCTTGTGAGAAGAAAACCTTCAATTTTAGCAGGCTCTTCAACCCCAACCTCAACATCTTTAGCACCTACTTGTTTTTGTACCTGACCTTTGACCTTCATAAAAATCGAGGCCATAGCAGGGTTAATAACAAGGGCTACAAAAAGACTTGAGGCAAGAGTAACCATCAACGTTAGTGGCATATAGCCCATGAACTCGCCCATAATCCCTGGCCAAAAAAGCATAGGGGAAAAGGCAGCTACGGTTGTAAGAGTTGAACATATTACAGGATAGGCCACCTCAGATGTAGCTTTCATTGCTGATTCTTTTCTACTAAGCCCCTGCTCCATAAAACGGTATATATTTTCAACAATAACAATTGCATTGTCAACTAACATGCCAAGTGCAAGAGTTAGACTGAACAAGACAACCATGTTTAATGTGACTCCCATTACATTTAAAATCGTAAAGGAGATTAACATTGAAAATGGAATAGCTAGACTTACCAAGAGTGCGTTTCTAATACCCATGGCAAAGAAGATAACAATGAGGACAAGTACAAGGCCTGATAGAATGTTATTTTCAAGATCAGCCACCATGATTTTAACATCTTTTGCCTGATCAAGTACTTTGGTGATATTGGTATCTTTTGGCCAGGTTTTCTTTTCTAATGCAAGAATTTTATCAGCTTCTTCACTGATACTAATGATATTTTCACCAGATCTCTTTGTAACAGAAATATTTACTGCAGACCTACCATCAAGCCGTGATCTACTTGTTTCCTCTTTATAACCATCAACTACTCTTGCAACATCTTTGAGATAGACCGGTTCACCTTGATGAGTACCTACTATGAGTCCATAGATCTCCTCAGGCAAGCTAAACTCGCCTGGAACTCTTAATTGGAATCTTCCATTACCAAGCTGAATATTACCACCAGAGGTGTTTTGATTTTCACTCTCTACTGTTTGTCTGAGTGCATCTATACTTAAACCATAATAGGCAAGTTTCTCAGGAAAGACCTCAACCCTGATTTCTCGCTCAAGTCCACCTGTGACCTCAACCTCGAGTACTCCACGTATACCTTCTAGCTCATCCTTTAAATCATCTGCAATATCTTTCAAACATGACAGGCCACAAGTACCGCTCAGCGAATAAACTATGATAGGCATTTCTGAGAGGTTAACTTCAAAAACAAGTGGATCATCCTCGAGGTCGGTTGGCAACTCACCTTTTGCTTCATCTACCTTGTCTTTGACATCAATTAATGCTTGGTCAATATCGGTTCCTGTTACAAACTCTGCATTAATTAGAGAAGAACCCTCTGTACTGACAGAACTGAGCTTTTTTAAACCGTCTAAACCTTTAAGCTTTTTCTCAATTTCTACGGTTATAGTGGTTTCTATGTCTTCTGAGGAAACACCACGATAACTTGTTGAGATAAAGACATTTGGAATAATAACTTCCGGGTCATTTTCACGTGGCAATGACAGATAAGAATAGACACCAAAAATAATGAGCATAACGGCAAGAACAAATACCGTTGTGCTTTTCTTGACTGCAGTATTTGAAACTATCATAGCTGCATATCCTCAAGTTTATCAAATGTCTCGACCACCTTAACACTTTGTCCATCCTCTACATCACGATGGCCTTCAAGCACAAGTTTCTCACCAGCTAAGACACCACTCTGAACCTCAACCATCCATTGTTCCATGATACCAAGCTCAACAGTGCGCTTTTCAACTACATTGTCCTTTTCAACAAAAACATACTGTTCATCATTTCTGGAGATAACAGAGTAAAATGGGATAACCACAGCATTTTCAACAGTCTTCTTAATAATATTGGCACGTAGGAACATCCCAGGTAATATTTCATTATCTTGGTTATCAATTGCAAGTTCTAGATTATATAGCCTTGCTGCAGACTCTGGAGATGGTGACAAGAAATATTTTTTACCAAGAAACGCTTTATCTTCTAGCGCTTGGACAACAACATTTACCTCGCTCAGTTTCCTTACCGCACTCACATCTGATTCAGGTATGCCTATTACAGCTTTTACCCGATCCATTTCAATGATTTTGCCAATAGAATCACCTTTGGCTAATTGTAAACCGATTTTTGCATCAAGATGGCGAACAATACCGTTCATTGGTGATGTAATCTTACAACGTGACAACTGTAACTCAGCTTTTTCTAAATCTGCTTTAGCAGTTTCCATTGCTGTCTTTTTTGTATCAAACTCAGCAGCAGGGATAACACCTTTAGCATATATAGAACGATCACGATTGAATTCGTCTTTAGCCAGATTGTATGCGGCTTTAGCTCGTTGAAAGGCAATTTTGTAATCTGCCTCTTCAATCACAGCAACCACATCACCTTTTTTAATGCGATCGCCTTCTCTAACCATTAACTCTTCAATTGTTCCGTCTATTTTGGCAAGTAAGGTTAAATCAGTCCATGCTTCAATAGACCCTGGAAGATTGATTCTATCCTGAATTTTCTTTGGCTGAACCGTTAGCGTAACAATATTCACAGGTGGTCTTTCTTTTGCAATTGCAGATTCCTTTGCAGCGAGCAATCTTCCAGATTTAGCAGACACCATAAAAGTTAAGACAATTATGGTCAGCAAAAGAAAAACTAAGATAAATCTAGGCATGTTCTTCCAAAAAAAGAAAATCAACCCATCTTTCTTTTCTGGTACTTTTGAAACATTCATATCAAATCTCTTTTTTAATTAACGCAAATATTATAAAACTACTAAAGCATAACAAGCGACACAAAACTAACTGTTACACAGAGTACCTGCAAAAGCTCCTTGAGCACCTCTAACTTATTCTAACCTGCCGATCATAATGAGAAAACATTCTTTAAACGTTTCCACCTTTGCTTATTTTGCATTTATTATTGATCTGCTAATTTATTAATTTTTGTTCTTATTAATCCACACTACCAAAAAGACATGTTTGATAGCTGATTCATCAAGTTTAACAAGAGGAGTTTCATACAAATCGCATAAGGGAAACCATGTAATTCAATTAAAATCAACTCTAAGGGATACCCCCTAACGAGCTATCCCTTGAATATATGGTCTTTTAATTTTGTGTTATAATAAAATATAAAAGAAAGGAACAGAGCTAAAAAATTAATTAAGCTCTATTGGTTTGAACAAGACTAACCAATTCAAGTCGGTTCTTAACACCTGTTTTTTGATAAATTCTTGAAAGATGATTTTCAACTGTTTTATGAGATATGAAAAGTGCTTCTCCAATAGCTTTGTTACTTTCACCATTTAAGAGGTGTGAAATAATATCCTTTTCCCTTGAGGTAATCGAATGAACTTCGGCAAAATATTCAGTTAGACTGTCGTTTTCATAATAGGCAGGACGATCAAAAAACTTCAATGAGAAAAATATCCCCATTACATTAATAACAAAGAAATAAATTGGTAAAGTCAATGTTGAGTATATTCCACCTTGTGGAAATAGAGGCAGAATCGTAGAGCTGGCATCGAGCAGGATGAGTGGTAAAAATGGAACACTGATATAAATAAAAATCTTTACGCTTTTTGCAATAATTGGATCGCCGATAACTGAAATATTCTTAACGACAACATAAAAACAATACCCAATAGAAGAAAAAAGAATAGGATGAACTAATAGTGTGCAAACAAGAAGGTTACCAGTCACCAAAAATGTCGCTCCACCAACCGCAGCGACAGCAAGAGTAAGAAAATATAGATGTTTTGGAACTTTATTAAAATCTATACCAACTAAACTATGAAAGAAATATGGCATTGATGCTATACAGAGCAAATCCCCTAAGGTGCCAAACAAACGATATGTTATCTCCGCAATTTTTATAACTAACAACTCATCCCCTGGAACCATCGATGTAAACACCTTCATGGTAAATGCTATAACCAGCAAAAGCAGAGATCCTAGGAAAAATCCACAATAATAAATTATTCTCTTTTTGAACTTTGAATAAAACACGGCAGTCACAGAAATCGATGCAACACCTGACATACAAACAATTATAAAAAGGAGAAATATTAGATAATTCATTTAGTTCTTTGTGTTCAACAGTTAAATCAATTCATAACTTCTTAAAAGAAACAGTCCAAGCGTCGTACTAAGCATTGCACCTATAGAAGTTGCGGCAATTATTGCTGCTGTTAAATATTGGTTACCACCTATTGCTCTAACCATCGGATATGAGGCTGCTGCAGTCGGTGCTGCTGACATAAGATATAACACTCCAAGCTCTTCACCACGAAAACCTAATGTGACAGCACCAACAGTTATAATCCCAGGAAAAAGTATTAATTTACCAAAAATAGCAAGATAAAGATTTTTTGAAACTTGAAATTCATGCCAACGAATTGATGCACCTACACAAAGAAGTGCAAGTGGCAAGGTCAACTTTGATAGATATTCTAGGGTGTCCATAATCACCCTGCTCACTTTTACATTCAGTGCTGAGAGTACAAGAGCAAAAACAATAGTTACTATAAGAGGGTTTTTTACAACTGCTTTAACTGTGTTTGAAAAAGAAGCAGTTGCTCCATCCCCATCATGATGCCGACATAAGGTTACAACGCACAACACATTTACCAGAATAACTACAGTAGCAAGATAAACAGAAACAAGAGATATAATACTATCACCAAAGGCACTCAAGCAATATGCAAGACCAATAATTCCCATATTACTACGAAGTATACCTTGAACGAACGCTCCTCTATCCTCTTGTTTTATAAAAGGAGCCCAAAATCTATCTATTGTAATAAAGAGAATTAATAAGCTTATACAAGCATAAAAGATCAGAAAAAATGGTGGATGAGAAAAATCTGCTTCAACGATTTTACTAAACAGCAGCGCTGGAAGCGCAACGTTAAAGACCAGATCAGATCCGCTCTTGGCAAATTCAGCAGTTACAATACCTCGCTTTTTTAGAATAACACCAGCACATATAATGAGAAAGATAGGTGCTGTGACAAGAAAAGAAAACTCAAATGCTTCAAGCAAAACAATAACTCCTGAATGTTTACAATCTCTTCTTGTCAGTATTGATCCCTTATTGACTATTCAACTGTTACAGACTTTGCTAAATTCCTTGGCTGATCTACATCACAACCTCGCCTTGTTGCAATCTCGTATGATAATATTTGTGCAGGAATCGTATACAGTATCGGATTTAGCTCATCATGTACCCTAGGTAGATAGATCACATCATCTGTAATTGTTTTCAGATGTTCATCTCCTTCTGTACCAATAAGAATAAGCCTTCCTTGTCTTGCTTTTATTTCCTCAACATTAGAAATAGACTTTTGATAAACATCATCGTCGGGAACAAGTGCTAAGATTGGCATCTCTTTATCAACTAGGGCAATTGGCCCATGCTTTAACTCCCCTGAAGCATACCCTTCAGCATGAATATAAGAAATTTCTTTTAGCTTTAGAGCACCTTCAAGGGCAATTGGAAAACTAAGACCACGGCCAACAAAAAGAAAATCTCGACAATCATAAAAGCTTTCAATAAGTGTCTGTATTTCTTCCTGCAACTTTGGAAGTTGCTCTTTAATAACTGTAGATATATCAATAAGTGCCTTACCAAGTTCGATACTCTTTTCAGATGAAATGTTGCCTCGTACTTGTGCTAAATAAAGTGTAAAGAGCAATAAGGCTGAAAGTTGTGAAATAAAGGCTTTGGTGGATGCGACACCGATTTCAGGCCCAGCATGCGTATAAATTGTGCCATCGGCTTCTCGTGTCATTGTTGAACCGACAACATTGCATATAGTTAAAACCTTTGAGCCCATTTTTTTAGCACGTCTTATGCCAGCAAGCGTATCTGCAGTTTCGCCTGATTGTGATATAGAGATGGTGAGAACTCGCTCATTAACAAGCAAGTGACGATAGCGAAACTCTGAGGCGATATCCACTTCTACTGGAATGCCTGCATATTTTTCTATCCAATATTTTGCAACCAGTGCTGCATGCCATGATGTTCCACATGCGACCAGAAAGATTCTATCAACTTCGTTGAGCTGCTCTTTAGTTAAACCAACTTCAGGCAGGTCTACTTCTCCTGATTCTGGATTAATCCTGCCTGCAATAGTGTTTGTGATGGCCTGAGGCTGTTCGAATATTTCTTTTAACATGAAGTGTTTATAGCCACCCTTTTCAGCCATACCTGCATTCCAGTCAATCGTCTGTATCTCTTTTTCTACATTCTGGTTTGTCTCAAGAGAAGTAATTGTGTACTCATCACGACCTAATACGACAAGTTCCATATCATCAAGAAACACAACTTGTTTGGTATATGGTAAAATGGCTGGGATATCAGAAGCGAGAAACATTCCATTTCCATCACCAACACCTAATACCAATGGGCTCTGGTTTCTGGCACCAACAAGATTATTCGGTGCCTTACTCCACAACACACCTATAGCGTAGGACCCTTCAACACGAGTCATTGCTTTTTTTACAGCAACGGTCAGTGCTTCAACACCAGAACTGCCTTTCTCAAGATATTCTTCAATAAGATGCGCTATGACCTCAGTATCGGTCTCAGAAGTGAACTTGTGACCTAAACCTTTAAGCTCTTCCCTTAAAGAGTGGTAGTTTTCTATAATACCATTATGAACAACAACCAACTCACCTGTACAGTCACTATGAGGATGCGCATTTTCAGTAGTAGGTGCACCGTGGGTTGCCCAGCGAGTATGTCCGATACCAACAGTCGCTGGATCAACAATGGCGTCACCAATTACATCCTCAAGGTTGGCAAGTTTTCCCTCAGCTCTATGTTTTATCAGTTGATCATCTCGAAGATAAACTATACCTGCAGAATCATATCCTCTGTACTCAAGTCTTCTTAAGCCCTCAAGAATAACAGGAACCACTTTTTTATTTCCACAGTACCCTACAATCCCACACATATTTAGTTACCATCCATAGATATTTGAAATTTAAAATATATAACTAACAATAGACTTTGTTAATCGGACACAATACCATCCAATTTCAGACTAAGGCGAGTTTTTTCTTTTGATTGCTTAAAAAAAAAAGAGTATCTTCCAATCGCAATAGAATTTTAAAATTAATACTGACCCCGTGAGAGACATTTATGACAGACAGACAACGACTAAAAGATATTTTATTAGAGAAATCATATAGAAAAGGTACCTTTACCCTCACATCTGGTAAGACCTCTGATTTTTATATTGACGGTAAGCAGACCACTTTGTCTGCAGAAGGTGCATTTCTTTGTGGAAAGCTTCTTTTTGAACTTATCAAAAACAGTGAGACTACAATTGATGCTGTCGGTGGTATGACGCTTGGTGCAGACCCGCTTGTAACAGCAGTGTCCATAGCTAGTTTTCTCGACGAAGCTCCTATTCCTGCATTTATAGTTCGAAAAGAAGCAAAAGGTCATGGAACAGGTAATTATATTGAAGGGCTCAAGAACATGCCAGAAGGTTGTACTGTTGCTCTTCTTGAAGATGTAGTTACAACAGGTGGTACTTTACTACAGGTAATTGAAAGAGTCGAAGCTGCTGGTTTTAAAGTTGGTCTTGTAGCAACTGTTGTAGAGCGCCAGGAAGGCGGTACTGACGTTCTTGCAAAGGCAGGTTATAAACTTGATTCAGTTTTTACCCGCGCCGAACTTCTGGATGAATAAGCTATGAAATGTAGAACTTGCAATGAAAAGCTAGAGGTATATCGTGCTTGCCGAGAAGTGAAAATGAGATGCACGGGCTGTGATAAAAGATATTTTATTCATGAAGTTGCCAGCGACCTCGATGAGGAAACAGAGGAAATTCTCTCAAGATACACGAGCATCGTCTATGACTAAATAGTTCTTAATAAATCAGCTTATCACTACACGTAATGGCCGCCTCTTTTATGATTAAAAGTGACGGTCATTTGTATTTAATCACAAAGTTTATTGTTCACAATTACATCAAAGCTTCCTGCCTATTATATAAATTTAATAAATATTTACATATATCCCTTTATACTTGATATAACATTTTGATATACTTGATATAACAACAAATATGATTATAATATCTATTATGTTCAGAAAGGTTATTTTCTTTTATATATCAAAAAGTTAAGATTATGAGCGACTCAAGAACAACCAAATCATATGTAAACGATTTAGGAAAGGCAGCAATTGTTTGCCCTGAATGTTTTCGTAAAAAAGTGATAGAAGTAGAAAAATTCCGTGGGAAAAAGTCTGCTTTAAAGATTCGCTGTAGCTGTTCACATCTTTTTGCAGTTGCTCTAGAATTCCGCCGACATTTCCGTAAACCAACTGAACTAAAAGGAAGTTATCGCATGAAACCACCTTTGAATTCTGGCGGAGTCACCGAGATCACAAACCTCTCACTAAGCGGTGCTTGCTTTAAAATTCGAGGCCTGCATGATCTCAAAGACGGTCAGCTAGGTACACTTGAATTTAAGTTAGATAACAGAAAACAAACCGAACTTTTTAAGCATGTAATTATTAGAAGTGTGAATAAAGACGAAATTGGTTGTGAATTCCTTGATCAACAAGCATTTGAAAGAGAACTTGGATTTTATTTAAGATCCTAATTTTTACTCATGGTTAAGGCTCTTATCTATCATTCTTTCCGCCTCAGTCAATAACGGTTGAAGTGTGGATTGATCCACAGCACTAATTGTAACCCCATCTCTTTGCAATTCTGTTTCTATTTCTAGAATATTTTCAACCTGATCAATTTTATTATAGACCTTGAGACATGGAATATTACCAAGATCTAGCTCTTGTAAGAGTTGATCTACAATATCAATATGCTCTCGGTAACATGGGTTTGAGATATCAATAACATGAAGAAGCAGGTCTGCTTCTTCGAGCTCTTCAAGGGTTGCCATAAAAGCTTTTAACAACTCAGCTGGAAGATTTCGTATAAAGCCTACAGTATCAGTTATAATGACTTCCATTTCTGTAGGAAACCGAAGTTGTCTGCTTGTTGGATCAAGAGTAGCAAACAATTTATCTTCTGCAAGTATTTCACTGTTGGTAAGGGTATTCAGCAAAGTCGATTTCCCTGCATTTGTATAACCTACTAGCGAAAGCACAGGGAGATCTTTTTTACGCCTATTTGACCTTCTGCGATATCGCTCTTTACCAACTTTTTTTAACTCACGTGCAAGATTTGCAAGTCGGTCATTGATTCTTCGACGATCAATTTCAAGCTTAGTTTCACCAGGTCCTCTGGCTCCAATTCCACCTGTTAAACGTGATAAAGAATCATCCCTTGAAGATAGCTTTGGAAGCATATATTTCAGTTGTGCCATCTCCACCTGCAACTTACCTTCTCGACTTCTGGCTCTTCTAGCGAAAATATCGAGTATAAGTTGAGTGCGGTCAATTACTCGCATCTCAGTAAAATCTGTAATGGAGCTAACCTGAGAAGGATTGAGTTCTTGATTAAATATCAATAGGTTAGCATCGAGCTGCAGTGCATGAATCATTATGTCAGCAAGCTTACCCTTACCAAGAATGAACCTAGGATTGATCTTTCTACTTCGCTGTAAGACTGTATCGAGCACATTAACATCGGCTGAACGTGCAAGTTCTTTTAATTCATAAAGAGATTCTTCAGCTAATAACTTCGCTTCTGTAGAAACACTCACTAAAATAGCACGATCTTTTTTGTCATCTACCGTCTTGCTTTTTTTTGCTCTTGAGAAAGCGGTTTCAACTCCAGCAATGACCTCATCCACTCTATCTATCTGACCAGCAGGATGTACGGGTTCCAAATAATTCCAATTATTCCCACCCTCTCTTGCTGGTTGCAAATGAACTGAATGCATGGTTGTTGGCAGGCCATCCTCGCCAACCTTTATTGCAGAAAGAAGGTCTAGACGAAGAAAAAGTAAATCCATTAAATCTTCGTCGTTTATATCTTCACCTGCGAGATGCGTATGAACCAACCTAACGCCTTTGAGACGCCCACCACCGCCACGCAAATGACCTAGTGATGGAATCATAATGGAGTTATGACTTCCTACAATTACCATTTCAAGCTTTCCAGAACGATGGATTACAAGCCCAATCTGTCTATTTAGCTCAGACGATATCTGACATAAACTTCTCGCCATCTCAGGGGCAATAACCTGATCTCGTGGTACCTTTTTTCGTCCAAGTCTCTCAAGAGACTTAATATGATTTTTTTTTAGACCGCTCAGGTTTCCAGTTACAAGTCCGATGGCTTTACTCCTGATATATTGATTTGTTTAGGTATGAAAAGAATATAAACTTACTTTCTAAAATTTTGAACATTAGGAAATCGTCTACCATAGCCAAAAGCTTTACTCGTGACTTTCAAGCCCATTGGAGCTTGTTTTCTTTTATATTCATTTAGTCTCACCCTTCTCACTATATCCTCAACAACGATTTTATCATAACCTTTTTCAACGATTTCCTCGACTCCAAGCCCGAGCTCAAGGTGAAAATCAAGTATTGAATCAAGAATATCGTAATCAGGTAAATCATCCTGATCACATTGATCTGGTTTTAACTCTGCTGAAGGTGGCTTAATTATTGTATTTTTTGGAATCCTTTCACTATCTCTATTTACATACTCAGCGAGGCTATAAACAAGTTGTTTTGGAACATCACTAATGACAGCAAGGCCTCCATTCATATCACCGTATAGGGTGCAATAACCAACTGCCATTTCGCTTTTATTTCCTGTTGTTAAAAGCAGGCGGTTAAATTTATTCGAAAATGCCATCAGTAAATTACCACGAATTCGTGCCTGGAGATTCTGCTCAGTCACATCTTCCTCACATCCCTCAAAGACTGAAGACAGGCTAGCTTCAAACGAATCATATAGATCTTTAATAGGTATTACTTCAAACCTACACCCTAGGTTCGTTGCTAGCTGTTCAGCATCAGTCAAAGATCCATCCGAACTGTATTGTGAGGGCATTGCGACCCCAAGTACCTTGTCGGCACCTAGTGCGTCAACTGCGATAGCAGCTGTCAAAGCAGAATCAATCCCACCAGAAAGTCCTAAGACAACAGATGAAAAGCCACACTTATTTACATAATCCTTTACTCCTAAAATAAGTGCTTCGTAAACACTCTCCTCAACAGATTGAAGTTTAAGACATTGAGAAGATTGTTTAGAGGATTCAGTATCATAAATAACCAAATCTTCAACACATGTTTTACCTACACAAATCGGTGTTCCGCTACTATCAAAAACAGTAGAACCACCATCGAAGATAAGAGAATCCTGACCGCCTACCTGGTTACAATAAATAAAAGGAGCGTTTAATTTATTGCATACTCCTTTAAAAAGTGCTCTACGAACGCCTTCCTTACTGCGCTGAAATGGTGATGCAGAAATATTAATAACTCCAGCAAGAGTTATATTTTCTCTCTCTGATTTGGTACGAATTTGTTCAACGGGATCAACTGAATATTCATCGACCTCTTCACTCCATACATCTTCACAAATCGTCACACCAAACGATTTACCACAAGATGTAATAAAAAACGGTTCGTCTATTGTAGACTCGCCAGGTGTAAAATATCTGGATTCATCAAAGACATCGTAGGTTGGTAGAAGCTGCTTTCTAACCTTATAAACAACTTTTCCATCTCTTACACCAAAAGCAGAATTGAACAGATGCTTAGCTCCGCCACCTTCTCTTGTTTCAAAAGCTCCGAAAAGTACGTCTACTCCTACCGGTAGTCCCTTTACAAACTCGTTTAAAGACTTTTCATGATCTCTTAAAAAAATATCCCGTTCTAGCAAATCCTGCGGTGGATAACCTGAGATAGAAAGTTCTGGAAAAATTATTAGATCACAACCAGACTCGCATGCTTGGGCTGCCCTCTCAAGCATTTTTGCACAGTTGTAATCAAAATCACCAATAATCGGATTGTATTGTACTAACCCTATTTTCACCTGTTACTCCCTACTCGTTAGATACGAACAATAATAATCTGGCTAATTACTCGACTGACTCTTTTTTGCAGCTTCCCGTGCAAGTCTTACACTTTTCCTGTATTTACGAACTGCACGGTTATGCTCTTTGAGTGTTTTAGAAAATTGATGAGTACCATCATTATTAGAAACAAAGTATAGATATTTTGTTTCCTGTGGTTGAACTGTTGCCCTTAGAGCACCTTCACCTGGGTTACATATTGGCCCAAGCGGAAGTCCTGAAATAACATAAGTATTGTAGGGCGTGGAACGCCTAAGATCAGTTTTGGTAATTGGCCCTGTATGATTTTCTACTCCGTAAAGCACCGTGGGGTCAGACTGTAATCGCATCCTCTTTTCTAAACGATTATAAAAAACACCAGCTATTATAGGTTGCTCTACAGCTTTTACCGCTTCTTTTTCTACAATTGCGGCAAGACTTATCAGTTCATGCTGATTCAACACCAACTCACCTTTTTTTTCAGCCATTATTTCACCCCATACTTTCTTGAATCTGTTCGTCATGAGAACTATTGCCTTTTCAGCATTTTTCATCTCACGGGTTACAGAATAGGTATCAGGGAAAAGATAGCCTTCAAGTGAATCGATATTTTCAAACCCTAGCTTTTTAATGAATACTGGATCATTTGCTAAAGCGACAAACTCATCATAACTACACCAGTCTTTTCTAGCATATCTCTTAGCTATTTCCTTAATATTCAAACCTTCTGGAATTGTAATTTTATGAAGAATGGCTTTTGCATCTAACAACTCACGAAGCAGCTCCTCAGGTTTTTGCTCTGCAGTCAACCTGAACTCGCCAGCTTTAAGCTTATGCGAAACCTTGAGATATCTTGCAAGTAATGTAAAACGCACATCATCTGTAATGAGTCCGTTTTCTGCTAGAATATTTTTTATTTCAAAAAAATTCGCCCCCTTAGGAATTGTAAGGGTAACTTGTTTACTATGATTAGGCAGGGGTGGTGCAGATTGTTGACTATAGGATAGAAACCAATAAATAAAAGTACCTACACCAATAAGGATAGTAAGGATCGTAAAAACAACGACCCTTACTATCCATTTTGTAATACTAGTCTTTTTCTCTTCCATGAAAACTATTTTGAAGCGGACTTGCCTTTCTTTTTACCAAAAGCAACATCAATAACCTCATCCATATGTTTCACTGGATAAAAACTCATCTTATCGCGTATGTCTTTTGGAATTTCGATAAGATCTTTTTCGTTTTGATCTGGAATAATCACTTTATTAATATCAGCTCTCAAAGCAGCAAGTGCTTTTTCTTTTAAGCCACCAATAGGTAGGACTCTACCTCTCAATGTTACTTCACCTGTCATCGCAAGCTTTGGTACAACCTTGACATTAGTAATTGCAGACCAGAGTGCTGTCGCCATAGTGATACCAGCTGATGGACCATCTTTTGGTATTGCTCCAGCAGGAACATGCACATGTAGATCAATTGTATCAAAATAATCGTCTTTTACACCAAGCGCTGGGATTCTGCTTCTACAATAAGTGAGTGCAGCTTGTGCGGACTCTTTCATCACATCGCCAAGCTGTCCTGTTAAAACTAGCTTTCCCTTACCTGGCATAATGTTAATTTCAATTTGTAGAATCTCTCCACCAACTTCAGTCCAAGCTAGACCGGTCACAAGGCCAGGCTGCTCAAGGCGCTCAAGCTCTGACTCCGGAATAATTTTTGGCGGCCCAAGGTATTTGTGAACGTTCTTCAAACTTATACGGTATGGCCCTTTACCACCTTCGGCTACCTTGCGTGCAACCTTTCGGCAAACTTTGCCGATCTCACGCTCAAGATTTCTAAGGCCAGCCTCATGGGTGTAATGGCTAATTATATGCTCAAGAACAATGTCTTCAATCCTGACTAATCTGGGTTTAAGACCATTTTGTTCAAGTTGTCTTGGAAGTAAATATCTCTTCGCTATAGCCAACTTTTCCTCAAGCGTATATCCTGATAGTCGAATGATTTCCATACGATCTAGAAGCGGGCCAGGAATTGTGTCTGACATGTTTGCAGTAGTAATAAACATAGTCTTTGACAAATCCATCGGCAAATTCAGATAGTGATCAGAAAAATCAGAATTCTGTTCAGGATCAAGTACTTCTAAAAGCGCAGAAGAAGGATCACCACGATAGTCAGAACCGACTTTGTCGATCTCATCCATCATAAAGATCGGGTTATTCGAACCAGCGGTTTTCAAACCTTGAATTATTCTACCAGGCATTGCTCCAATGTAGGTTCGACGATGGCCACGAATCTCTGCCTCATCTCGCATTCCACCAAGTGAAAGACGATAGAAGTTTCTGCCCATGGCTCTGGCAATAGATTTTCCAAGTGATGTTTTACCTACACCTGGAGGCCCGACAAAACAGAGAATCGGCCCTTTAGTATCTTTGTTGAGCTTTCTAACTGCCAAATATTCGAGAATACGCTCTTTTACCTTATCAAGACCATGATGATCTTCATCTAGAACTTTTCTAGCATGTTTCAGGTCAAGGATGTCTTTTGTAGATTTCTTCCATGGTACATCAAGAATCCAATCGATATAGGTACGAATAACAGTAGCCTCTGAAGAATCTGGATGCATCATCTCCATACGACTCAGCTGTTTTTTCGCTTCCTTCTTAACCACCTTTGGCATCTTTGTCTTTTTGATCTTCTTTTCAAGATCGTCCAGCTCTTGAACACGTTCGTCTGTATCACCAAGCTCTTTTTGAAGAGCGTGAATCTGTTCTCTTAAGAAATATTCTCTTTGAGACCGACTCATTTCTTCTTTGGCATCATTTTGAATTTTTGCCTGAACTGTTGAAACAGCAAGCTCACGGCTGAGAAGCTCATTTACAAGTTGAAGACGTTTTACCTGATCAGTCTCCTCAAGAATTGCTTGAGACTCACTTACCTTGAGTCGTAAATTCGATCCAACAAGATCAGCAAGCCTGCCCGGTTCTTCAATATTGTTAATGATCATCATGAGGTCGGCTGAGAGGATGCCACGAAGAGACATAATTTTCTCTGTCTGCTCCCTAACAGTTCTCATTGTAGCTTCAACTTCAACCGTAATGTCGGGAGTATCATAATCCTCTAGAACCTCAACTTTCACTTGATAGGAAGGATCGGTTCGCACATACTCACTTACCCTGGCCTTGTTCATCGCCTGCACGAGGACCTTTAATCGACCATCAGGTAACTTTAAAGTTCGCATTACCATGCAAACCATACCTATATCATAGAGGTCTTCTTCTGTGGGATTATCTTTTGTGGCATCTTTTTGGGTAACCAACATTAATAGTTTGTCACCCTTCATTGCCTCATTAACAGCTTCAACTGAACCTGGACGTCCAACAAAAAGCGGAATGATCATGTAATTGAAGACAACAACATCTCGTACCGCCATCATGGGCAGCACTTCTGGAATCTCAATATCCTCATTTGTTGAGAAATCATCCATACTTATACTTAACGAATCATTAAATTCCACTCATCCCTCCTACTTCAACTAAAAAGTAAAACCGTTTAACCTTAAAACAGTATTTTATAATTTTAAATCCACCGCAAAACTAAACATCGCTTAAGCGTTAGTCAAGGAGCACAACTCGGTTGCGCCCTTTAAGAAAACACAAAAATTCTTCAGATATATATCACACCACATCTTTCACACAAGTCATACCGTTGATATTCCGAGCTTAAATAGATTTTCTTGAAAAAAATATTACCCAATTAGTATTTTCCAAAGATTAATTATAGAATAAAAAAGATACTTGTTTTTACTTGCAGTCCTGATTCATTTTGACCATATTATTGTTAGTATTTTTTAACGAGTTAATTTCTGCACTTACTTTTACCCACTATATATTTTAATTAGTTTGGAGCTCCCATGTTGACACCAGATTTACTGTTTAATCTATCAGCTTTTTCTCATAGATCACTTTTTACAGCTGGTGAGCCTGTCTGGAGCGGCCTTGCAATGTTAAAAGATTATATGGGTCAATATAATTATCCCTCTCTTGAGCATCCACTGTTGACATCAGGAGTCCCACTTCAGGAAACTCTTATCTGGCATGACAATCGGCTAAAGACAACAGAAAACATTGACATTACATACGGAGATTCATGCAAAGGCAAATTAGTGGTTCAGGAACAAGGTAGAGTTCTTGATGGTGCCAGTGTTATTATGGCAGGCTCCATTTTGGTCGGCACTGAAATCGAGATTGGCTTCGGCACACTCATAGAAAGTGGTGCTATGGTAAAATCCCCATCTATTATTGGAGATTGTTGTGAGGTTAGACAAGGTGCATATATTCGCGGTTATTGCCTCACTGGGGACAGATGCGTCTTAGGACATACCACAGAAATCAAACATTCTATTTTGCTCGATGATGCCAAGTGTGGTCACTTTAACTATTTAGGAGACTCCATCTTAGGAAACAAGACTAATCTTGGAGCTGGAACAAAATTTGCCAACCTCAGATTCTTGCCTGGTAATGTGCAAATAAAATATGATAACCAAAAGGTTGATAGTGGACTAAGAAAATTTGGTGCGATTTTAGGCGATAACACTCAGACAGGGTGTAACTCTGTTACTAATCCAGGAACAATTTTTGGCAAAGATTGTATCTTGATGCCAAATAAAACATCACCATCTGGGTACCACAAGGACAGAAGTCGGGTGTAATAAGGGTTTATATGAAATATTTTTTAAAATTCCTAATTTGTTTTCTCTTCATTTTTAATGGGATACTGGTGAGTAACGCCAGTACTAATCCTCAAGAGTCAAACAACGAAGGAGAACCACTCAAAGTTGAAGGTAAACCTTTTACTGGCGACTTTGATCAAATGCAGAAACGACGAATCATCCGATTCCTTATACCTTACAGCAAAACCTTCTTTTTTCTCGATGGCGCAACCCCAAGAGGACTTACCTACGAAAGAATTATTTCTTTTGAAAAATCAATCAATCAGAAACTTAAAAATAAACATATTCAAGTTCACGCTATTATTATACCAACTGCCAGAGAGAATCTGATTCCGTATCTTGAACAAGGTATTGGCGATGTAGCGACTGGAAATCTAACCATTACAGAAGATAGATTAAAACAAGCTGACTTTACAAACCCATTTTTAACCAATGTCAACGAACTACTAGTAACTCACAAACTCGCACCAAACTACACCAATTTCTTTGATCTTGCCGGACAGAAAGTTTACGTCAGGAAATCATCTAGTTACTACACTAGTCTACAAAAGATAAATAGAATCTTAAGGGATTTTAACAAAGATGAAATAAAAATTGCCGAGATTGATGATAATCTTGAAGATGAAGATATTCTTGAGATGATCAATGCCAATATTCTGGAAAACACCATTGTTGACCAACATAAAGCCGTTTTCTGGGCTCAGATTCTACCTGATATTAAAATTCACTACCCAGTTAAGGTGGCTAGTGGTGGGGAAATTGGTTGGGCTATTCGAAAAGATTCTCCATTGTTAAAAGAACAATTAAATCAGTTTGTTAAATATAACAGACAAGGCACATTAGCAGGTAATATACTTCTTAAAAAATATCTAAAAAACACCAAATACATTACCAATTCTTTAAAAGGTGTGAACAGAATCAGATATGATGAACTTGTTCCAACCTTTGAAAAATACGGAGCCCAATACAACTTTGACCACTACATGCTCATTGCTCTGGCTTATCAAGAGTCACGCCTTAATCAAAATGCACGAAGTGAAAAAGGTGCAGTAGGAGTTATGCAGATTCTACCTTCCACAGCACAAGGAAAAAACGTTAACATCCCAAATATTGAGCAAGTTGAGGCAAACATTCATGCTGGTACAAAATACCTGAGATACCTTGCTGACAAATACTTTCCTGAAACCGAAAACATTAAAGAGCTGGACAGGGTTTTATTCACTTTTGCTGCCTATAATGCCGGTCCAGGAAGAGTAAACAGACTGAGAAAAGAAGCTGCAAAAAGCGGTTTTAATCCAGATGTATGGTTTAATAATGTCGAGATTATTGCTGCTAAACGAATAGGTAGAGAAACAGTACAATATGTAAGCAATATTTTTAAATATTATATTGCTTACAGTTTTCTAGCATCAATCACCAGCGATGGGTTGCAAGAGGGCATTCCACTACCTATCGATTTTAGTCGCCAAGACAGGTACCCACATCCCTGGCACTTACCAACCATGGATGATCTTCTGGCACAACTTTTCGCTTACCCACAACATCCTCCAATGGTATTGCGTTAGCACCTTCACCATTTACAGAAACCATTATCCCGTATTGACCTTTTTCAATGTAATCAATACATGCACTACCAAGACGTGTTGCAAGCAAGCGATCATTGGCTGAAGGAGTACCACCTCTTTGGTAGTGACCAAGAATTGTAACCCTTGATTCAAGACCTGTCATTTCTTCCAGCTGCTCAGACAATATAAGTGTTGAATTGCTCTGTTGTTTTTTAAAGACCTTGATCTCTTCTGTCACCTTTCTCAGCGCTTTCTCATCTTTTGCCTGTTTTGCTTCAACCTTTTTAGTTTGAAGTCTAACCTTTTGTTTAGCATCTTTTACGGACAGAGCACCCTCAGCTACTGCAACTATTGAAAAATTTGTCCCACGGTGCTGACGCATTCTTATAGCCTGGGCTACTTTTTTAGGATCATATGGAATCTCTGGGATGAGGATTACATCAGCACCACCAGCAACACCAGAGGCAAGCGCTAGCCAACCTGCATTGTGTCCCATTATTTCGACTACAATAATTCGATGATGACTATGGGCTGTTGAATGCAGACGATCAATAGCCTCGGTTGCAATCTCCATTGCGGTATCAAAGCCAAAAGTAACGTCCGTCATGGACACATCATTATCGATGGTCTTAGGAAGAGTAATAACATTGAGACCTTTTTGAGCTAGTCTATAGGCATTTTTCTGAGTTCCACCACCACCAATACAAATAAGAGCTTCAAGATTATGACGATGGTAATTATCGCAAATAACCTCTGTCATGTCCATTACTTCACTGCCGACTGGCATTTTATGTGGTTTATCTCTACTTGTACCTAAAATTGTACCACCAAGGGTTAAAATTGAAGCGAGAGTCTCATGGTCAAGCTTCATGGTTCTATTTTCCATTAAGCCACGAAAACCATCTCGAAACCCTATGATGTTCATCTTCCTAGCCAGAGCTGTTTTGCCAATACCTCGGATGGCTGCGTTAAGACCTGGACTATCACCACCCGCAGTTAAAATACCAATTCTTTTTGCCATAAGAACCTTCTTGCAATTATTATTTATTGATTAATGCCGTATGCATCAATGACGTCATGATATATAAAGATGCTCACACTATATCAAAAAAGCCAGCCCATCTGAATAGGTTTTGGTTAAATGTTTGTTTCGATATCATTGCGCTACTCCTCTAACCTTTTCTAATTGCAGTCATATTTATGGAATTTGATATTTAATAAATAATTTCATTTAACAGCTAATATTTGCATAAACGAAAAACAGAGTGCTTTTTTAGAGACTATTCGCAATAATGCAAAAATAATAATTCTACGGTTAAAAATAATGAATAATAACAATACTAATATCGGCACCCTTTACATTGTGCCAACCCCTATCGGCAACCTTGAAGATATCACTCTTAGAGCTCTTCGCATATTAAAGGAGGTTGACCTTATTGCTGCTGAAGATACAAGGCACAGTAAAAAACTTCTCAATCACTTTGGCATTTCAACAAAACTTATCAGTTACTATCGCGAAAAAGAGATCGAAAGAAGCAAAACCATAATTGCTGACCTTCAAAAGGGTATAGACGTTGCCTTAATAAGTGATGCAGGCACCCCTGGCATATCTGATCCAGGAGCAATCCTCGTTCAGGCCGCACACGAACATGAAATACAAGTAGTACCACTTCCAGGGCCATCAGCTGTGACGACCGCTCTTTCAGCAGCAGGTATCACAGAGAGTGGGTTTTTATTTCTTGGTTTCTTACCAAGCAAAAAAGGGCAAAAGCGAAAACTCATCAGTTCTATTAAAAGCAGTGAACATCCTGTTGTCCTTTACGAATCTCCTCATCGTATTGATGGCCTTTTATCTGAATGTCTTGATATCCTTGGTGATCGTGAAATGATATGGGCACGTGAACTCACCAAAGCCTATGAAGATATAAAAAAGACTAATATCAGTACACTTCTTGAATTAACGAAGGGGAGTAAAAATCGAGGTGAATTTGTTATTATTATTCTTCCAGAAGAGCAGCAAAAAGTAACTGGGGAGAATATCGAGGAAATGCTCATCTGGTATAGAGATGAATCTGGGCTATCACTAAAAGATGCGAGTAAAAAACTTGCCGCAGACCTTGGACTATCTCGGTCTAACATTTACCAACAAGCACTCAGTATCTGGAAAAAAAACTAATCACCTTATTACAAAACTATGAAAAAACCTTTCTCAACCTGTGTACACCCGGATGGTTATTTTGTTTACGGCATTCACAAGCCCTCTTATACAGTGAGCAATCGTAGGATCAACGACCAAAATGATTCACTTGGTAGCACCATAGACAACCAACCTGTTTTAAACAGTATTAACTTTCCAAGCTCAAACATAGAAGTGAAAGGTGCTGACTGGGTTTATGAAATTCCTAACCCGTTCCCGTTTAAAGGTGTTACCTATATTAATAAAAGATGGGCTGACAACAGTGCTGATAATCCTGAGCGATTTACACTTCATCCTAAGCCAGATGTTTCATTGCATAAGACTTTAAACGAAGAAAATGTTTCGACTGAGCTCATAGAAAAGCTTCCACGCTCACTCAAACTTGCACTAGCGACAACATCTAACGACTCACAAGATTTGATTACGCTAGCCAAACTTAGCTGTGAAATGATTTTTGATGATAACGAAACCCCAACCGGGCTCATCTATAAAACTACAGGTAACGGCAGACGTGCGGTAATTCATGACTTTCATCTTTTTGAAGCTGTAGCCAACAATCCTCACTTACCTGATTCATTCAAGATAGTGATGGTTATTAAACCTGGTGCACAGGGTGCAAGTGAAATTACCGCCGAATGGCAACAGGAAAACAGTCATGCCTATGAATATCTAAGAACTAACTCCTATATTGCTGGTGGTCATTACGCCGCTAACATGTCAGAAGACGCAATCAGATATTCTATTGATGAGCTATCACTAGATGATATTCAAGGTTTAAGACACTTATACTACCAACGAACCTTTGTTCGATTAGCTGAAGAATTGGAGATACCTATTCCTGAAAACACAACTTTGCTCTCTAACAATGAACTGGAAGTGTTACGAAAGGATATCTTAACTTCACTTGGATCTGAGCAAAAAAACACGATTAGCCGCTCAACTCTTTGGGGTTGGAATTTTGGCTTTGATTACGCGCCAACAGAATACAGATTACACGCTTCACATCAACAGATCCATCAACAATATGCAATGATTCCACAATCTACCAAAGGTTATTGTACTGATAACAATCAAATAGCAGATTCCTTTCATTCCTATAGCTGTGGTGATCTCATTGCTGACATAATCAGTAAGTATCATATTGAATTACAACGAAACTATTTTCAAGATTACTATCAGGCGATAGTAAACAATAAGAGGATGGATGATCGTACCGATCTTGGGTCAGACTTAATCATTTGGTCGGATGAAAACGCAATCCTCTTTGTGCCCAAGGCACAAACCTCTCAGTGGGAAGTACAAGTTATGACAAAGCCAGATCACAATGGCAACTTTGTTGGCAACATACTAGAGGCTTCTGCTGCTGTGCGAAATTCACTCGACACAGCAATCCTCAGAGCTCAACAATCACTGGCCGGACTCGGTGCAAGAATGGTCACGTCCATTGAATACTCAAAAGAGCTTGGCAAAACAGATATGATGCAGCCGTTAATCTACTGTTTACTTCCAAGACTACCAGAGTCACCTGGAGCCTTTAGCGAAGCACAACTCAGGTTTATAAATGGTCATTATCCAGAAGATTTTGCAGCGGCCTGTAAAAGTAGCCTCAGACAACACAACAATCAGTAATAAATGTTTCTATATTTTTTAAAAATTTATTGCTGTTTACCTCATAATCTAATAATTACTTTAGATATTTCACACAAAACTTCTTTAAAATCATACGCATAGAGAATTCATGTCAACTAACTCAGAACATCAAGAAATTGCAAAGAAACTTGCAAGTCAATACACCCCAAGTATGAAACAAATACTCGACCAACTTGGGATCTCTCTGCTAGTTACAACCTACCAAGCTGGTAAACTTATTACGATTAGATCCGAAGGTGAACAGATTAACACACGCTTTAGTGACTTCCAGCAACCGATGGGTCTTGCATACAACAATGGCAACTTTGCACTTGGCACACATTCCTCAATACATTTTTTTCATAATGTCCCCTCCAATGCACCTAAACTTAATGACGAAAACTTTAACTACGACGCGTGCTACCAGCATAAATCGACACAAATTACCGGTAACATAGATATCCATGAAATGGGTTATGACACGGATGATGAACTCTGGTTTATCAACACTAAATTCTCCTGTCTCTGTACCCATAGCAACAACGACTCCTTCATCCCGCGCTGGAAACCACCATTTATTTCTTCCTACGACAATCTTGACAGGTGTCATCTCAATGGACTTGGCTTTAAAAATGGTAAACCTAAATATGTCACCGCCCTAGGAACGAGCAACGAACCTTTAGGCTGGCGAAAGAATAAAGCATTCGGTGGAATGCTGATGGATATTGAAACCAATGAAATGCTTGCAGAAGAGTTATCTATGCCCCACTCTCCTAGGATTTATAAAGGCAAGCTTTGGTTTCTTGAATCAGGTAAAGGTAGTCTTTCTTGTTATAGTTTTCTTGATAAAAAAGTTACCCAAGTCGCATCACTACCCGGCTTTACAAGAGGTATTGACTTTTGTGGTAATCTAGCTTTTATCGGTTTATCTAAGGTTCGTGAGTCTGCAACCTTTGGTGGAATCCCTCTCACCCAGAAAAAGCATGAAAGAATTTGTGGCGTATGGGTTGTTAATCTTGATGATGGAAATATTCTCGGTTGCCTACAATTCACAGAAGGTGTTCAGGAAATCTTTGCGATATCTGTTCTACCTCATAAATTCCCTGAAATTCTCTCACTTGATCACCCTTTCCTTCAGACAACTTATGTGATTCCTCAAGATGCGGTAGATCTCTACAAACCACCAGAAACACCTTTTGAAATAGCTGCTCCCTACTTTGAAAAAGGAAACGACCTTTACACAGCCGATAAATTATTAGAAGCTATTGAAAATTATAAAAAAGCACTAGAAGCACAACCAGACCATATACCGTCACGCTTTAATCTTGGAGTTTGTCAACACGATCTAAACATGCTTGATGAAGCCGAAAGCACACTTAATGATGTTCTAGCTGATGAGGCTCAATATTTCGAGGCTTATTATATGCTTGGTTCCCTGTATGAAAAAAGAAATAAACCTCTACAAGCACGAGAATACTACAATCAATCTCTTACAATTAACTCGACTTTTACCAAAGCAATAGATGCTCTCACTCAACTGAATAAAACAAATGCAAACTAGAATTTTTACAAATAACATTGTAGATGACACAATAGAGATTCCAGAAGCATTTGCAGGTAACCGCTACGCAACCCACCATTTTTATAACATCGCCTTATTTGCTAAAAGAAATCACCCGTTCTATAGAGATAGAATAACTGACAAAGTACCAATAATAACCAGAAGAGATATCTTGGACAGCAATGATATACTCTTAAACAACCACCCTGTTACTGCAAAAACATCTGGTTCAACAGGTGTAGCAGTAAAATTATCCTGGGATTATGATCGCACTGAAATTGAGCGTTTGTCTACAGAAAGATTTGTTTCTTGGTTAGGTGGTCGTTTACCTGTGAGCAACATCATTTACCTGGAAAAGCCTCGAGCTAATGCCATAGATATTTTTGAACCTGTTTCAACTCAAATTGACTTTATAAAGTCAAGATATAAGGAAAATGGGTGTATAGCTCTCTCGACCTACCCTAGTAATGCAGAGCGATTATGCAAAGCGATACTAGAGCGAAATGAAAAAATGTCGTTCATTAAAAGAATTGGGATTTTTGGTGAGGTTTTCGAAACCTACCTTGAAAAACTCATTAATGAAACCTTTCCAGAAGCACAGGTCTGGAGTTCTTACTCTTCTCAGGAGTTTGGTATTATAGCCGGAAGATGCCCACACGCCCCAGACTTTCATCATATATTTGCAGGAAAACTTGGCGTTGAAATACTCGATGAGAATGACAACCAATGTCAACCTGGCCAGATTGGGCGTCTTGTTATTACGGACTTTTTTAATACACGCTCACCCTTCATTCGTTACGACATTGGTGACCTTGCAGCACCTGCTGCTTGCTCATGTAGTAAAATACCATTGCCTTCTATCTCTCAAATTTTAGGTAAAGCTCGAGGTAGTTTACTACATAAGAACGGCGAGCGAATTCCCTTCACCCATCTATCAGTTGCTATACGTGATACTGAGGGCATTATTCAAAATCAGGTTATCCAAAAGGGAATTACTGAGTTCATTGTTAGACTTGTAGTTCTGCCAGATGCTAATATTGTAAAACTGCAAGACAACATTCGCGCAGCATTTAGAGAACATTTTAACTATTCCTGTAATATCTATTTTCAATTTGAAAACAACATAAACCGAGAGAAAAATGGTAAATTTTACGCTAGCATTTGTGAAATATAGTCGCTACGACAGCACAATAAAACTAACGACCTTACCACATCTCTTATCACTTGTGAATACTACGATACTACAATAAATTCAGCATACTATTCTGCCCTTTAACAATTTTTTACACTTTTATATGTTCTGACTCCAACCGCACCATTTCTCTTTGTTATTTCACAAAACACAAAATATTAATTCAACTTATTGTAAATTAATATTTTTTACCATTATTGCTCCTTGATTACCTAACCACAACAGGGTATATTTACAGCTTTTTGCTTAGCAATTCAGTAATTCATTAATTATCACTAGTAATTCTTCAGGAGAGAGAAGATGAGAGAGAACCATCGCTATGACCTCAAGGACAATCCAGCTGCGTGGCGCAAAGACTTTTCACCACTTCGAAAAATATTTACAACGACGTTATCTATAGGTCTTGTTGCATCTATTACTACAGATGCCAATGCAGTCATCCACCTTGTTAAACCGCATGACGATGCGACTATCGCAAACTCTGCCGCTGTAAACGAAACGGCTACAGATCTTACAGTAAATTACCCAGCTGAGACAGCAGATATAGCAAGTATAGTTTCTGGCCTTGGAATTACAGACCCTACGAACCATAACCCTGTTGAGGTTTTCACAAACAATGCAAGTGGTACAGTAACACTTGATATCGATTCATCCCTTGATGTATTCGATATCACAGGCATTGCCTATCGTGGTGCGACTGTTACAATTGATAACAAAGCTGCCGTAACAACTGAAGCCACATTACTTAGTCGCGATATAGATGTGGCGAACACTGTTGGTATTTATTCTGAATCTTCAATTAATAACAGTGGCCGCATTATAACAACCTCTAATCTAGTGAGTAATACTGTAGCAGATGCTGCAATCAACTCTTACGGCCTTCTTGCAAAGAACAGATGGGGATCTGAGAATATTAATATTCTCAACAGTGGCATAATTGAAGTTAACTCTAACGGTGGTGACTATTCTGAAATAGGTGATTTAAAATCAATAGGTATATTTGGTAATAGGATCGTAGAGGTTGTCAACGAGGGTAACATTACAGTGCATGCAACTTCCGGAGATAACACCTTCAGACGCGCCAATACAGATGCAATTGGAATTAGATTAAGATACCCCACAGGTGATGTTACAAATAGTGGTAATTTAACGGTTACCGCAACCGGCAGTGATGATGTAACAGGAAACGACTATACGGATTCTGTCGGAATATCAATATCAGAAGATAGTCTTTCTGGACAAACAGTCTTTAATAGTGGATCAATTACAGTAACAGCTCATGCCGGCAACAACATTTCTGATGATTCATACGCAGAAGGAAGAGGTATTCACCTGCATCAACTTCAGGACAACAGTCGTTTGATAAATGAAGGAAATATTACTGTAACTATTAACCATGGCAATAATATAGATGATGCAGGATATGCTTGGGCCCATGGTATTAAAACAGCGTCACTACTTGATAGTTCGTTGAATAATTCTGGTGACATAAATATCATAGTTAAGCCCGCAGACACCTCAGGTGAACCCGATATTGTTAACTACGATTTCGACGTTGAGGCCTACGGCATTGATACTAGCAACATATACAATGGTAGTTTCACGAACTCTGGTGATATCACAATAACAGCTCTTGGTAGAGATACTGCAAAAGAAACATCTGAACGTACTGTATATGGTATTAGAAGCTCCTCAGAAGATAGCACCTTTACAAACAGTGGAGATATAGACATTAAAGCTGAGGGTGGCACCGTAATAAAAGGACGCGCTAGTGACGCATGGGATACAAGAGTTAAGGCTGTTGGTATAGATAATGATGTAATGATTAAAGCACTAGATGTACTTAAAGCTTTTAAAAACACAGGCGATATTTCGGTTATCGCAACAGGTGGAACATCATCATTTGAAGGCACAGAAATAGCCGGCTATGCTGAAGGTTTCGGCATTCGAACCGGTAGCAATAGAGAGCAGACTATAATCTCAAATGAGGGCGCTATTACAGTTATAGCAAGTGGAACTAATGCAAGGGCTATCGGTATTGAAATGACAGGTGGCACGCTTGACTCAAAAGGCTTAATCGATGTAACGGCAAATGGGGTCGAAGGTGATCGCTCAGCTGCATATCAAATTTTTATGGGCAGCCCTAGACAAAGAGGAGAGGCTCCAAGTGCCAACATTCAAGGTTTTGCCATGGACTTTCAAGGTACACAGGCACAGCTTGACGCTAAATACGAAGGCACTATTGGCGGTAATGCCAAGTTTACCGACGCAAAACTCTATGTTTATGTAAATGGTACAATTCAAGCTGAAGGCAACACCTACACCATCCCACAGCTTCTTGAAAGTGATGTAAACGCAGAAAACCTTCAGGGTTATTTTTCCTCCTACGAGGATCTTATGACTAGCCCTGACTACAAGGTTATTTCAATGAGTGACGCTAGCGAAAGTGAATTACAAACTATTACTTTTGAATATTTACCACAGGCATCTACACCTCTTGTTGCTAGTCAAACGATTAATGTACTGAACAAACAAAACACTGCCATCGTTAGCAAAAACATGACAAACTCCATACTTGGGGCAATGGCAAAAACTGACCCAAGACTAGCATCTTTTGAGGGTGTCACACTCGCATCCAACAACCAAGTCACCAACACAGCTGGTTTGTTGAACGGCCTAGAAGTTGAGAACAAACACTCTGTTTTTTTACAACCTTATTATATTGATTCTAGCTACGATTCAAATCCACTCAGCTACGATGCCGACGTCTATGGTTTTACAGCAGGTTACAACTACCAACCTCATTCAAACTTCCTTTACGGTTTCCACCTTGGTTATGGTAATATTGATGTAGATTACAAAGGTGATGGCTACAACGATCGCAAAGAAGATATTGATGCTGGCTCAGTTGGTCTACAAGCAGCATATCGTTTTAGCGGCGACTGGGTACTCACAAGTTCTTCTACCTTCTTTTTCACGAGCAACGATCTTGATGACTATTCACCAACAAATCGAGAATCTGCTGACTATAACACCTATGGCCTGAAAACAGATGTTGACTTGGGTTACATTTTCGTTGCCGATAACAGCTACATTATTCCTGAATTTGGTTTGACTTACCTCCATTATCATGCAGATAGTTTTACAACTGATAATAGAGATAACAACGACACTCACTATTCCAGCATTAATGAAGATGAGCTTCTTGCAAGACTGGCTGTTAGTTGGTACGGAAAATACGATACCGACGAGTGGGCAATTATGCCTCGTGCTAAGGTAGGTATTGAGCAGACACTTACAGACGGCAAGTATAGTAACACCATGGGAGTAAGCGGTATTACTCGCCCTATGAGTCATGATACTGATGAAACTGCAATTTTAACTGACCTTGGGATTGATTTTGCCAATGGTCCTTTGATACTTGGTGCTGGTTATAATGGTTACTATACAAGTGACATTGACGATCACTCACTCTACGTAGAATTTCGTTATATGTTTTAACTGAAACATACTAGAGACCTACCTTTACAAGCTCCGCTTCTTATATAGTTGCGGAGCTTTTTTTTGTGTTCTCTTTAAAGTTCTATGTTAAAAAATACTAGAGAAACTTGTATAAATAAGCATAAGCTAAGACTTATCATGGTAATGATTTTACCATATTGTCTTCTTTATCAAATTATTAATTTATTTCTAAAAACTCATATTTATATAGTCCATTGAATTATCAAATAAGAAAGGCCTCTTCCCAAGACTTACATCAGATGATGCAATTGCTTGAAGTTTACAATATGCATCACATTCCATCTATTGAGATGGATTCTCTAGATTTAAATTGTTTTTTTGTAGCAGAATACAACAATGAAGTAGTTGGACTCGCTGGCTATAAGATTATTTCAAAAACTAGAGCTAAAACGACACTTTTAGCCGTGTATCCTGAGTTTTCTGGTAATAACCTGGGCAAAGAACTTCAACACAAACGAATGGAAGCTGTACACAAAAAAGGGTGCACACTTCTTACAACTAATGCAGATCGGCCTAATACAATTAATTGGTACAAAAAACATTTTTTATATACTGAAATAGCTAGTGAAAAGAAACAATGCTCATTTGGACTTGATAGTGTAGGTCATTGGACAACGCTTGAAACGAACCTTACTGAATACTTTTTAACTCATACTAAACAAAGCAAAACAAAAAATGATTACACAAAGAAAAATGATCCACACCCTCTAACTCCATATACACCACTTATCATCAATGTTTGTTTGACAGGAATGGTTCCGACCAAGCGATTAACACCACATGTTCCAATTTCGTATGACGAAATTATTGAAGATGCAATTAAGGTATATGACGCAGGGGCACGAATCGTACATATACATGCTAGAGACAAAGAGGGTTCACCATCTCCTGACCCTGAGATTTATTCCAAAATACTAAGGGGTATAAGAAAAGAACGCCCAGAACTTATTTGTGGAGTTACTACCTCAGGTCGCAATTGGTCTGATTTTGATAGCAGAGCTGCAGTTCTTTTTTTAGATGATGATATAAAGCCTGATATGGCAAGTCTCACACTTGGTTCCTTAAATTTTCAATCAGGAGTAAGTTCAAATAGCATCGACATGATTGAGCGACTTGCTATAACAATGAAGGAGAGGAAAATAAAACCTGAGTTTGAAATCTTTGATACAGGCATGGTAAATCTAGCCAAATACTTAGAGAGACACAGTCTCATAGAAGGAAGCAAATATTTCAACATCCTACTTGGCAATCTCAATACAGCTCCAGCAACAATTAGAAATCTAGGTGAAATTGCTGATTCACTACCGGACGATTCAATATGGGCTGGTGCGGGTCTTGGTCAATTTCAATTACCTATGAATACTGCTTCAATCATTGCAGGAGGGCATGTACGTGTCGGTATAGAAGATTGTGTGTATTATGATTGCCAAGCCTATACCCTTGCAACCAACGAGCAATTAGTAAAACGTATTGTCCATCTTGCTGATGAATTGCAACGACCAATTGCAACTCACCAGCAAACACGAAACATGCTCGGTATATAATTATTACTCAGCAACAACTGTTGCCATTACCTTAGATTGCTCAAGAACTTTTTGAATTCCCTTCTGGTTTG
>PPCM01000259.1_pt1 | contig 63414 bp, 53 predicted proteins | sample 1555541 | NCBI WGS metagenome assembly PPCM01 (sample SAMN05284479, study PRJNA326546) | Marine sediment metagenome, whole genome shotgun sequencing project. | isolation source: marine sediment | place: Germany: Wadden Sea | collected 2012-09-05 | reverse complement strand
GCTTGGATGACTTTCAAATGTTCTGTTGTAGGTTTACCTTACGGTGGAGGTAAAGGTGGAATTATTGTTGATCCACGTGAACTTTCTCATGATGAATTAGAAAGATTATCAAGAGCTTGGATGAGAGCATTCCACTCTGAAATCGGTCAATACAGAGATATTCCTGCGCCAGACGTTAATACTAACCCACAAATCATGGCTTGGATGATTGATGAAGCTAACATTATTTCAGGTAAATCACAAAATGGTCATTTAACTGGTAAGCCAGTTGAGTTAGGTGGATCTTTAGGTAGAACTGAAGCTACTGGATATGGTGTTGCTTATATGGTTAGAAAAGCTGCACAAAAAATTAACTTAGAATTCGAAGGATCAACTACTGTTGTTCAAGGGTTTGGTAACGTAGGTAGTTATGCTGCTGAAATGTTACACAGCTGGGGATCAAAAGTAATCGCAGTAAGTGATGTTTACGGAAGTATTTATAAAGAAGAAGGAATTGATATTCCTGCATTAATGGAATTCGTTGCTGAAGGTAACAAAGTAAGTGATTTCCCTGGTGTTGAAGTTAAGGATAGAGATGAAGTATTCACAATTCCATGTGATGTATTCTTACCTTGTGCATTAGAAAACTCAATTACAAAAGAAAATGCTCATTTAATTGACTGTAAAATTATTTCTGAAGGTGCGAATGGACCAACAACTCCTGAAGCAGATGAAATTCTATTAGAAAAAGGAGTATTTATTATTCCTGACGTACTAGCTAATGCTGGTGGGGTTACTGTTTCTTACTTCGAGTGGAGCCAAAACTTATATGGTCACTACTGGGAAAAAGAATTAGTATTAGAAGAAGAAGAAAAAATCATGGTTAGAGCATTCGATGAAATTTACAAGTTAATGCAAGCAAAAGATATGAAAAACATGAGAAAAGCTGCATTCATGCATTCTATCAAGAAAATTGCTGCAGTAATGAAATTAAGAGGATGGTACTAGTTTAAAAGGTAGACTCTGTCTACCTTTTTTTTCAAATTTAAAGGGATAGTGTAACGTCATTGAAAAGGCTTACACTGTATGTTACAATTTTAAAGTAGTTTTTCAAGGAGGAATTAGACAATGGCTAATATAGGATTTAAATATCAACACACACCGTTTAGATACATTTCTAGATGGAAAGATGGAAAATGGGATGATGGAGCTCTTACTGAAGATAATGTGTTACACATTAATGAGTCTTCTCCTGCCTTACATTATGCACAACAATGTTTTGAAGGGTTAAAAGCTTATCGTACGAAAGATGATAAAATCCAGTTATTTAGACCTGACGAGAATTCTAAAAGACTTAACAGATCTTGTGAAAGAGTGTTAATGCCTCATGTACCTTATGAGAAGTTTATTGATGCTTGTGAGCAAGTTGTTTTAGCAAACGAGGAATTAGTACCTGCATACGGTAATAACGATACGTTTTATTTAAGACCATTTGTTATTGGTGTTGGTGAGAACATTGGAGTTCAATCAGCTAAAGAGTTTTTATTCGTAGTGTTTGGATTACCAGTAGGTTCTTATTTTGCGGAAGGACTAAAACCAGTTGATTTCTGTACGACTGAATATGACAGAGCTGCTCCAATGGGAACAGGGATGGCTAAAGTAGGTGGAAATTACGCTGCTAGTTTTTATCCAAAGAAAATGGCTAAGGAGTCGGGATTCGTTGAGTGTATTTACTTAGATCCAATGACTCATACTAAAATTGAAGAGGTTGGAGCTGCTAACTTCTTTGGTATTACTCAGGATGATAAATTTATTACACCATTCTCATACTCAATATTACCGAGTATCACTAAATATTCATTATTATATTTAGCTGAACATTATCTTGGGTTAGAAGTAGAAGAGAGAGATTGTTTGATTGATAACTTACCTGAGTTTAAAGAAGCAGGAGCATGTGGGACAGCTGCAGTAATTACGCCGATTAGAAATATAGCTCATAAAGACTGGGTTCATACATTCGATTCTGGTGATGTAGTTGGACCAGTAACTCAGAAGTTATTTGATACATTAGTTGGAATTCAATTTGGAGATGTAGAAGCTCCAGAGGGATGGATACATATTATAAAAGAGTAGGTGCCAATCAGGCACCTTTTTTTTAAAACAAAGTTCGTTCGTTTACAAACTTTTGTAACATTAGTTACTTTATATTTAATTCGGATATAAAAATATTGGTGATATGAAAGCATTTTTATAAAAAGCGGACGATGTGTCGGTTAATTTCTTGATTTATCAATTATGGAGGAGTATAATTTATTGAATGTTGGTGGAAACTTAAAGAGTTTAAGGAGAGTAGAAATGAATTTATTGGCAAACATATTATTTCTAAGCGCTTCTACTGAGGTCCATGGATCATTCTTTGAGTTACTTCAGAATAATATTTTATTCATGTTAGCATGTCTGATAATATTTGGAGTAATTGGAGGAATAATCGTAGATAGATTCCGTTTTCCAAAGGTAACGGGATATATATTAGTTGGATTATTAGTAGGGCCGAGTGTGTTAGGAATATTTAATGAGCATATGGTTGAAAATTTTACAATCATACGCCAAGTAGCAATTGGTTTTATAGGTTATACAATAGGACTAGAATTAAGATTCTCTAAACTTAAGCAAACTGGTAAGCAAGTTACAGTAATAACTGTTGCTCAAGCAGTTGTAACTGCCGTAGCAGTTGCTATTGCAGTATTGTTAGTTGTACAGGATAGAGAACACAAGTGGACGTACGCGTTGATTTTAGGAGCTATCGCCACAGCAACAGCACCGGGACCAATTATAGCTGTTGTAAAAAGTTATAAATGTGAGGGTCCAGTTACCAATGTATTACTTCCATTAGTAGCACTAGATGATGCGATTGGTATTATGTTCTTTGCAGTGATGTTATCTTTAGGAACTACTCTACTTAACTTAGGTGGAGAGGCTATGAGTATCGCAGCGATGCTTTGGGAGCCTGTAAGAGAGATTGGAGTATCACTTATCTCGGGTGCAGTCATTGGATTTGCACTTTCATACATATTGAAGCGATACAAGAAAAAAGACGTTTCAGATGATATGTATTTATTAGTAATAATTGGTTCGTTATTCTTAGGTATTGGATTTGGTTTAGCAGTTCATGCTTCAGCAATCTTATTACCAATGACTATTGGAGTTGTTATTACAAACACAGTTTCGTTAGAATTTGAACATAAATTATCTAGAATATCTGATTTATTCAGTGCCCCAATATTATTAGCATTCTTTATGATTGCTGGTATGGAACTAAACTTAGCTGTATTAGGTTCTATAGGGTTAATAGGTATCGTTTATGTATTAGTAAGAGTATTTGGTAAAGTTGTTGGATCATATGTTAGTGCTAAGGCAATTAAAGCACCTCCAACAGTTGTTAAGTACTTAGGGTGGACATTAATCCCTCAAGCCGGAGTAGCGATAGATATGGCGTTAACAGCAGATCTTAGATTCCAAGCTTTAGCTGAAGTGCATGGTGCATGGTTAGCTGACATTGGGACTACGATTATGACTATCGTATTAGCGGCAACACTTATTTATGAAGTATTCGGTCTAATTATAGTTAAGAAAGCATTGGTTAAAGCTGGAGAAATAGATGAATCTTTAGCTGATGTTAAAATAGCACATTAATTTTTAAAACAATCTACCAGTTAGATTGTTTTTTTTACATAAATCAATATATAATGGTAATGGTGAGATTATGGAAATTATAAAGAAGATATTACTAGCAATTATTCAAGGAATTACAGAACCATTACCGATATCATCGAGTGGACACGTAGTTTTATTTGAAGACATATTAGGAATGCATCTACCTGGGTTTGGGTTTGAGTTGTTTATCAATTTTGGATCACTACTAGGGATAGTTGTATTTTTTTGGAAGGATTTGTTTGGTATTGTTAATACCATTCACAAAAAGGACACTTGGTCTTATTTGATAAAAGTTCCTTTTGCAGTTATTCCAGCAGGAATAATAGGTTTTTTTTATGCTGACTTTTTTGAACAGTTTAAGTCTAGTTTTTATGTTGGAGTATTTTTATTGTTTACAGGTGTAGTTTTGCTAATACCAAAGATCTTCAAAGGTAATAGGGACGATGTAACATTCACTGATTCAATACAAGTTGGGATAGCACAAGTTCTGGCTTTACTTCCTGGGATATCACGTTCAGGAATGACTACAGTGGCTGGGATGTCAAAAGGATTAACGAAAGAAAGAGCATTCTCATTCTCGTTCTTAGTTTTCCTTCCACTTAGTTTTGCATCCGGAGTTTATTCTCTATTTATTATAGAGTCACTATCTTGGGAGTATAGTATTTATTTCTTTGTGTCTGCAGTTATGACTTACTTAGGGCTAATGCTATTTAAGAAAGTATTGATGTCAGATAAACTACATTACTTTTCTATCTATTGTTTTATACTAGGATTAATCATACTGATGTAATTTACAAACGTTCATAAATATGTTAATATATAATATCAAATCAAACCTATGATAGTTATGAGTTTAGGTGCGATGTTTGATAAAGCCAAAACTGAAGCGATTCAGTGACGGAAAGCTATAGGGTCTCACGTAGACAGCCAGTTACCTTACAATTTGCACTAGGAGGATTCATATGAAGACTATATTTTATGGTTTGATTTTATTTTTCTTTACATTGAATTTAATACCATCAGCTTATTCATGGGATGGAAATGAAATGGATGAAGAGAATAGAGTTATGATTGTAAATGAATCATTTAGAGAAAATGACTCATTAAACTTAATACCATTAACTGCTATTGAGAAAGCGAATGACACCAAGTATCTTACTTTTAGATACGAAGTGGAAGTTTCTAAGAACTATGATTTCTCTGCATCGATTGATCAGATTTACGTTAATAATTCTAATGAGTATTCAGATGAATTATTAGAACTATTCGTAGTAGATATTATGTTCTCAAAAGTAGAAGATACTGGACTTAAATCCCTAGTTGATTTTAATGGGCAAGATACTGAAACTTATAATGTATTCGTCATTCTTACAATGAACGAACCAGAAGATTATGACCAGTATAAGTTAATTACTTCTAACAATATATCATTAGACTTTGTATTTGTGGCGGTTTAATTTGCCATAACTATTTACAAGGTCTTTTTTTTTATGTATAATCTTAATTAGAAAATGCCAAAGCTGGAGCGATTCAGTGACGGAAAACTAAAGGGTCTCCCGAAGATTGCCAGTTGCCATTACTAGACTAAATCAAGGGAGAAAAATATGATTAAAAAACTTTTAGTTGCAATTATTGCATTCGCATTAATCGGAGGTTCTGTATCTGCATTTGCATATTGGGATGATTTATCTCAAACAGAATCTGAAACAATTACATTAGGACAAGGTGTTACGTTATCTGTTAGCGCAACAGCGACAGCACCAGCTGGGAAAGTATTAGTTCCAACAGGTGTAGTTACAAAAACTAACGACGTTACATCAATTGTTTTAACTTATGATGTAGAATTAGATACATCATTATCATCTGATTTAACACTTGACGTATCTGCATCAGATATTCAAATAGGTGGATCTACTACTTACGCTAGCTTAGCTAACGTTGTTGTAAGTCCAACAAGCACTGGAGTTAATAGCACAGCGGTTGAAGTTACTGTAACAGTTACACTAACAGAACCTGCTACTCAAGCTGAGTATGACGCTATTAAAAATCAACCGATTACATTTAATTTAAACTTTAACGCATCATAATAATTTTAAAGCCACAAGGAAACTTGAAGGCTTTTTTCTGTTACACGGGGTGAAAAGATGAGGACTAAAAAAGTACTTATATATCTAACCCTATCGTTTATGATTGCATTTCAAGTGGGAGGAGACGCTTACAGTTTTTGGGACCTACCTACTAAGACTACTTCTGAGAATGTAACGATTGGGGACTGGCTGAGCGTATCTATTTGGGGCCAGCCAGCTATAGATATAGCAAACTATATAGACACAAATATCAGTGTTGATCCAAATTTACAAAGCATTTATGATCAATCAGGAAATCTAACAGGTGTAACTGTTGTAGTTGAAAACATAACAATTGATGACATCGTATGGGATATTGTTGGAGTTGGGACTAAAACACCGACAACCTCTCTAGGCTTTATTCAAATTATTGATAGAGCTGAAAATGGAGGGGGTTTTGTGCATGCAATTTTACCGCCTGCACCAACCGGTGTCGACCCATATGTAGATTATAATTACTTTTTAGTTAATGATGTAAAAAACACTGTTACGGATAATCAGTATGGTATTCGACTAAACTATGGAGCTGTAATGCAAACCGATCAACCAGTTAACAATTTAACTGAAGTATCATTCTACGCATCAAGAGGACTAACATCAATAAGCGATGATATTCCGGTAGTTTCTAGAGATTTCTCAGTTGAGGTATCTACTAATAACTCAACCTGGACTACTATTGGAACAGATTCTTCTGTGACACCACCAGGTAATGCCTATGCATTTACTCAGTATACGTATTCTGTACCAGGCAATCTATCAGGTCAGAACTTGTATGTAAGAATAAGTTATAGTGGAGAATCAGTTGGTAAAAAGAAAGATGCAACGTATTCAAGATTAGTAATAGATGGGCTGGAGTTTAATTAATGAACAATACAGATCAAATAAAGAAAAACATAATAGAGTCAGTTAAGTTCATTCTAGTAGTTATTCTAATGGTGTTTGCGATAAACTTGATGTTTAAGTACGTTCCATTTCTAAAGAAATACGATAACTATATAATTAGAACGGGTAGTATGGAACCTGTTATAGATATTGGAGATTTAGTTGTTGTGGATAACAATGTAAATAATTACACGTTATCAAATGGGGATGTAATTGCCTTTAACGTAGATTTAAATGGTGATGGTACTGAAGAAGTGGTAGTCCATTATTTCTATGAGTATAGAGAGGTAGATGGACAAACTTTCTTTACGACGATCTCAGAAGTTTCAAATGAGGTTGACCCATGGTTACTTGAATCTTCTAGTATAATAGGAGTATTTAAGTTTAAATTAGCTTATATCGGAAAATTAGCTTTATTTGCGCAGTCAACAATTGGAAGAATTGTTATAATAGCTGATATATTTTTTATATCTTTATTATTTGAAATACTTAAAAAGAAAAAGTAGACAAATGTCTACTTTTCTTCTTCATGAACGTGATCATGTTTATGAGTACCAGGAATAGGATCGTAACCGCCTTTACTAAACGGATTACATCTCAAAATTCTCCACACGCTTAGTAAGGATGCATAGAAGAAGTTTTTCTGTTCAAAGGCTTCTTTTGCATACTGACTACAAGTAGGATGGTATCTGCATCTTTTTGGAGTATTTACAGTGTTTTCTTGATATTTATTGATTAGTGTAAGAACTAATTTTTTCATGTTTTTCACCCAATTTAATATAACAATTTTGTCTGAATTACACAAGTACAATACAATTTTGAATTTTATGAAGCAAATAAAAAATTCTTTTATTTTTTTTATTATAATTTCTTTTACATTTAGTAAAAAATGTTATAATATATCGTATTTTTAAACACAGGAGGTTTGTAAATGGAAAAAGATATAGTAGTTCAAATGTATGAACAATTTAATCAGTATTCAACTATTCTTAAAGAAGAGTTGAAGGTAACGTATTTGCATGCTGTGTTTTTAATGAGTAGAGACATACTTGAAGGATATGTAAATCCTGATGTTTCAGAGGATGTAAGTCTAGTTTTAGATGAGCAACTTAATGTTATTCAGGAGTTTGAGTTTTCGAAAGAAGATATTAGGAAAACACTTGTGGCCCTAACTTTAAATGGTTATAAGCAGGATTCTATTCGAAATAGTGAGATAACTCCAGATACAATCAGTTTACTGGTGGGGTATGTTGCGAATCACATGTTTAAGAAGAAGACGAGACTTTCTGTGATTGATCCTGTTGTTGGGACTGGTTCATTATTAACAAGTGTTTGTAATACACTGAAAAAAGATTTTGACCTTGTGGGAATTGACAGTAATCTTGATAATATTCAGTTAGCTAGAGTGTTTGCTGATTTACAGGACTATAGTGTTGATTATATCTTAGAAGACGTAATTGAATCTAATATTACTGGATTCGATTTAGTAGTTGGAGATGTTCCACTGTATATATATGATGATGAGTATTTCCCTCACGTATTAGTTAATAAGACAATTAATATGTTAAATGATGATGGATATGCTTTGTTAGTGATTCCTAATGATTTCTTTGAAATCGAAGGAAAGTTTAAAGCTGAGATACAAGAAAAAGCAAGCATGATTGGGTTGATAAAGTTACCTGATGATATGTTTGTAGATGCAAAGTTAAGAAAGAGTATTCTACTTATGAAGAAGAAAGATGAAAAACATCAAGACTTCTTATTAGTAGATTTACCAAGTTTAAGTGACCAAGTAGAATTTAGAAATTCTATTAAGAAAATAGATAATTGGTTTAACAAGGAGGAAGTATAAGATGAAAATCATGAGTGTTAATGCTGGGAGTTCTTCATTAAAGTTTAAGTTATTTACAATGCCAGAAGAAACAGTATTATGTGAAGGTATTTTTGAAAGAATTGGGCAAGAGGTTGGGACTTTAAAGTTCGAACAAAACGGTGGTAAGGAGAAATCAGAACTAGCGTTACCAGATCATTCAGTTGCAGTTGATATCTTACTAGATTTACTAGTTAAAAATGGTGTAGTAAAAAGTTTAGAAGAAATTCAAGGTGTTGGACATCGTGTAGTTCATGGTGGAGAAAAATTTGCTAAATCAGTTATCATTGATGACGAAGTGTTAGAAGGAATTATATCAGTTTCTGATCTTGCTCCTTTGCACAACCCTGCGAATTTAACAGGAATTAAGTCATTCACTAAGTCTTTACCTAATGCAACACAAACAGCTGTATTTGATACTGCATTCCATCAATCAATGCCAGAGGAGTCATACATGTATGCTACTCCATATGAATGGTATGAAAAGTATGGTGTAAGAAAATATGGATTCCATGGTACAAGCCACAAATTCGTAAGCATGCGTGCAGCTGAATTAATGGGTAAAAAAGCAGATGAAGTTAATGTAGTAGTAGCTCACTTAGGAAACGGTGCGTCAATCTGTGCTGTTAAAGAAGGAAAAAGTGTTGATACAACTATGGGATTAACTCCATTAGCTGGTATTCCAATGGGAACTCGTTCAGGAAATGTGGATCCAGCGATTATTCAGTTTATTTCTGAAAAAGAAGGTAAAACAATTCAAGAGATTACTAATAGTTTAAATAAAGAATCAGGGTTTTTAGGTGTAAGTGGTATTTCATCTGACAACAGAGATTTAGAGATTGCTTTAGAGAAAGGTTCTGCTCGTGCGAAACTTTCAATGGACATTCAAGATAAAGCTATTGCTGACACTATTGCTGCTTATTCAGTATATATGGGTAGAGTAGATGCAGTATGTTTCACAGCTGGTTTAGGTGAAAACTCTTCTAGAATGCGTAAAGTTATCTGTGATAGATTATCATTACTTGGGATCGAAATTGATGATGAGCTAAATGATGTTCGTGGGAAAGAAAGATTAATTTCAACTCCAGATTCAAAAGTTAAAGTATTCTTACTTCCAACTGATGAAGAAGTAGTAATCGCAAGAGATACTATTGAGTTAATATAATAATATTAATAATTAGTAGTCACATATTATGTGACTACTTTTTTTTTACCCATAGTTAAAATGAGTAGTGTTTGTTATAATAGTGTTGATTAGGAGGGCAATATGAAAATTTTAGTAACTGGTGGTGCCGGCTATATCGGAACTCATACTTGTGTGGAGTTAATTAAGAGTGGATATGAAGTCGTAGTGGTAGATGATTTATCTAATAGTAGTATTGAAGCAATCCGAAGAGTTGAAAAAATAACAGATAGCAAGATTAAGTTTTATGAAGTAGATATTACAGATGAAGTGAAACTTAGAAAAGTATTTGAAGAGAATGAGTTTAAATCTGTGATTCATTTTGCTGGTTATAAAGCAGTAGGTGAATCTGTTAGTGAACCATGGATGTATTATAATAATAATATTTATGGAACGTTAATTCTTACTAAATTAATGAAAGAGTTTGATGTGAAAGACATTGTCTTTTCTTCAAGCGCTACAGTATATGGATTAACGAATGAGCCGCCTCATACAGAGGATATGCCTCTAAGTGCGACGAATCCTTATGGTCAAACAAAGTTAATGATAGAGCAAATCTTAAGTGATATGTATAATGCTGATAACTCTCTAAACGTAACTTTATTAAGATATTATAATCCAATTGGAGCACACGAATCTGGAACGATTGGTGAAGATCCAAAAGGTATTCCAAATAACCTTATGCCATTTGTAACACAAGTTGCGGTAGGTAAAAGAGAATTCCTAAGTGTATTTGGGAATGATTATGATACAGTTGACGGAACTGGAGTAAGAGATTATATACACGTTGTTGATTTAGCTATTGGTCACGTGAAAGCGTTAGAAGGTATTAAGAATAAAGGTGGATTAAGTGCTTATAACCTTGGTACAGGTGAAGGTGTGAGTGTACTAGAGTTAGTTCATGCATTTATGGAAGTGAATGAAGTTGAGATACCATATAAACTAGTAGAGAGACGTCCTGGAGATGTTGCTACTTGTTATGCAAGTGTTGATAAAGCATTAAATGAAATTGGATTTAAGGCTGAGAAGACTTTGAAGGATATGTGTAGTTCATCTTGGAACTGGCAAAAGAACAACCCAAACGGATATAATTAAGCTACCTCAAAGGGTAGCTTTTTTTCTGGTTAGTCCCTAAAAGGCGATTTAATAAGGTGTGCAAATATGGTATAATATATGATGTTGAAGGTGATTATATGAAACGAACAATATCAAATTATTTTTTAGTTATTGATGCAATTATTCTTTTTACTATATACATTTTTGTGGAATCTCTGACTCTGCAGTTTACTTTTGCAATGGTTACAAATATTTCACTTTTGGGAATTTTTGCGCTGATTACAGCATACAAAATAGTTGTTAACAAGTTTTTTAATCTTTATAAGAGAATTTGGATACAAGCATCTTTTGAGGACTTTGTGTCTTTAATTTATGCTTTTACTTTATCCAATGCCCTGTTATTTATATTTATAGTGTCTGGTTTAATACCATTTACAATTCTAAAACTGCTTGCTGTTATGTTCTTAGAGATGGGATGGTATATCTTTACTAGATTTGGTTTAAGATTTATTAAATACCTGAACAAGAAGAAAATAAAAGGACTAAGAAACACACTTGTGATAGGTGCAGGTGCGGCGGGTGATTTAGTATATAGAGAAATATCTAGAGATACTATAGCTTATAACTTGAAGATTGTAGGATTTATAGATGATGATTTATCTAAAGTAGGTAGGAAGTTTAAGAACTTACCTGTATTAGGTAAGTTTAGTGAAATTGCTAAAATAATCGAAGTGTATGAAGTTAGTGAGGTCATTATCGCTATTCCTTCACTTTCAAGAACTATGTTAGCTAGTATGGTTGATGAACTTGTTCCGTGTGGAGTAACTTTAAAAACGTTACCTACTCTAACTGATTTAGAAAAGGGAAGTCAGTTAAAGATCAGGGATGTTCAGATTGATGACTTATTAGGTAGAGAAGTAATTCGTTTGGATGATACAGGAGTGAAGTCCTTCTTAAAAGAGAAAACAGTTCTTGTAACAGGTGGCGGTGGATCAATCGGATCTGAGATTGTCAGACAAACGTTAGAATATGGAATAAAGAAAGTAATAATTTTTGATATATATGAAAATAATGCGTACGACCTTGAACAGGAACTTTGTTTAAAGGGAATAAGAAATATAGAAGTAATAATTGGTAGTGTAAGAGATGAAGCAAGATTGAATGAGGTATTTGAAACTTATCGTCCTGAAATCGTATTTCATGCAGCTGCACATAAACATGTGCCATTAATGGAAACATCTCCTAATGAAGCTATTAAGAATAATTGTTTCGGTACTTATAATACTTGTAAGGCAGCTCTTGCTCATGATGTGGAGGATTTTGTTTTAATCTCTACTGATAAAGCTGTTAACCCTACGAACGTAATGGGTGCTAGTAAAAGAATGGCTGAACTTGTTATACAGTCATTTAATGGCAAAGGGAAAACAACTTTTAGTGCAGTTAGGTTCGGTAATGTTTTGGGTAGTAATGGTAGTGTTATTCCTCTGTTTAAAAGACAAATAGAAAACGGTGGACCAATTACTGTAACTCATAAGGATATTATAAGGTACTTTATGACAATTCCAGAGGCGGTTCAACTAGTAATTCAGTCAGGAGTGTTTGCTTCGGGTGGAGAGATATTTGTTCTTGATATGGGTGAACCTATGAAGATAGTAGATCTTGCTAAGAATATGATTGGTCTATCTGGTTTAAAAGAAGGGGAAGATATTGAAATTGTCTTTACTGGACTTCGCCCAGGAGAAAAGATGTTTGAAGAGTTGCTATTGACGGAATCTCATAAGGAAACTAACAACAGTAGAATATTTATAGAAGAAGCAAATGGTTTTAAGTTTGAAATAGAAGAAGTGTTATCGAAGATTTTAGAAAATTACGAAAGTATTTTTGACATAATAAAAGGCTGAGGTGGAAAACATGAAGAAGTATTTTGGTACAGATGGAATTAGAGGTGTCGCAAATGAGTTTTTAACTCCTGAATTGGCTTTTAGGTTGGGGAGAGTTTTAGGGAATAAGGCAATAAAAGAAAGTGGAATGAAAAGACCGTATATATACATAGCTAAGGACTCGAGAATTAATAGTTCAATGCTTGAGTATTCAGTTATCAGTGGATTTTTATCAAGTGGGGTAGATGTTAAGAGACTACATTTAGCTCCGACTCCCGCTGTTGCATATTTAACGAAGAGCACTGAGGCAAGTATGGGAATAATGGTATCTGCTTCACACAATCCTTATTACGATAATGGGATAAAAATCTTCGGTTCAGACGGACTTAAGCTTCGAGATGAGGAAGAATTAGAAATTGAACGCTCAATTGAGGAAAATCATGTTAACAGAGCGATTAATGAAGATGTAGGAATCGTATTGAACAGACATGAGAGTATTTATCAGTATATTGAGAGTTTGTTTTTCAGTGTTGAATCTAGGTTAGAAGATCTTAGGATAGGATTGGACTGTGCGAATGGTTCTACTTCTGATATAGCTAAAAGACTTTTTGTAAGACTAGGAGCGTATGTTGAGGTTATTAATGATAAACCAAATGGTATTAATATTAATGATAAATGCGGGGCGACTGATGTTGCTGAGTTATCTAGACTAGTAGTTGAGAGTAATCTTGATTATGGTTTTGCATTTGACGGAGATGGAGACAGAGTGATTGCGGTAGATTCTTCAGGTAGAACTGTTGATGGGGATCACATGATACTTTTATTTGCTAAATACTTAATGGGAATCAAGGGCCTTAATAATGATAAAGTTTCAACTACTGTGATGAGTAATATGGGATTATTCGTTGCTTTAGAAAAAATTGGAGTTGGAGTAAATATAACAGATGTTGGAGACAGATACGTATTAGCCAATATGATTGATGAAGGTCTTAATATAGGTGGAGAACAATCAGGTCACGTTATATTACTTGATTATAATAACTGTGGAGATGGAATGTTGAATGCACTTCAAATAGCTAGTGTACTTAAGAGTCTTGAGATGTCTATGGATGACTTGTATGAGTTATTAGTGAAGTATCCTCAGAAACTTGGAAAAATAAAGGTAAAAGATAAACTTAAAGTAATGACTGATGAGTCATTATTAAAAGAAATAGAAAGAGCGAACTTGGAACTTGGAAAGTCAGGTAGAGTTCTTATAAGAGCTTCTGGTACTGAACCTGTTATTAGGGTTATGGTAGAAGCAAAGGATGATGTTACTTGTACTAAGTACTATGATGAATTTTATGATAAAGTGAACAAAATAGCATAGGGGTGATTAATATGTTCGGTATAATATTAGCTGGTGGTAAAGGAAGTAGGATGAATGATTCACTACCAAAAGTATGTCAAAAAATTTTAGGTAAGGAATTTATTAATTACGTTATAGATGCTTTAAAGGAATCAGGGGTTGAAGATGTATATCCAATCGTTGGTTATAGAAGAGAAGATGTTTTAAAAGTAGTAGATGTGGATAAGTATTTTGTTCAAGAAGATCAACTAGGTACTGGGCATGCAGTTAGTATGGCTAGTGAGTTTTTATCTGGTAAAGAAGGAATGACTATTGTTATTGCAGGGGATCAACCTCTTATTACTAGTTTAAGTATAAAAAGAGCGATTGATTTACATAAAAAGAATAACAATCATTTAACAATGTTGACTGCAGTTATGAATGATCCTACTGGATATGGAAGAATTGTAAAAGACGGTGACAGTGTTGTTAGAATCGTAGAAGAAAAGGACGCGTCAAAAGAAGAAAAGGAAATAAAGGAAGTTAATATTTCTACGATGTGTTTTGATAATGTGAAATTGTTTAATTATATTGATAAACTTCAAAATAAGAATGTTAATGGGGAGTATTATCTTACTGATATTATTGAATTATTCCAACGCGATGGTCTTCAAATTCAAGCGATTCCAGCTTTGACTGAAGAAGAAACGATTGGAATTAATGATAAACAAGATTTAGAAGAAGCTACTTCTACTTTGAAACATAAAATAAATAGAGAACATATGGCTAATGGTGTAACTATTGTTGATATTAATAATACTTACATTGGTCCTGACGTACGAATAGGAAGTGGAACTACAGTTTATCCTAACTCTTGTATAGAGGGATGTACTGTCATAGGGGAAAACTCTAAAATATTATCTTCTTATATAATGGATTCTGTAGTTGGAGATAATACTTCAGTAGGTCCATTTGCTCATATAAGAGCTGGTGCTGTTATTGGAGATAACAATAGAATTGGAAACTTTGTTGAAGTTAAAAAAAGTATACTTGGTGAAGGTGTTAAATCAGCTCACTTGACGTATATTGGAGATAGTGAAGTGGGAAGTAAGGTTAATTTTGGATGTGGTGTTGTAACTGTTAATTATGACGGTGTTTCTAAGTTTAAAACAGTTATTGGTGACAATTCGTTCATAGGAAGTAATGTTAACTTAATTGCGCCTATTAGAGTTGGAGATAACTCTAAAATAGCTGCTGGAAGTACGTTGACAGAAGATGTACCAAATGACTCTTTGGCAATTGCCAGAGAGAGACAAATAAATAAAGTAGATTACTATAAGAAGTAGGAGGAATTATGAAATTCAAGTTGTCATTTATGTTACAAACGTTATTGGTTATTGTATATTTAGCGGTAATACCTCTTCTATATAGTAAGGATGTAATGATTTTTCATGGATATAAGCTAGTCACAATGTATGGAGTGATCGGGTTAATATTCATTGTTACGATTCTGTTTAATGGGAATTTTACAGAACAGTTAAAGTTAAGTTTTAAAACATTTAAGCTTGAGCGAAAACTGATGATAATCGCTGCATTGTTTATGTTTATTTCACTTTTTAGTAATATATCAGTCATGAAGGCTTATGTAAGACTAAACTTTGTTGGTACTCCTGTGTTTTTCGGTGCGGGACCGAATTATTTATCGATATTTTTCTACTGGGGATGTATGTTACTATTTTTAGCTCTTTTACCAGCATGGCATTATATAAAAAGAGACTGGGTTAAATATGCGACTATTGCTTCCTTGATTATCACTGGATTATTGATTAGTTATCAAGTGTTCGTGAATGATTTTATTGAGGTGAGTAGACACTATTTATTTGGATTTGGTAATTCAAACCACGTGCCTGACCCATTCGCAATTATTGGTCTTGCTTTGATTATTCCATTCTTATTCAGTAAAAAGATTAAGTGGGTAGAGTTTATTATTGGGATATTCTTTTTCTTTGTAGTATTACTTACTCTATCTAGAGCTGCATTCGTTGGTTTAGCTGTATCTGCTGTCTTTTCATTAATTTACTTAGGGGTTACTAAAAGACTTGAGGTTAAAAGAACTCTTGTATTAGTCCTAGGTGGATTAGTAGTTATGACAATGAGTATACTTGTTTTAAAACAAATAGGGGATACCGCTATTATTGCGGATTTACAAAGTTTCTTAAGTTTCATAACAGGTGAAAGAAGTATATCAAGTATTTCAAGTATGAGAACAGAAGCTTGGGTTGCGACATTTGATGAGATGAAATTAAACCCAATTATCTGGTTGTTTGGAAATGGTCAGTCAGTGTTTATTTGGGAGACTGATGTTACTAGTTACCTTGTTACTAATGTTCATAACATGTATTTAGATATTTTATTCTCAGGTGGGATATTTGTGTTTGTTATTTTCATTGTTTTATTAGTGAAACAATTTATATATGCACTTAGATTATCTAAGTACGATGTTCAAAACGTCGTGTTATTATCCGCAATCACATTCATATTAGTAAAATGGATGTTTAATAGTTTAAATGCAATTCACAGTCCGTTTATTATAATGGTCTTTATTATTAATAGTTATAGATATATGGAGTATAAAAAGACAGAAGAGGTTACTTAAAATGTGTGGAATAGTAGGATATATTGGAACTGATGATTGTAAGTCTGTTTTAGTAAATGGGCTTAAAAAACTTGAATATAGAGGTTATGATTCTAGTGGTGTTGCGATTAAACGTAATGGGACTGAAATCTTTAAGGAAAAAGGAAGAGTAGCCCAGATGGAATCATCTATCACAGATGGTTTTTCGTCATGTGGTATTGCTCATACTAGATGGGCAACACACGGTGTTCCAAACAAACTAAATGCACATCCACATAAATCAAGATCAGGAAGATTTACTTTAGTTCATAATGGTGTAATAGAGAATGATCAGTATTTAAAGAATCACTATTTATCTGATTATGAACATATATCGGATACTGATACTGAGGTTATCGTTAATTTAATTGAAGAGTTTTACAATGAAACGAAGAATATGAAAACTGCCATTGAACAGATGATGGGTGTTGTAAAAGGATCTTATGCAATTGTAATTATTGATGAAGAATCAGATACCTTATACGGAATCAAAAATATGTCTCCTTTATTAATTGGTAAAGGAAAAGGGTTTAATATGTTTGGTTCTGATGTGTCTTGTATGTTAAGTGAGACGAATGAGTTTATTGAGTTTTTTGATAAAGAATATGCTTTAATTACTAAGGATTCTATAAAAATATTTGATCAGTTCGGAAATGCTGTTTCGAGAGATTCTTATAAATCAAAAGTTAATTTAGAAGATACGGAACTTGGTAGTTATCCACATTATATGCTTAAGGAAATTGAAGAGCAGTCTTCTGTTATTAGAAGAATTCTGTCTCATTACTTTGATGAGTATAGAATAGAAGATAATTTAATAGAAGAAATGAAGAATGCAGATAGAATTAACATAGTAGCTGCAGGTACAAGTTATCATGCTGGTATGGTAGCCAAATCAATATTTGAGAAAGTAATACAAAAACCAGTGGACGTACATATCGCAAGTGAGTTCGTATATAATGTTCCAATGCTTAGTGAAAATCCATTCTTTATATTCATTTCTCAAAGTGGAGAGACTGCTGACTCTAGAGCCGCTTTACTTAGAGTTAGAAATATGGGATATAAGGCACTAACAATTACTAATGTTGAAGGATCGACATTATCTAGGGAGTCAGATTATACATTACTTCTATTTGCAGGACCAGAGATAGCTGTTGCTTCAACGAAGGCTTATACTGCTCAAATAGCTGTTTGTGCTATTTTAGCAGGTCAAATAAATCCATTGTATGAAGTTGATTGGCTACATGAGTTATCCTTAACTGCTTCAGTTATAGATGACATTGTTTCTATTAAGGACGATATGAAGCAGTTTGCACATAATTACTTATTAAAGACAAGAAACTGTTTCTACATTGGTAGGGGTATGGATTACTACGTTGCATTAGAAGCTGCTTTAAAATTAAAAGAGATTAGTTATATCCAAACAGAAGGATTTGCTGCAGGAGAATTAAAACATGGTACGATTGCTCTCATAGAAGAGGATATACCTGTTATAGCGATTATTTCTCAGGCTCACACCGCGTTGAATACAAGAGGAAATATTAAAGAGGTAGAGGCAAGAGGTGCTAACACTTTGACTATTTCGTTTGAGAGTATTGCCGATACGAGAGATGAACTTGTTTTACGAGATGTTCATCCATTATTAACTCCACTAGTTACGATAATACCTACACAGTATTTAAGTTATTATGCTGCATTAGATAGAGGGTTAGATATTGATAAACCTCGTAACCTTGCGAAGAGTGTAACAGTAGAATAAGAGTCTTCGGACTCTTTTTTTTATTTCTTGCAATGTCACAACATGTGCTATATAATAGAATTGTCACATAGTGTGGCAAGGAGAGTGTGCTATGAGAAAAAGAATAGATTTGAACTTTGATTGGAAGTTCGCAGATTTTGATGAAAAATACTTTAATGAAAATAAAGGGATGACTAATGTAAACATCCCACATAATACAGTTGATCTTCCATTAAATAATTTTGATGAAAGACAGTACCAAAAAGTAACGATGTATAAGAAATCGATTACTCTAGAAGAGGGTAGAGCTATTCTACATTTTGAAGGTGTAATGGCATATGCAGAAGTGTATGCAAACGGTGTTCTTTTAACTTCACATAAAGGTGGTTATACACCTTTTAGTGTTGAATTAACTGGGCTAGGTCCTGAAGTGGAAATTATTGTGAAGGTAGATTCAAACGAAAGAGAAGATATTCCACCTTTTGGTTATGTAATTGATTATTTAACATACGGAGGAATCTATAGAGAAGTTTATCTTGAGTACGTTGAGGAGTCTTATATTAAAAATGCATTCATAAATGCAAATGCTAAAGGTGAGTTTGAGATTAAACTTGAAATTGATAACCCAGTAGAAGAGGTTGTAAATGTACAGTTAACTCATATGGGTGAGATTTGTTACAACGAATCTTTGAAGATTAAAAACAAGTTGGTTAAGGGGTTGTTGCCAAACCCAAAACTATGGGATATGGATAATCCGAACCTGTATGAAGTATTGATTACTTATTCAAATGATCAGTTTACTGATAGATTTGGGTTTAGAGATGTTTCTTTAGATGAGAGTGGATTTAAGCTAAATAACAATCTTATTAAACTAGTAGGATTAAATAGACATCAGTCATATCCATACGTTGGATATGCGATGCCGAAGAATGCGCAAGTAAAGGATGCATATATCTTAAAGTATGAACTTGGATGTAATGTAGTTAGAAGTAGTCACTACCCGCCAAGTAAACATTTTTTAGATGCATGTGATGAGATTGGATTGTTAGTATTTAATGAAATTCCAGGTTGGCAACATATTGGTGATGAAGCTTGGAAGGAAGTAGCGATTCAAAATGTTAAGGAAATGATTGATAGAGATTATAACCACCCATCTATATTCATATGGGGTGTAAGAATAAATGAATCAACTGATGATGATGTGTTCTATGCTAAAACTAATGAGTTAGCGAGAGAACTAGATTCTACTAGACCAACTGGTGGAGTTAGGTTTACTAAAAAAAGTAATTTACTAGAAGATGTTTATACGGTTAATGACTTTACACATAGAGGAAATAACGAAGGGTTAACTAAACCGTATAAGATGATTGGGAAAAAAGCACCTTATTTAGTAACAGAATATAATGGACATATGTTCCCTACGAAGAAGTATGATGATGAGTTACACAGAATCGAACATGTAAAAAGACATTTAAAAGTACAGAATGATTCGTTTAAGTATAAAGAATCAGCAGGAGCGATTGGTTGGTGTATGTTTGACTATAATACACATAAAGACTTTGGAGCTGGAGATAAGATTTGTTATCACGGTGTAATGGATATATTTAGAATTAAAAAATATGCGGCTGATGTTTATGGTAGTTTTGGTGAAGAACCAGTTCTTACTGTGTGTTCAAGTCTAAATCAAGGTGAATACCCCGCATCAGAAGTACCACAAACAACAATTCTTACGAATTGTGACTACGTTAAGTTTTATAAGAATGGAACGTTTATTGGTGACTTTTATCCTAATAAGGATGAGTATAAGTATTTACCGCATCCTCCAATCATTATTAACGATTTTATTGGGAGTACTCTTTATGATAATGAATCATTTTCTAAGAGTGATGCATCTAAGATTAAGAATATGTTAAACGCAGTAGTTAAGTACGGAGAACCGAATGTTCCTTTGAAGTATAAACTCAGTTTATTAACTGTAATGTTTAAGAATAAGTTATCATTTGAAGATCTGTATCACTTATTTGGTAAATACGTTGGTAACTGGGGCAAAGAGAGTGTATCGTTTAGATTTGAAGGAATTAAGAACGGAGAAGTAGTAAAAGAAGTGAAAAGAACTCCGTTGTTTAAGCCATCTATCAAAGTGGAAATTGATTCAAATGAATTACATATAAATGAAACATACGATGTAACTAGAGTAATTGTTAAATGTGTGGATAGTGATGATAATATTTGTGATTATTCATTTGATAATCTATCAATCTCAGTTGAGGGTGTTGAATTAATTGGTCCTAGTGAGATTAGTTTTATCGGAGGAAGTGTAGGATTTTGGGTTAAGTCGACAAATGAAGGAAAAGGGTTTATAAATATAGATGCACATCACTTAGGTGCTGAAAGAATTGATGTGAATACGTATGATTTTAGAAAACAAAAATAGAATTATAGAGTCAGCTATCTCTGTTTTTAAGAGTAAGGGAATAGTTTCATCAACTATGTCAGACGTAGCGAATGAAGTGAATTATGATAGAAGAACTCTTTATAGATACTTCCAAAACAAAGATGATTTGGTTTTAGAGGTTATTGTAAGTATATTGAGGGATTGGAATAAGTATCAGGAGGGTATTTATGATTCTTTATCAGGAAACGGCTTGTCTAGATTTAGCAAGTTTTACAGAGCATTAATCAAAGAGGATAGAATTGACTTAGTAGTGCTTGTTACTGAGTTTGACATGATATTTGATTTATTTAGTTTTGAAGAAAGAACAGGTAAAACTGAACTTATTGAAGCTTATAACTTTGAGGCGAAGTACCCTCAGGGATTACTTGAAAACATTATTCAATTTGGAATGGATGATGCATCTATTAAGCAAGTTGATATTTCTAAAACGGTACCGGTAATTCATAATGTTCTTTGGAGTACAATTCAAAAGGCATCTATTAGTAATAGAAGTATTAATGATGTGCTTAATATAAATTTTGAGAATATAATAAAAGAACAAATTCAAATGTACGTTGAATACTTAAGAGGTTAATATGATTGATTATAAAGAATATGGATTTTCAAATCCTTATAAATACTTTTCTCCAGGTAGAGTTAATTTAATTGGAGAACATATAGATTATCACGGTGGTAAGGTGTTTCCTACTGGAATTACTTTAGGTACTTATGGGTATGTTGAAAAGAGAAGTGATTTAGAGTTTCATTTTACTTCTACGAATTTTAAAGAACTAGGTACGATTAAAGTTTCGCTTGATAACTTAGAATATAATGAAAAAAATGATTGGGCTAACTATTTAATTGGTATGATAGATCTACTTGTTAAAAAGGGTCATAAAATAGAACATGGACTAAACATTCTTCTTCACGGTGATTTACCGAATGGTGCTGGATTATCGTCTAGCGCATCTATTGAAGTATTGATGGGTGTGGTTTTGAATGATTTATTTGGTTTAGGTATAGAGATGATCGATTTAGTTCAATATGCTCAAGAAGTAGAAAACAAGTTTATTGGAGTAAACTGTGGAATAATGGATCAGTTTGCGGTTGGGATGAGTTTAGAAGATACTGCCATCCTACTTGATACTAATAATTTAGATTACACACACGTACCATTGTTTTTAGGTGATAATGTGTTGTTGATTGCGAATACGAATAAAAGAAGAGCGTTAGCGGATTCTAAATATAATGAAAGAGTTCTAGAATGTAAAACAGCTCTTTCAATAATTCAATCAAAGTTTGATGTTAAGCACTTATGTGATTTAGAAGAAGAACAGTTGGTTGAAGTTAGAACTCTTCTTAAAGAGGATCTTTTATATAATAGAGTAGAACATGCAGTACTTGAAAATATTAGAACGAATAAGTCTGTTACTGCGTTACAGAATGGGGATTTGGACTTTTTTGGTAGATTACTGAATGAGTCTCATAGTTCTTTAAGAGATAAGTATGAAGTATCTTGTTTTGAGTTAGATGTTTTAGTTGAAGCTCTTACTAGTGAAGGTGCGTTAGGAGCGAGAATGACTGGTGCAGGATTTGGTGGATGCGCAGTTGCGTTAATGCCTAAAAAAGATTTAGAAAACACATTAAATAGAGTTCAGAAAATATATAAAGAAGCTGTTGGATATAATGCATCGTTCTATATTACAGCTACTTCGAATGGAGCTGGGAGAATTGAATAAGTTTATAAAGGAATTAGTACTTTATGCTATTAAGGCTGGGTTATGCACAGAAGAGGACTTTACTTATGCTGTGAACCAGTTATTATCAATTTTTAAGTTAGATGAGTATGAGGACGTTGAAGTTTCTGAGATAGACACTTTGGACGTTATGAGATACATTAATCCTTTGCTTAAGGAGGCTGTTAACAAAAAGTTAATAGATGATACAGTATCTAGTAAAGACGCGTTAGAAGCTAAAATAATGGATGTATTCTTGCCTATGCCTTCTATGGTGTCTAAGGTATTTAATGAGTTGTATGAGAAAGAGATTAGTAGTAGTACTGATTACTTATATAATTTAGCTGTAAAGAGTAATTACATTAAAACTAAAAGGGTTCAAAAGAATGTTACTTGGAAATCAAGTTCTAAGTACGGTGATATTGATATGACGATTAATGTCAGTAAGCCTGAAAAGACTGTAGCTGAAATAAAACGGGCTAAACTTTCTACTTCTAAGTATCCTAAATGTTTATTATGTTTAGAAAACGTTGGTTTTGAAGGAACGGATTCAAAGCCTGCTAGAAATAATTTAAGAGCGGTTCCTATAACTGTTAACAATGAGGATTTTTACTTACAGTATTCTCCTTATGTATATTATAATGAACATTCAATTTGTTTTAAGAAAACACATGAGGCGATGGTTATTAACGATGATACATTTTCTAGGTTGTTAGATTTTGTTGAACAGTTTCCACATTATTTTTTAGGAAGTAATGCTGATTTACCTATTGTTGGAGGATCTATTTTGTCTCACGAACACTATCAAGGTGGAAGATATGAGTTTCCTTTACAAAGAGCGGATGTTCTATCAAGTGAAGTAATTAATGGTGTTAAGGTTTCAAGACTTTTCTGGCCTTTGACTGTCATTCAGTTAGAGGGTGAAAAAGAAGATGTTAAGAAGTTAGCTAGTCTTATTTTAAGAGTATGGAAGAATTATACTGATGAGGATGCTGGAGTAATTGCTAAAACTGATGCTCCTCATAATACAATAACACCTATCGCTAGAATGAAGGATGGATTGTTCCAACTTGATTTAGCACTTAGAAATAATAGAACTTCTACTAAATACCCTGATGGGATATTCCATAGTCATCCTGAACATCATCATATTAAAAGAGAGAATCTTGGATTGATAGAAGTAATGGGGCTGAGTGTTTTACCGGGTAGACTTGTTCAAGAGCTTGAAGATGTTAAGAAGTTTGTAAGAGGTAGTGATTTGGATGTAGGGTTACATACTGAATGGGCTAGTACTCTTAAAAATGTGAATGAGTTGGATGAGTATTTGAAACAGGAAGTAACGAATAAGTTTGTTGCTTGCTTGGAAAATGCTGGAGTCTTTAAAAATGATTCAAGTGGAGAAATTTATTATAATAAGTTTTTAAAAGAGGTAAAAAATGCATAAGTTAGAAGTTGTAGAGATTCAAAACGATCTTTTAAAGGTAAGTTTTCTTAACTACGGAGCTACTGTTTATAAATTAGAAGTGTTAGAGGACTCCAAGTTTGTTAATAAAGTTTTGACCTTTGATTCACTTGATGACTATATTGATAATGGTATTTATTTAAATGCGATATGTGGGCCATCTGCTGGTAGAATAGCGAATGGTATGTATGAATCAAACGGAGTTGTTGAGTTAAGTAAGAATGCTGGAGATCATCACTTACACGGTGGTGAGGATTCGTATGCTAGAAAATACTTTGACTATACAGTTTCTGATAACTCTGTTTCGTTTACTTTAAAAACTGAGAATAAGGAATATCCTGGAGTTCAGGATATTAGAATTACTTATAGTTTAAATGGTTCAGACTTAGAAGTTGAATTTGAAGCTACAACTGACGTTGATATACCAATGAATATAACGAGTCATATATATTTTAATGCTTTTGGTTCAGATACTGTGTTTGATAACTATTTAAGAGTTAATTCAAATGAAAGAATGATTCTTGCAAACCAAGCACCAATTGGCTGTTATAAGGATGAGTCTTATTTGGAACTTAGTAGGATTACAGAACTGGATGACCCTTTCATTTTAAATGGTGATTTAGAAGCTGTGAAGTATGTGTCTGGAAAAGACGTATTAGAAGTGGAGACCGATTATGACTGTGTGGTTATATACACTCAAAACTACGCTTCACCAGAAATAGATGGAGTTCACAAAGGGATATGTTTTGAAACACAGAAGTGGCCTAATGGCGTTAATATTGAAGGCTATGACGCTTTACTGAAAAAGGGTGAGTTATATAAACATAGAACTGTTTATAAGTTTAAATAGATTATTAAAAGAGTGGGGTTTCTTAAAGGGGCCTCTTTTTTATGCTAAAATAAATTGAGGTGATTTAATGAAATGTCCTATTTGTGGGAATGATAATGGATGCCATATGGATCATGGAAAAGATCCAATGAAATGCTGGTGTCATAATGAACAATTTCCTAAAGTTTTACCTAATGCAGGAGTATGTATTTGTATTGACTGTGTGAAGGAATTAAAGACTAAGGAGTTAAGAGAAGAGATAGTTGAGGCTGAAAAGAAGTTTATGTTAGATGCTTTAAAAAGTGGTGGTAAAGGTTGGGCGAAACACTTTTTTGAAGACGGTGTGATGGTTTCAGCGTCTAAGAATCCTAATATAGTAGGTAGAAGTAATATTGAGGAAACTATGACCAAAGTTTTTGATGGTGACTTTAAACTTTCATGGGCACCTGATTTGGTTGAGTTCTCAGATGACTATAGTCTTTGTTATAGTAGTGGTAGGTATGAAAGAAGTATGAATGGGGAACTTAGTTACGGTAAGTATTTAACAATTTGGAAACGAATTGATGAAGAGTGGTTTGTAAAACTTGATATAGGAAATTAAAAACACATCAAACTTGATGTGTTTTATCTTTAAATGCAGTCTCTGCGATTATTTTAGCTATTTGTCTAGCGGATTCTACTCTACCGCCTTCAATCCACTTAACCATTACTGATTGTATAATTCCGGTTATTATTACTGTTGAGTACTTCATTTCTTCAGCAGTTAATTCAAATAATGGATATTTATTAATGATCATCTCGATGTATCTATCGAACGTTGAGTTTAGGACGTTTACAAGATCCGCTTTTAGTAACACTTCTAATATAGTTGCGTCCTTCTCCCAGTACTCGAACACAGGTATAAATAGTCTTGGTGATAATTGACTCATTTTTACTTGTTCAGAAGTGAAGATATATTCGTAAAATTTTTCGAACTCGCTGTCTAATCGCTCAATAAGAACGTCTTCTATCATGTCGTAGTTACGGTAGAATGTTGATCTTCCTACTCCGGCTACTTTTATTAGTTCCGTTACAGTAATGCTTCTAAAGTCTTTTTGATCAATAAGTTTACACAGTGCTTCGTATATCCATTCTTTAGATCTTACTGATCTAATATCTTTGTTTTTGTGATACATCTAATTTCCTCCTGTTTCTTACATCTTAAATCGATTGATTATATTATGAGACAATTGTATCATAAAAGAGTATATGGCACAAATGTGTCTTAAGGAGGTGCGCTATGTTTAAAATACTAAGCGCTTCATTAAAGCGAAGAAAGTTAGTGTTGTTTTTATCCATGCTGCTGCTTGTGGCTGGTATTTATAGTTATGTGACAATTCCAAAACAGGAGATGCCTGATCTTATTGTGCCTATGGCAGTCGTTCAAGTTGTGTCACCTGGAGTGAGTGCTTCTGAAATGGAAGAGATTTCTGATAGTGTTGAAGCTGTTTTAGAAGAGTATGAAGAGGTTGACTACTATGTGACGATCACACTTGATAATGTGATGATTGGGCAAGTTTATTTTGATTTTTCAGTAGATGATACAGCCATTGTTTCATCTAAAATTGAAGATGATATTTTAAATTTAGATCTAGGTGGAAGAATAGATTCAGTTTCAGTTAGAACTGACTTTAACACTCCTCACGTAGTATACGCATTTACTGGTGATGACATTCCTGTGTTAGAGGACGTGGCTAGAGAATATAGGGAGTTAGTACTTGAGTTGGATCAAGTACATAAAGCTTCTATAAGGAGTTCTCTTAATACTTACGTAGACGTTGTTATCAATCAAGATGTCTTAAGTGATTTATCTCTTACAGATGTCTACGGACTTATATATGCAAATTCACAATCTATTCCTTTAGGGACTATTGATGGAAAAACACTTCAAATAGATGGATCGTTTTCTAGTGTTGAGGACTTAAAAAGTTTGAATGTGACTTTTGTTGAAAATCCTTATACTGGTGAATTGATTCCTTTAACTTTGGAGGAGTTTGCTTCTATTAATTTTGATGAGTATGACGGTAAAGAATATTATTATAATGGGGAAAGAACTGTATTTTTAGAAGTTTATTTCGATGAGGATATTGATTTTTCACTACTTGGTAAAAAGTTAGAAGATGTAAAAACTGATTTTGAGTCGGACGTGTCGATAACTGAGATGAGTTATATACCTGATTACGTTGATTATCAGATTAATCAAGCTATGACTTCACTATTACTATGTATTGTTATTGTAATGATTGTAGTGTTAATTGGACTTGGTTTAAGGAACTCTATTGCGATAGCTATTACGATACCAATCATTGTGTTTGGGACGATCTTCGCAATTGATTTAATCGGGTATGAGCTTCAAAGAGTTAGTATCGCAGGTATTGTAATTTCAATTGGAATTTTAGTGGATAATTCAATTGTTATATCTGACGCTATTCAGTATTACCTAGATAGAGGAGTGGACGTATTAACAGCTGCTAAAAGGGCTATTAAAGATAACTCTATAGCTGTATTATCATCTACGCTTACTACAGTTGCTGCATTTATTCCACTTACAATGTTACCAGGGTTAGCAGGACAAATGGCTAAGTCACTTCCTGTTACAGTAATGATTGCGATATCTTTAAGTTATGCGTTTGCAGTGTTAGTAACACCTGTAATCGCAAGTTATATATTTAAACCTAGAAATCCTAAAAAGATTAAGACGAATAGGTTAATTAAAGTAGTTATGGAGAAAGTTCTGAATTATCCTAAATGGGTTGTTTATTTTAGTTTTATAGCCTTACTTGTTTCATCTTTCTTTGTGATTAGAAATCAACCGATTGATATATTCCCTGCTGATGAAAAGTCGGAGTTTTATATAGATTTTAAAGCAACTGACCCATCTATGGAGTCATCTAAGGAGTTGGCTAATAAGATAGCCATTGAACTAGATTCATTTTCTGAGATAGATGATTATTATTATTCGATTGGAGGAGGGTTACCAGCATTTTCAGGAACAACTAAACCTGTAAATGAGGTTGTTGATGAAGGGAGATTCTATATTCATACGAATCTAGATTTTTCTGAACTTGAGGAATTTGTTCCACTTGTTAGTAGTAGATTAAACAACTTTGATGGTACTGTTCAAGTTAATAGAATTGCTCTTGGGATTGCTTCTGCTCCTGTGGAGATTAGTGTAGTTTCTAATGATCAGTTGTACTTAAGTAGGGTATCTGATTATCTTGAGGACTTTCTACGTGAGAGTGATGATGTTATGGACTATAATATCGTTCAAACTTCTTATTATGAAACGTACCGTTTAGATATTGATAGAGAGTTACTTGCTAGTTCTAATATTCAGTTAGTAGAACTACAAAATTTCATTTATACGAACCTTAATGGGCTTAAACTTAATGCCTTCCAATATAAGGGTGAAATGATTGATATTTTTATTCATTCTGAGATAAGTACGTTTGATGAGTTATTACGCCTAGAGGTTAAGGGAATTGTTTTAGATGATTTAATTGATATTTATATAGACGATTCTTATGAAGCGATTTATAAGTATAATGGGGATTATCAAGTAATTTTAGAAGCACATCCTGTATCTGATAATGCACTAGAATTAGAAAGAGATATTAAGGAGTTTCTAAATCAATATAACGTGGATATAGTAATTGGTGGGGATTCTGAACTGGCTAATACTATTTTTGGGGATTTAGGTCAAGCAGCAGTTATTGCGGTTGTTCTTATTTACTTAGTTATGTTTATACAGTTCAATTCATTTTCACAACCTATTATAGTATTCTTTACAATTCCTCTTTCGTTAATCGGTTCATTCGTGATGATGTTAATATTTGACACACCAATTTCTTTAACTAGTTTACTCGGTATTGTTAGTTTAATAGGGGTTGTTGTAAATACCGGTATATTACTGGTTGAATATATCAATAAGGCCATGGAGGACGGATTAAGTAAGAAGGATGCATGTGTAGAGTCTGTTAGAAGAAGATTCAGACCAATTATGCTTGCTAGTACTACTACGGTGTTAGGGTTGATTCCTCTAATGCTTAACGGAGGAGAGTTCTTCAGACCATTAGCCATTGTATTTATGGGTGGTATTATCTCAACTACAGGGTTGACGTTATTTGTAGTTCCTTCACTATATATGATATTTGTATCAGAAAAGCACCTTAATTAGGTGCTTTTATTTTTGAAGTAACTAGTATTTAAATCATCATGAACAAACTCATGAAACCTTGCTTCAAGTTCGTGTGTGTACTCTTTTTCGGAATAACTCTCAGCTTCAGCCCAACCAAATATCTCAAAAGTAGTACCAGTAAACTTATCTTTAATGAGTTCTATTGGATATCTCGCGATAACGAAATTGGTTCCGAACCCACCTAATGTTGGATGAGTGTCTCCGTAAATTGAATCAGTCATTGAATGAATGTCTGTGTTATCAAACGCATATGGAGCATATGGTTCAATGCATTGACTATAATACTGAATATTGACCGCGAAAAACGTATCTATCCCCCACATTGACCCAGTTTCATTAGGAGAGTCATAATCAAAGTTAATCGCAAGGTTCATTCCTTGTGAATGAATGTATAGTTCTTCCCCATTAGCATCTACTTTTTGAGAACTATCAGGAATCACTTCATTGAAAGTGAATTTTACATAAACAAAATCCTCATCATAAGAAAAAGAAGCTTCTGTTAAATCAGAAGGGTAATATGGGACAATTGGGTTAGGACCAACGTCTCCACCGAAGAACATGAAGTCTTCAGTATCGTCTTCTATTGTATGTTTCCAAATAATTTCATTCCATTCCCCGAGTGATTCAACTCCGCAGTAGTTTTCAGTATCTACTTGTTTTGAACAACCAGCTAACATGATTAAAATCATAAATGAAATCCATTTCACATAAATCACCTCTACTTTATTATACTAGTAAATTTATAGATTCACTAAATATATTAATGAGGTGAAAAGATGATTTGGTTGTTAATAGTGTTCGCTGTAGAACAGTTACGAGGAGTAGTTGAGGCAGATGAGTTTTTTAGTGAGGAGTTTGCTTATGAAGTAGTTGATAGACTTGGGAGTTATAAGAATGCTATTGAGATATACGATTATTGTACTTTAGGAGAAGACATCTATATCGTCGGTGGTGGAGTGAGACTTGGAGTAGACAAGGGTGGAATGGACGCTCTACTTATTAAGTATAATGACGGGATAGAATGGTATAAGGTATTTGGTGGCGGTAGAGATGATAAGTTTTTGGGTGTTGAATGCTTGGACAATCTGTACGTCACTGGTAATACTTATTCCACAGACTTTTTAGGTAGGAGTCCGAACTTTTTAACAGGGTTTTACCTTGAACTTGATTATGAAGGAAATGAAATCTCTAATTATGTGTTTGATTATCAGTTAGATATTTATCCAACAGCTATTTGGTATGATGATGAGTTGATGATTGCTGGATACTTAGATAACTTCAATAATAAGGATGTATTCACTTACGATGGGGAGTTAATGATATATGAGTACAGTGGACAAGAAAGAGTGTATTCATATCACGAAGGAGAAGGACTTTATGGTTCAACGTCCTCAAAAGAATTAGGAGCAGAGAATATGAACCCGATGGTATTTCACCTAGATGGAACCGTATCAGTCCATCGTTCCAATGAGGTAGGTGAGATGAAAATAGATACTGGTTATATTGGGACCTCCTTTTTAGAATACAGTTCAGGTTTTAATGTAGGAGGTGACTGGGATAACACTCTTTTTTCTGTGAATGGTTATTCTGTTAAGGTTGTGGAATCTGAGCTAACTATTTCAAGAAGTATTGAAGTAAACCCTACTTTTGAAGGAGGCGAAACACTATACTATACTGATGATTTTGGAAAGTATGAATACAGTATGCTTGATGACTTTGGCGTAACTGTATATGGGAACTGGAAAACTCTTTATCTATATGAAAATAACATAGAGAAGGAACAGTACTATACTGAGTTTACTCTGCTATTTTCTGGAGTAGGATACTTAAACGGTGAAGAAGTAACAACACCTCAAGTTTTACAAGCAGGAGAGTATAAATTTTCTCAAGCAGGTAGGGAATATGAGTTTGAAGTTATAAATAATGAAACAGATTATTATTTTTATGAGTTTGAACAAGAAAGGGTAGATTCAGAAGTGAAAAATAGTATTAATAAAAAATTAATACTAATACCACTGATCATAATAGGTAACCTATTGTACAAGAAATATCAATAAGGGTTGTGATATAATTAATTTGAGGTAATTATATGACAAATTTATATACTAAAACAGCCTATTCATTCCTAAAAAGTAATATTAGGATTGATGCATTAATTAAAAAAGCAAAGGAGTTAAATCTACAGTCCATTGGGATTGCAGACGATAATCTTCATGCTGCTTTCAAATTCTATAAGAAGTGTAGAGAGAATAATATCAAACCTATCATTGGTTTAGAAGTTAAAATCTCAGAAATGCCATTTTTACTGTTCGCAAAAGATGCAACGGGGTATAGATCACTGCTTAAAATATCAAGTAAGAAAGAACTTACGGGGACTCTTTCTTTTTCTGATGTTCCAAAAGAAGGGATTGTTGTAGTTACTAAGGGTGACTATTTAGATTATGATTTTTCACAATTGAGTGAGTATGAATATAAATTAGGAGTAGAGCTAGACGACCTAGACTTGGAGTTGAACTATGCTCCGTTAGTATATAAAAAAGCAATAGAGCTAGAAAAGGACTATGTAATCCTTTCTAAAACACTCTACTTAGAACAAAAAGACTATAAGTATTTAAGAGCACTAGAAGCCATTAATAACGGTGAAGAGTTAACGATGGATGATTATTCTGTTGGAAGTCAGTATTTACATAGCGAAGAAGAATTACGTAAAGCATATACAGAATATGCTTCTATATATGAGAACACAAATAAGTTAGCTGATGAACTAAATGTAGAGATTGATTATGGAACATATCAATTACCAAAATATCCATCAAAACACAGTTCAAAGGATTATTTAGAAGCTCTATGTAGAAAAGGACTTGAAAAAAGAATCTCGACTTTAAAGGTAGATATAAATGAGTATTTATCTCGTTTAGTTGAGGAATTAACCATCATAGACGATATGGGATTTAACGATTATTTTCTAATTGTTTGGGACTTTGTAAACTACGCTAAGAAGAACGATATTTTAGTAGGACCAGGACGTGGATCAGCAGCGGGTTCTTTGGTTTCCTATTGTTTAGGTATTACAAATACTGATCCAATTAAGTACGACCTTTTATTCGAAAGGTTTTTAAATCCTGCCAGAGCTACAATGCCGGATATTGATATGGATTTCCCTGATGATAAGAGAGATCAAGTAATAGAATACGTTAAAGAGAAATACACTCTAGATAATATTTCTAGTATCGTTACTTTTGGTACTTTCGCGGGTAGAAGTTCTATCAGAGATGTTGCGAAAATACTTAACTTAAGGGACGAGTACTTAGATGAGGTGCTAAAACTAATACCTCAAAATGCAACTAACCTTAGAAAAATATCTAAAGGAAAAGAGTTAGCTAATTTAAGAAAGAACTTTAGAGAAATCGAACAGTTATTAGATTATGCTTCTAATATAGAAGGATTACCAAGGCATACTTCAACACATGCTGCGGGTATTATCATTACAGAAAACGCAATTACAGATTATACAGCAGTCCAAAAAGGATTGGGAGGAATTTATCAGTCTCAATATGAAGCAAAGGATTTAGAGTCTATTGGTTTGCTTAAGATTGACTTTTTAGGATTATCAAACTTAAAAATACTTAAGAATACTGTTGATTTAGTGAAACAGTATGAAGGTATTGATATAAATTTATATGATTTAACTTTTGATGATGAGGATGTATTTAAACTCTTATCAAAAGGAGATACCGATGGGGTGTTCCAGTTAGAGTCTCAAGGTGTAAGAGACGTTTTAAGGAAAATCCAAGCCAAGGAATTTGAAGATATTATTGCGACAGTAGCTTTATATAGACCAGGACCTATGGAAAACATACCTGAGTATATAAAAAGAAAACACAGTGGTCAAATCAGTTATCCTCACAAGGACTTAGAAGGAATACTGAAGAGTACTTATGGAATCATTGTTTATCAAGAGCAAATCATTATGATTGCGAATCAGTTCGCAGGATATTCTTTAAGTGAAGCGGATTTACTTAGAAGAGCAGTTAGTAAAAAAGATATGGACCTACTTAAGACTGAGCGTGAAAGATTTGTTGAAAAATGTATTGAACAGAATTATACAGAAGAAGTAGCTAACTTGATTTACGACTACATAGTGAAGTTTGCTAACTACGGATTTAATAGGTCACATTCCGTAGCTTACGCAATGGTTGCATATCAATGCGCATATATGAAGGTGAAGTATCCCAAGTACTTCATGTCAGTTTTATTATCACATTCAGTAGGAAGTCAAAAGTCTACTGAAAAGTATTTAAGAGAATGTAGGAAAATAGGGATCGATATATTACATCCTGATGTTAACACATCTTTAAACAAGTATTCGATAATGGAAAAGGCAATTCAGTTACCATTCTTAAGTATTAAGAACTTAGGACACTCAACAGCTAATAAGATTATTGAAGAGAGAAAGAACGGACCCTTTAAGAACTACATTGAGTTTATCTCGAGAATGAAGGGGATTGTGAATCAAGGGTTGATTGAAAAACTAATTAATTCTTCTGCACTAGATAGTTTCAACTTACCTAAGAAGGTAATGATTGATAAGTACTCAGACGCATTGAAGTTCACAGAGTACGGGGATTTGATTGGGGAGATTTCTTTCGATTTTGGACCTTTAAAGGAATATGAGTTAGATGAGTTAATAGATAATGAGCGACTAGCTCTTGGGTTTAACATAAAATACAATTTTATGGAAAAATATCAAGGTATAATTATTCAAAATAAGCTAGATTCACTTGCTGATTTAGAGTATAAATCAGTAGTGAAATTCATTGCTAGAATAAATAAAGTAAAGCAGATAAGAACAAAAAACGGACAAGATATGGCTTTTGTGACTTTGGAAGACGATACAAGAATAGTTGATAGCGTTATCTTCCCTCAAGAGTTTGCCCAATATGATAAAATGTTAAGTAGAGGCGAAGTATGTTTGTTTCAAGCTAAAATGGAACAGAAAAGAGACAGAAATAGCCTTATTATAAGCAAGGTAGGAATAATGAAATGAAAAGAATAGGAATCTTAACTTCTGGTGGAGATGCACCAGGAATGAATGCAGCTGTTCGTAGTGTCGCTAGAACTGCGATTAGTTTAGGTCATGAAGTTTATGGAATCTATTATGGTTATAAAGGTTTATTAGATCGTAATATTGAAAAATTCGATAGATATAGTGTTTCGGAAAAATTAAACAGAGGGGGAACGTTCTTAAGAAGTGCTAGATACCCTGAGTTTAAAGACCCTGAAGTACGTTTACAAGCAAAAAAAATACTGGAAGAGTTTGGTATTGAGTATTTAGTTGTGGTAGGTGGAGACGGTTCATTTACTGGAGCGAAGTTATTAACTGACATTGGTATCAATTGTATTGGTATACCGGGAACAATTGATAATGACTTAAATTATACAGATTACACATTAGGTTTTGATACAGCAGTAAACACAGTTGTTGAGGCTATTGATAAACTAAGAGATACTTCGAGTTCTCATCAACGTTGTAATTTAGTAGAAGTAATGGGTAGATACTGTGGTGATATCGCGATTCATTCAGCAATCGCTACTGGAGCTAAGTACTTAATTACTCCTGAAACAGGATTTAACAAAGAACATTTATTCAATGATTTACAGAGACAAGACGATTTAGGAATCAAATACTCAATCGTTGTAACAACTGAACATATGGTTGATTGTAATGCATTAGCAAAAGAAATCCAAGAAACAACTGGTATCGAAGCCAGATCAACAATTCTTGGTCACATCCAAAGAGGTGGAACACCAACTGCTTTTGACAGAAAACTAGGAATTGAACTAGGAAGAAAAGCTGTTGAGTTAATTCACGACGGAATTGGTGGAAGATGTGTTGGAGTTGATGGTGGAGATGTAATTGATGTAGATATTACTGAAGCACTTGAAATGCCTAATAGAGATAAAACAGATTTAATAAATACATTCGAAATAACTAAATAAGATTTAGGGAGATAAGTATGATTAAGAAAAAAACGAAAATCATTTGTACGATTGGTCCAAATTCAGAATCTGAAGAGATGTTACTGAAATTGGCTGATGCTGGTATGAATGTAGCGAGACTTAATTTTTCTCATGGTGACCATGAGGAACAATTAGGAAGAATTAAAAAGGTAAGAAAGATCAATGAAACTCTTGAGTTTCCAGTAGGTATCTTACTAGATACAAAAGGTCCAGAGATTAGAACACATCTATTTGAAGGTGACAGAGCTACAATTGTTGAGGGTACAGTTGTTGAAGTTCATATGAATGAGATTCTTGGTGATGCTACTAAGTTCTCAATCACTTACGATAGATTAATTGAAGATATCGTTGTTGGTAAGAATATTCTAGTAGATGACGGTTACTTAATTTTAGAAGTAACTGGAACAGACCTTGAAAGAGATGTAATACTTACAAGAGCAGTTAACACTCATGAAGTTAAGAATAGAAGAGGTATTAATGTTCCAAATGTTGCGTTAAAACTTCCATTTATTTCTGAGAAAGACCGTTCTGACATGGAATTTGGTTGTGAACAAAGCGTTGACTTTATCGCAGCTTCATTTGTTAGATGTAAAGAAGATGTATTAGAAATAAGAGAGTTATTGGCTAAGAATGAAAATTGTCATATTCAAATTATCGCAAAAATTGAAAACCAACAAGGTGTTAACAACCTAGAAGAAATTTTAGAAGTTGCTGACGGTGTTATGGTTGCTCGTGGTGATTTAGGTGTTGAAGTTAAAGTAGAAAAAGTTCCATTAATTCAACGTCAAATGATTGAAAAAGCTCATGTTGCTAGAAAAATTGTAATCACAGCTACTCAGATGCTTGAATCAATGATTGAGAATGTTACGCCTACAAGAGCTGAAGTTAGTGATGTTGCTAATGCAGTATTAGATGGATCTGACGCAATTATGCTTAGTGGTGAAACTGCGATGGGGAATCATCCAGTGTTAGTTGTTGAGACTATGACTAAAATTGCTAATACAATTGAAGGAAGTATCAACTTCAAGAAAATGAAGAACCGTGTTAAAAGAAAACAATCAGAAAACAGGTCAGCGAAAGCTGTCGCTATGTCGATTGCTGCATGTGTTGAAGATTTACCAATCGCATCAGTTATCTGTTTATCTAAAACAGGTTATACTGCTAGACTGATGAGTCAGTTCAGATTAAACAGTCCAGTATTAGCTTTGGTTGAAAACAAAAATGTTGCACGTGCTTTAACTCTTAACTATGGTGTATATCCATACGTTATGAATGATCAACTTATGACGTTTGAAACAGCAACTAGAGTTGGTGTTGAACATGTTATGAAGTATAAAGAGCATTTAAGACATTTAGGTGATAGAGTAATTGTGACTGCAGGATTACCATTCGGTCATACAACTTCACAAACAAATACAATGCAAATATTAAAATTTAAGGATTATCCAAATTGGTCTAATGAGTGGAACTCATAGACCTTTTTCTTTTTTTTTTGTATAATTCTTTTAGAGGTGACTACTATGACGGATGAATTAAAGTATCTTAGACTTCTCAGAGAGAAGTTTCCAACGAAACAAAGTGCTTATTCAGAAATACTGAATCTTAATGCTATTTTAAATTTACCTAAGGGAACAGAACACTTCATCACAGACATACATGGTGAGTATCAAGCATTTACTCACTTCATAAAAAATGGATCTGGTGTAGTAAGTAGTAAGATTAACGATGCCTTTGGTGACGAATTAACAGAAGAAGAGAAACAAAAACTGGCAATTCTTATTTGTTATCCAGATGAGATAATGAATAAGTATTTAAAGAAGTTAAGTATAAGTGATTTTAACGAGTATGTTGAAGTAAACTTAAGACGTATTATAAATGTTTGTAGATTAGTAGCTACTAAGTATACAAAATCGAAAGTTAGAAAAGCATTACCTAAGGAGTTCGCATATATTATTGAGGAATTATTGTACGAGACTTCTAGGGATAATAAGCAGTCTTATTATGAGTCTATTATTGCAAAAATGATTGATTTAAATCAAGGGATGCATTTTATCAAAGCGTTAACTCGAGTAATTTCTAGATTAACGATCGATCACCTTCACATTGTAGGAGATATATATGATAGAGGAGCTAGTCCTCATAAAATATTAGATGATTTAGAGAAGTACCATAATGTAGATATCCAGTGGGGTAACCACGATGTCTTATGGATGGGTGCTTCATCGGGAAGTGACCTTTGTATTGCGAATGTAATAAGAGTAACTTCTAGATATAATTTATTGTCAGTTATTACTGACGGATATGGGATTAACCTTTTACCGTTGATCCAGTTTGCTGAAGAAATGTATCCAACTAATTATGAAACGTTTATGCCGAAGGCAGAGGGAGATAATTCTGTATTAGCTGCAAAAATTCAAAAAGCGGTTACTATTATTCAGTTTAAACTAGAGAATGAAGTATTTTCTAGAAGACCCGAGTTTGGATTAGAATCTAGATTATTACTTCAAAAGGTACAAAACAACAAAATTGAGATTGATGGTCATGTTTATGATATAAATACATTGGACCTTCCATCAGGTAGTGATTTAGAGTTAACTAAGAAAGAAAGATTAGTAGTTAAGAAACTTAGAGATTCGTTTATGAGTAACGAAAAACTTAGAAGGCATTCGAAGTTTTTATTTAGTAATGGATCGATGTATAAGATCTATAATGACAACTTATTACTTCATGGTTGTATACCACTAAATAAAGATGGCTCTCTTATGTCTTTAGAAATTGATGGATCTTCGTATGAAGGTAAGAAACTTCTAGATGTTTTAGAAGCTAAAATAAGAGTTGCATACTTCGAAAACAAAAGAGAAAATGATTACTTTGTCTATCTATGGCAAGGTGCAGCTTCACCACTATTTGGTAAAAAAGAGATGAAGACATTTGAAAGATGTTTCATTGATGATCCTGCTACTTGGGATGAACCAAATAATCCATATTTTGACTTAAGAGAAAATGAGGATATTTTAAAAGACATTTATGATGAGTTTTCTCTAAATTATGAGACGTCTAAAATGATTAATGGGCATATTCCTGTAAAGACTACTAAGGGCGAATCACCTATTAAGGCAAACGGTAAGATATTATCAATTGACGGTGGTATGAGTAAATCAATGAATAAGTCTACTGGAATTGGTGGTTATACTTTAAGATATAATTCTTATGGATTGGTTTTAGTTGAACATCAGGCTTTTAGTTCAGTTGAGAAAATCATTCGAACTGAGAGGGATATTATATCTAATGTTAGTTTCACTGAGGATTCTCCGAAGAGAAGATATATTAAATCTACTGATATTGGAGTTAAAATACAGCGTCAAATAGATGATATCGAAAGATTACTCTATGCATATGAGGCTGGAATAATAAATGAAAAGAGATTATAATTTATAATCTCTTTTATATATGTTTATATTTTCAGGTTTATATACTTTAATAATATAATTATCTACTTTCTCGACTACTGAGTATTTGTATAACTCTTGAAGAGTGTATGTTTTATCTTCCTCATAGAATAATCTTAATACATTGTTTTTAACTGACTTATCTAAAGGAGTCCACCATCTCTTTGGTTTCACCTTATGATAGTTCAGGTAATCAATAATTATTTGCTCATGACCTTTATCTACATAATCGTATAGTCTTTTAAATAAATCACTTAGTTGATAATTAAACCATGAGTATTTTGATTCGTAGTACTCTCCGTATTCCAAAAAGAAATCGAAGGGGTCATCCATAATGATTTTGAGTGATTCCGTAAGATATCCACTATTCCAGTACTTCTCAAGCACTTCTTCAACAGTATGTATTTTTGAGATATCACTTTCGGATAAGAAATCAGATTTAATTAATTCATAAGGTGCGTCCCCGTATTCATAGCCCCATTTATCAGCTTGAAAACGAAGTTTAGTTCCTTTTAGTAACTTAAGGAATCCTAATTGAAGCTCTTTTACACCTAAACTAAAAGTATCATTAAAGGTCTTTTTAAATGAGTTTAAATCCTCATACGGTAGACCTGCGATTAAATCTACGTGTAAATCAACTATTCCAGCGGTCTGAATCTCGTCAATTACTGAGAATAACTTTTCAGTATCTTGTTTTCTATCTACTGCCTCATTTGTTTTATCGTTGGTTGACTGAATACCTATTTCGAATCTGAACAATCCAACTGGTGCTTTATGGATTGCGTTCATTATACGCTCATCCAAAATATCTCCCGTTATTTCAAACTGGAAACTATTTCCAGGTCTGTGATGCTCGATGATGTAGTTGATTACTTCAACTGATTTAGAAATATTTAAGTTAAAAGTTCTATCTAAGAATTTAAATGTTTTGGCTCCGCCCTTTATAAGTCCATTAATATTATTAATGATTTGCTCAGTAGGGAAGTACCTTACTTTCTCTTCTAATGAAGCTAAGCAATAACTACATTTATAAGGACACCCTCTAGAAGTTTCTATATACTGAATTTGATGTTTGCTGAAGTCAATGTCATTCGCAAATTCTATGTCCAGTGTTGGTTCGATCATTTTATTATGAATGACTAAATCTTTTTTATAACTTAAACCAGGTACAACTTCAAGGTTGTCTAGATTATCTAGTAAAATATCAAAGCTCTTTTCTGATTCACCTCTTAAAATATAGTCAACGTGTTCAAAATACTCGTTATTATCAAAAGATACTTCAGGTCCACCTAGAAGAATTTTCTTTTTAAGTTTAGGTAGAATACTTCTTATGATGTTTACATTCCATATATATACACTTAATCCAACAATTTCAGCGTCGGATGAATTAATATAGTTGATTATTTCCTCTACATCGTCTTTGATAGTGTATTCTTTCAAAGAGACGTTGTTTTTGCTGTTTTTCTTTAGTAATCTAATAGCTACGTTAGGATGGATAAATTTTGAATTTATTCCCACTAAAAGTACGTTCATAATACCAACTCCCTTACAAATTTTAACATTTTCTAACGGAAACATACAGTTGATTAATATGATATAATTAAAAAGGTGATTTTATGTTTAAATTAAATAGTAAATTCGAACCAACTGGAGATCAGCCGAAGGCGATAGAACAGTTAATCGAAGGAATACAAAAAGGGTATAAAAAGCAAACTTTATTGGGTGCTACAGGGACAGGTAAAACATTTACGATATCAAATGTGATTAGTAAATTGGATAAGCCTGTTTTAGTGCTTGCACACAATAAGACACTAGCAGGACAACTCTATAATGAGTTTAAGGAGTTTTTCCCTGATAATAGAGTTGAGTATTTTATCTCTTACTATGATTATTATCAGCCTGAAGCATATGTTGCGCATAGTGATACTTACATTGAAAAAGATGCTTCTATTAATCAAGAGATTGATGAAATGAGGCATGCTGCTACTGCGAGCATTTTGGAAAGAAAAGATGTTATTGTGATAGCTTCAGTTAGTTGTATATACGGTATTGGTGACCCTGATGATTATGCTTCTAGTATGATTACTCTTCGTACTGAAGAGGAATATGGAAGAGATAAGTTATTAGTTGAGTTAGTAAATAATTACTATGTTAGAAATAACATAGCTTTTGATAGAGGTACTTTTAGAGTTAGAGGAGACGTCGTAGAGATTCTACCGACGTATCAAAAAGATAAGGCGATTAGAGTAGAGTTCTTTGATGATGAGATTGAAAGAATAAGAGAGTTTAATATTGTAACAGGAGAAATTTTAAGAGAACTGAAGTATATTTCTATTTTTCCAGCTTCACACTTTGTTACTAATAAAGATAAGTTTGAAGAAGCTGTTAGTAGAATTAGTAGTGAACTTGTAGATAGATTAGCTGTTTTAAAAGAGGAAAATAAACTTCTTGAGGAACAAAGACTTAGACAAAGAACATTGTATGATTTAGAGATGTTAAGAGAAATGGGAACGTGTCAGGGTGTTGAGAATTATTCGAGACATATGTCATTAAGAGATGAAGGGGAAACTCCATCAACATTGATTGATTTCTTTGGGGATGATTTTTTAATGGTCATTGATGAGTCTCACGTTACTCTACCTCAAGTAAGAGGGATGTATAAAGGGGACAGAGCGAGAAAATCAAGTTTAGTGGAGCATGGATTTAGACTTCCATCTGCATTAGATAATAGACCGCTTAATTTTGAGGAGTTTGAAAAGAAACTTAAACAGACTATTTACGTATCAGCTACTCCAGGTGATTATGAGAAAGAACATTCAGATCAAATTGTTCAACAGGTTATCAGACCTACTGGATTATTAGATCCATTCATAGAAGTAAGACCATCTATGGGACAAATTGATGACTTAATTGGTGAAATCAAACAGCGAATGGCGAAGAATGAACGTACGTTAATAACTACTTTAACAATTAAAATGAGTGAGGATTTAACTGACTATTTAAAAGAAGTAGGAATTAAAGTAGCTTATTTACATTCAAAGATTAAATCACTTGAAAGAATTGAGATCATTCGTGATTTACGTGCTGGTGTTTATGACTGTATTGTAGGGATTAATTTACTTAGAGAAGGGTTAGATTTACCTGAGGTAAGTTTAATTACGATTCTTGATGCTGACAAAGAAGGATTCTTAAGAAGTGAAAAGAGTCTAATCCAAACAATAGGACGTGCTGCGAGAAACAGTAATGGTAGAGTTATAATGTACGCTAATAGGATTACTGATTCAATGCGTAAGGCGATTGATGAAACTAATAGAAGAAGAGAGATTCAAGAAGCGTATAACGATATGCATGGAATTACACCAACAACCATTATTAAGGCGATTCCAGATGCGATAAAAGTTACTAAAGCAATTACTAAAGACAAAAAGAAACTAAATAAACATGAAAGAGAAGTAATGATTCATGATCTTGATAAAGAGATGCGAAAAGCAGCTAAAGCGCTAGACTTTGAAAGAGCGGCTACATTGAGAGATCTGTTGATTGAACTAAAGGGTGAGTTATGATAAAAGGTGTTGGGACTGATATTATTAAAATCAGCCGTGTTTCATTAGATGAGAAACACATTAACAGAATTCTTTCAGTAGAAGAAATAGAACTACTAAATACATTACATATAGATAAAAGAAAACAAGAATTTTTAGCAGGGAGATTTGCTGCAAAAGAAGCTATATCAAAAGCGCTTGGAACTGGTGTTATTGGATTTAATCTAAAGGACATCACTATTAAATGGGATGAAAATCATAAACCAATCTGTGAATATAACGGGTTGAACATACATGTTAGTATTTCCCATTCTGAAGAGTTTGCGGTAGCGTTCGCAGTTATTGAGGAATAAAATGAGATATACATTAGAGATAATAGATTATACATATGATGGACTAGGAGTCGGAAAAGTTGATGGATTTCCGATTTTTGTAGAGTACGCAGGATTAGGTGACGTTGTAGAAGTTGAAGTAACTAAAAGGAAGAAAAATTTGGCGTTCGCTAAGGTAAAAAAATACATAGTTAGAAAATCAGTAAAACCTATATGTAAGGATTTTTACCAATGTGGTGGTTGTCAGATAATGCACTTACCATATGATGAACAACTTAGGTTTAAAACAAATCACGTTAGAAATACTATTGAGCGTATTGGTAAAGTCGAAACAGATGTAAGAGATGCGATTGGTATGGAAAATCCATACCACTACAGAAATAAGTTAATAATGCCTTTTGAGGGTGAATTAGCAGGGATTTATAGAAAAGGTACTCATGATATTGTTGATGTTAAAAACTGTCATATATTTAATGAGGAATCATTCCAAATTGCCCAGTTCCTAAGAGGGAAAGCTAATTTAAGAAACGTTCTTGTTAGAAACGCTGAATACAGTGACGCTTTAATGGTTGTTTTGATTAGTAGAACACCTGTAAATAAATCATTAGCCAATGAAATTGTTCAAGAATTTCCAAATGTCGTAAGTGTCATTAATAATATTAATGATTTATCTACTAATGTAGTTCTTGGTTCTAAGAGCGAAGTTCTTTACGGGGAAGATGAGTATCATGATACGTTACTAGGAAATGATTATTTAATTAATCATAGGAGTTTTTATCAAATTAACATTCCTCAAACGGAAACTCTTTATAATGAAGCTATCACAGCTGTAGATTTAGAGAATAAGACTGTAGTTGATGCATATTGTGGAATTGGTTCTATTGGATTAAGTTTCGCTAAAAAAGCGAAGTATGTTTATGGAATAGAGATAAATGAGTCGAGTGTTGAGATTGCAAGAGTAAATGCTTTGAACAACGGCATTGATAATATAGAGTTTATTCAAGGCAAAGCTGAAGAGAAAATCAGTTCTGTAATTGAAGGGGTGGATGTGGTAATTACTGATCCTCCTAGAAAAGGTTGCGGGGAAGAGTTTCTTATGAGTTTAATTGATAATTCAATAAAGGAAGTAGTTTACGTCTCTTGTAATGTTTCTACATTAGCTAGAGATATTAATTACCTAAGGGATTATTACAGAGTAGAATACATCCAACCAGTTGATATGTTTCCTCATACGTTCCATATTGAATGTGTTGCGAAGTTAGTGAGGAAGTAATATGAAGTTATTTATGATAGGTGTCGGTGGACATATGAACTCAAATATTGAGGTTCACGATGTGTTGTTTATAGTAGCAGAGAAATTTGAAGATACATTTGATGAGATAAGAAGTTCTTGGTATGGAGTACCAAACTCTCTACATATAGACAGCTATAAGGTTTTATCTGAAATAGATGGATTTGAAGTGATAGTTGGTGGAAAGTCCATAAATCAGTTATTCTTTGTTAACTACGGAGGATATACTAGTGATATCTTTGGTGAGATTCACAAAAATACTTTTTTAATCGCTAAGAATGAAACTGAAGCTGAAGAAATTGCAAAACTGAATATGAACAAATATGCGAATATGAATCATTTAGATACAATTACTAACGTATCAAAAATGCTTTCTCCAGATTTTGAGTTAGGATTTGTAAAGAAAGAATCCTCATTCAATGAATCTCCTGATTGGCAAGGGTATATTAAGTTGTAGGCAAATGACACTAGTGATTATGTACCATTATTCTGTATTTAGATAAAAGTTTGACTTGGTATGTAAAGAAATCCCTTCAAGGTAAGAATTGATGGGGAACTATAGAAATTAGAACCAGATTCTTGCTGGTTCTTTTTAGTTGTCAAAAAAACACAGAAGATGTTTTCACTACAAATAGTGCTCTCGTGTCATTATTTTTGAACAAAGACTGCTTAATAAAATGAAATTCTAAATGAGTTTGTAGAGGATGAAGGTGTGGGGGAACATAGTAAATGTCATACACTACGAAATATGTCATACACATTGACATATTCGAAAAACTCGTATATACTGTCTCATAATTAAGTAAAAATTATTTAGGAGATGTTGTATGAAGAAAAAACAGCCACATATTATAATTTTTAATCCTGATCAAATGAGAGCCGATTCACTACATCATTTGGGTAATGAAGCATCTCATACACCAAATATGGATAAACTTATCAACGATGGAGTTTCTTTTAGGAACGCTTTTTGTCAGAATCCTGTTTGCACTCCAAGTAGATGTAGTTTTATGAGTGGATGGTATCCACACGTGCATGGACACAGAACAATTTCTTATATGATGCATAAGGAGGAACCTGTTTTGCTGAAAGAGTTAAAAGATGAAGGTTATCATGTCTGGACAAATGGACGAAATGACCTTATCCCAGCTCAAGGCAAGAAACCGTTTAAAGATTATGCAAATGAAGTATTTAATCCAAAAAAAGTATTTATGAAAATGGGTAAAGAGAGCCGTGGGGAAGTTGGGTCTGATAATTTTTATTCTCACTATAGAGGGATAATTGAGACACCTGAAGGCATGGATGATGTATACGATGTTGATTCTGCTTGGGTTGACGGGGCAGTTGATTTTATTAAGAGAAGACCAAAAGACAAACCGATATGCGTATTTCTTCCTCTTAAGTATCCACATACTCCTTATCAAGTTTCAAAGAAGTATTACGATTTAATAGATGAATCTAAAATTCCAGAACGTATCCCAGCGCTAGATGATTGGTCAGATAAACCAAGTATCTTAAAAGGTCTAGTTAAACTTCAAGGTATGCAAAACTGGTCGGAAGAAAGGTGGACAAAGTTACGCAGGACGTATTTGGCTATGTGTTCAAGGGTAGACGACCAGTTCGGTAAAGTTGTGGATGCATTAAAAGAAGAGGGGATATATGATGATTCAGCAGTCTTTGTATTTAGTGATCACGGTGATTTTACAGGAGATTATGGGATAGTTGAAAAGAATCAAAACACTTTTGAAGATTGTTTGACAAATGTTCCTTTTATCATAAAACCTCCAAAAGAAATGAAAGTAACACCTGGTGTTAGCGATGCACTTGTGGAACTAGTTGATTTTTATGCAACAGTAGAAGATATTACTGGATTGAAACAGACACATACACACTTTGGTAAGTCACTTAGAAAGGTAATATCAGGAGAGGATTTAGAACATAGATCTGAAGTGTATTGTGAGGGTGGAAGATTAAAAGAAGAAATTCACTGTAATGAATCCTTTCATTACCCATCGCTAATCGATAGGGAAAATGAGTATTTTCCAAGAATTTCGTTACAAACTAGTCAGGGCCCGGAGCATACTAAAGCAACGATGATTAGAACAAAAGATTTTAAATATGTTAAACGTCTGGATGAAAAAGATGAACTTTATGACTTAAGAAATGACCTGGAGAATGTGAATAATTTAATAGACAGTCCTAATCATAAAAATATAGTTTTAGAGTTAAAGGACAAGATGCTGACATGGTTACAAGCAACTGCAGATGTTGTACCTTATGATGCGGATGAACGAATGACAAAGGATATGTTGTTAGCATATGTGAAGGCCATGTTACCACGAAAAAAATACTTAATGGTGAAAGTAGCATTAATGAGTGGAGTTAGTGTATCGAAAATGATGGAACTAGCTAGAAAGAAAAGTTGAAAAATATAACTTTGATACAAAAAAAATACATTAATAAGGAGAACAGAATGGACAAGAACAATGGATTTGTAGTACCGTTTAGTGAAAAAATTTCTTATGGTATGGGAATGCTAGGAACGAATCTAACTTATGGTTTGGTTACTGGTTATGTAATTATTTATTTTACAGATGTGTTCATGATTGCACCTGTAGCTATTGCAGCACTTATTCTTATAGCTCGTCTATGGGATGCAGTTAATGACCCTGTTATGGGGTTGATAACTGATAGAACTAGAACAAAATGGGGGAAGTTTAGACCCTATATATTACTATCAGCATTGGTTTTACCGTTATTTACTTATCTATTATTTTCATCACCAAACTTATCAGGCTCTAGTAAGATAGTATTTGCATTTGTTACTTATATTGGATGGGGTATGGCGTATACTGTTGCTGATATACCTAAATGGTCAATTGTTTCAGTAATGTCAGATAAAAAACAGGAAAGAGTTAGTATAATTTCAATTGCCAAAGTCTTTGGAATGATTGGTTCTATTGGATTAAATATCGCTGTAATTCCTTTGGTAATTGCAATTGGAAAAGGTAACGAAGTGGTAGGATATAGAGCTGTAGGACTAATAATTGCGGTCTTAGTGTGCATTGCAACATTACTAATGTTCTTCACAGTAAAAGAACGCGTTACTCCAAATGCACAAATACCTAAGTTGAAGGATAGTGCAAGAGCAATATTTAGAAACAAACCTCTTTTAATGCTAATGACTAGCAAATTTATTATAAGAGCGGTATTAATGATCGGAATGTCACTTAATATACACTATGTTAAGTATAATTTAGGAAATGAACTACTGGTTCCTATAATTACAATGGTCTCGTTATTTCCGATTCTGTTAGGAGCTGGTGTAGCTGGGAAACTTACTAAGAAACTAGGAAATAAAAAGACGTATATCATTTCAGTTCTTGGAATGGTATTAAGAGGAATAACTATGTTCTTTGTAGGGTACTCTAATGTACCAGTTTTAATTGGTCTTATGGCATTCGGTGGTTTCTTCATCGGATTATCTAGTGTGGTTGGTGTCGCGATGCTAACAGATACTATTGACTATACTGAAAGAAGAACAGGGATGAGGAATGAGGGAACTATCTTCTCTACGCAAACTTTCATAGTAAAACTTTCAGGAGCATTTGGTGGAAGTATTGCAGTACTAGCATTGGGAATGACTGGTTACGTAGCTGGTGCAGTACAGTCGACAACTACATTAAATTGGATGCACGCATTAATCACAATTATTCCAGCTTTCGTTACGATCTTTGCGTTGGTTCCAATATATTTTTACAACACTGATGGAACGCAGAAGCCAGCAATCAAAACTAGTATTTAAAGTCTAAAATTTCTCGATGACACTCAAAGCATATGCTTTGGGTGTTTATCGATATTAACTCAATGATGTGTTATAATCAATTAACTATGAAATGGAGGGTGACTAACATTGAAACTAGAAGATTTTTACGATGAGAGTAATGCAAAAAGAAAGACGCGAATCAAGATAATAGAGGCTGCAAAAGAGTTGCTTTCTGAAAGTGATTTTGAAAATGTTACAATGATTGAGGTAGCTAACAAGTGTGATATTACACAACGTAACCTATACCGATATTACCCTAATAAAGATTTTCTGATTATAGATGTGATTTTCAGTGTCATCAATGCTAAAAACATATACAATCCTGATTATATTGAAAAGAGTAAGAATTTGTCTGGTATAGATACACTAAGAATGGTAGTTGAATCTTTTTTTTATTACCGCCAATATGATGAAGATGTTTTTAAGAATTACAAGTTGGTAATGAAATTCGATTTTTACCTTAACACACTGAGTAATGACAATCCAGCCTTCATACGATATACAAAAAACTACATGTTAGATTACAATTCTGACAAAAGGAATGGATTACGATATGCACTTGAGTTAGGGATGGAAGATGGAACAATTGAAATGGAAAGAAATGAACTAGAGTTAACAGTTGAGTATATACTTCAATCATCGAATGCTCTTTTAATGAGAATTCTTTTAAAGAATAAGGAAAGAGAGATTTTTGATTTTAATCTGACTGATAAACATACTGATGTCATCATTTCAAGTTTGAAGTGTGTGGATGCTTAATTTTGAAGGGGCTAGATCTCTTTGCAATAAAGACTACTAGCGATAGAGATGCAAAAGCATTTACTATCGTTTTTTTTCAATCACCAAGGTTAGGTAAATCCATAATACGAAGTCTTTTTGGTAACAATGAAAATGAATGGAATATAAGTGATATATCAGTTTCTAATCATCTCATAATTTAAAAGATTCATGAGTGTCTGAATAATCTTAGTTTATAGAATGTCGAGACTGCAATTATATTGAGATATAATCGAGCGAAATAAGTAATTTAAGTCATCATTCTGAAGATAGGTAGGTGTAAATATGGAAATAAAATACGTTGAGATGAAAAGTAAAACATTTGAGGTTAAGGTAACTAAACTCCCTAAGGTATCTTTGGATAAGATATCTCTTTCTGACTTAGAGTCTGTTTTAGAGTTATACTTGTATGCCTTTGGAGAAAGTGATGCTATGTTTTTCCAACAACAAGATGAAAGACAAAAGATAGATTATTTTATGAATGATTTGGGTCTACCATATTGTCTAGATTTTGAGTCGACATTCAAGTTGACTAAAGACGGCGAGATTATTGGTTTTTTATTGTCTCTCCCACACGGAGTGAGTAATATACACATAAGTTGCATGGTAGTTGTTCCTCACTTACAACATCAGGGTATTGGGAAGTGGATGTTAGCATATTTGTGTAATTGGGCATTTGGAGAAGGTATAAAGACTATTTCACTTGGAACAGAGCCTAAAATGATTGCTTATACTCTTTACTCAAACTTTGGTTTCAAAGTAATCCAAGAGGTCAATGTTAGTCTTGATGAATAGCATTAATTTATTATAAACAAGTCTTTTTTATAGAGTTATTTAATGTTATTATATATTGAATTAGTAGGAGGAACGTTATGTTTAGAGAAATGAGAAGACAGGACAGAAAAACATCTACTGAAAGAGCTTATAATATTCTTAAAAGTTCTGATCATGGTGTGTTTACTCTATTTGGTGATGACGGATATCCTTATGGTATTCCAGTTAATCACGTTGTAATGGACGGTAGTATATACTTCCATGCAGCTAAAGAAGGTAAAAAACTAGATTCTTTAAATCTACAAAGTAAATGTGGATTTACTGCAGTTGCATATAATGAAGTGATTCCTGGTAAATTAACGACTAAATATGCCTCTACTATTTGTATGGGACGAGCTTCGTTTGTTGAGGGCGAAGAGAAGTTTGATGCTTTAGTCATGATAATGAAAAGATTTGCTCCTGATTTTTTGGAGGAGAGTTTAAATAATATTGAGATGAGTTTGAAACGAATTTCAATAATCAAGATAACTATAGAACATATAACAGGGAAAGAGAATAAAGTAGAATAGGTGATTTTATGTTGGTGGAGTATTTAACAGCTGTCGGATTGATTTTTATTGCTGAAATGGGTGATAAAACCCAAATTCTAGCAATGGCATTTGCGACAAAATATAGAGTAAGAACAGTGTTAGCTGGTATTTTTATAGGTTCTTTTTTGAATCATGGATTAGCAGTTATCTTAGGGAGTGCATTATCGACTGTAGTTCCAGTAGAGGCATTACAGATAATCGCAGGAATCTCATTTGTTGGATTTGCCCTTTGGACACTAAAACTGGATGAAGACGAAGAAGAATCTGTTAAGAAGTCTTATGGACCGATCATTACAGTGGCTTTAGCATTTTTTATTGGAGAGTTAGGGGACAAAACACAGCTTACAGCTATCGTTTTATCAACTGATGCAAGTTATCCTTTCTTAATATTACTTGGAACAGTAACTGGAATGGTTATCACAGGTGGACTAGGTATCTATGTTGGAAGTAAGTTAGGGTCTAGAATTCCTGAGTTCACGATTAAAATGGTCTCAGCTTCAGTGTTCATGTTGTTTGGAGCTTTAAAATTATATCAATATTTACCAAGTCAGTACTTGACGATGGAACTGGTATTGCTGTATGTGTCAGGAATAAGTTTAGCGGCCTTTTATATTCTTAAGCCTACAATTTTGGCAAGGAGAACGGGACAAACTGCTTTCCAAAAATCAGCCCAAAGATTATTTGATTTTTATAAAGAACTTAGCACAGAAATTGAAGATATATGTCTTGGAGAAACTGTTTGCGGAAATTGTCAGACTAAGAACTGTGTTATAGGAGCTACAAAATATTTATTAAGTCATTCTGATGAAGACTTTAAAATTGATTTAAATACAATTGATAAGAAGTTTGATCATTTAAAAGTTATAAGAAGTTTAGAGTCTATCCTAGACTTTTTAGAAGTTAATGATTCTTCTAAAATCATTGATGTGACAAAAAGAAACTTAGAGTTAATTCTATTTAAACAAGAAATAGACTTTGTTAATAAAGAAGATTATTTAATAAAAGTTAAAGAGTTAGACGAAGGAATACATAGATATTTTGTTTAGATTGATCTCTGCCAAGAGGGTTGGTTTATTGAAAAGTATCTATAATATGGTATAATTTGAAGGAAATTACGCGAAGAAGAGGAAAGTATATGAAACGATTAAAACACATATTTACAGGAACCTACGTAAGAAGTTTTGTAACTTTATATGCAGCTTTTACTTTAGTAGGTGCTGTATTGTTGATGATGCCTATTTCTTTACAACCTGGACAATCAATTACTTTCATTGATGCGTTATTCGTATCTGTAAGTGGTATGAGTACTACGGGACTTAGTACTGTAGTAGTCGCGGAAGTTTTAAGTAAAGTAGGACAATTAATCCTAGCATTCATCATTCAATTTGGTGGAATCGGTCTAATCATGTTGATTGGATTTTTCTGGTTAAGTACTGGAAGAAACATAACATATAGACAAAGACAATTTATAGTAACAGATCAAAATCAGGTAAAGACTTCTCAAGTTGTTAAACTGATTAGAGATGTATTAATAATTTTATTTACAATAGAAGCAATTATGTTTGTAGTAATGGGTACCTATCTATGGGCTCAGGGATACTTCCCTGTTGGAGAGTCGTTCTTCCAAGCATTATTCTTAACAATCTCAATGACTGCGAATGCAGGATTTGATATTACTGGTGATTCATTATTTAGATATGCGAATGACTATCCGTTCCAATTGATGGCAATGTTCTTAATGTTTACAGGAGCAGTAGGGTTCTGGCCATTAGTTGAATTAAAGGACTGGGTCATTTCTAAAAGAAAAGGTGTAAAGTTTGAGTTTTCTTTATTCACTAAAATATTAGTGTTCTCACATATAGGTTTATGGATATTTGGTGGTTTAGCTGTATTTGTACTTGAAAGTAATAACTTCTTAGCTGATAAAAATGCATTTGAAACGATTTTTTATTCGATGTTTATGAGTATCACTACACGTAATGCAGGATTTGCGACTATGGATGTTACCAACTTAAAAGGAGTAACTCTACTTATGTTTGCTGGACTTATGTTCATCGGTTCATCTCCTAACTCAGCTGGTGGGGGGATTAGGACTTCAACGTTCTTGGTTGTATTAGCAGCGCTATTCTCATTCAGTATAGAACGAGATCAAGTTGTTATAGGTAAAAGAGGGGTTAAGCGAGCAACAGTTATGAAGTCATTGGTTGTATTTATTGTGGCTATTTTGGTAGTGTTTGTTTCTAGTTTCTTAATATTGGCATTCGATCAGGTTACACTTAAAGAAGCTGTATTTGAGGTAGCTTCCGCATTTGGAACCACTGGATTGTCACTTGGAATAACTGCTTCACTGAATACTTTAAGTAAATTAGTACTAATATCTACAATGTTTATTGGTAGAATTGGTATTGTTGCCTTATTGTTATTCTTCAAAGAAAGAAAAGACTTTAATAAAATTAAATACCCAGAAATTGATTTAATAGTGGGATAGAAGAGGAGAAATCCTCTTTTTTTTGTGTACAATTAACGTTATAATTAGATAAGGATGGTGAGAAAATGAAAAAAGTAGGTTTGTTCTGTGTACATGGATTTTTAGAGGATGGTGAACATTCTTTTCATTATGTCAAAAAGGCACTTGATAGTCATAATATATCTAACTACGTTCTTACCGATTTACAGGGTCATAGTCCTAATGAGGATATTAACTCATTTAACTATAAGAAATGTTTGCTGAAAGTAGAGACTGAATATCAAGAGTTTAAATCCGGTTATGATGAAGTTTATTTACTTGGATTCAGTATGGGTGGTGTAATAGCGACGCATCTATCAAGCAAGTATGGTTCAAATAAATTAGTACTCGTTTCACCAGCATTTAAATATGGGCAAAGTTCTCAGTTTGCTAGAGATTTTGTTAGTTTGATGAATAAAACTAAAAAAGATGAGACGTTCCCAAGCTTAATGGAACTTCTTAGTTTTAATAGAGAAGATAGATTAAACAAGATACAGGAATTTGTAAATGAGGAATATAGGGAGTTAGGTGCTTCATATGAAAACTTTATTTACAGACTTAGTAAGTTAAAACCACTTACTTTCTTAAATTTTACAAGGTTAGTAGCTTCAGTTAAGAAGAAACTAAAACTTGAAAATGTACCGACAAGAATTTATCACGCAGAGTTTGATGAATTAGTTCCTGTTGGTGCTAGTTTATACATATTTGAGAAAATAAAGGCACAAGACAAACGATTAACATTAGTAGCAGGTGTTCACCACAGAATACTTGCTTCACATATAAGAAATGACATAATAGAAGAAATACTAGATTTCTTTTACGGGGAAGAGTATTTCAATAACGCAGTTTAATTAAGTTAACTTTTGCTTGTAAATAGAAAAAAGAGGAATTAATTTTCCTCTTTTTTGTATTCAAGAATGTCTGCTGGTTGGCATTCTAATGCCTTACATATAGATTCAAGTGTTGAAAATCTAATAGCTTTTACTTTTCCAGTTTTCAAGTTTGATAAATTCACTACACTTACACCGGTATGTTCACTTAATTCATTTAATTTCATTTTTCGGTCTGCCAACATTCTATCTAATCTTACTATGATAGACATTAGACTGTTGCGTCATACTCATTTTGTAAATGAGTCCCATATGCAAATATTTGTGATAATAATACTATTACTAGACCGATAAATATAGTTTGAAAATCAAATGAGAAGTTTGCACCAAAGTGTGCTGAAGGTATATCAATAACATTCATTATTGCACCAGCAACCCAGAATTTACACAAGCTAATTACTACACTGAACCCTATTAGTGAATACCCCATGTATTTAATGTAAGTACTGTTTTGAGAAATAAACACTTTATCATCTCGCACATTTTTTAGAATCAGTTTCATTAAGAATAAGAATCCAGATAAATAACCTACTGTGATTATTCCGGTAATCAGAATTCTGTTTATAACAGGTCTTAAATTCCCTCCGTCAATAAATGATACATCTAAAGTAAATGCATTGTCGAAGATAAATCTTGAAGAGAATAGACTTGGATCTAAGTTAGGAATCTGTATGAACTGTGATCCGACTAGTACTACTAATATTACTGCAGCCAGTATTAAAGTAAATATAAAAGCAACAGACGCTAGTATATGTAACCCTTTAACTAACTTTTTATTTTTTTCCATAACATCACCTCAACTACATTATACACCTTCATATATGTTTGTCAACAAATAATTAATGATAAACGATAAATATATTATGAAAAAATGACATTTAATGTCATTTCTTCTTTAATTTCATTATTAATTCTGGATCTGGATCTATGTAAATTGTGTTTTGATTTGTGTAAGAGACAAAGCTAAGTCTTTTACCAGGAATCTTTTTAATATAGCGTATATATGTGTAGTCTACTGGAACACTTGATGAGTTTTTAGCTTTTGAATAATATGCAGCTAAATGTGCAGCAGTTCTAATGGCATTCTCACTAGGTTCTTGGTCTCTTATTATAACGTGTGAACCTGGAATTTCTTTTGTATGCATCCATACGTCATATTTTTGTGCGTGCTTATGAGTAAGGAATTCATTCTGTAGATTGTTTTTACCTACTAGAATTTCAGTACCGTCTTCAGAATAATATGTTAAATAATTTGGTTTAAGTTTTCTTTTTCTTTTTTTCTTTCTTAAGTAATTATTTTCCTCTAATTCAATTCTAATCTCTTCAACATCATTCACAGATGCAGTTGAGACTTGTTCACTCACTAAGTCGAAGTACTCTATTTCGTTTTTGGTTATCTGAATCTGAGACTTAATATGGTTAATCGCTTTTTTAGCTTTTTGATATCTATTGAAGAATTTGTTTGCATTTTCACTTGGAGTAAATAATGGATTCAAGTGAATCTTTATGGGTTCGTTTGTATAGAAGTTAATAAGTTCAACTTCACTTTGACCCTTATTCAGTGTATGAAGATTAGCAAGAAGAACTTCACCTTTTATTCTTAAGGTATCGTTATCTTCTGCGTTTGCTAACTCATCAATTAGTTTATCTAGTTTGTTTCTATTTTTATCTAACTCATTTTTTATAAATATGGTTAAGTCTTTAGCTCTTTGTTTGATTTTTTCAAAGGTATCTCTATTAAAGTAATAAGCATCTAACATTTCTGATATTGAATTATAATGTTCAATTGATCCTTCGGTTGTTGTTGGGATGAAGTAGTATTTTTCTCTTTTTCCTCTCATAATAACAGGATCTGGTACTGAATTGATTAAGTCACTATTCTTTGTTTCGACTAAATAGTTAGCCATCATAGGTGATATCCCTTGATAAGCCATAACGTCCTCAAAGGTTTTAAACGTAAATTCATTATATGGATTAGGTTTATCCATTGGAGGATATTTATACATTGCTCCAGGTAGAATAGTTCTATAAGTGTTTTGGAACGGCGGTATATGTTTAATAGATTCAATTATTTTTTCATCTTGCGTAATAATTAAGTTGGAATGTTTTCCCATTGCTTCAAAGTGAATTACCTTTGTCACTTTATCTCCTAGCTCATTCGTCTTTGAAACTTCAATTTCAATGATTCTATCATTTTCAACTTGTGAGATTTTACTGATGTATCCACCCTCAAGATGCTTTCTTAACATCATGCAAAAAGTTGGTGGTTCTTTAAGAGCATCGAAGTTATTGAACGTTAAATGTATCCTCGCAGACTGGCTACTAGAAGAAATTAGTAAATTATGGTTTACTTTGTTCGCTCTTATTGTTAAAATTATCTCTAGTTTGGATAATTGTTTTATTTTAGAAATTCGTCCTGTTTCCAGAATTTTAAGCTCTTTTACTAAGTTTTTGATAAGGATTCCGTCGAATGCCATAATAATCAGTCCAATCTTAAATTATATTCTACTTAAGTATATAAAATACTTTGCGAAAATACTATAGATAAGTTATAATATATAGTAATAGTTTTCTTATTATGAGGTGAATGAATGAAACTGAACAAGAAGGGATTGTTGGTAGTATTATCTGGACCATCTGGGGTTGGTAAAGGTACAGTTAGAAAAGCGCTATTCGACATGGACAACCACGATTTAACATATTCTGTATCTATGACTACTAGAACACCAAGAGATGGTGAAGTAGACGGTGTAGATTACTACTTTGTTTCCAGAGAAGAATTTGAGCGTAGAATAGAAGCAGATATGTTTCTTGAATATGCTGAGTTTGTTGGGAACTACTATGGAACTCCTTTAGATAAAGTCAAAGAAAAGATGAATGAAGGATTAGAAGTAGTATTAGAGATTGAAACTGCAGGTGCACTTCAAGTGCGTAAAAAGATGCATGACGCAATCCTTGTGTTTTTAGTTCCACCAACTAAGAAAGCATTATATGATAGATTAATTACAAGGGGTACTGAGACTAGTTATCAGGTTAATGAGCGTATAGCTAAAGCCGATAGCGAGTTTAAACTTGCCCATAAATATGACTATATTGTTGTTAATGATGAAGTAAACAATGCAGCGGACCGTATTTTTGCGATCATTCGAGCAGAACACGCAAAAACTGAACGAAGTATCCATGCATACTTAGAGTTATTGGAGGAAAGTAATGAGTAATAATCCAGCAAAAGAATTTGGAATGAGATATCCATCAATTGATAAATTGTTAGAAGTATCTAATTCGAAATACAAGTTAGCTATCGCAAGTGCGAAAAGAGCTAAAGAAATTCAAGAATTGGCACGCACACAAGATTTATTAGAGTCGGATGTAACGATTATACCTACATCATGTGTTAAACCTGTAGGTAGAGCGTTAGAAGAAATTCGCTCTGGTGAGGTTCGATTAATTGAGAAGTAAACACTTAATGACCTCATTAAGTGTTTCTTTTATAAGGAGATTTTATGATTGCCAAGGTGATTGTGGATGTGAACATCAAAAAACTTAATCGACCTTTTGATTATCTGATACCAGATAATTTAGTAGGCATTGTAGAATTGGGTACTAGAGTCATAGTGCCTTTTAATGTTAGGAAACTTATGGGTATTGTCATTGGCATAAGTGATGAAGCAGAAAATGACAATTTAAAAGAAATTATATCGTGTATTGATCTAGTTCCTACTTTTAATAAGGAATTACTTGAACTAGGTAAAACTATTAGTGAGGAGACTGCTAGTAATTTAATACACACTTTTAAAACGATGATACCATCAGCTATGAAAGCTAAGTACAGAAAATATGTGTACTTAGACAATAAGAAAATATACCTTGACACTTTATCTATTCAAGATCAAAAAACATTCAAGAAGTTGATTAAGAATGGTCTTGAAGTAGTGTATGAGGTTAAAGAAAAAACTAAAAAGAAAACTGAAAAATATTTAAAAGTTGTAAAGACGGGTAAAACTACTTCATTAAAACAAGAAGAAGTATTGGGGTATCTCGGAAGTGAAAAACATAAGAAGAAAGATGTTTTATCGAAATGCTCTCAAAGTGCTGTTAAAACATTGATTTCTAAAGGAATTATTTTGGAAGAGGAAGTTGAGGTTTATAGAGAAATCGAAGTTGATTCGTTTGATAAAGATGTAACTCTTTCAAGTGAACAGTTAAAGGCAGTAGATGCTTTAGAAAATAGAGTTAACCTATTACATGGAGTGACTGGTAGTGGGAAGACTGAAGTATATATTAAAATGATTGAGAATATTGATAAAGACGTCATTTTATTAGTCCCAGAGATTTCACTTACTTATCAAATGATTAATAGGTTTAAAGGTAGATTTAAGGATCAAGTAGCTATTCTTCATTCGGGACTTAGTGATGGAGAGAAGTATGATGAGTGGAGAAAAGTATTAAGGAAAGAAGTAAGAATTGTGATAGGAGCAAGAAGTGCGATATTTGCGCCATTTGAAAACCTTGGACTTATTATAATTGATGAAGAACACGAAACTACTTATAAACAGGATGATTCAACCAGATATCATGCAAGGGAAGTAGCTAAATTGAGAGCCAAGTATCATAACTGTCCAGTGGTTCTAGGGAGTGCGACTCCTTCATTAGAAAGTTATGCAAGGGCAAAAAGAGATGTATATAATTTAATTGAATTAAAAAGTAGATATTCTCAAAGTCTGCCAAAAGTACATATTGTTGACATGTCTAATGAAGACAATAATATTTCACACACATTACTTGAAAAAATATTAGTAAGAGTTAAGAAGAAAGAGCAAATCATTCTTTTAGTTAATAGAAGAGGTTATTCGAACTTTATTCTTTGTAAGGACTGTGGAGAAACTATTCAATGTGATTCCTGTGATGTATCAATGACACATCACAAGTATAAGAATAGACTGGAGTGTCATTACTGTGGGGCGAGTACAAACATCCCTACGAAATGTCCTCATTGTGAATCTGAAAACATAGACTTTTTAGGTATAGGGACTGAAAGTGTTGAAGAAGAATTACTAAAAGCATTGCCTGGTATCAGAATCTTGAGAATGGACCAAGACACCACTAGAAAGAAACATGCACATAGGGATATCCTAAATGCATTTAGAGATAAGGAAGCAGATGTTTTACTGGGTACACAAATGATTGCCAAGGGGCTAGATTTTGCCAACGTAACACTGGTAGGAGTAGTGTCATGTGAGCAAATGCTGAATTTACCTGATTTTAGATCGAGTGAAAGAACGTATCAGTTACTTACACAAGTTGCAGGTAGAAGTGGTAGAGCTATTCCTGGTGAGGTAGTCTTACAAACGTATAATAAAGATCACTACGCAATAAAAGGCGTTCAAGAGTCGTTTGATAAGTTTTATGAACAGGAAATGGAATACCGCAAACTAGCAGGTTATGTTCCTTATTACTTTGTAGAGAATATAATGCTTAGTTCTACAGATTATAAGTTAGTACATTCAGAAGCTGTAAAAGTATTTAACCATATAAAAAGAAATCTCAGCTCAAGCGCCAAGATAATGGGGCCTGTTGTACCGGGGGTTTCTAGAATAAAAAATTACTATAGAGTTCAAATTATTATAAAATATAAAAAAGAAGAACATTTGCTTAAGGTATATGAAGATACTAAGTCGATGTTGAATGATAAAGTGGATATTAAGATTGATAGATATCCAAACTATTTAGGTTAGGTGATAAGAATGAGAGTTGTATTTATGGGAACACCAGATTTTGGTGTGAGAGCATTAGAAAAACTAAATGAAAAGTTCGAAGTTGTTTTAGTTGTGACACAACCAGACAGAAAAGTTGGAAGAAAAAGGGTTATAACTCCCACTCCAATAAAGGAAGCAGCTGTTAGACTGGGGATAAGTGTGTTTCAACCTGAGAAAATCAAGGATGATTATAATGCGATAATTGAAGCAAAACCTGATTTAATTGTAACTGCAGCGTACGGACAGTTCGTCCCTACGAAAGTACTGAACGTTCCAAAACTTGGAGCGGTGAATATACATGCATCTCTTTTACCAAAATATAGAGGTGGATCTCCAATTCATGCGTCTATTAAGAATGGTGATGAGTATACTGGTATTTCTATTATTTACATGGTAAAAAAAATGGATGCAGGAGACGTATTAGCTCAAGAAAAGGTTAAGATAGAAAATGATGATACAGCACTTTCTATGTTTGATAAATTGGGATACGTTGGTGCTGATCTTTTGGTTAACACTGTTGATAAACTGATTCTAGGTGAAATTGAGGCTACACCTCAAAATACGGATTTAGTAACTTTTGCTCCTAATATACAAAGAATAGATGAGTTAATAAACTGGGAACTAACAGCGAAGGAAGTTGATGCACACGTTAGGGGATTCCATTCATGGCCTGGTACTTATTCGGTTATGGACGATGTGAAAGTTAAGATATTCCCAGGTATTATAAAGGATGAATCAGGACAACCTGGAGAAGTTTTGGATGTTTCAAAAGAAGGTTTATTAGTTGGTTGTGCTGAGGGTTCTTATTTAATAACTGAATTACAAATTCAAGGGAAGAAACGAATGTTTGTAAAAGACTTCTTAAATGGAAATAAGCTTATAATTAAAGGGGAATTCTTTTCTAAATAAATGATATAATTAACGAGAGGTGATTTATATGAGTAAAACAAAACTATTATATTCTCGTCAAGAGATGCTAGATGAATGCTTAAGAGTATTAAAGTCACGAGGTGTAAATTATTTGGACATCGCTACTATAGCGTTCGACCAACAAAGTAAATATAATGATGAACTGAATATGGAAGACTGTGTTGATAGTGTTTTGAAGATATTGTCATTAAGAGATGTTTTTCACATTCTTTTATTAGGTGTTGAAATAGATAGAATGGCTGAAGAGAATATGTTTAAAGGGCCTATTCTTGATATCTTGAACCATGATTTAGGTGTGTTTGGAGTAGATGAAATATTAGGATTAGCAGTAGCTGGGTTATTTGGAGTAATTGGTCAAACAAACTTCGGTGATATTGACGTGAATAAACCTGGAATTGTAGCTGATTTAAATGATCACGGTAAAGGTGATTCTCCGAAGTGTCACACAATGTTAGATGATATTGTAGGTGCAATTGCTGCAGCTGCATCAACTAGAGTAGCACAAATGGCAATGGAGGACGTTGCGAACTCAGATTTATCGGTAACACAAGAATCGTTATTTTAGGGAGTTAACATGAACAAAGAGAATTTAGACATCAATGAGTATTTAAAAGAAACGAATAATGACGTTTATAACCCTAGTAAAAAGAAATCGATGAAACATAAAGTTACAGTTGCTAAAAAGAAAAGAACAAAGAAGTTACTTTCTAATAAAACTGAACGAGAAAAATGGACTCTTAAGAAAATAATCAATTTATTTGATTTAGAGGCTGGTATCGATATACTAGATGAATCAGAAGCGTTGTATCGTAAGAATAGAATTATAAAGAGAATTGTGTTTATCACAAATATTCTCTTTTCTGTGTTTTTAATTACGAGAAACTATACAATGATTGTTGTTACAATTCTTTTATTCTTATTTACATTCGGTATTAACAAACTATTAAAGAGTTTAATCTATGATGATCCAACTGATGCTCTACATCAGCAAATTGCGATGTATTTAGTAAGTGGGAATACGCTAATAGTAGCGATAGCTACCTTTATTAATTTGAGAATTGACGCTGTACATATGATTGATATTGCTGAGACCTCAAGTGAGAAGGTTGCGGCATTCAATGAAGCGTTGGTTTATAGTAGTATTTCTAATGTTGCATACGGATTAATTTTCTTTTCACTAGTAATTACTGCCTTTTATCAGAAGAAAACTTTAATGAGACATATCTCATATATTACACTGTTTTTATATACAGTAATTCACACTGTAATAATTTACCCGACGTATAAGTATATAAGCAGTGCATCTACATTTTTAGAGTACTCACAGTCAGCTGAGTTTAGAGATATTTCTATTAGAACAGTTGTATTAGTAATATTCTTATTAGCGATTAATTTTAACGTTAAAATCTCTGAGAAACTGAACGATGAACGTAAAAAAGAGTTAGTTTCAAGAAGGCATCTTGAAAAAGATTTCTTAGTAGTTGTTGAAGATATATTTAATGGAATTGAAGTCTTTAACTCGTCTAATATGTACAAGGATAAGTTTACAACTTATAGAAGTGCACAATTAGTTAGAAAACTTGCGGGATTATTGAAACTTCACATTGATGAAGTAGAAGGATATGCAGATTTTGCTAAGATTCACATTGATAAACGTGATTTCTTAACTCTTATGGATTTTAAACACGTTAAAGTATTATCTCAAAGAGATTACGCTGAGATTGAAGAAAGAACGCATATTGGTAGAGAAGTGTTAAATAGACTAAGGTTGAATCAGTTATCAGAAGATTTAGTTAGAACACATTGTCACAATGGATTTGAAAGAACATTCAAGGAGTCTGAAACAATCTCCTTGGACCTTAGAAGTCAGTTGATTTTGTTAACTGATTTATACGATGCTTTAAGAATGGATCGTCTGTATAAGGATGAGTTTTCGCATCGAGATGCTATTAGAATTATTAGAGATTCTTTTAGTAAGTATTTTGATTTCCAAGTCGTAGATAGATTTATCCGATTTGAGTCAGAATTTAGAGATATTTATGATAACTTTATACTATAGTTAACTCCGCTGAGTTAACTTTTTATTTGAAATAAACAGTAATAAAGTGTATACTTATTGTGTTGAACGCAATAAGTTAATTTATATGAATGGAGGAGTTGGGTATGAAAGTGAAATATTCTCAGTTTTTATCAGATAATAAACATTTGGTGAAAGAGATTGTTTTAGAGTTAGAAAAGTCTTTCGAGTACGTATCAGTATTGGGTGTTGATACATCAGGAAAAACCTTTAATGTTTCCAAAAGAGGAAGTGGCATTAATGATTCTATGTGGAGTGAGAGAGGGTTTGTTGTTAGAGTCTTTAATGGAGAAGGGTATTCTGAATACTCTTTTAATGAGTTAGATGTAAGTAAGGTTGTTAAAAAGGTTAAATCAATTGCTCTAACTGATTTTGATTTAGAAAAAAATGCATATCCTTTGGTGAATGAGGATGAGTTTACTGAATCAATGCAAAATGAAGTTGAGATTAACTTAGACGATATATCAGCAGAAGAGAAGTTGAATAAGTTATCTATGATAATGAGTGAAGGATTGAAACTAAGTGATAAGTTACTAGATTTTAGAGTAGGGTATGAAGAGGTCCATATTTCGAAAATGTTTCTTTCAAGTAAGAAGGATCTAAACCAATCATTAGTTTATTCAACAGCTTCAATTATGCCTATTGTTAAAGAGAAAGATGTAGTTAAATATGCTCACAAAGGGTACTCTGGTCTTAAGGGAGTAGAGATTCTAGATGAGATTAAAGATATTGAGAAAACAGTTGAGTTTGCGGTTAGTCTACTTGATGCAGAGAAGGTAGTGCCAGGGGAGTATGAAATCATATGTGATCCTGACGTTGCTGGTTTAATTGCTCATGAGGCCTTTGGTCACGGTGTTGAGATGGATATGTTTGTAAAAAACAGAGCACAAGGTCAAGAGTTTATTGGGAAAGAAGTAGCAAGTAAAAAAGTTAGTATGAAAGACGGAGCATTGAGTGCGAGAGAAGTAGGAACTTATCTGTTTGATGATGAGGGAACTCTTGGATCTGATACTTTAATTATTAATGAAAGTATTTTAGAGTCAGGGATAAGTGATTTACTAAGTGCACTTAAATTAGGTACTACTCCAACTGGAAATGGTAGAAGAGAGTCTTATGAAAGAAAAGCCTACGCAAGAATGACGAATACTTTCTTTGTACCAGGAGAAGAAAAGTTAGAAGATATGATTGCCTCAATTAAAAAGGGATATTTATTAGAAGGATTTGATTCTGGTATGGAAGACCCTAAGAACTGGGGAATTCAGTGCATGTTATCACGTGGAAAAGAGATAATAGATGGTAAGTTTACTGGTAAAGTGATTGCTCCGGTATTAATGACTGGTTATGTACCAGATTTACTTAAGAGTATAACGATGATTTCAGATGGCTTAGAGTTGTCTGGTGGAGGAGCCTGCGGTAAAGGTCATAAAGAGTGGGTTAAGACTTCTACTGGAGGAACTCATATAAAAGCAGTGGGGAGATTAGGATAATGATAAAAAAGATATTAGAAGTTCTAGCTACTGTTGAGAATG
>PPCM01000258.1_pt1 | contig 63686 bp, 45 predicted proteins | sample 1555541 | NCBI WGS metagenome assembly PPCM01 (sample SAMN05284479, study PRJNA326546) | Marine sediment metagenome, whole genome shotgun sequencing project. | isolation source: marine sediment | place: Germany: Wadden Sea | collected 2012-09-05 | reverse complement strand
GACCCGTTTGCCGGTGAAACGGCGGACGGAAAAATCTACGGACGGGGAACAACCGATATGAAGGGGGGCGTTGCCGCCATGGTGGCCGCCGCAACGGCATTGGCGGACCGCCTGGAAAACACCCCGGGTATCACCCTGGCCTTTGTGGCGGGTGAGGAAACCGGTTGCGTGGGTTCGGCGTACCTTGCCGAGAATCCCGAAATCCTCGGCGGGGCAGGGGCGCTGATCGTGGGGGAACCAACGGAAAACAGGCCCCTTATCGGACACAAAGGCGCCTTCTGGATCGACGGTGAAGCCAAGGGCGTCACGGCCCACGGCTCCATGCCGGAACTGGGGGACAATGCCGTTTACAAGGCTGCCGCAGCGATCCTGCGCCTCTCGGAGTTCGATTTCAATACCCCGGCTCACCCTTACATGGGCTTGCCCACGCTGAATATCGGAACCGTCAGGGGTGGCATCAACATCAACTCCGTTCCCGATCTTGCGACCTTTACCGTGGATATCAGGACCGTTCCCGGACTCGACCACGATCTGCTTTTCTCCCGTCTTTCGGAGACGGCCGGCGATGGGGTAACCCTGAAACGGAGGGTGGACGTGGAGGGTATCTGGACCGAGCCCGATCATCCCTGGATCGTGGACACCTTCGATCTCCTGACCCCCATATTGGGAGGAAAGCCGGAAGTGAGGACCGTGGCCTACTTCACCGATGCCGGAATGCTGACCCCCGCGCTGGGGGGCGTGCCCACCCTGATCATGGGGCCGGGAGAATCCACCATGGCCCACAAGACCGATGAGTACTGCCGGATCGACAGGCTGGAGCAGGCGGTAAGAGCATACGAGGCGATCTGCGCTCGCTGGTGCGGGATCGAATAACGACTGGTGAAATCCCATATGGATTCATATCGCCTTACTAGTAATTCCGACGCCCATGGTCGGGTTTGACTTGGTTCCATTTTGGGCGGGTGTAATCATGGGGTGGAGAGGCGGGGTGCTGCGTAAGCATTTCAGGATAATTCCGGTATATTGAGTTAATATGACGAGATATGTTTACATGGGGCGTTTTTCGCCGGTTTCCTGCCTGGTGCGGTTTTTCGTTGACTCACCTAGTAAACTTGACTATGTTTTCCATTCTTCATCAACCCAAAACAATCGAAGTTTGCAAGGAGAAGCCATGAAAAGAATTGCCGTTGCTGTTTTTGCACTCTCGTTTTTCGCGTTGTCCGGATTATGTTTGGCGGGCGAGGTTTCCGTGGGCGCCGTTACCCCCCTGACCGGCAAACTCGCCGTTTACGGGGAGGGATTCCAGCAGGCCATGCTTCTTGCCGCCGAAGAGGTGAATGCTGCGGGCGGTATCAACGGGAAAAAAATGAAGATCGTTTTCGAGGACAACAACTCCTCGTCAAAGGGATCGGTTTCGGCGATCCGCAAGCTCATTACAGTCGACAAGCTGCCCGTGATCTTCGGCCCGGCGGCCAGCTCCAACTTCCTTGCCGTCTGCCCCATCGCCCAGAAAAACAAGCGGATTCTCCTGGGGGCCGAAAGCGCTGCGGCCGCCATCTCGAAATGCGGTTCCTACGTTTTCCGGGTCTTTCCCTCGGATCTTCTCCAGGGCAAGGGCGTTGCCGAACTCACCGATTCCCTTGGATATCGCGAAGTGGTGCTCACCTACGTGAACAACGACTGGGGCGTGGGCCTTGCCGAGGTGTTCAAGGCGGAGTTCACCAGGGGCGGCGGAAAGATCCTCGACGAGATCGCCCATGACGAGGGCAAGACCGACTATCGCAGCGAAATCCTCCGTATCCGTCGCCATAACCCAAAGGCGGTTGTGAATCTCACCTATATCAAGGAGGGGGGGACCATGCTGAAACAGGCGTATGAAACGGGCTTCGATGTAAAATGGCTCATGGGCTCGGCCGCCAAGTCTCCCAAAATGATAAAGCTTGCCGGAAAGGCCGCCGAAGGCGTCGTGGGAACCTATCCCACCTTCTCCCAGGAGACATCCCAGCACAAGGTATTCAAGGCCGCATGGGAGAAAAAATATCCCGGAAAGAAGACCCCGATTTTCGGAGAGTACAATTACGATATGGTGAAGCTTACCGCCCTGGCCCTTGCGGCTGCGGACTCCGAAAACCCCGATCATATCCGGGATGCCCTGATGCGGGTCAGCCAGGGGTACAAGGGAACCACCGGCGACAAGTCCTTTGACGAGAGCGGTGATGTGGGTGCCGCCTACGGTCGGTGGATGGTCAAGGATGGAAAGATCACCGACTATGAGAAGTGAAGATCGATAGTGAAGAACGAAATCGGTGATCTTGTGCGCGGCACGAAAAGTGTTGCCGGTGGGATAATCCCCTGCTGCTGAATAAAGCGTCGAGGCCGCCTTCCGGGGCGGCATTTCCCGGATATTTGTTTTTTCGGTTAACCCTGCACGCCACTTACCGTTACGTAGGCCACATAGGGTGTTCGCGACTGTGACGCAGCCTTAGGGATAGTGAATTAAAAAATTTCACACCTGTTCTATGCTTCGCCGTCCCGGAAAAAGGGGACGGATTTATATTTTGTGGATCTTAATGTTGCCAAACCCCTTATATAATGCCGCAAATACTGTAGCTTGCGTTGCATGGTTAAAGAAGGTTGTGCATTCAGTTAACGACGTATCGAGGAAAATGCCATGATTTGCGGTAGAAACGGAAATGGGCAGGAGGCCCGGGTAAAGAAGGTGAGGGCGGCTTCGCCCTTTTGGAGGCGGCGCCCATGACGACGTTCTATGTTCAACTCTTCGTCAACGGGATCATCGCAGGTTCCATCTACGCCATGTTCGCAGTGGGACTGACCATGGTGTACGGGGTGTTCCGGTTTATCAACTTCTCCCACGGGGAGCTGATCTCGTGGGGGGCGTACCTGGGGTTGTTCTTCTCATCTCCCCCGTTCTCGCTTCCCCTTTATATTGCCGTGGTTCCGGCGCTTGGGGTAACCGTCGCCATCGGCCTCGCCCAAGAGCGATTCGTGTACAAGCCCCTGCGCCGGAGCAACCCCGTGTCGCTGCTTATCGCCTCCATCGGCCTTTCCTATGTCCTGAGGAACGCCATCCGGGTCTTCTGGGGGTCGGATCTCCAGTCCTTTGACCTACCGCCCGTAAGGGGGCTTTCCTTCGCAGGCATCTATATCACCAAACCCCAGCTCCTCATGGTGGGATGCGCGTTCCTCTTTATGACGATCCTCTACCTGCTCCTCACCCGCACGCTCCTGGGAAAATCCCTCCGGGCGGTGTCCGACGACATGGAGCTGGCCGACATCATGGGGATCGACATGAAGAGGGTGACCCGGACGGTGTGGACGCTTGCCGCCGTGTTCGCCGGTTCCGGGGGCATCCTCCTTGCCATGGACACGAGCCTCGAGCCCCTTATGGGGATGACCAACCTGATCAAGGCGTTCGCGGCGGTGCTTCTTGGCGGCGCGGGCAACGTGTGGGGGGCGCTGATCGGCGGCCTGTTCATCGGGATCGCCGAGAACCTGGGCGTGGCGTTTTTCTCGCCGGGATACAAGGACTTCATCTCCTTTGCCCTGATCATCCTGCTGCTCCTGGTGCGGCCCACGGGGATCTTCGGGATCGCGGGAGGGGTGCGCTGATATGGATTATCTCATTCACATCGTGATCATGGCCCTTATTTACGCCGTATTCGCCCTGTCCCTGAATCTCCAGCTCGGGTTCACGGGGCTTTACAATTTCGGACACGTGGCCTTCTTCGGCGTGGGGGCTTATGTCTCGGCGCTCCTCAGCGTGGGGGGAGTGCCCGTGCCGGCGGCCATGGCCTGCGCTCTTTTGGCGGCGGGCGCATGCGGCGCCCTCCTTGCGCTTCCGGCCCTCAGGCTCACCGGGGATTACTTCGGGGTGGCCACGCTGGTCTTTGCCGAGATGATGCGCCTCTTTTTCCTCAACGAGAAATGGCTCACGCGTGGCCCCATGGGGATACCCGATATTCCCCGGCCCGCATGGATCGGCGACGGGGTGGACAGCCTTCCCGCGTTTTTCCTCTTCACCCTGTTTGTTACGGTGCTCACCTGGCTTCTGCTCGAAAAGTTGACCGACTCCCCATTCGGCCGCGCCCTCAAGGTGGTGCGCGAGGACGAGTACGTTGCAAAGGCCCTGGGCAAGAACACCACCCTCCTCAAGGTAAAGGCCGTGACAGTGGGCTCGATCCTGGCGGGGCTGGCTGGCGTTCTCTGGGCCCATTACATCACCTATATCAGCCCGGGGGATTTCACCCTCAACGAAACGGTCCTTGTCCTCCTCTGCGTGGTGCTGGGGGGAAGGGGAACGAACCTGGGTCCCGTGATCGGGGCATTTGTCGTCACCATTTTTGGTGAGTCGATCCGCTTCATTCCCCTGCCGCCTGAATTGACCGGGCTGGTGGCGCCGTTTCAGGGAATGATCTACGGGGGCCTCTTGATCCTGATCATGCTCAAGCGTCCCGAGGGCATCGTTTCCGAGGCAAGGAGGCAAAATGCTGAAAGTCGATAATGTTTCAAAGCGTTTCGGCGGGGTCAAGGCGGTTCGCGATATCTCCTTCAGCCTTGACGAAGCCGGGATCACCGGGCTCATCGGACCCAACGGCAGCGGGAAATCCACCCTGTTCCACCTGATCACCGGCTTCTACGAGCTGGACGGGGGCGACATCCACTTCATGGACGAAAGGATATCGGGGCTGCCGCCCCACGCGGTGTGCCGAAAGGGGCTGGTGCGCACCTTCCAGCAGACCCGGGTGCTGCCCTTTCTCTCCACCCTGGACAACCTGATCGCGGCGGCCCCGGACCAGTCCGGCGAGAACATCCTTCCGCTTTTCTTTTCTCCGGGAAAGGTGCGAAGGGAGGAAAATGAGAACAAGGCAAAGGCCCTGGAGATCTTGGAAAGCCTGAAGCTCTCCCCCTTTGCCCACAACCCGGCCGGAGACCTGAGCTACGGCCAGCAAAAGCTCCTCGAACTGGGCCGCGTGCTGATGGCCGATCCAAAACTGATCATCCTCGACGAACCCACCGCCGGCATCAACCCCACGTTGATCCGGCAACTTGTGAGCACCCTCACGGCGCTCAGGGATTCCGGTAAAAAGATCTTCCTGATCGAGCACAATATGCCCCTGGTGGCGGAACTCTGTGAAAGGATCCTCGTCATGGACTCGGGCGAACTGATCTTCTCGGGCACCCCCGAAGCGGTGCAGAAGGACAAACGGGTTATCGAGGCTTACCTGGGGAGGTGCGGCGATGCTGCTTGAACTTGAAAATGTGACCGCCGGATACGGACAGGCACCCATATTGAAAGAGATCTCCATGGAGGTGGAGAAGGGGGAGGTCGTCTGCATCATTGGCCCCAACGGCGCCGGCAAATCCACCGTCCTCAGGACCATTGCCGGTCAGCTCACGCCTTCCGAAGGTTCCGTGAGCTTTATGGGAAAGGAGATCTCGAATTTCAGCATCGCGCAAAGGGGCAGGGCGGGGCTGGTGTTCATCCCCCAGGGCATGAACATCTTTCCCAACCTCACCGTTCGGGAAAACCTCGAGATCGCGGGCGGTCTGCTGGAGGACAAGAGCGCCCTGAAGCGAGCCGTTGAAGCGGTCCTCGACAGGTACCCCGTCTTGGGAAAAAAGAGAAACGCCTTCGGCAGGGAGCTTTCGGGAGGGGAAAGGCAGATCCTGGCCCTGAGCCGGAGCCGCATCCTGAAACCGGCCCTTGTCCTCCTTGACGAGCCTTCCCTGGGGCTGGCCCCCCTCGTGGTGGACATGATCTTCGACGAGATCGTTGAAATGGGCAAGAGCGGAGTATCGGTACTGCTCGTGGAGCAGAACGCCAGAAAGGGGCTTTCCGTGAGCAACAGGGGATACGTACTGGAACTGGGCAGAAACCGGCTTACCGGCAGCGGCCGGGATCTTCTGCAGAACGACGAGGTGCGGCGACTGTATCTTGGCGGATGAGTCGGAGCCAAAGAGAACGCCTGATAAAATATCCATGGATTTCAACGCGAAAACCGACCGGTGCATCAGGGAAAAGGGAAGGGTGACGATGGGAAAATGGAGGGAATGATTGACGTCAAAAAAGAATAATATTTTTGGGGTGATTGGCGATATCCATGCCGAAGATCGATTGCTCGAAAAAGCCGTCTCCTTTTTGAGTGACTTTCGTGTTGAGGTGATTCTATGCGTGGGAGATATCGTGGACGGAAGGGGTGACGTTGATCGGTGCTGCGGCATCTTGCAACGGAACAATATTCAGGTGGTGCGGGGGAACCATGAACAATGGTTTCTGGGACGGAGCATGCGTGATCTTCCCAACGCCACGCAATTTGATGCGGTCTCTCAAAAAGCCATTGACTATTTGCGATCATTGCCCCTGATGTATGAAATTCCCGTTGCAGGCGGCGTGTTGTTGCTGTGTCATGGAATCGGGGAAAACACGATGGCCAAGGTGACGCCGGACGATTACGGCTATGCCCTCGAAGCAAATATGGATCTTCAAGGAATACTGGATGAGGATAAGTACCGCTATATTGTAAATGGTCACACCCATAAACCCATGGTTCGCCGCTTTGGCCGGGTAACGATCATCAATGCCGGTACATTGCGACGGGATCAAAGTCCGGGCTTTCTGATCGTCGATTTTCACAGGAGGGTTGTCCGCAATTTTACTTTTAACAACACTTTCAATATTGAAGAATTACCAACGGCCTCTCTGATACCGCAAGAGAAAGACCTGTTGATAAGATAAAGAAAAAGCCATCCAATGCGGTTTCTTGCGTGGTTTGACATCGGTGGTCGCGACCGTTTGTTTCGAGAGGCCGGCGGGGCATGAGATGTTGCCAATGCGTTCAAAAGCCACTCGACATAGCCAAAGAGATTGTGGATTAAAAAACGTCATAATTATATGTGGTTCCGTTACCCATCAATGTTGGGTAACTTACGTACCCACTGGAACCGTGACCCCGGTATCACGTAACTGTTTGGAAAAGCGGACCTTTGTCGATGCTACAGGGGCGCGGCGCCCGGAGTGCTACACGGTAAAGCCGATGTCGTATACCTTGTGGCAGGAAGGGCAGATAAACAACCACTTCATCACCGAATCCTCCTTGCGAAACATGGAGTGAAAACCGTCCCTGTACCCGCAGTCGGGGCAGATCCTGAACTCCTCATCCATGGTGATCTTGTGAACTTCTCGTTCCATGCGGCAGCCTCCTTTGATTGCGGCGGCGGGGCAAACCGGATTACAATCCGGCCGGTTGGTGACCGGGGAGCCACCCGTCGGTTGAGTGTATTTCAGATTCAAGTCCCCCCATGGCGGAACTGTTCCGGGAATATCCGTTACGTCCGGGGGGCGGCAAGCAAACAGGAGTGGGCCCGGTTGCGCCCGTTCTGTTTCGATTTATAGAGCATTTGATCCGCCGATCTGATCAGATCCACGGGAGTGCCGGCTCCACCGGCGGCCGGCACGGCGGAGATGCCGAGACTGAGCGTCACGCGACTGGAAACCATTGAAAAATCGTGGGAAATGTTCAGATCCGCCATCATCTTCTGGATACGGGAAGCCGTTTGTTCCGCTCCCGCAAGATCCGTGTCCGGCAGGATGATCACGAACTCTTCTCCGCCGTATCGCCCAAGGAAATCCCCGGGCCTCGACAGTACTTCCTTCAATCCCTCGGCGGTTTTCTTCAGGCACTCGTCCCCTCGGGCGTGACCGTAATTATCGTTGTACAGTTTGAAGTAATCGATGTCCAGAAGAATCAGCGAAAGGGGGGAGTTGTTTCGGGATGCCCTTTTCCATTCCCGCTCCAGGGTCTCGTCGAACTTTCGCCTGTTGAAAATATTTGTCAGGCCGTCCAGGGGTATGAGCTCTTCGAGCATGTCGTTTTTCATCTTCAGGCTGAGGTGGTTTTTTACCCTGGCTTTGACCACGATGGGATGGAACGGTTTCGTGATGTAATCCACCGCGCCCAGGTTGAACGCCTTTGCCTCGTCGATGGGTTCGGAAAGGGAGGTGATGAAGATCACGGGAATGTTCTTTGTCTCCTCCCTCTCCTTGAGTTCGCGGCAGACCTCGTACCCGTCCATCCCCGGCATCATGATGTCCAGGAGGATGATGTCCGGCCGGTTTTTCAGGGTCTTTTCGAGGGCCTTTGCGCCGTCCTTGGCCACGATGATCATATGTTCGTTTTTCAGCAATGCGGCCAGGGTTGCGATATTTTCAGCCGCATCGTCCACGATCAGGATCCGTTGTTTTTTTCTTGCGCCCATAAAACCTCTTATGCTGATAAAGGGCAGGGTCATTGCCGTGACCGGCCCGAAGGGGAAGCTCGGAACCGGGCCTGGGTAGGCTTCAATGTCTTTATCGGCAGATGCCTTGATCACCCCGTGATATTCACTCCGCCGTTTTATCCGGTTCTCCCATCGGTGCCGGCGAACGGGCAGAACGGTATTTTTTTTCCAGACCGCCGATTTCATCAAGGACAAGATCCTCGTCAAAGTCTTCGACGGCGGTTTCAATGGTCTTAAGTTCCGTTGTTTCTCCCGTGATCTCTCTTATGGCGGAAATATACAGATGGCAGTCTGAAATATCCCGGTCGATGCACATCCTGAGAAGGGAGAGGTTGTTCAGTATTTTTTCCCGATCGCCTGCCGGGAGAAGTGAGGGGGGAGTTGCAAGTCGAACGGGGTGCGCCTGTTCCCTCTTACCGATGATCATTGAAATGTCGTGTAAAACCACGCCGAGGGCAAGGGAAAAATCATCGAGCAGGGCATTTGTGCCGTTAAGATCCCTTGCCTTGATGCTCTCTTCCAGGTTCGAAGAGAGGTGAAACAGCTCCCACGCGCCGATATTTCCGGAAACTCCCTTGAGGGCGTGGGTGGTCATGAGGGCCTTTTCGAACTCTCTTTTTTCCAGGGCGTTTTCGATGTTTTCACGGCTGTGCCGGTTGTTCTTCATGAACAGCGACAGGATTTTCAGGTAGGATTTTCCGGACCCGTCCACCACGGCAAGGCCCGCTTCGGTATCGATGCCTCGGATATTGTCCGGGATAACGAGGGGAGCCTCCTCTTCTTCTTGAACCGAGGGCCTGGCCTGGGTGAATCTTTCGGACGGTTTAATCCATCGCACAAGGGCTCCTAAGAGCAGCTTCGTATTGATGGGCTTGGAAATATAGTCGTCGAGCCCCATCCGTATACAGCGCTCCCTTTCGCCGGTCATGGCATGTGCCGTCATGGCGATAACGGGAAGGCGCGATCTCGAAATTGCCTGGTTTTCCCGCTTCCGAATTTCGACGGTCGCCGTGTAACCGTCCATTTCCGGCATCTGGATATCCATCAGAACGGCATCGTAGGATTGGCCCGCTTCCTTTTCGGTGTATTCCCCGTTTCCGAACAGGGCGCGGAGGGCTTCGAGGCCGTTTTTTGCGGTGCCCACGGAAAATCCCCTGTTCTGTAATATCTCCACCGCCAGCTGCATGTTGATCTCGTTGTCTTCCACCACGAGGATACGGGCGCCGCGAATCGAGTCCAGCCCCTGAATCTCCGGGGCGGGGCTCTCGTTCCGGACGGAATTGGGAAGACCGGCACGGCCTCGGGTCGTGGCGATGGTATCGAAAAGGAGCGAGGGGGTTACCGGTTTGTAGAGGATTCCGTCGATGCCGGCTTTTTCAGCTTTGACGCGGATCTCATCGCTGTCGTGGGCGGTGACCATAAGGATGGCCGGAATCCGGGAAAGGTGGGGATTGGTTTTGATCTGGGCGGCTGTTTGAATACCGTCCATACCCGGCATATTCCAATCCATGAGAATCAGGTCGTAGGCCTGACCGGAATCGGTGTTTTCCAGTTCGGCAACAGCCTCGGAGCCGGACGCCACGGCTTTTGCATGGAATGAAAACGTGTCCAGGGTATTGCAAAACACCTCCCGGGCCACCGGATTGTCGTCCACCACGAGCACGCGTGGAGAAGAGGGGGCGTCTGAGAGGGAAGGCGGCTTGGCGGCCTTCCCGCCGAGGGTGCCGAAGCGTGCCGTGAAGGAAAAACGGCTCCCCTGTCCCGGGGTGGACGAAACGCGGAGGTTACCGCCCATCCTTTCCGTAAGGTGTTTGCTGATGCAGAGGCCCAGGCCGGTTCCCCCGTACTTTCGGGTGGTGGACATATCGGCCTGGGTAAAGGAGTCGAACAGGGTTTCCATCTGTTGGGGACTCATCCCGATTCCCGTATCCTCCACTGAAAACTCGAGTAGCACCGTTTCATTTCCTGTATTTCCGGAAACTCCGGTAATTTCTGTATGTTCGGTGTTTTTTATGTTTCCAGCAATTCCAGTATATTCGGTATCTCTGATGTCCCCGTTTTCCCCGGTATCCGCAGTGTCCACGTGGATAAGGATGTGGCCGGAGTGGGTAAACTTCACCGCGTTGTTGCCCAGGTTTGTAAGTATCTGGCTCAGTCGCAGGGGATCTCCCACAAGGGAGCGGGGAACCCGCTGTTTTAAATCGAATAGAATTTCCAGATCCTTTGAACCCGTATCCGGCGAGAGGATAAGGGAGAGCTCGTTGATGATCCGATCCAGGTCAAAGGGGGTGGACTCCAGCTCCAGCTTCCCTGCCTCGATCTTGGAAAAATCCAGGATATCGTTGATAATCCCCAGGAGGGAGCTTCCGGAAGCGTGAATCTTTGTGATGAAATCCTTGAGCTTTGGGGGCCCGTTCAGGGACATGGAGAGTTCGGAAAGGCCGATGACGGCGTTGAGCGGGGTCCTGATCTCGTGACTCATGTTGGCCAGAAATTCGCTCTTGGCCCTTGTGGCGGCCTCGGCACCCCGCCTTGCCTCCCTGCTCTCGGTCAGGGCGAGCTCCACCGTGTCCAGGAGCGTGTTGATACCCCTTGAGAGCAAGCCGATCTCGTCGCTGTCGTGGCTTGCCGGGATGGGAACCCGGGCGCCGCCGCCGGGTTTGACGGCGGCTACCCGGCGTGCAAGATCGGAAACGGGACGGCTGAGGACCCTTCGGGAAACCCATATGGTCAGCATGGTTGCAAGGAGCAGCTGGATGAGCATGAGAAGGGTCTGGGAAAGGGAGACCCGTGCCGCTTCCATCCGGACCCGGGCATCGTTTGGATACACGATCAACGATCCGATCCGTTCGGGGGGGGTCGTCGGAGAGAACAGGGGGTAGGTAAAGCTCTCTGGGGTATCCCCCTCCTTGAAATTCTTTTTTTCCAGTAAGAAGCCGTCGCTTGATTCCAGGCGCACCCCCTTGAAAAGAGGGGTGTTCATGAGCCCGTTCAGGACCTCGCCGCCGATTTCCCGATTCAAGGCAAAGGCGGCGACTTCGGCTTGGGGTTTGACGGTGGCCACCACCTGCTCCACGAGGTCGCGGCTGGCCGCAAGCTGGTGGCTGAACGTAAAGCGATAGGTAAGGAGCCCCGCTATAATGGAAAAGAGGAGCAGGCTAAGGAAGACGTATCGTACAAGTCGAAAATGAAGGCTCTTTGAGGGGAAAATCATTCTGCCTCTCTTTGCGGAACGGACTATGCTGTTACTCTTTTATGCCCGGATCATGCCCGATTTCTTTCAGGAGGAGATCATGTTGTTTCTTTTTTACGCGTGGATCAAGCCCGCCCCCTTTCAAGAGCGATTCATACCGTTTCTCTTTTGGTCTATTGCCGACAATACCTTGCGCTGTTACGGCGAAACCGTTTGCTTCCGACTTGTCCAGGCCATGAGTGAGTTATGCCGGCTGTCTTTTAAACGCGCATTATGCCGGCCCTCATTCAGGCCCGGATTATGTTATTTCTCCTTTAGTCGCAGAATCACCTTTACCGATCCGTCCAGAGATCCTTCGTCAACATATCCGATGGCGTCCCTGTTTTCCCGCACGGCCGCCAAAATGTCCCTGCTGTGGGGCAGGGATGGGTGGGGTTGAACCTCGCCGCTGAACTGGAGGCGCGCCCAGTAGGTGTTGAGGCGCTTCAGCGTCATTCCGTTGAGAAGGCGAAAGAAGGTTTCCCTTAAGGGGCCGTTTCTCTTTTCCTCGATCACGAATACCGGGGCACCCGAGGGAAAGCTCCTTCGGCGGCAGAGAAAGATATCCGATATCTCCCTCGGGGAGAGCTGTTCCACGGGGTTTTCCCTGTTCACGATGACCACCGGCTCCCCCCATGCCTGAACGGGGAGGAGGAGTAGAGTCGTGATGATAAGAAGTGCTCTCTTCAAAACATGAACTCCAGTCCGAGGGTCCACATATTGATGCTCCCCGCGCGTTCGGATGCGTCCAGACTTCTGAACCAGAGGCCGTAATAGGGCTTGACGCGGCTGTGGTCCCACTGGAACTTGAGGGCCGCCTGGTTGTGAAAGTCCCAGCGAATACCCAGGGAAAAGGTTCGCTGCTCGGCCCGCATGGAGTTCATGAGGTATACGGCCTGGTCCTGAAACGCCCCCTGGCCCACGAGGTCCCAGTTGGTTTCTGGGGAATAGGGCTTTTCCGTGGGGTGAATGAAGCTGAAGAGAAAATAGGGGGTCCAGTCGCCGATCCTGCGGCCCAGGCTGAAATAGGCCATGTTCCCGTGGGCAACGGCGTCGCTGTCCGACGAGGAGTGTGCCACCTCCGCCTGGGCGACCCAGTCGCCGTTGTCGAAAACGGCGCCGAGGCTCAGGTACTCGATCCGGTTGTTTTTAAAGGAGAGGTTTCTGCTAATGAACTCGGCTTCGGACGCCATTTCGGGAAAAGCGTTCCGGGTGGCGGCGGCGAATGCATCCAGTCCCCCGAACAGGGGGGCAAAAGCATCGGCCTCGTTTTCCAGGGATAAACGGGAGTACCCCGCCTTGATCCGAAAGGGGCCGGACTGCCTTTCGACGGTGAGGGAAAACAGGTTGTTGGTTTCCACATCGTACTCCACCTCTCCCATGGGAAAGGTGGCATAACTGCTCCCGTATTGGGCCTTGATGCGCCACTGTGCCGACCGGGTGTCGATTCGAAAGGTCGCGTCGAGTCCGTCCACGGAAAAGATGGGGATCCAGGCATAGAACTCCGTGGGGGGACGGACCCAGAGGTTGGCATAGCCGATATTCCGGGTATCGCTCATGAGAAAGGCATCGTAGCCAAGGCGCCCCGCCCGCAGCTCCAGGTCGGCACGGGGTTTGTATGCCGCGTATGCCAGCTCGATGGAGTTGCGCATGTCGATCTTGACCTGATCCCTCAGTACGCCCTGAAGTAGAAAATCCACCTCGTCCGACAGGCGGTAGTGGGCCTGGAGTCCCAGCCGTGAGTCCAGTTTCCAGGTGGCGTTGTCGGTCTTGTGGCCGTCGTCGGGTTTTTGGCTGAAATCGCGGATGGGAGCCACGTCGTTTCGGTCGTCCGCCGTGCAGGCAAGGGTCCCGTAACCGCTCAGGCGAAAGGGGGAGATCTCCCCGGCCCGGGCGTTGGAGGGCGCGCCCGGAAGGGCAAGGAGGGACAGCGCAATGAGGGTACGGATGATCAACTGATTGAGCATGGGCAAACCCCTGTTGCCGCGTGCAAATCCCCGGAGTCGGGTACCCGCTGCTTTGCAGCCGGTGCGCGGCGGTTGTGGTTTATGCGTTACGATAACGAATTCCTCGATACCCGGTTCCCCTGGTAAGGGATATTGAATGATATAAATCCACAATGCCGGCCCATTCGTTCCGGGGCTCAGGGCGCTCACGTTTCGCCGATGCCGGCCGGGGTAACTGTTTTTTTGGACATTAATCTTTCCCGATTCCTAAAACCACTGTGAAAATATCATTCACAAAAACCCGTAATTGACTGATGAGCAATAATTTAGGGCATGTTACCACATTCCTTCAAAGCTATCAAATCATCAAATACCGGGGAGATGAAGACGACGGGTTTCGGCGGGGCAGGGAGCCTGAAGCCGGTTTATCCTGAATTTCTCGCGGTGGCGTGTTGTTCCAGAGGAGAGCGTAATTGTTTAAACGGGATCGCATGGAGGGGAAGGAGAGGACTAAAATGCCGGGTTGCGGCGGAGTTGGGAATCGCTTCCGGGAGAGGGGGCCGTTGCCTTTCTCCATATTTCAAGGGGCCGTCCTCCGGGGAAGGCGGCTTCCTTTGTTTCACTGTTTCAGGGCTGAATCTCACCGGTGCAAAGAGCCGGGAATCTGCCTTTCAAATCTTCGCCCCGTATTCCGAAGGGGACCGGACCTTCCGGTTATATATGCCCTGGGGCAGGCGAAGTTTCACTGCGGGGTATTGTTTCGGGGCATCCGGGGCTTGATGTTTCGCCGACGCCGATGCCCGTCAACCGTTGTTGTGAAAATGGTTCATTCCGGATTCCCAAAGGGATTTCATGGGAGAATATTGCCGTCTCAAGGAACCGGAAAACTGCCTTCAAACCCCTCTCCGCCGTATCCCGAGGGGGACCGGATCTTCCAGTTGTATGTTCCGTTGGGCAGGCCGAGGGCCGTCGGGGCGAATTCGTGCAGGTTCTCGCCGCAGGCAACCGCCTGGTGGCGCATGTTCATGTTTTCGTCCAGTATGTCCACGCAGTAGAAGGTGTCCCCGTCCCTTACACCCCACGTGATGCGCGTGTGCGAGGAAACATGATCAGGGGGAGGACACGCCGCAGTCAATCGAGAACGATCCCTCGTAACCGTCGCCGCCGTACCCCGATTTCGCCCATATTTTCCAGTGGTATTCGCCGGGGGGCAGCCCGAGTTCGCCGGGGGAATATTGCGTCTCGTCTCCGCAGTAGGCGGCACGGTGGATCATGTTCCAATCCTTGTCGAATATATCCACGCAATGGGTGGTTTCCGGGAATCGATGCACCCAGTCGATGGTTCCGGTGAAGGGGTCGCAGGTAACGATGAACGATCCCTCGAACCTTAGTCCGCCGTAACCGGAAGGCGACCAGGTCTTCCAGTGATAGGTGCCGAGGGGCAGGTTCAGGTCCCTGGGGGAATAGCTGTGCAGGCCCTCGCCGCAGGCGGCCGCCCGGAAGAGCATGTTCCGGTCCCTATCCATGATATCCACGCAGTAGAAGGTGTCCACTCCCCTGTATGACCAGCCGAGGCGGTCGTAAGAGGAGGCGAATTCGGGCGCCGGTGTGCCCGTGGAAAAGTCAAAGAGGCCCTCGAACCCTTCTCCGCCGTATCCCGAAGGCGACCAGACCTTCCAGGAATAGATTCCCTGGGGCAGATCCAGGTCCGACAGCTCGTAACGATGCAATCCCTCATCGCAGGCAATCGCCCGCCGTAGCATGTTGCCGTTTTCGCCCAGGATGTCGAGGCAGTAAAAGGTGTCCTCCCCCCTGCTTCCCCACTGTAAGGCGGTGGAATCGACCCCTGAATCGTCTCCTGAATCACCCCCGTTTCCGTCCTTTCGCGCCAGGTGGATTTCCGCTTCGTTTCCCTCCCCGTTGACCCATGCGATATCCCCTTGGTTATTGATGGTAACGTCGTGATCTCGAAAAAGGTTTTGGGTCAATTGGATGATCTCTTTCCCGTCGTAAAGGAAAATCTCATCGCGTCGGCGCTCTTTGCCGTCGGGGGGAATAAAAGGGGAGACGATGGATTCACCAGCTCTACCGACCCAGACCACCTCTCCGTTGTCGTTGACGGCCGGGGCCGTGTCGTCGTATCTGTTGCTGGTCAGCTGAATCGTTTTCATGCCGTCGTAAAGGAAGATCTCGTAGTCGTTTCCGTCGTATCCCACCCACGCGACATGACCGTTGTTGTTGAGTCGCGGGGTGTCGCCCGGGGCCATGTTTTGGTTAAGATGAACGACCTTGGCGCCGTCATGGAAGTATATTCCGGAGTCGGTCTTCCACACGAGTTGCCCAAGGTCGTTAAATTCCAGTGATTCGGAATCCATGGTCACCTTGAGGTATTTTTTGATCTCACCCCCGTCGAACATAAGGATGTGTTGCCCGTCCCGGTTACCGCTCCAGACCACCCGGCCGCGGGCATCGATGCGTGGGAATCGATCAAGGGGATAGTTGGCGTATTCGGAAAGATCGAGTGTTTCTGTACCGTTATGGAAGAAAACCCAGCCGGCTCTGCCGAAAGTCCGATGGAAGCTCATGGCGTGCCATACGACCTGTCCCGCCGGATTGATTCGGACGGAATCGCTGTATCGATTGTTGTTGGAGAGTTGGGTGATTCCGTTGTCGTATAAAAAGGGGTTGTGGAAAGCGGCGCCCCATCCGTCCCAGGAAGTTGCGCCGAGCCATGCGATCTTCCCCTGGGCGTTTATCCGGGGGGAATGATCATCCATTTCGTTGTCCGTGATCTGCTTCGTTGATGTGCCGTCATGGAGGAAGATCTCGAACAGGGGGCGGTCGTGATGATCCGTCTTGCCGTCGGCTCCGCTCCACACGACCTGTGCGCGGTCGTTTAGTTGGGGCTGTTTGTCCTCGAACAGGTTGTCCGTCAAGGGGGTCACTGTGTACCCGGCTTGGGCGCGGGGCAGGAGGATGCACGGCGACAACAGCAATAAGAGGAAAAGCAGCGCGCGGGGCGGGATTCCTGAACGTTTTTTACACATGGGCCTGTCTCCCTTCGAGTCGGCTGGTTCAAAAAAAACAATAAGTGGTTTAGCGTCGGGAAGCAATCAGCCGTGTTCTTGTCACAGTAAGGCGGATTCGTCAAGGGGGGCAAACGCCGATAATTCGAAACTGAATATCGGAATAAATACGGAATGATATTTCCGGGTGTCGAAGAGAACGGGCAAGCTCGTTTGCCGGTCGTCACGGGGGAAATCGCTCCCGCAGGCCGTCACGGGGCTTTTACCGGGGGGTAACGGCGAAACGGGAACTAACGGTTGTCACAGGACGCGCCGGATGTTTTGTCCAGAACCATCCTGATGGTCAGGGCAAGCTCCCTTTTGCGTATGGGTTTTTTAACATAACCTTGAATACCCGTTTTATTTCGAATCTCTTTTTTGATTCCGTCGCTGAGTCCCGAGCAGATGATCACCGGGATACGGCTTCCGACGGACTTGATTTCATGGGCGAGTTGAAGTCCCGTCATGTTCGGCATGGTCATGTCCGTGAGAAGCAGATTGAAGCGGTTTGGGAAGGACTTTAAAGCGCCCAGGGCATCGAGGCCGGCGGTAAAAGCCGTGACCCGGTAACCCAGAGTTTCGAGCATCTGCTTCTGCATCTTTATGATCGGCTCCTCGTCGTCCACGACCAGGATATGTTCGCTGCCCGTGGGAATGGGGGCGGGGGATTCTTCCGGGGAGGGGGCCGGGCCGGAATGGTGCACGGGAAGGTGGACGGTGAAGGTCGTGCCGGAACCCGGCTTGCTCTTGACGGAGATGTGGCCGCCGAAGCCGGTGACGATGCCGTGCACGATGGAGAGCCCCAGCCCGGTACCCTCGCCTTTTTTCTTGGTGGTGAAGTAAGGGTCGAAAATCGCCTTGAGCTTTTTTTCTTCAATCCCTTGCCCCGTGTCCCTCAGCTCGAGTTTCACGTAGGGGCCGGGGGTGGAGGTCATGGATAGGAACTTGAGGTCCTGTTCGGCAAGTTCCGTTCTTGAAAGGGTCAGTTCCATGAAACCGCCCGTGTCCCGCATGGCATGGTAGGCGTTGGTGCAGAGGTTGACGACGACCTGGTGGAGCTGGGTGGGATCTCCCAGGATATGACCACAATCCGGAAGGTGCCGCCTGATCTCGATGGTTGTGGGGATGGATGCGCGGAGCATCTTCAGCGCTTCCTTGATGATCAGGTGGGGCTGGAGGGGGGTCAGCTCCAGGTCACCCCGGCGGCTGAATGCGAGAATCTGTGCCACCAACTCCCTGGCCCGTTCCCCCGCCTTGATCACCTCGCCGATCTCCTCGATCCCGGGAGTGCCGGGGGCCATCTCCTCCTGAATAAGAGCCGAGTAACCGAGGATGATACTGAGAATGTTGTTGAAATCATGAGCAATACCTCCTGCCAACGTGCCAAGGGCTTCCATCTTCTGGGTCTGCTGAAGCTGTTTTTCCAGCTCCGCCTTGGCCTTTTCGGAGTTCTTCAGGTCGGTGATGTCCCGCGCGATGCCGATGAGGCCGTTGATCTTTCCGTCCTTGTCCCTGTGGGGGCTTTTATTGCTCAGCCAGTAAGTATCGCCGTATGCCGTTTCAAGCTTGTCTTCCGTTAGGAGCGCTTTGCCCGACTCCATCACGCTTCTGTCCACTCTTTGGACGATTTCCGCCGAGCCGGAAGGAAAAAGCTCGCTGTCGTCCCTTCCGATGACTTCATCTTCCGGCCTGCCCAGGGCCTGCAGGCAGGCGTCGTTTGCAAGCACGTACCGACCTTGCAGGTTCTTCAGGAAGATAACGTCGGTGGTTCCCTCTATGATGGCGTTCAACAGTGAGTTGTTGACCATGAGTCTGTCTTCCGCCCTTTGGCGTTCCGTGATCTCCGCCTGGAGATTCTTATTGGAAGCGTGGAGCGCCCTGTAGGTTGTCCTGAGGGAATGAACCGTTTGGTTGATGGATTCCGTAACAAGGTAGAGTTCGTCCCTTGCGGTTTTATTCCCGCCGCTCCTTTTCAGGGACAGGTGCTGCTCCCTTGTCAGGTCCAGTTTCTGGGTGTAGCAGGCGATTGTATTGAGGTGTTTACCGATCTGGTGATAGAACAGGAAAAAAATAAAGATCGAGACAAGAAAGGTCTTTGTCCCCTGACTCAGGAGGATGATCACCGCCTTGTCGATGAGGCGCTTGTAAACCCGGTCGAGGTCGGCGTTCACGGTGCAGGTTCCAAGGTGCTTCACCACGCCCCGGTGGTCGTACGTCAGGGGAAAACTGCGCGTGATGATATTGGTGGTTTTTTCCTCTCCCAGGTGATACAGGCGCTTGTCGTTCTTCGTGATCTCGACATACTGGATATCCGGTATTCTGAGGACGCCCCTGATCTGAACTTCCAGCAGCTGATTGTCGAGCACCCAGAGGCTTTCGGAAAAGGATTGACCGTAACTGCTTTCAACGAGGTCCAGTTTTTCCTCAATGAGCTTCACATCCCTTGAGTAATCGAAAAGAAGCTGGACGGCAGTAAGGAGAAAGGTGACGCAGGAACTGAATATCAGGATCCCGATAATGAATCTTTTTGCGATGCTCTCTTTTTTTATGAAATGAACGAACATCCCCGGAACCCCTGTTGCGGCATAAGCCGTCGACCGTTCGAAGCGAGCCGTGTTTCATCCGGTCCATATGAAATTTCGTTGTTACCGGATTGGAAAGCGCGCCGCGACAGTGGCCATACCCGTGGGCTCCGCCGCCGGGAAGCAGGGGCGGCACGGCAGCAAAGCAGGCTCGGCAGCGTCATGCCTGAACAATATCAAACCCGTGCGTTTAATCAAAGAGGTAAAATAAAACTTCTCCTTCAATGTGGAAAATGTTGCTCAATTCCTTAGCAAATCCTTTTCAATGGTGTCCCAGAAGAGCTGTATTTCTCCGTTTTGCTCCATGGATTCGAGTACTTTTGTTATACCGTGCTTTAGATCGAGGTGCTTTTCATGGAGATAATGATACAGCGGCACTGCCTCCAGTGGTGGGTGCAGCGCCCTGATTTTATGAAGGCTCAGTTGATTCCGGTAAACCAGCCCATCCAGATAGGGGAGTACGGCAACTTGAGTCCTGTCCATGTCCAGCATCTCCAGGGCTGTTCGGGTTGAACGAACCCTTGTCACGTTCAGTCCGGCAACATTTTTTTCCATGGCCTGGAATCCTCTTAAAATGACGGTGTCATAGGGTTTCAGGCTGGACCAGCCGTTCACCGGAAAATCAACCGTATTGGAAAAAGCGGAGAGTCTTAACCTGGCAATCATCACCGGGATCTGAAGCAGATTTGGATAGCGTTTGGACAGGTTGGCGATTCTGATGAGCTCTCCATCCACTGTTATACCGGCGTTGGCTTCCGCCAGAGCCCTTGACGCCGGGAATCGAATCAACTTCATGTCGATTCCCAGTTTCTTGTAAGCCCTTTGCAACATGAGGTTTACCTTGACGGCGACGGTATCCTGCTCAAACGTGCTGATGACCAGGGTTTTTGCAAGAGCCCGGGAACCGGGAGCGGCCGGCAAGGCGAGGACGGTGAATAAAAGAAAAACCGACCCCAAAAGCCTGGTTTTCCGACTTGGTAAAAACCTGCATGGCCGGGGCCGGCATGTGGTTGGCCGTATACGGTATCGCGCCCGTGTCGGGTGCGGAGAACCGGACAACCTCGAGAAAAATGAACTGATCCTTGAAATCGTCATATGCTGTCAACTCATAAAAACGGGTTGCGATTCGGGCGCCGCTTTGGAAAGCGGGCCGCTCGGCGACCTTTGCCCCGCCGGTGGGAAGAAGCGATGTAACGGCGCATGCTCAATGGGAAGGATCGAGAACTCCTTTTCCACATCGTTCCAGAAGCGGGCGATTTCCCCCTTTCTTTCCATGGACCTGAGCTCCTCGGTTATCCCTTTCGAGAGGTCGGCATGTTTCCTGTTGAGATAATGGTACAGTTGAACCTCCTCCAGGGGAGGGGGCAGGATCCTGATCCTCGGAAGGTTCAGTTTTTTTCGAATAACAAGGCCGTCCAGGTAGGGAGTCACGATGATGTCGGTTCTGTCCATGTTCAGCATCTCCATGGCCTTTTCCGATGACCGGACTCTTGTCACGTTTAAACCGTCCGCATGTTTTTCCATGCCCTTGAACCCTCTTTTAAATGTGATTTCATAGGGTTTCAGGCTGGGCCATCCGTTTACGGGGAAATCGACGGTTTTCGAAAAAACGGAAATCCTGAAATTAGCTATCCGCACCGGTATCTGTATCAGGTTGGGATATTGTTGAGTCAGGCCGGCGATCCTGATGAGCTCACCGTCGACGCTTCTACCCGCGTTGGCTTCCACCAGCGCTCTGGAGGCCGGGAATCGAATCAACTTCATGTCGACTCCCAATTTCTTGTAGGCTCTTTTCAACAGGACGCTTGCCCTTACAACGGCGGTCTCCTCCTCGAAGGTGCTGATGGTCAGTGTCGGGGAGGCCGCGCGGGAAAGGGGCGCCCCGGTAACGAGGATGAGCGTAATAAAAAGAGAAAATGATATGATCGGTGTTTTCGACATCTGTTTTCTCCCCTCTGAAATGGGTTGTTGTCTGTCAATTGTACGGTGGCGGCGGGTGAAATGCAATCTTTTCCGGTTGCGCTTCACGGTCCGGGCCGTTTCCCTCGCAATACCGGGAGGTATGGTGGGGCTTGGATTCGGTTGACTTGAAAATGGAACCCGTCTACTCTTAATAGCGGACTCGATGGGATATGGCGTGGGCGGCAGGGCGTTCGGATGATGGAATTAGAAATTCCGGAGGGCCTGTTTGAACTTGAGGGCATGAACCCGTGCTCAACTTGCCGGCGTTGCCGTCGAGGTTTCGTTTCTTATCATGCAGGTTGTGAAAAAGGAGGCGTACGATGAGAAGTTTACTTTTTTTGGGGGTACTGCTGTTGTGGCCGGCAGTCTGGAACGTTGGTTTTGTTCATGCCGATGCGGTTGATGTTGAAAACGGCAGGATATTTATTGCCGACGGCGGGCTCAGGGTCTTGAACCTTTCCGATGGGGAACCGGCCGCGTGCGCCGACACCCTGACCCCGGTTGAAAGGGCTGTCGGTGTGGAGGTGGAGGGCGGAAAAGCGGTGGTCACCGTCGAGACCGACTCGGGGATCGATGTGGAAATTCTGGATGTTTCGGCATGCCTGGGGGAAAGCCAGGAGCCCGAAGAACCCGTGGATGTGAGTGAATGTGTTGCAACCATCGATCTTGATGAGGGGGTTATCGAGATCCCCTGTTTGCATCTGAACGGCGTGGTGTACACACTTACGATGAATCAACGGGGCAGCTCCTCGAATTGGGAAGTCGGGCTGGTTGATGAAAATGAGACCCTGCTCAATTACAGGCATCCGGAAGACGACTCCGAGGATGATGGTGAAGGCGACTCCGAGGATGATGGTGAAGGCGACTCCGAGGATGATGGTGAGGACGGCTCCGGTGATGACGGCGAAGACGACTCCGAGGACGACGGCGAAATTGTTGAGGACGGTTCGGAAGAAGGGTCCCGATAATGAATGAACGGTGATGGGAAACACCCCGAGGCGGTTGCCGGGGAGTCCAAAAACCGGGAACACCTTTGAAACAGGATGGAACATACCGTCCCGGTATCCATGATGGAATGATACTTCCGGGATACCGGGACGGTGGAACCGCTCCATGATCCATCAGGGATTGACGGCCCATTCGAGGCCGAGTTCCGAAAGCCTTGCGGGTGTGGGATTGCCGGTTGTGCCGTCCCATCCCAGAAACTCGTAAAACCGCGAGACCATGCCCGGAAAGGCTTCGGCGTCCACGCGCCTGCCCTTTGCGGGGCCGTCGGGAAGCGCTTCAAACAGCCGTGCGGGAAGCGTGTCGTCTTCCGTCGTAAATCCCTGCCTTGCGTTGACCTGGCGCATCATGGTCATGCGCCTTTCTCCCACCTTCATGAGCTCGTACAGACTTGTTTGCCAGCCCGTTGCCGCGTTCACCAGGTCCTCGAGATCCCGGTAGGAGTAGAGGCTGCCGCAGCCCCAGAGAAACATGCAGAGGCAGAGACTGTCCATGAGGCTGTAATAATACCCGGAGTACACGGTCATGCGGACCTTGTTCAGATCCGCGCAGTCGGCGTCCCCGCCCCCCAGTATGCCGAGGCTCTTGGATATCTCCGCCTCGCTGGACAGGAGCCAGTCGTGTTCGTTGGACATGTGGTCCGCGCCGATGGGGCTGACCGCGTACATCAGGGCAAGGCTCGGTTTCACCTGGGCCATGTGGACCGCCGGGACCTTGTTCTTCACGTGCATGGCATAGGGCGCGGTCTTTTCCCCCAGCTTTTCAACGGCCGTGACAAGGCCGTCTGCAAGGATGTTCCCGATCCCGTCCCTTTGAACGATCTTTTCGATAAGTCGGAACAGGCCCTCGGCGTTGCCGAAGCCCATCTCAATGCCGTCGCAGTCTTCCCTGGTGAGGAGTCCCTTTTCAAGGCACTCGAAGAGGTAGGAGGCAACCCCGCCCGTGCTGATGGTGTCGAGCCCGTAGTTGTTGCAGAGCTCGTTTGCCTTTGAAACGGCAACGGCATCCATGATGTCCAGGTTCGACCCCAGGAGGCCCAGGGTTTCGAACTCGGGTCCGCCCAGGCGATCGGTCACCTTCACGGGACCGTCGGATTTCACCTTTTTCCGGCATCCCACCACGCAGCCGAAGCAGGTGGTCTGTCCCGCCCCAAGCTCCGCCTCGTAGGTGGCGCCGTGGAGGTTCAGGTAATCCTCGTGCCAGCTCCTGGAAAAGTTGTGGGTGGCAAGGTTGCCCCCCTCTGCCTGGGGGCCGAGCACACCCGGGGTGCCGTAGCGTTTCAGGATTTCGGGAAAACCGGAACCGGCGAGGTTGCCGGCCCCGGTTTTTGCCAGCTTTTTCATCCCCTCGGGGTCATTGAAGGCCACGTTTCCCCAGCCCTTTGCCACGACGGCGCGAAGGTTCTTGCTGCCGAACACGGCGCCCATGCCGCCCCTGCCTGCGGCATCGTTGAAGTCCCCCATGAGGCAGGAGAAGCGCACCAGGTTTTCCCCGGCGGGCCCGCACTGGAGGATGCTGATGTTCTTCTCCCCGTGTTCTCCGGTCAGGGTGTCGTGGGCTTCGAGAACGGTCTTGCCCCTGAGAAGGGAGCCGTCCCGGATCTCGACGTTGTCCCCGTCGACAAGGAGGTAGGAGGGGGTTTTAGCCCTGCCCGTGATCACCACGGCATCGTAACCGGCCCTTTTTATCATGGGGCCGATGCTTCCCCCCAGCTGGGTGTCGCCCACGCCCCCCGTTTCGGGGGAGAGGGCGGTGACGGAGCAGCGGCTCACACCGGAAACGGCGGCCCCCGTGGTGATCCCCGGCGCGATGGTGAGGATGTTTTCGGCGGAGAGGGGATCGGTCTTTTCCCTCAACTCCTTCAGGAGAAAGTGGGCGCCGAACCCGCCGCCTCCCATGTAAACCCGGTAAAAATCCTCGGGCATCCGAACTTTATCGATGGTGCCGGTGGTGAGGTCGACCCTCAGAATGGTTCCGGTAAATCCTTTGCCCATTATATCTCCTCCAGAAAAAAAGTTGCTACAGGGCTTCCCTGTAAAGGGCCAGAAGGTCCTCGCGGGTGCAGGGCCTGGGGTTGGTCTGGTGACAGCCGTCCAGGAACGCCTTTTCCGTGAGTTCGTCAAGGTGCGCCTCGGTCACCCCCACATCGGAGAGCTTTTCGGGGATCCCGATGCGCCGGTTCAGGTCCGCCACCGCCTCGATGGCCCTGTCCGCTGCTTCCGAATCGTCCATATCGAAGGTGTTGATGCCGAAACATGCCGCTACCTTCGCGTATTCGGCAAGGCAGACCTCCTTGTTGAACTTCATCACCGGAACGATGCACACGGCATTGGCAAGGCCGTGGGGAACATGGCACACGGCCGAGAGGGAGTGGGAGAGGGAGTGGGCCGCGCCAAGGTCCTTCTGGAAGGACACTGCGCCCATCATGGCGGAGAGCTGCATATATCCCCTTGCCTCGATATTGCCGGGCTCCTTGACGGCGGTCTCGAGGTTTTGGGCGATGTACTCGATCCCCTTCAATGCGATGGCATCGCACATGGGATGGAAGTCCTTCACGCAGAGGGCCTCGACGCAGTGGGTAAAGGCATCCATGCCCGTTCCGGCGGTGATGCCGGCCGGCAGGCCCACGGTGAGCTCCGGGTCCAGAAGGGCGATGGTCGGTTTGAGGATGGGGTTGCAAACCAGGAACTTGCGGCCCGCTTCCACGGAGGTGATCACCGAGCAGTTGCCCACCTCGCTGCCCGTTCCGGCCGTGGTGGGAATGGCGATCATGGGGGGCAGGGGGCCCTTGATGGCCTGGTTTCCGCCCGTTGCAATGTCGAAGTCGTTGACCTTTCCGCCGTGGGTCGCCACCACCTGGACCACCTTTGAAGCGTCGAGGGGGCTTCCGCCGCCAAGGCCGATGATGCCGTCGCAATGGGAACCCTGGAACATTTGAACAGCGGCGGTGATGTCGCTGTCCAGGGGGTTGGGGTTCACGTCCGAAAACACGGCATATGCGATACCGGCATCCTTGAGCACTTCCGTAACCTTTGAAAACACGGGTGTTTCCCGCAATCCGGGGTCGGTTACCAGAAGAGGATTGGTCATCCCGGTTTCCCGGATATACTCGGGCAGGTTGTCCACTGCGCCGGCGCCGAAGTAGATGGTGGTGGGAAAAGAAAATTTAGCAATGCGGTTTGTCATGTTGTCCTCCGGACCCATCTCTCCCCCTTGCGAGAGGGCGTGTCGGGTACCTTTTGTCCGGGTGTTGTAATGTCGATGCGAAGGAGCCCGAAGCTCCCCCTTCCCGACCCTGTTTGACTCAGATGCTTGGAATGGGTTATCTCTCGAAATCCATGGAAATGTCAATTCCTTCTGCTCTGGAAATGACGGCAATTACCCGCCGCGCGGCTTTTGGGGCCGATGGAAAGCCTGCTGAGCATCCCTCCCAAAGGGAAATCCGGCCCCGGGAGAAAATCGGTTCCGCCGTAAAGGGCCGAGGGCGCGCATGTCGAAGGAACCCGGGGTTGGGCGCCAAGGAGTGGCCCGCCGCAGCGGTGGGCTTGGCGTTTCCATGGATTGCGGGGCCGTTCGACCCCGTATCCCTGTTTAAATGATTTCGAAATAGCGCTGGAGTTCCCAGTCGGTGACGTGCTTCTTGAACTCGTCGTTTTCCCACATGCGGGTTGCCGCGTAGTGATCCACGAACACGTCCCCGAAGAGCTCCCTTGCGGCCGTGGACTCCTTGAGCCTGTGGGCCGCCTCGTCAAGTGTGCGGGGGAAGCTTCTCTCCTGCGCGAAGGTCTGATCATAGGCGTTGCCGTGGATCGGCGCATCCGGTTCGATCTTGTTCTCGATGCCCCAGAGTCCCGAACCCAGGGCGGCCGCGCCCGCGATATAGGGGTTGATGTCCGCTGCCGTGACCCGGTACTCCACCCGCTGGGATTTTTCCGACCCCGGTATGGCCCTGATGGCGCAGGTGCGGTTGTCGATGCCCCAGGTGGCGTCGGTGGGGGCCCAGAACCCCGGGATAAGCCGCGTGAAGCTGTTCACCGTGGGGGATGCCATGGCAAGGAGCTCGGGCATGAGGGCCTGCTGGCCGCCGATAAACCAGCGCATGGTGTCGCTGATGGTGTCCGGAGCGCCCGCGTCGTAAAACATGGGGTTGCCGTCAAGATCCTGGAGGGAGAGGTGGAGGTGTCCGCTTTGACCCGGGTAGTCCATGGACCACTTGGCCATGAAGGTGGCCAGCCAGTTCCACTTCTTTGCCAGTACCTTGATATAGGTCTTGAACAGGGCGCCCTGGTCCGCAGCCTCCAGCACGTCGTCGTAGGCGATGGCCGCCTCGATGACCCCGGGGCCCGTTTCCGTGTGGAGCCCCTCCAGGGGAAAGCCCATGATCTTGCACATGCTCAGCATCTCGTCGTAGAACTCGTGGAACTCGGAGTTCCTGAGCATGGAGTAACCGAAAAACCCCGGGGAGATGTTCTTCATGTCCTTGAACTGCTTTTCCCGGATCGTATCTGCGGTTTCGTTGAACATGAAGAACTCGAATTCGCAGGCCATCTTCGCCTTGAGGCCCATGTTCTCGGCCTTTTTCACCATCCTCTTCAGCACACCCCTGGGGCAGACCTGTTCGGCCCTGCCGCCGAACTCGCCCACGAAGAGGAGGGTGTTGTTCTCGAGGGGCAGCTCGCGGCAGCTCTCGGGGATCACCCGCACGGGGGCGTCCCCGTAGCCCGTGTGCCAGCCGGTGATGGTCACCTTGTTGTCGTAGAGCTGGTCGTTGGAATCCCAGCCGATGACCACGTCGCAGAACTCGAATCCCTTGTCAAGGACCGTGAGGAATTTAGACTTCTGCATATACTTCCCTCGAAAAACGCCGTCGATGTCGAAAATACCCACCTTGACGTAGTCGATTCCCCTCTCCTCGATGATCTTCTTTGCTTCTTCCGCCGTCTTGATATTCAGTGCTTTCATCGTAAACCGTTTCCTCATTTAGCAGTTTCAGGATAAACGCGGGTCGCGGGCGCGCCGTTTTCTCCTCTTTAAGCCGGCCCGCCCGTCATTTTCTCCCCAGGAGGCGTTTGCCGCCGGAAGGGCTCCCGGCGGCGTGTTTTTACAGTCCGAAGTAAACTCTGGGCAGCCAGAGGGCGATGTCCGGGAACATCATGATGATGCCAAGGCCCAGGCACATCAGGAGCACAAATGGAATGATGGAGGTGTAGATGTCCATCAGGGAGATCTCGTCGGGCGCCATGGCCTTCATGAGAAATAGGTTGTACCCGAAGGGCGGCGTCATGTAGGCGATCTGGCAGGTGACCGTGTAGAGAACCCCGTACCAGATCGGGTTGAAGCCGAGGCTGATCACCAGCGGTATGTAGAGGGGCGCCACGATCACCAGCATGGCCGTGTCGTCCAGGAACATGCCCATGATGATGTAGGAGACCTGCATCATGATCAGCACCTGCCAGGGGCCCAGCCCCCACTGTTCCAGAAAGAGGATCTCGATGGCGCGAACCGCCCCCAGCCCGTCGAAAACAGCCCCGAAGCAGAGGGCCGCGAGGATGATCCACATGAACATGCAGCTCACCGAGAGGGTCATGTGGAGGGTGGTGTCCATCACCTCTTTCGTGAGGCGCTTCTTGGCAAAGGCCGCGATGGTGGCGGCGGAGGCGCCCACCGCGGAGCTCTCGACGAGGCTCGTTACCCCCATCATGAAAAGACCCGTGACCGAGAAGATGATGCAGAGGGGGAGGATGCCGGCCCTTAAGAGGCGCAGCTTCTCGTCCCACTCCATCTCCCGCTCCTCGGCGGCCAGGGGAGGCCCGAGTTCCGGCTGGAGCTTGCAGCGGATGATGATGTAGCCAATGAACATGACGGCCAAAAGAAGGCCCGGGAAAACGCCGGCCAGCCAGAGCTGACTCACGGGCTGCCTTGCGATCATGCCGTAGAGCACCAGGACGATTGAAGGGGGCACCATGATGCCGAGGGAGCTGCCCGCCTGGATCACACCGGTGACCATCAGCTTGTCGTAGTCCCTTTTGAGCATTTCGGGAAGAGCAATGGAGGTTCCGATGGCCATGCCGGCCACGCTCAGGCCGTTCATGGCGGAGATGGCCACCATGAGAACGATGGTGCCGATGGCAAGGCCGCCGCTGAGGGGCCCCATCCACACGTGGAGCATCTTGTAAAGGTCGCTGGCGATCCCCGATTCCGAGAGCATGTAGCCCATGAAGATAAAAAGCGGCAGGGTGAGCAGGGGATACCAGTTCAAGAGGCCGATACTGGCGTTAAAGGGCATCTCGCCCGCGCCGGTGCCGCCCCAGAGGCAGAGGGCGGACACGGCCGCCACGAACCCCACGGCGCCGAACACCCTCTGTCCCGAGATCAGCATGACCATCAGGGAAGAGAACATCAAAAGTGCTATATATTCGTGACTCATTGGATCTTAATCTCCTTCCCTCTTGCCTTTGCCAGGTCCTTGAAAAACGTTGCGATCGCCTGCAGGAGCATGAGCAATATACCGATGGTCATGATCACCTTGATGGGCGCCATGGGCGGCCCCCAGGTGGAGTAGTTTCGCTGGCCGTACTCTATGGCGTAGGCCGTGCTGGAGATCCCCCCGTAAAGGAGAACAATCAGGTAAAATATCAGGAATCCCGAGGTGCAGGCGTCAACCACGGCCTTTTTCCTCGGGGACCACCTCTCGTACAGCACGTCCATGCGCACGTGGGATTGGAGCTGCATGGAGTATCCACCGCCGAGAAGGTAGTATGCCGCCATGGTGAACTGCGCCATCTCCATCACCCACACAAAGGGTACCTTGAAAAACGTCCTTGAGATGGATGAAAACAGGAGTATTCCCATCATCACGAAAACCAGGTACAGCACGACCTTTCCCAGTCGTCTGTTCACGGCATCGACCCATCTTACATAGCATTCTATTGCCCTGGGCATTTGTACTTCCTCTTAAGATCTGTTGTAACGTTGCAAGCCGCCCTTTTCCCCTCGGGTATTCTGGGCGGCGGTTATCCGCATTTTCCGGTGCCGGCCCCCGCTTTGAGGACGGCCTTTGTCAAACCGGCGGGTTCCTGGGGGAATCCGTTGCGGAACCGCTTGTTTTATTATGCCGGTTCCGTGATTCAAAAACCCGGTTGCCGGACCAATTGCTGTTATGCCGGGCGGCAGGGCGGAACCCGGCGCCGGAACCGGAATGCTGTATAACTCGGGAACCCAATCGGTAAGGTACCCATACCCGATCAATTCCCGCCGGAACCGGGCGGCTCGAAAGAAGCGTCTCCCCCGCTTTTAAACCCGGAGCAGCCTTTCCGGCGGGGATTCGACCCGCCGGAAAGGCTGCGTTTATTGTGCATTATAAAAAGAGCGAAGGGTTAGTAGCGGTAAGGCGTTCCAGCCGCCCGCATGGTTTCCTGGTAGTCCTTGAGGATCTTCACCACCTTGGCGGTTCTCTCGCTCTTCTTGGCGATCTCGTCCCAGTACTTCAGGGCCTCGTCCTCCACCATCTTCCACTGGGCCTCGGGGATGGTGGTGAGCTCCAGCTTTCCGCCCTTGGTGCGGTAATGGGCCTCGCCCCACCAGTACCAGTACTGGCGATGGTAATGGGAGCTGTCCATGGAGAGCTGGAACAGGGTCTTCAGGTGCTCGGGAAGCGCTTCCCATTTCTTTGAGTTGGCGAAATAGGAGCCCGACCATGCGCCGGAGATGTTGTTGGTGAGGTAATACTTGTTCACGTCGGCCCATCCCACCGTGTATGCCTCGGTGATGCCGGACCAGGCGATGCCGTCCAGCTCTCCGGTCTGCATGGCCACCTCCACGTCCTCCCAGGGAAGGGTCACGGGAACCACGCCGAAGCGCTTGAGGAACCTGCCGCCCGTGGGGAAGGTGAACACCCTTTTGCCCTTGAGGTCTCCGATGCTGCGAATGGGTTCACGGGTGGTGAAGTTACAGGGGTCCCAGGAGCCGGAGCCCAGCCAGGTCACGTTTTTAACCCCCGCGTAGGCCTCCTCCCAGATCTCCTTGAGTCCGTAGTGGTGGAAGAGGGCGGGAACATCCAGGGAGTAGCGGGATGCAAAGGGAAAGTAGGCGCCGAAAACGGAAACGTCCACGGGGGCGCCGATGGAGTCCTCGTCGCTCTGAACCGCGTCGATGGTGCCCCGCTGCATGGCCCTGAACAGCTCGCCCGTGGGGACCAGCTGGTCCGCGTTGTACAGCTCAATTACCATTTCACCGTTGGCGGCCTTGTTGAACGCATCGATGGAGGGCTTGCACACATGGGCGGCAAGGGCCGCGCCCGCGTAGGTCTGCATGCGCCACCTGATGGGGGTTTTCTTACCCGCGATGACGTAGGGTGCGTTGACGGCCGTGGAAGCGACTGCTGCCACGGTTCCCGCTCCGGCTTTCTTGATAAAATCACGACGTTTCATTTTTCTCTTCCTTTGCGCTTGTTAAACCGTTATCTTGAGATAGTAATTGAATAATCGGGAAATTTAATTTCAGTTCGACGCAGCATATCTCTTAACTCCATTCAGGTCAACAGGGTAAAGTGCCCGCCAACTCTTCCGTGTCGATCGATTTTGGGGGGGTGAGAATGCTTCCTGTTGCCCCTTGGTTAAAACGGAATGTCCATTTTTACCAGTTGGTTAAAAAAGTGGGTGCCATTTTGCATGTTGCTTTAAATGAAATTCCGGGTTGACGTTTGTGTCACTTGATTGTCTCCTCTCTTGGGTTTTCCTCGGAAGAAATGGTGCTTTTGCCGTGAGAGAAGAAACGTGGTGTCAACTTTGCTCATGTCGTCAAAGCAGGGTGTCGAAGTTCACGAGATGAACAATGGGAATTATTTTCTCATTTTTTATTATAACAAAGAGCGAACGGCCCGTCCCTGGACCGAGCATGAGTCGATTGTTTTTCTCCTTTCCCTCAAACGAGGGAAGGCGGTTTGCCAATTCGGGCAAAACAACGGGGCGAATTTCTCCGGGTTGTTGCTCTGGGCCGTTATGCCGGTTTTGTAAGCTCACCGCTTCCCGATTGAAAAAAGATTCTGAAATAAAAGGGTCCCAAAAACCAATTTCCGATACGCCATGGAAAATTGCATGTGTCGTGCCGGAGTCGGTATTTGTTTTTTAAGCATCTTAAATATAAGTGAATAATCTCTTTGCTTGCTGTGGTCGATGTGAGGTTGCATGCAAAAATGGAATGGTCAGGCAGGTTAAATTACATAATTGTAAATATGGGAACGCAAAATTTTATTGTGGGTGGATTTTTTGGCCGATTGTTGTGGTTGGTGATTGTGGTTGGTAAAGATGGTTGTGGAGTTGTATTGTTGGGGCACGGGCATCATCACCATATACAGCGCAATGCCCGAACATATGAAGCGGGTTCTGGAACGGACTTTTCGTATCGCTTTATCATATGCTTATTCCTTTTAATGAGCTGTTGGGAACCTTTATATAAGGTATGGGGGCAAATGCTACCGTCGGACCCGGGAACCTATGTCGTGCTGCTTTGCATGGAAGGATCAACAACCGTCAACGCCGGCGCATTGGGAAGTTTACGCTGTGAGCCCGGTTGGTATCTTTACGTGGGCAGCGCCATGGGGCCGGGAGGGTTGAAGGCTCGCATCGGTCGCCACCTTGAAAAGGACAAGAAATGCCGTTGGCACGTTGATTATCTTCGGATGAATGCCCGGGTTGCCGGGGTCTGGTTTGCAAGGGGAAAGCGGAAAAGGGAATGTTTCTGGGCAGCGCGCCTTTATTCCCTTGCCGGGTCGAGTGTACCGTTCAGGGGGTTCGGCGCTTCTGATTGCCGCTGTCCCGCGCACCTTTACCGCTTTGACAAGCGGCCTTCGCCCTCGGTATTGAAAAGCAAGGTTGTGGAGAGTCTTGAGATGGAGGACGGATAGGGAGGAAGCGGAAGGCAATTGGATGCGGCTTGTGCGTCCCGTAACTCCATGACGTTATAAATTAGATGGGATTTGATTACATCTGCTCCGCCGACAGCTGAGTGTATGGCGGCGTTACGTGGGGAGATCCGGCTTGTGGTGGAAGCGGAAAGTTTCGGAGAAACGGTTCGGCAGCGGAACGCTCTATTTTACGACGCGAAGGTTTCGCCGTTTGCCGAGGCGGGCGTCCAGTTCGTTCATATAGGCGAGAAGGTCGCGGCACTCCCTTCTGAGCAACCTCAAGTCGTGCACGGCGGAGGGTAGGAGGCTTGCCCGGTAAAGCGCGAACAGACTGTCGCCCCGGCCGCCTCCATCCAATGCCGCCAGCAGGTCGGTGAAGCGCGCGAGGGTGCGGTGGTAATCGGGAACATCCCTTGGGCCGCGAGCCGTGTTCTCGGTAAGGACCTTCAGCCTGTCGTATGTTCCGGGACGGCGTTGGATTGCCCGAAGGCTTGCCAGGGAACCTGTTCCCAGCGTTTGTTGAGTTCGTGGACGGTCTGTTTCGTTGGCATGGGATTAATGTGGCCTTACGGGGTAAGGGAGGGGGAGGGTAAAAAAGAGGCCGGGAAACGGCTGAGGTTTGTTTCCCGGCCTTACACGGAGGATTACATGGCGGTTTCAGGGTGAAATACATTCACCTCTTTTAAGTCATCCCCCAGGTACTCCCTTTCGTTGGGACCAAGTATGCCCAGTGAGAGGCAGATCAGGGTCCAGAGATGGACCACGGGGTACTCGCCCCCGTAATGCTCACTGAGTTCGTGAATCTGCGCGTGGCAGTTGTGGCAGCCGGCGATGCAGTAATCCGCGCCGGTTTCCTTGATCTGCTGATCCTTGAGCTTGCCGTACTCCAGGCGTTCCTCCTTGAATCCGGACTGGAGGAAACCGCCGCCGCCGCCGCAACAGTAGTTGTTGGACTTGTTGGGCTGCATGTCGATGAAGTTTTCTTCACCCACGACGGACTTGACCACGAATCTGAGATCATCGGCAATGGGATCGCCGAAGCCTTTCCTGACGATCTGACAGGGATCCTGAACCGTGAACTTGATCTTCCGGTCCTTGTTCCAGTCGGAGTTGACCTTCAGCTTGCCTTCGCGGATCCACTTTGCGTAGTACTCATAAATGTTCTTTACTTCAAAGTTGTGCTCGAGGTTGAACTTTTTCAGTCCGGCCCGGACTGAGAATGTTACGTGCCCTCATTCGGTATTTAGAAACGTCTTGCACCCCAGCTTGTTGGCCTGGTTGACCGTTGTCGAGGTGATCTTTTCCCAGGAATTGTCGTCCGCAAGGAAGAGGCAGTAGTTCTCGCCTGCCCAGCCTTCGCTGCCGTAGGTCCAGTCCACCCCGGCAAGGTGAAGGATCTTCCAGAGGGGCACCATCTCGTCCGGTTCAGTTACAGGCTCCCTGGAGTTCTGGTTGAGGAAAAATTCGGCACCCTCCTTGTCGATGGGCGCTTTCATGTCCGCGAACTCGGGCTGTGCTTCCTGGTACTCTTCAAGAACATCTTCAACCACGTATACAAAGTCGTCCGGAGAGGTTCCCATGGCGCTGGTACTGGCGTTGCCCAGTGCCATGTCGCATGACGCCAGGATTCCCTTGGGGCGCTCTTCCCTGGGGCGAAGGCCCCTTGCATTGAATACCAGCTGGGGAATATCGATCTGCATGGGGCAGACGTAGATACAGCGCTGGCACATGGTGCACATCCAGGGCCAATCGGATTTTGCGATCTCCTCGTCCATGCCGAGGGCCGCCATTCTAAGGAACTTCCTGGGATCCATGCCGCCGCCGAGACCCGTTGCCGGGCATCCCGAAGAGCAGGCGCCGCAGGTCAAGCAGAGGTTCAGGTTGCCGCCTTCCGGAAGGATCTCTTTTACCTTGTCTATAAAGATCGAACGTTTTTTCGTGCCAAGCTTAATGACCGGTTCAGCCATTGATTGCTCCTCCTGAATAGTTGAAATATAATCCTCCGGACATGCCCCATGGGAAAGGGCATATCCCTTGTTTACTGGTATCGAAGGCTGAATCGGTATGGCGATCCGAAACGGGTTTCGTTCCGGAAACCCGCGACCGGAATCCGTTTTTGCGGTACCGGTCGGCATCGGATGCCCGTGTATCAACGGTACGGGGCCTCTTACCTCGGTTCCCGTCGTCTCGGACGGAAGCAGCCGTGATCGATATTCATTTGAGCTTTGCAATCCCCGCCGGGGCGGATTCAACGGCCTGCCTCCGGCGCACGGCTTCATAGCCAGCATAAAGTATGCCATCAGTAAAAAAAATATGGTAATTCAATGAATGCGCCGCATTCGGGAGCCTGGATCAGCCCGGGAAGCGTCGTGGGCGAGGGTGTGGGGTTGCGTTGGCGCGACTCTATGCGGTTGTCGGGGTTTCGAAAGTGCGACTCCGGGGAGCCCCCACGCCTTTGCACTCGAATAATGCTGCGGCCGGGGATGGGGGAGTGGTCGCGTGCTCATGGGAATAACGATTCCATTTGGAGTGAACCCGATTAATAATCTCATTTTCAACGTGTTGCGGGCCTGCCGGCTCAACCCCGGCGTGGAGGTGGGGGGTTCTTTATTGTTGATGTGACTCAACGAGAGACGTATCGGAATCGATGAGAAATATGCAAGGTATCGGCCTCGGAGGCGTGCAAGGTGCTTGTCGATGTTGCAACGGAGGCCCCTCCGGACCAGGTTGTGGACATGGGGCGAAACGCAGGAGATTTCAAGGCGATTTTTCAAGACACGGATGAACTCACGGCAGGGGAGAAGAGTACCGGTTCGGGAGAGGCGTCGGCATGTTGCCGCTTTGCATGGGCCGTGGATGACGGCGGTTCCGGTTTGGTACGGGAAATAGGAGGGAGACCCGGTCTGGGAAGGGGGCCGGCAAGCCCCGTTGGGCCCTGGAAAGGGCGGGCTTTTCCGAACGTTTCGGAGGGATGTTTGGAAAAGCCCGGTCCCGGCTCAGGAGGTACGGATTCGAGGAGGAAGGATCAGGTACCCGCATCCTGGACCAGTTTCAATAGGGGCGTGGAGCTGATAACATAGTATACCGTTCCCTTTCCCTGGTCCGCCTTGTCCATGAGTTTCATCTCGCTGCTGAGCTTGACCGTTGCGATGATCTCGAGTTTTTTCTTGTCTTCCTTTGCCTTGTCGTAGACGGCCGAAGAGTACTTCCCGTCCTTTCCCCATGCCCAGTAGACGACCTTGTCGTGGGCGGAGACGGTGGGGTCGTCGAATGCCAGGAACAGATTTCCCGTAAGGTCCCGGGCCTTTTCCCGGCTCACATCCTCGAAATGCTCGAAGATGATCAGGACCCTGTCCGTTGCGGAATCGGTGACCACGGTGAGGCCGTTGTCCGTGAACTTGTATGTGCCGGGGCCGGCGCCGTCGGCCGGGTTTGCCTCGGCCGTTTTCTTCTGCGCCTGGGTAAGGGCCGCGCCCAGTACATAGCCGTTTCTTTCGATATTGAGGGTTTCCACCTGCTTGAAAACCTCGGGAACGGTCCCCGCAGTCAGGAGCGTGAAAGCGCCGAAAAACAGGACAATGGAAACGCTGAGAAGAACAATACCTTTTATTTTCATCATAACCTTCTTTTCAATGGGAAACGTTCATGGACGGGCTTGTTTTCCGGCGGGAGGCGAAATGAATCGCCCCCCGCCGGAACCTTGTGCCTAAGACGGGTCGATCAGGTAATTACTGGTTGTACCGCATCTTGTTTTCCTCTTCGATGAGTTTCATGGTCTCGGCGCTGCCGCCGGTCTTGATCCAGAGATGCTCCGGCCTTGACAGGAGTTCCTCTATGTGCTTCTTGTACTTCTCACCCTTGCCGGCGTGATCGGCCAGCTCCTGGACCTCGGGCAGGAACTCCTGGTAGAAGTTCCGGGAGATCTCGTACATGCCGTGCCAGTGGGTGTAATCCGGGGCGAACATGGCCGCTGCCATCCTGGCCCTTCTTCCCTCGTGGTGCCATATCTCGAACCAGGTGTAGCCGATCTTGTGCTGGAATCCGGAGTTCTCCCAGATGCCGTCCTTCTTGAGCATCTTCACCAGCTCCACGCCGGGCTTGGCGAACTTGTCGTTGTAGAGGTTCACCAGGTCGTCGAGCTGCTTGTAGAAATCCCTTACCTGGTTCACGCCGTGGCAGGACTTGCAGACCTCCTGCATGTTGTCGCGCCTCTGCTTCCAGGTGACCACGGATGCGATGGTCTTCTCCTGGATCACCTTCTTGAGCTTGTCGCCCTCCCTTACGTAGGTCTTGGCCTTGGCGGTCTGGCCGGGACGGGGGGGCTGGTCGCCGGTGATGTCGGCCACGGTGCCGTCGGTGAAGGTCGCCCTGTTGAGCTTGGAGGAGACCGGCGCCCTGAGGTTCCAGGAGATCCTGTCGCCCACGTTGTGGCTGTTCTTCGCTATGGCGCCGTTGAGCTTCACGAAGGAACCCATGTGGCAGGTGGAGCAGGTGGGGGCGGTGAAGTAATCCTCGCCCAGGATCCACTTGCCGTCCTTGAGGATGTTCATGCCGTCGAGGCCGCGATCCTTTTCGGCGGTGTAGTAGGCGATGCCGTGCTTGGACTCCTCGTAGATCTCCTTCTGGGGATGGTCCGGGCCCAGGTGGCATTTTCCGCAGTTCTCGGGCTGACGCGCACGGGATGCGGAAAAGGAGTGCTTGGAATGGCAGGCGTTACAGACACCCTTGGTGCCGTCGGGGTTGATGCGGCCGATTCCCGAGTTGGGCCAGGTGTTGTAGTCCATCTGGGGGGCGTCGGTCCTGGAGCGCATTGGTTTGCCGTCCTTGTCCCTCTTGAGGGACACGACGGAACCGTGACACTGCCAGCAGCCGCTGGACATGTTGCCCTTGTTGTTCGGCATGCCGCCGACGACCTCGGCCAGCATGTTGTCCAGGGACGCCATGATCTCGCCTGCGGTGGCGTGGTGGGAGATGGCCATCTCCTTTGCCTCGGGCTCGTGACACTTGGCGCAGTCGTTGGGGGAGAGGATCGCCTTGATGAAGGCGCCCTCGTGCTTGTAGCCCATCTCGTCGCCCTTTTCGGCGGCATGACAGGTGTAACAGCCCACCTGGCCCTCCTTGGCGGCGGCATGGGCGGATGTTTCCCACTGGAGAACAAGGGACTTGTTCTCTTTAAGGTGACAGGTGATGCACTTCTTGTTCATCTCCTGGTTGTACGGGTTTTTCACATCAAAGGACGCCTGGGTTAAACCGAATGCTGCCCCTGCCGTGAAAAGACATAGAATTGAACCGCTAAGCAATGACCTGAACAGAGTCATATCTCACTCCTCCCTGAAAATAGTTTCAATCAATAAACACTCATTCTGCCTTTTTGCATCGCATCCGGCGTTGTCCATCACCTCCTCTCACGGGCCTGATCCTAAGTGGAAATGTACAAACCATGTGGGTTTACATGCTCTTTTCGCCGTCCTCGACCCAGAAGGGAACGATCTTGCCGAGCACGAACAGAATGATAAACGGAATGGCCATGACCACGATCACGGCGACAATACCCTCCTTGTCGAACCATTCCGGGTGAAACACGGTGTACCCCCTCGCGCTTTTACTCATGAGCTGGCCGCCGATCACCACGTTCCACCTCATAAAGAGCACCTGAAGTAGCAGAATGGCGGAAACCGCTGCGGCAAGGAAGTTGTACAGGGGCGCTTTCAGTTTGACGAAGCAGAGAACCCCCAGCACGATGAGCGGGATGACCGAACAGACCTTGACTTGCCAGAACCAGAAGGAGGAGGCAAGGGGGCCGTTGAGTAGCCCTTCCACCATGTGGTGGTAGCCGCTCTTCAGATAGGCGTGGGAAAAGACTTCCAGCATCTCGAATGAAAAGGCGAGGATAAAGAAGCCGCACAGGGTGTTGATGCAGGTCCTGACGCAGGCGTCGTCAAGGGGCCTTTTCTGAAACTTCCTTATGAGCACATAGGCCAGTATGATTCCTGATACCCCCGAAACGCAGGCGGAGAAGAGGAAGATAACCGGCATGAGCGGGGTGGACCAGGTGGGGTTGGCCTTGACACCGCCGAAGATAAATCCCACGTAGCCGTGGAGTACCGCCGCGATGGGGATTCCGATGATCACAAGGAAGCGGATGAGCTTTGCGTCAAGGGTCCTTGCGTCTTCGGAAAGGTCGGTGGAATCGAAGGTCAATGCCCGGTAGAGGAGCTGGAGAGGTCCGGTTGTGCGCTTTCTCGCGGCCACGAGCTCCGGCCGGTACGCGAAGATGACCAGAAAGGTCAGCACCCCCATGGAAACGGCATAGATATACCCGAATCCCGCCATGGCCGATGAGGGGTTCGGGGTGAGGAGCATGTTCAGGTTTCGCTCGGGCCTTGTGAGGTGAAGCAGGAGCGGCAGGGTGGCGCAGGCGAGAAAGGCCAGGGCAAAGAGCAGGGAAAAGCGGGCCACGGGCTTGAGGCTTTCCACCCCGAACAGGTAGTAGAGAGCCGCGATGATAAAGGCCCCGTCCACAAGGCCCGTGATATAGGGGTAGAGCACGATCATCATGCTCCAGTGAACGTGCAGGTCGTTGGGAAAAACATAGTTGGCGACGCCCATGGCGGTTCCGGCGACAGCGGCATCCATCAGACCACCTCCCTTCTGAGTCCCTTATAGTAAAGTGCGGGATCGGTTCCCATCTCTTTTTTCAGCACGGTCAGGACCCCGGGGCCCTTGAGGATCTTGTACACTTCGCTTGTTTCGTCCTTCAGGCTGCCGAACTTTCTGGAACCCGTGGGACAGACCTCCACGCATGCGGGGAGAAGGCCCTTCCTGACCCTGTGATAACACCATGTGCATTTTTCCACGACCTTTGTGACGGGGTTGATGAACCGGGAGGAGTAGGGGCAGGCCTGGATGCAGTACGCGCATCCCACGCATCGCTTGCTGTCCACCATCACGAACCCGTCCGGGGCCGTGAAGGTGGCGCCCACCGGGCAAACCTGGGCGCAGGGGGTTTCCTGGCACATGTTGCAGAGCTTGGGAACGAAAAAGGTATCCCTGATCTTGACGTCAAGGTCGCTTCTGGGTTTCTGGTACCCGTCGAGTCCGCCGTTGGGGCAGTCCACGTAGATTTCGTCGTCGAAATCCTTTACGTAGCGCTCCACCCAGGTGCGGTAGTATCCGTCCGGGACGTTGTATTCCCGCTTGTCCGCCACGCAGCAGGAGCCGCAGCCGATACACCTTGTGACGTCCACGATAAAGACAAATTCCTGGTCGTGGAGATCGTACTCCTTTCCCCTGATTCCCGGAATCTGCTCGGGGAGGTTGGGAAGGGTCGCCGCGTTCAGGGGAAAGACCATGTAGAGGGAACCCGCCAGGGTCCCGTTCAGGACTTTTTTAATAAAGGACCTGCGATCGAGGCCTTCGGGGAGTTCTTTTATCTTCATTTGGCTGCCTCCATCATCCCTGTGATCTGTTTGGCGCGGTTGATATACTTGAGGGGGCCGTGCGCGTGGTGGCACTGGTTGCAGGTATGGGTCTCCTTGACCTTCTGCTTGGTGAGGTGATCGGGCATGGCAACGGTCTTGATCACCTGCTCGGTCCTTGCGACGATTTCCGAGTTGTGGCACCGGAGGCAGAGAATGGAGATCTCCTCGCCCTTCTTGACCGGGAGCGTCCCCGTTTTTTTCCCGTTTTCCACGTGATCGGCATAGGTTCCGTGGCAGAATTCACATGAAATGGTCTTGTGAAGCCCGTTCTTGTGGATCTTTGCCTCGTATTTATGGCAGTCGTAACAGGACTCGTTGGTGCCGTGCCGTATGGGGACGGCCACCGCCTCGGTAATGGCATCGGCCCTGTAATGGCCGTAAACGCCGAATGAGTCGGGAAGCAGCAGCCCCTTCAAAATAAGCCCGAGCCCGGCCACCGCCACGATGCTGGAAAACACGATTAAAAGACGCATTCGATAACTTAATATCACTAGGACCTCCTGTTCCCGTTCGAAATACGTGATGCCTGTTTATTAATGTCGCCCGGTGGGTGCATTAATGAATTGCCCGTCCCGAAAGTCCGTTTCCTCCATGGAGCCGGGGGTATTCGTTTATCTCTTAAACCGAATACCCCGGGGCGGATGGGGGCTTGCCGGGGAAAACCGTTATTTTAGCGGGCGTTAATGTAACCGGTCGACTCTGTTACGTTTTATCGTGTCGTATCCGAAAAAGATAATCCAGTTTTTCCCATTGTCTTACAGGGAAATATCCGCCTGGGATACGTTCATTATTACTTACAATCATATCATGATGTTATACGTCTTACTGGACTACTCAACGCTCTTCAAGCCAAATGAATGTAACAATTGTAACAACCGTGTTACCGCTTTTCGGCAACGAGTGAGGAATGCGCCGGCCGGCCGGCGTGGTAAACGCCCGGATGCCGGATCAATACCGGTTCCGGGGCGGGGTGTTCGGTGGTTGCGAACGGGCCGGGCTTCCGCGAGGTCGGGTCTTTGAATTCCTCGCGGAGCAATTCGTTTCACGGAACGGGTAAATGGGTGTGGGAATTTCGCAACCGAATGGATTATACCCGGAACCATTGCATATTTCAATTCGATATTCCTTATTTTTTTAATTACGCGGGGGGACGATGCCGGCGGACGGCGGTTCCCGGACGGGTCGGATGATTTGTGCCGGGACCATGGGATGACCCCTTTGCCGGCGGCGCGGTGATTGAATTCGCGTTGGGACCATGGAATGCCCCTTTGCCGCCGGCGTGCTGATTGAATTCGCGTCGGGACCGTGGATTGCCCCTTTACCGCCGGCGCGATGACTGAAGACTCCCCCCGTGATCCACGGGTGTATCCATATCCCGTTGATTGATCCGTGATGCCCGTCAATATGCTGTATATAAAAAAATAATCCATAAATATGACAAAAATGTTATTAATATCAATGTGTTTGTATTGTGTAGAATGTAAAAAGAGGGTGTGAAAACGTGTTATATCAGCTTGCATTGGGGTGAATAAATTAAAATAGTATTGAATACGATGGAATGTGATGTTACAAAGGGACGTCAAATTACAGGGGGGAAACGTTGTTTTCGCCCCGACCATGGGGGGAAGAGGCCGGTTCTCCGATTTGGAGAAAGTCGGGCTTTAAAGGGGCGGGTTCGTGATCGCGACGGGCCGGCCGGGGACCCATGGGCCCTTAAAAAAACACCCCGCCGCCCGAGACAGGTCGTTCGGTTCACATGAACTCCCGCCCGGCTATTACGTCCGTATCCCATGGACTCCCGCCCGGCTTCCGATTTTAAAACAGCAGGAAAACAAGTAAATCGATATGAAATACAGATCCTATACATTAAAGAATTACAAGCAAATTCGACAAGTTGAACGTTTGGATAGGAAGCAGCTATTCGACATCGACGTGGTGGGGGGCGTATTGCCCTTTAAGACAAACAACTATGTGGTGGATGAACTGATCCGTTGGGATGAGTTTGAGGACGATCCCATGTTCATCCTCAACTTTCCACAAAAGGGGATGCTCGTACCGGAGCATTTCGAGCGGGTCGCGGCCCTCAAGAGGGAGGGTGCGCCGGATTCCGGGGTAACGGACGCGATCCGGAAGATCCGGGGGGAACTGAACCCGAACCCCGCCGGGCAGATGGACAACGTGCCCCTCCTGAACGGGTCGCGGGTGGAGGGAATTCAGCACAAGTACCGGGAGATCATGCTCTTTTTCCCGAGACAGGGGCAGACCTGCCACGCCTACTGCACCTTCTGTTTCAGGTGGCCCCAGTTCGCCGGCGGGGGGGAGTACCGCTTTGCCGCCAACCAGGCCGATACCCTGGTCGCGTATATCAAGGCAAACCCGGATCTCACCGATGTCCTGATCACGGGGGGGGACCCCCTTGTGATGAGCGCGAAAAAACTCTCCGTTTACGTGGACGCCCTTTTGGATGCGAATATCCCGCACATCCGGAACATCCGCTTCGGTACGAAAACCCTGTCGTTCTGGCCCTATCGCTATCTCACGGACAGGGATTCGGGGGAGCTCCTCGATATTTTCAGGAGGATCACGGACAGGGGGTATCACCTCTCCGTCATGGCCCATGTGAACCATCCCAGGGAACTTTCAACGGATGCGTTCAAGGCGGCGGTTTCGGCGATTCGGGCAACCGGCGCCGTGATCCGGACCCAGTCCCCGGTTCTGAACAACATCAACGCCGCCTCCGGGATCTGGTCGGAGATGTGGGAAAAGCAGGTGGCGCTGGGCATCATTCCCTATTACATGTTCATTGCAAGGAACACGGGTGCCCAGCCCTATTTTGCCGTGCCCCTGGTCAGGGCATACGAGATCTACCGGGACGCGGTGAGCCGCGTGAGCGGGCTGGCAAGGAGCGCCAGGGGACCGAGCATGTCCGCATTTCCGGGAAAGGTGAAGATCGACGGGGTGTCGGAGATCGCCGGGGAAAAGGTCCTGGTGATGAGCATGATCCAGGGCAGGGACGAGGCCTGGGTAAGGAAACCCTTTTTCGCCCGATACGACGAGGCGGCCGTATGGCTGGACGACCTCAAGCCCGCTTTTGGGGAGGAAAAGTTCTTCTTCGAAAGGAAACGGGGTGATAAGCCCCGGCCGGCGATCTCCCGTCCGAAGGGTGTTCCCCTGGAAAGCGGGCCCGCGAGAGGTCTGCCGTTTATTCAAGGGGAACCCGGAAACGGGGCGCTCCCGGGAACCCGCTGTATTTGAGCGACGCGATCCTTTATGCGGATCCGTTCCCCCGTCCCTGGGGCCAAGCCGCGCCAACGGCGGATCGGCCCGGCCCATGGGGATGTGCGGCCATCAGCGGCTGATCCTCATGAGTTCGGCCGCAGTGTCGAGCATGCGGTTGGCGTATCCCCACTCGTTGTCGAACCAGGCCAGGACGTTGACCATCTTTCCGCCGCTCACGGAGGTCTGGGTGCCGTCCACCACCGAGGATCTGGGATCGTGGTTGAAATCACAGGACACAAGGGGGGTCTCCTTGTAGCCGAGGATCCCCGAGAGCCTGCCCGATGCGGCGTTTGCCAGAATTTGGTTCGCCGTTTCCCGATCCGTTTGGGTGAAGACGTTCACGGTGAGCTGCATGGCCGATACGTTGATCACGGGCACCCGCATGGCATTTGTCTCGAAGGCGCCGGCAAGATGGGGGAGGATTCGGTCCAGACCCTTGTTCAGCTCCGTGTGAACGGGGATGATGGATCCGCTGGAACTCCGTGTCTTCCTGAGGTCCTGGTGATGGTAGGCGTCGATCACCGGCTGGTCGTTCATCATGGAGTGGATGGTGGTGATCACCCCGTGGTCCACCCCCAGTTCGTCGTCCAGGGCCTTGATGACCGGCACGATGCAGTTGGTGGTGCAGGAGGCGTTGGAGACGATGGTGTCCGACGGCGTCAGCAGGTCCTCGTTGATGCCGTAGACCACGGTGGCATCCACGTCGCTCTCGGCGGGACAGGAAAAGATCACCTTTTTCGCCCCGATACCGAGGTATTTTTCGGCAAGGGATCTCTTGGTGAAGCTGCCGGTGCACTCCAGCACCACGTCGACGTCGAGGTCCGACCAGGGGATCCGGGAGATCTCCTTTTCGCAGGAGACGCGGATTCGATCACCGTTCACAAGGAGGTGATCCGCTTCAAAGGAAACATCACCGCCAAAACGACCGTGGGTGGAGTCGTACTTGGTCAGGTGGGCGATTGATTCCATGTCCGACAGTTCGTTCAGGGCCACGATTTCCAGGTTTTCGTGGTGGTCCGATTCGTATAGGGCCCTCAGTATACAGCGCCCGATTCTCCCGTAGCCGTTTATTGCAATCCTGTACTTCATATGATGAAACGATCCTTCGCGGTTGAAACATGATCGGTTTAAGCACGGCCTTGGTATACCGGATACTCCCTGTTTGCCGGGCCTGGGAAACATTAAAATCCAATATCTGAAATTTCAGCGGCCGGCAACATGTATTATCCCCTGAAAAAGACCGTTTCGCCCCTGAGCCAGGCGCTTACCGGGTCCTCGTGGTTCAGGTGGGATTTCACGGCGCTGGTGATGATATGGGTTTCCCACTGGAGTCCTTTTTCCCTCAGCCCCTCCTGGATACCGTCCCGAATGGTGCCGAAAATGTAGTTTCGATGGGGAAGGTTCTCGATCTCCGCGTCCTCTTTCCTGGAATGAAACGCATCGAGGCATTGGGCCTTGTTCAGGGAGTGCCAGGAGCGGCAGATAAAGGGGCGGATGGGGTATACCGAGCAGCTTCCGTCCACAAGAAACACGCAAGGGGTGAGGTGCCAGTTCCGGACCTTTTCCCCCTGGGATCTGTCGTGGGTGAGGGCCAGGTTGTTTTCGATCCTGGAAAGAAGCGCGGCCCTTTCCCCGTCGTCGTAATTGTTTTCCACGTAATCACCGAGGAGCAGGGCCTCGGGCGGAGTGATGGAGATCTGCATGGAGCAGCAGTAGGGGCATCCGGGGCCGCATTCGGGCTTCCTGGGATCGTCCAGCTGTTCATCCATCCGTTCGGTCACGTATTCGGCGAAGGTGGTTCCCTCGGAGGCAATTTTCAGCACGTCCCGCGCGGCGGCGGCGTTTTCAAGTATGGTTGTCGCGATATTTTTTCCGGATTCATAAAGTACATCCGTTTCGCGGTTTTCATCGGGGGTCTGGTCATTGGATTTCATGGGACACTCTTTTAATGAAGAATTTATGTGAAAACGCGGGGTTGCCGGCCCGCGGGATCTTCCAGTCAAAGGGTGAACCCGAATGTTTCAATATCGCTTGCACGGGACCGGACCCCGCGAAGGACGCGGGGGAGGGCCTTGCCGGCGGTCGCCTTCGGGTCAAGAGCTTCTACTATCATTATCCGCGGGTGGGTTTCAAGCTGTTTTCCGAGGGAAGCGTCCGGCGGGATCGGAAGGCCGCGGACCGCCTTCGCCGGGGAGCGAAGGCGACGGGCCGCTTTCCGGGCGATCCACCTGTCCCCCCCCGTGAACGGAGGAATGGGGGGAATTGCCGTTTGTTTCAGGGTTCAGTTCCCTGCCGGAGGCGCGGAGAATCCAGTACGTCCCGGATCTTGCCCGATAGTTGATCCATGTTGAAGGGTTTCTGGATAAACCCGTTGCACCCCCGGGCCATGATCTCGGCGGCCTTGTCGTTGAGGCTGTATCCGCTGGAGAGCAGGACCCGGACCTCCGGGTCCATGGCCTTGAGCCGGTCGAAGGTTTCGCCGCCGTCCATGCCGGGCATGATCATGTCGAGGATCACCATGGAGATCTCCTCCCTTCCGTCCCGGTAGGTCGAAAGGGCCTCCGTGCCGCTTCCGGCCGTGATCACGCGGTAACCCAGGGCCGAGAGGAGCTCTTCACCCACCTCGGTGATGATCTCCTCGTCGTCCACCAGGAGCACGGTTTCCGTTCCGGAAACGGTTCCGCGGGAGGGTTCCTCCCGCTTTTCGGGGATTTTTTTCAGGCTCGCCGGAAGGTAGATGAAAAACGAGGTACCCCGGTCCTTTCTGCTTTTGACGTCGATGATACCGCCGTGGTTCTCGATGATGCCGTAGGAGGAGGCAAGGCCCAGCCCCGTTCCCCTTCCCATCTCCTTGGTGGTGAAAAAGGGTTCGAAGATACGTTCCATGGTGGAGGGGGCCATTCCGATGCCGGTGTCCGTGACGGAGAGCTTGACGTAGGGCCCCGGGGCAAGGGAGTTCGGGAGGGGGGTAGCTTCGCCCGGGCCGATGTTTTCGCTCGTGATATGGAGCCGGCCGCCGTCGGGCATGGCCTGCCACGCATTGAGGTAGAGGTTCATGAGGACCTGTTCGATCTGGGAGCGATCCACTTCAACGGAGGAGAGGTCCCCGGCAAGGTCCGTGAAGATCCGGATCTCCTTTCTCGTTCTTCCGAACATCAGGGAACTTTCGGTGATCAGGGCATTGAGGTCCGTTACGCGGACCTCGTATTTCCCGCCCTTTGCATAGCCCAGGAGGAGGCGGGTCAGCTCCGCCGCGCTCTTCACATGCTCTTCGATCTCCCTGAAATGGTCGAAAAAGGGATTCGCCGGGTCCGTGCCGGCCATGACGATGGAGATCCTCCCGGAGATCCCCATGAGCAGGTTGTTGAAATCGTGGGCCACGCCCCCCGCGAGGGTGCCGACGGCCTCCATCTTCTGGGCAAGGACCAGCTGATCCTCGAGGGATTTTTTCTCGGTGAGGTCCCGTGAATGGATGACGATGCCCGAGATACGGTTTTCCATCTCGAAGAAGGGAAAGAGGGTGATGTCCAGGTAGCGCCTTCCGGCAACGGGAAAGGTGTACCAGGTCTTGAAGTTCACCTCCTCCCCCTCCAGGCATTTGTCCAGTTTGTCCGCCAGTCCCTCATCGAAATTCCCCCGGCCCACCAGCTCCGGCAGCGGGGTTCCCAGAATCTCCTCCGTTGATTTGCCGAAGGCCGTAAGGTAACTTTTGTTTGCCGTAAGGATCTTCAGGTCCGTGTCGATAAGGGAGATCATGTCTGAGGAGGATGCAACGATGTACTCATACTTCCGCAGGGCTTCGGCCATCCCGATCCTGACGTCCACCTCCTTCTGGAGGGAGTCGTTGGATTCCGCGAGCTCGGCCGTTCGTTCAAGGACCCGCTCCTCAAGGATCCGGTTCTGGGAGAGGACCCGCAGATAAAGGTGGATCACCATGGCGATCATGGTCAGGGCAAAGAGAACATAGGCGTGGATATAGACGGTTCGGGGATACCAGTCCGCTTCCACCCACCCGATGATGTTGCCGCTCCGTTCCACGGTGCTCATGAGCCGGACAAGGGGGATCAGGCGGACCCCCATGAGAAGGGAATCCAGGGCGGCGGGCTCTCTTTGGATCCGCTGGAACGTTTCCCCGTCGTGGTGGGTGATCTCCAGCAGTTTATAGTTGCTGGATTTTGCCGCAAGCTTCAGGTATTCCGCCATCCCCTGCTCGTTGTAGTTCCACATGGCGTCGGCAATGACGCGGGAATGGGCTTCGATCTGCGACTGGGCACGGTTTCGTTCGTGCATCTCGTACAGGAACGCGTACACACAGAAGAGCGCGCAGGCAAGCAGGGTGACAAGGGCCCTTGTTTTGTCATACTTCATCGTGAAAATCCTCTTCAACCATCCACCCTCTTTCGGATAATTGAAAAGGGGCTGACTCCCGAGAGCCGCCCCTCCGATGGGTCAAGCCCGGGGATTCGATCCCCGGAGCCCGTGGAAACATTGTTTTCCGTCGGTGTTTACCCCCTCTTGTCAATGGGAAGAAACGCCTTGACGTCGGGGCCCACGTAGAGCCCCTTGGGGCGATAGAGGCGGTTGTCGGACCGCTGCTCCAGGATGTGGGACAGCCATCCCGCAGAGCGGGCCATGGCAAATATGGGGGTATAGATCCTGGGGGGAAGGCCGAGGAGCTTGTAAACGGCCCCCGAAAAGAAATCTACGTTGGGGTAGAGGGGCTTGCCGTCCATCTCCATCCTGGCCCGGAACTCCTTCTGGACCGAGAGGAGGAGTTCGTACTCTTTTGTTTCTCCCTTTTTCTCGGAAAGATGTTTCAGGAACCCCTCCATCACCTTTGCCCTGGGGTCCATGGCCTTGTAAACCCTGTGCCCCATGCCCATCACCTTGCGTTTTTCGGAAACGGCCCTGTCCATCCAGGCGGGGACCTCGGAAACGGCTCCGATCTCGCCGATCATCTCCAGGACCTTCTCGTTGGCCCCGCCGTGAAGGGTGCCGTAAAGGGAGCCCACGGCGGCGGAGATGCTGCAGTAGCAGGTGGAGAGGGTGGCGGCCACGACCCTGGCCGTGAAGGTGGAGGCGTTGAACCCGTGCTCCGCGTGGAGGGTGAGGCACTGGTCCATGATCTCCCCTTCGTCCGCGTCCGGTTCGCTGCCCCGGATCATATAGAGGAAGTTGGCCCCGTGGGAGAGGTCCTGCCTGGGGGGGACGTACTCCTGGCCCCTGCTGAAGCGGGTCCATGCCGCCACGAGGCTGGTGATCTGGGAGACCTGGTGCAGGGTGTTCCTGCAGTTGCACTTGTCCGAATGGTGAATCTTATGCTTGATATAGCCGCTGATATAGGCGATGCCGGACTGGAGCAGCTCCATGGGATGGGAGTCCTTGGGAAAAGAGCGCACCATCTCCAGCACCGGTTCGGGAAGGTCCCTCGTGTCCCGCATCTTTTTACTGAAGCGGTCGAGCTCGGCCCTGTTGGGAAGCTTTCCGTAAAGGAGGAGGAATCCGACCTCTTCGAAGCTGCAATGGGCCACCAGGTCTTCAATGGAGTATCCCATGTAGCAGAGTTCGCCCTTTAGCCCGTCTATCCGGCAGATACTGGTTTCAGCGGCGATGACGCCTTCGAGTCCTTTCGCGAATGACTGTTTTTCCATTTTTTTTTCCCTCACTGGCTTTGGAAGCGATCCGTTGTCGATATCTGGATATTTCGTTTTATGTCGGACGTCTTTGGGTGTTTCGCGGCCTTTTGCGCCTTGCTTCGGAATCGTCGGATCGGACCGCCGCGCCTTCTCCACAAGGACGCGTCCGTCCCGGCTGCCGGGGGGAGGCAAACGCCCTTTCCCCGGATAAGGGGATTCTAAACCGTTTGAAGAAAATTGCCAAGTAAAATATTAAGCAAAAACAGGGACGGAAATTCCTCCTAAGGAATAACATATCATCAACCCGGACCCGATTTGCCGGCTGTTCCGGTTCACAACCGATGCCGGTCACATGGCGTCCCAAGCACGGGCCAAGCCATGTTCGAGTCATTTGTTTGCTGTTCCCGACCGGGCCGTTTTGCCCTCTCCGGCCCGGTTCCGGGACCCTGTTGTATTTCGCTCCGTGGGGGCGATGTTCCTGCGGGGAATCGGATTTTGAAATTTCACGGTCACCGGGCCGGCTTGTGGTCGCGACTCCCGGGGCCTTAACGTTTCTGGAGGAGGACCACCGCACCCGTGGAAACGGTGCCGTTGTCGAACAGGGGAACGGTCTTGAAGTCCACCGAAACCGGGGGGCCCTCCCCTACGCTGAGTTCACTCTCCACCTCCCACGGCAGGTGCATGGGCGTCTCCCCGCGCAGGGCTTCGGTTGGGGCGAAGGCTTTGATGAACTCCTTGAGTTGCCTTCCGGCAACATCCTCTTTTGTTCTCTGGGCGATGGCCAGGAAGGAAGAGTTCCATTTTTCGATGCCCCCCTCCCTGTTCAGGATCACCACCCCCTCGCTGATGTTCTCGAGGAGCGCCTCGCTGCAGGACCTGATGCACTTGGCCTCCTCGAACAGGCGCGCGTTTTCAAGGGCGGAGTACATCTGCGCGCTAATCTCCCCGAGGAGCCCCTCGTCCACATGGGTGAAGGGGCCCGTCGCCTTGTTGCGCACCTGGATCACCCCCAGGATGCGATCCTCCCTTTCGATGGGCATGCAGAGGATGGAGCGGGTCAGGTGGCCGTCAACGGCGTCGTCGTACCGGGGGGCCTCGGAAACATCGGGTACATTGAGGGTTGCCCCCTCGGTGAAGGCCTGGCCCGTTATACCCGTTTCGGCCGCGGCCCGGAGGGGGCCGGGATCTTCCCCGGCTCCCTGTTCCGTCCAGAGTTTCCCGGTCTTGGCGTCATGGATGAACACGGCGCAGGTTTCCGCCTCCAGGGTCTGGGTGACGGCCGACGAGATCTTCTCGAGCAGGGGGGCGAGGTTCAGCTCCCCGTGAAATTCCGTTGCGGCGGTGAGGAGCCGGCCCTTTTCGCTCTTGATGCTGAGGTTCTTGTTGAACAGGGTTGCCTGCTCCTGCCTGAGGTAGGAGAGGGTGCGGGCGGAGAGGGGCGCATCGAAGAGGATGCCCAGGAAGTTGCCCATGGACCGCTTGACCGTGAAGGAAACCCCCTCCTGCTCGGGCTCGAGAAGGGCGATGCCGGAGGTGTCGGTTTCAAGGGGGGGCATATCCGGGGAGAGTTCGATCCCCCCGCCGCTCCGGCTGATGTCCACGAGCCTGACGTCCCTTGATACCCCCTCGACCACGAGGGTGACGAGGCGGTCGGTGCTGTAACGGATCTCCTGCCTTCTCACGGTCTTGTCGATCTCCACGGTGCCGTCCTCGTGCAGCCTGACAAAATCGCCCGTGGTAAGGATTCTCACGGCGTCCTTGACGTTGACGATCCCAACGATGTTCATCTCCCGTGCCAGGATGGCGGCATGGCTGAGCCAGCCCCCCACCTCGGTGATCACCCCGGCCGCCAGGGAGAAGAGGGGGGTCCAGGTGGGATCCGTGAAGCGGGTGACCAGGATCTCCCCCCTTTCGAAGAGTTCCAGCTCCTCCGGGGAGGTGAGGACCCTGACCCTGCCCACGCCCTCTCCGGCTCCCGAGATGCGGATGCCCCTCAGGATCGTGGTTGCGGCGGCATCCTCCTCGGGAAGGGCAAGGCCCGTGCCGAACCGTTCCAGGAGGGCGGCGTCGAACTCGGCGGGGAGGGGATCTCCGTTGGTGAAAAAGGACTCCCTTCGCCTGTTTTCGATCAGGCCGTAGGCCTTGGCGACGAAGCTCGGATCGCCCAGCCGTTTCACCTCCTCCACCTCGAGGTTGAAGATCCCCCCGTTGAGGCTAAGCCTCTTGTCCATGGCAAGGAGCAGGCGCCTGAGCATGGCGTAGAGCCTCAGGCAGTGGTGTTTTGCCTCCTCCTTGAGCACCTGGAAGGTTCTGGCCCTTCCTACGGCGATCTCAAGGAGGCGATCCTCGAACGGGGGCAGCTCGGAAAAAGAGGGTGCGGGCGCTTCGGACGCCCGGGTCACCATCTTCATCACCTCCTTGTGGTTGCCCCTGTACCGGGGCATGGAGAGTTCGAAGTCGTGGGGGGCCCTGTGCCCGAACAGCTCCAGGAAGTCGTGAATATCCCTTTTGCCGGTCGCGATATGGGGCAGAATTCCCATGGCCTTGTGCACGACGGTTTCGGGAAGCCGGCCCAGGTACGCGGCGGGGTCCTTTCCCCGTTTCCCCAGCTCCCCCATTGCCGTGCGCATGTAGTATTCGGCGGCCACGTTGATCATCTCGGCCTGGACATAGGCCTCGGTGACGAACTCGCGCTCCCACTCGCCGAACAGGCGCACCAGCTCGGACAGGGAGAGGCGTCCGGGTTCCAGGGCTTCGCGAATGCGGACGGTGTTGAGGAACCCGGGGAGGAACTCCCTGAATTCGGCTTCGATGGACTCGGCCGCCCTGGAAAGGCGGAATGCGGACAGGAGCCCGGGCCCCTTTCCCGTCCTTCTTTTTTCCTCGGGACAGTTCACGTAAAGGGCGCCGAACGCGGTGACCACGTAGGGGGGGGAGTTCTCCTCCACCAGGTAGGGGATGCCGATCCGCGTGCAGGCAAGGTCCACGGTCCCCCCGGGTTCCCAGAGCCTTTCCATCATGTTGAGGCTCAGGCGGGTGGGGTGGGGAAGAAGTTCGGACAGTTCGCTCTGGCGCAGGAGGGGTTCGTCCCCCCCCCGCTCCTTGAAAAGCTCGAGGATGCGAAAGCGTTCCCGCTCCAGCACCCCCTTCTTGCCGGCGATCCTCCTGGAATCCGAGGTGATGTCCCGGGTCTGGAGGAGGTAAAATTGCCCGTCGGCGTATGCCCATTCGATATCCTGGGGCAGGCCGTAACGGGCCTCCACCTTCCGTCCCAGGGCCAGGAGGGGGGCAAGGTCCATGGGGGGCTCGGTGTCGAACATGGGGCTTAGGCTGTACTTGCCGAAGGTGTAGCTGTCCGGGGTGGCAAGGCCGCTCACGAGGGCTTCGCCCAGGCCCTCCACCACCTCCACGAGCATGCTTCCCGACGTGCCCGGGTGCTCGGTGAACATCACCCCCGCGTATTCGGCCGGGATCATCTTCTGTACCACGATTCCCCCTGTTTCAGCCTGCCCGGAATAGCTTTTCGCCCTGGACGAGGAGAGGGAGGCTTTTACCTCCTCCAGGGCCGCGAAAAAGTTCTCCCCGGTGACGTTGAGGAGGGATTCAAACACCCCCGCGAAGCTCATCTCGGCACCGTCCTCCCGGAGTCCGGAACTTCTGACCGCCACCTTTTCGGCGTTCAGATCGGAGAGGGCCTTTTCCAGCTTTTGCCGGTTCTTTTCGATAAAATCTTCTTCGCTTAGAAGATCGTCGGAGATGGCGAACCCGCCCGGCACCGGAAAACCGAAGTTGATCAGTTCGGCGAGCTTCAGGGCCTTGTTGCCGACTCCGGACCCGGGCCTGACCTCCCTTAAGGGAAGAATCCCGCCCTTTTCCATGATGCCGGATTCCTTTGGAACCGGGCGCTCTCCCTTTTCTTCATGTCGCATGTAAAGGTAGCGCACCGAGATGCCGTGAAGGATCAGGAGGCCGATGCTCATGGAGAGGTAGATGTTGAGGGCCGAGGAGATGCGAAAGGTCAAGAGGAAGATCACGAGGGAGGAGAGGATGAAGAGCCCCATTTTGCTCCTTGACGGATTCGGGGTGCCCAGGATCATGTGAAGGAAGATCATTCCCGAAACAAGGGCCGGCATGATGTAGAAGGGATCGGGACGAAAGATGGGGCGCATCCAGAGGAGGTCGCCGCCGAACTTGTTCGCGGCCGAACCCACCACCGTGAAAAGCACGATGAGAAGCACCATCTGGATGATATTGCCCGCCATGTTGTATATGGGCGTGATGCCGTCCTGGCGGGCTAGACCTGCAAGGGCCCGGGAAAGACGCTGGGGCTGGTCGGCGAGTTTTTCCCTGAGCTGGGCCACGTGGGGTTTTCTCTTCTCCTCCCTGAGGCGGTCGATCTCCATCTTCACGCTGAAGGGGAGTAAAAGCAACCTGAGGGAAAATACGGTGAAGAGAATGGCGAAGAGAAAGCTGCCGGTCTTGAGCTGTATCTTGTAGAGGAGCCACTGGATGGGTTTGCCCAGGTAGCCGAGGAAGGTGCTTCCCTTCTGCTGCTCTTTCCATGCGCGCACGTGGGCGCGTTCGGCAACGGAGGCCGTGTACTCGTGGGGAACCGTATAACGTCCCCTGAAGTCGTACCCCATGCGGTCCAGGCGAAGGCCCAGTATGGACGCGTAAAAGCTTCCCCTTCTGTCGTAGCAGGGGGCGATGACGGGCCTTTCTTTGGGCAGGCTTTCGAGGGCCGCCTCCATCTCCTTTGTGGGCATCCTTCGCAAGGGGATGTTCACGGCGCCCGGGAGGTGACCTTCGGCAAAGTCTCCGGGATAACGAACGTCCACGAACAGGGCGTTCTTCCGGTCCATCAGCTTTTCCACCTCCGGCGTGTCCAGGAGCACATCGTTGTTCACGAAAAAGGGGAGTTTCCTGAGCTCGCCGACGCTTCCCTTTTTTCCCTGGACCCTCCTGCCCTCGGCGATCCATTTTTCGTATCCGCCGACCATGAAGCGGCAGTCAAGCCCCTCTTTCCTGAACCCCTCGCAGAGTTCGGAGCTGCGGTTTCCCGAAAAGCAGATGAGCACGGTCTGCTTGCCCGCTTCCATGAGTCCCTTGCGGTTCTCCCTGAGATCGGGGTATCTCCTGTGAAACGCGCCGGATATCATTCCCGCCTCGGTTTCCTCGGGTTCCCGCACGTCGATGATGTTCAGGGGCTTTTTCTCCTCGATCATGAGGGAGATGGCCTCGGTGGAAAGGCCTGCGGGGTGCTCCAGCTGGTCGCTGAAGGAGAGGGTGGCAAGGGAGATGTCCCCGACCCTCTTTCCCTCTTCCGTTGAAGAACGCATGAGGTTGGCGGAGAGTCTTTTGTTCTTGAGGTCCAGCGTGTAGCTGTAGTAAAGGGCAAAGGAGATGCCGGTGGCAAAAAGAAGGGCAAGGGAGATCCTCAGGGGCCATGGGGATCCCCCCCCCGGGGCCGGTTTTTTTCCGGGCCGTATGGAGTAGGCGATGCCGCCGAACGTGACGCTGAGCAGGCCCAGGATCTGTCCCAGGCTTGCAAAGATGTTGATGACGATGTCCGGCGAGGGAATGGCCCGCGCCGGGGTCGGCAGGGCCAGCAGAAGGGCGACGACGAGCAGGATTTGTATCATTTTAATATCCTCGGCTTTTTGGCGGCTGTTATGATTCCCATGGGACGGGAGCCGGGGACTTTTCCATGGCCGGCGCCCGGAATCCGGGAAAAAGCGGGGTTGCCGTTTCGGGAAACAGGGCCGGGAAACCTGCGCGGGGCGTGCCCCGGTCGGTTGCGGTTTCCTGGTTGTCGATGTCGTGAAAAATGAATGGGATAATGTTTATTTATATACTTTTTGGGCCGTCATTGCAAAATATAAATCGGCGGCCGGCCCGGGGGAAAGGGGGGCAATAGGGGCAAATCCCCCTGTTTCGCCCGTTGCGGCGCGTTGGAGAGCCCGTTTGGGGCGCGTTTTTCGGGGGGAACAGGATATGGATATTCCGGGAAATGGAAAAAAAAGGCCGGCGAACGGGCAAAAAAGGTTTTGACATGGGGGCCGAAAACGGCATTGTTAAGGAGGTGATTTTTTCGGTTGGATAAGAGAACGCGGGGGAAACAGGTCGATCGCGGCGGTTTCGCGCGTTTTTTCCGGGTATCGCATATCCTTGGAGGCTCCGAAGGCGTTTGGATTTGCCGGGCTTGATCGATATCATCGACCGGCTTGGTTTCCACAGGATACACCGCGCCCCATCTATCCAAGTGGTAAAGAGCATTAATACCATGTGGGGCCAACGTATCGAGTTGAATGGCCGATCATGAGATCAAGCCCAATTTGCCGGGCATGGAAGGCGGAATCGTAAAACCGGCGGGGACGGACGTCGCCGGGGAGGGAGCACATATGTATCGTCAGGCAGCGGAACTAATCGTCAATGCAAAGCGGGTAACGGCGTTTACCGGCGCGGGAATATCCGTGGAGAGCGGGATTCCGCCGTTTCGAGGGGAGAGCGGGCTCTGGAACCGTTACGATCCCGCGCTTTTCGAGATCAACTATTTTATGAGCAATCCCGAGGAATGCTGGGGCATGATCAAGGAGCTGTTCTACGACATCTTCGGGGAGGTTCGCCCCAACCTTGCCCATTACGCCCTCCACGAGATGGAGATGAACGGTCATCTTTCCGCGATCGTCACCCAGAACATCGACAACCTCCACCACGAGGCGGGCAGCAGGAACGTGTATGAGTTCCACGGCAACTCGAGGAAGCTCGTGTGCCTGAACTGCCGGAGAAAGGCGCGGGTGGGGGAGACGGACCTCGGGGTGCTCCCCCCCTCCTGCGGCCGTTGCGGAGGATTGCTCAAACCGGATTTCGTCTTCTTTGGGGAACCCATACCCGAGGCGGCGGAAAAGGGGGCGGCCAGGGAGGCCGAACGCTCGGATGTGATCATCGTCATCGGCACCACGGGCACGGTGAAGCCGGCCTGCCATATCCCCTTTATAGCAAAGGAGAGCGGCGCCTCGGTGATCGAGGTCAATACCGAGCCCTCGGCCTATACGAGGCGGATCACCGATATCTTCCTCAAGGGAAGGGCAACGGACGAGATGGAGATGCTCACGGAGACACTTTACTCGGCGGGTTGAACCGAAGGATCCTCTCCCCGGTCCGGGTTCGATTCGGGCGTCAGGGGCAGTTCGATGCGAAAAGCGGTGTACTCCCCGGGCGTGCTGGTGCAGGAGATGGTGCCCCCGAGGGTCCGGGTGACCAGGTTGTAGACGATATGCATGCCAAGCCCCGTTCCCCCGCTGCCCCTTTTCGTTGTGAAGAACGGTTCGAAGATCTTCTTCACATGCTTCTTTTCCATGCCCAGGCCGTTGTCTCTGTAAAGGAAGAGGACCTTTTCCTCCTCCATGGCCAGACGGAAGGTGATCTCCCCCTCATCAATGCCCTCGAATCCGTGGAGGAGGGAGTTCATCACCAGGTTCGTGATGACCTGGGAGAATGCCCCGGGATAGCTGTCCAGGGTCAGGTCGCCCGCGCAGTCCACGACGATCCTGTGGTGGGTCCTCTTGAGCTTGGAGCTGAGGCTCAGGAGGATCTCGTTGATAAAGTCGTGAAGGGGAAAAACCCGTCTCTTTTCGATGCTCTGCTCCACGGCCACCTGTTTGAAGCTCGTTATGAGCTCCCCTGCCTTGGAGAGATTCTTGAGGATGCTGGAGGAGATCTCGGTGGCGATCTTGAAGTATTTCTCCAGGTCGGAGCGTTTCAGGGTGCCGGCGTTGAAGATCTCGGCGAACTTGTTGGATTCGTCCTCTAAAAAGGAGGCTTCGGTGACGCCGATGCCAACCGGCGTGCTGATCTCGTGGGCAACCCCCGCAACCAGGCTGCCCAGGGCGGCCATCTTTTCGGACTCGATGAGCTGTTTCTGGGTGATCTTCAGGTTTTCCAGGGACTCCTTGAGGGCCTTGTTCGCCGTGTAGAGATCCCTTGTGCGCTCCTCCACCCGTTTTTCCAGTTCCACGTTCATCCTGCGGATCTTCTCGGCCGCCTCCAGGCGATCAGTGATGTCGTGCATGGAACCGATGATCTTTTCGCCCGACGCGGAAGGGTCCCTTGTGAGGACGGCGGTGATGGAGCAGTGGCGCAGCACCTGGGCCTTGTCCGTGAGGGCGACCTCGTAGTCGGTGACCTTCTCTTCTCCGAGCAGCCGAAGGATCAGCTCCTCTTCCCCGTCCTTTACTTCATAGAGGTCGGTCAGGGGCTTTCCGATGAGCTCCTCCCGCCCGTACCTGGAGATGTTCACCACCGAGGGGCTGATCTCGAGGATCGTCCCTCCGATGTCGGTTTCAAAGTACACGTCCTGGATGTTTTCGAAGATCTCCCTGTATTTTTTCTCGGAAAGAAGGATGGTCTTGTTTGCCGCCGTGAGCTCCCTGGTGCGCTTCTGGACCTGCTCCTCCAGGTGTTTCTGGTAAGAGGCGTTCTCCTCGATGAGCCGGGCCCGCTCAAGGGCCTTTTGAACGGCGTGGAGGAGGATCTTCATGTCCTGGATGGGTTTCAGGATATAATCCCAGGCCCCGAGTTTGAGGGTCTTGACCACATCCTTGATCTCGCCCATTCCCGAAACCACGATTACGGGGGTATCCGGATACGCTTCCGTTATGGATTCCAGTACGTCGAGCCCGCTGATGCCGGGCATGCGCAGGTCCGTCAAAACCAGGTCGGGCCTCTGTTCCCGAAACAGGGCAAGGCCCTGTTCGCCGTCTTCCGCCTCGAGAACGGTATAATCGTGGTCCTCGAGGTAGGATGCGATGCTCAGACGAATGGCCGAGTCGTCCTCGATGGTCAGAACAACGGGGGGCGCTTGGGTGGGGTTCATGGGCATTTTCCATTGAAGACGGTGTTCGGGGCCTGCGGGCCGTCCTGGTTGGCGCGGTCCCGGGGCGGGACGGACGTGCGCCGAATCCGTTGAAAGCGGGGCTCAATCATGGCGGACGGCTCCTCCCTTGAGCAGTTTTTCGATGCTTTCGATAAAAAGATGCAGGTCGGTTACCGGTTTGTAGAAGAGGTGGGCTTCAGAAATGCCGATCTCCTCGAGCTCAGCGGGCAGACGGTAATCCTCGGAACCGGTATGGATAAGAAAGCGCATGGCGGGCCGCTTCTTATGGGCGTTGACGATCAGCATGTCGCCGCTCATCCCGGGGAGCCTCAGGTCCACGATGGCAACGTGAAACTCGCCCCCGGAAAGGAGTTCCAGTGCTTCCTCGCCGCTGGAGGCCCTTGAAACATGGAAGTTGTAATCCTCCAGAAACTCGGCGAGGCTGTCCCGGACAAAAGGTTCATCATCGACAATCAGTATGCGAACAGGAATTGCCATCATATTGCATCCCCTTGAAAAAGCCGGATCCCATGCGAAATTTGCCTGATTTTTTATTATAGCCCCTTCACCCGGAATTTTCCATACCCGAAACCCCTTGGTTCACAGAATATACCAACATTGCCGGATAAGGTCAATCGCGGGGAATCAACCGGAACCGGGGAATTTACTCCCCGGTGCGGCGCGCTTTCACGGGGGGGACGGAGGCCGGTCCAGGACTTCCGTCGGCTGATTTGTCGCCCCCCGCACGGAACAGTTCGTCGGCGGTGCCTTCACATGTCCCATGTGTCCATGGACGGGCAGGGGGATCGGGCCGGTCCGGGCGGTGACATTCAATCCTTTGGTAAAGGAGGCCCGGCCCCGGCGTGCCGACGGCTTTCCGGGGCCTCGAGCGACGCTTTCGGGCGGCTCAAAGGTAACCGATGATCGCCTCTTCCATTGCACTGGTGGTTCCGGTGCCGCCCAGGTCCGGTGTGACGCAGGTTCCCTCCCTGAGCACCCTCTTGACGGCTTTGCGGATCCTCTCCGCCGGTCCGGTCTCTCCCAGGTGGTCGAGCATCATTGTCCCGGCGATGATGACGGCGGCGGGATTGGCGATGTCTTTTCCGGCAATATCCGGGGCGCTCCCGTGTACCGCTTCGAAGATAGCCGTGTCCCTGCCGATGTTGGCCCCCGCCGTAAGGCCCAGGCCGCCGATGAGGCCGGCGGACAGGTCCGAAAGAATGTCGCCGAAGAGGTTGGTGGTGACGATCACGTCGAAATCCTGGGGCCGGGTCACCATCTGCATGGCGCAGGCATCCACGATTCGCTCCTCGAAGATGATGTCGGGAAACTCCTTGGCCACCTCCCTTCCGGTTTCCAGAAACAGCCCGGAGGTATGTTTGAGAATATTGGCCTTGTGGACAAGGGTCACCTTTTTCCGACCATGGTTTCGGGCGTAGAGAAACGCGTGACGGACGATTCGCTTGGAACCGTTTCGGGTGATGAGGGTCGTGGATTCGGCGGCGGCTGTTTTTTCCTCTATCCTTATGAAATGGCCGATCCCCGTATAGAGGCCCTCGGTGTTCTCGCGGATGGTGACGATATCCACGTTGTCGAAGGGGGTGTCCACCCCCTCGAAGGAAACGGCCGGCCGGATATTGGCGAACAGGGCGAACTCCTGCCTCAGGGTGACGTTCACGCTTCGGTAGCCGCCGCCCACCGGGGTCGTCAGGGGGCCCTTGAAGGCGATCTTTGTATTGCGGATGGATTCCAGGGTTTCCGGCGGAAGGGGATCTCCCGATGCTTCGACCGCCGCCGTTCCCGCTTGCCGGACGTCCCAGTCAAAGGAGACGCCCGCAGCTTCCAGAACTTTGACGGCGGCTTCCATGATGGAGGGACCGATTCCGTCGCCGGGTATGAGTGTGACATTATGTTTCATGGTTCCCCTTGAAGGAAATAGTAAATGAGTAAATCATGAAAAGGCTTGGGAAAGGGCCCTGGGGTTTGCGACGCGTCGGCTCAGGGTCAGCCTCTTCTAAGTTCATCCTGTTGAAACGTATCAGTTTTTTCCATTGAAGACAACTTTTTTACAGAAGGCCCGGGTATTGTCGGATTTGAGGAGGAAGGGATATGGGAGGTGACTCGGAATAGGCACGCGCGAGCGGGGTTGCCTGAACCTTTATTCCATTGTGGAAAAACCGGTCCTTTGGGCCGGTGGTTTACACCCCGGTTGGAAAGGATGCGTTGCCGCTAGGTTTTCAGAACCTTCATGGCTTGGTTTTCCCGCCGGCCCGGAGTGCCTGATGGGGAGTTCCCGACAGGGAGCTCCGAAGAGCGGCCCTCCGGAGAGAACGTTGCCCCGGTAAATACCGTTTCGGAGGCGGGCCCCCGGTCCGGACCCGGATGCCTGGACCGGACGGGGCCGGGGCGGTATCCGGGGAATCCCGGTTTCCGCCCCAAGGACGTTACGCCTTGTTTCCGAAGGATCTTTCGAAAAGATCCCCGATGGCTTTTTCTCCCTTTTCGCTAAGGTACCTTGTACCCGTTCCGGAAAAGGTCTTGTGGGAGATCACGGGGGTATCTTCTTCCCAGGCGTTGTTCTCCCATTTGTACCAGCGGTTGGTTTCCTGGTCGAACACGGAAAGGGGACGGTTGAAGAGCTTGGCAAGCTCAACGCCCCAGCCGGTTCCACCCTTTACCGTTTTGTCGGCAAGGATTTTGCCTACCACGAAAACCTGGTAACCGTTGTTGATCATATGGAAGATGGACTGCATCACCTTGCGGATCTTGTCCACCCTGGAGTAGCTCCTTCCCATGCGCTGGGAAACGATCTCCATGCTGACGTCACCGCGATCGAGCTCCTCTTTCCCCAGCATGACAACGTTTTTGTCGCGCTCGATAAGATGGCCTTCAAAGGTGTAGTTGACCTCGCCCACATTCCATTTTTCCGCCGCCGCGCCAAAGGCCGCTTCCGCACCGCGAAGACCGCCGCTGTAAAGTGTGTAATCTGAATTTGAACCCATGGGATATCTCCTTGTCGTTGTTCGGGATTTGATGTTTTGTAAAAACAAACAGGTTTCATCAGAATCCCTTGAACGACCAATCGGTTTCGAACAGGATCTGATGTAAACGGTAGAGGCTTTGTCAGGATTTGTTATAACGGTAAGCCAAGTCTTCAATCAGGCTCCAGGGAACCCCGACGGGTATCGCGGGAGCCGAAACAGGCGATCGTTGGGAATTGGTGGACCGCCGCGCTTCACAAAAAACTCTGCCCTTTTACACGGTTTAAATAAAAAATCAAGTTAGAAAAGAGTAAAAATACAATTAAAGGCAAAAAAAAATCGGAAAACCCTCGTTAATCGGAAAACCCTCGTTAATCGGAAAACCCTCGTTAATCGGAAAACCCTCGTAAGGAGGTCGTAATCCCCATGATGATACTATAAAACATTTTCCAAGTCACCGGATAAAGAGGGATGCTTCAGGGAAACCGCATGAAACCCCGGAATGCTTGCCTGCTTTCGTGCAAACCGTCAAAATCAATGCGCGGCAATTCTCTAAGTTCAGAGTTTTTGACATAGCAATAAGTAATAATCATACCTATTTGTAATTAAAGGGAGTTTAGAAGGGGGAAGTTGCGATTTGTGGTGCCGAAATTTCAATCCCCCTTTAATTCCAACGATATACAGGTGTTCCATGTCAAGAGCTCTGAAGTTATGCGTTCATTGAGTTCAAAATCCACATGCGATTGCCCCGGGGGACGCTTTTTCGGATTTTCCGGGGTGCTGTCCGGAGGGGGACCGGTAAGATAAGGGGAGGGCAGGAGAAGAACAGGCATTCCCCGGTATCCATCCGTTTGCTTTGGCGGGCCGTATGACCCAATCCGGTGGTCAACGATAGGCCGGCGGGTAACCAAGGGACATGGAAACAATAAAAATCACAAAAAAAATAGATCTATCCCCATTTTCGCGCATTCGTCCGCTTTTCCGGGTAGTGCTTTTTTTTGCCGGCGGAGCATTGAACGGGTGTGGAATTCTTTAATACCCTATCCCTGAAAACCGGGCTTGTCGAACCTTTTGATGCCGGCGTCCCTCGCCTGCTTGAGGGCCCGGGCAAACTCCTCGGGGGTCGGGCGTCTGTCGATCCCGGGGTGCTCGTGGGCCGAGGCACAGGGGTGGTACTGGCCCATGATGTTCACGTAGGTGTTCGGGCCGATGATTTGGGCGATGAAGTTCATGATCTCCCCTGTACCGGCAAGCCCGCCCGGCATGACCAGGTGCCGCACGATCAGGCCCCTCAGGGCATTCCCGTTTTCGTCCGTCACAAGATCTCCCACCTGGCGGTGCATCTCGGCGACGGCCCGCCTTGCCGTTTCCGGATAATCCCCGGCCCCCGTCAGTGCCTTTGCCGCGTTCTTGTCCCAGAACTTGAAATCGGGCATGTAGATATCGACGACGCCGTCCATGAGCGAAAGGGCCTGGGTGCCGTCGTAGCCGGAGCTGTTGTAGACCAGGGGGATGGAGAGTCCCGAACGAACGGCGATCAGGAGGGCCTGGAGGATCTGGGGGACAACGTGGGACGGGGTTACGAGGTTGATGTTTCGGCACCCCTTGTTCTGGAGGGAGAGCATCATGAACGCCAGCTGGTTGGGGGCGACCTCCTGCCCTTCGCACCCATGGCTGATCTCGTAATTCTGGCAGAAGATGCAGCCGAGGTTGCAGCAGGAAAAGAAGATCGTTCCGGAGCCGTTTTCACCCACCAGGGGCGCCTCCTCGCCGAAGTGGGGATGGAAGCTCGATACAACGGCGCCAAGGCCGGTCCGGCAGACCCCCGTCTCCCCCGAAAGGCGGTCCACCCCGCATCCCCTGGGGCAGAGGGTGCAGTCGCCGAGGAGCGCCGAGGCTTCTTCCGCCTTTTTTTCCAGTATCCCTTTTTTAAAGGTGTTCACGTACACGGGTTCAAACGCCGTCATTTTTGCCGGTCTCCATAAAACGGTTAATGAATCGTTATTAATCCGGCAACTCAAAACGCTGATCCGTCATTCAACCATGTGTTGGATTTCATGGGGCATTTCAGGTTGAAAAGTTGTCCTTCTTAATTGCCGGGGTAATAAAAGAATCGATGTGTTGTTGTATTCCCGGGAAGGAGCGCCGGGCGCGGATGCCGGGTCCGAGCTCCCCCGGGAATGCGCGGCTTTTGTCCCGGAGGCTTTCGAGGGCATTTGGAGTGCCCCCGAAAGCCCGGTTCGGACCGGATGATCCGCTGTGTCCGCCGTGAAAAGGGGCGGCGCCGATTTTACGGCGTCTTACGGATCAGCTCCAGCCGGAGATCGTTGGAAGCAACGAGCTTTTGGACATACTCCCTGTTGACCGTTGCAACGATGATCTGGCCGATCTCCGCCTTGACCCCCTCGAAGATACCGAGCTCCTGCATCCTGCGGGTCTGTTTCTCGTTGTCCTCGGTGGGACTCACGTAGTGGACCGAAACCACGTCGTATCGATGGATCAGGAAGAGGTGCACGAGGGTCATGAGCCGTTTTTTCCGGAGGGGTTGCAGGAGCGTGTTCTGATCCCTTACCGACAGGATCTTTCTTCCCCTCCGGTCCTGTATGGTTGCAAAGATCATGTCGGCCACCTTGTCCCGGTCGCCGTTCCTGATGTTGAGTTCCAGGAGGTCCGAAACCCCCTCCTCATGGGGCAGGAGTTCAACAAAGAGCTCTTCCTCCAAACCATGTTCCGTTTTCCACGGGGCAAGCCATGCTTCCAGTTCCTTGGGTGAAACCTCGGTCTGGATCAGGTGCTGGTGCTGGGTGGAGTCCTTGCCCATGGCCTTCGTGGTGGCCGTGCGGCCCGAGACGGCCATGAGGGCCGCATCCAGCCGGGGGCCCCCCACCAGGGTCTGGGGGGTCTTGTAGGGGGAGTCGATGAGCCTGAACTTGCGCTGGAGCCGGGCCAGGGCCAGCATGCCGGTCTGCTTCAGGGCAATGGCGAACTCCTTTGCCGCGAGCCCGTCGATCTGGTGTCCCCCGTAGGTGATGAAGTTGAACACGAATCCCAGCTTTCCCAGTTCCGTGGGGAATCTCTCCATCTCCTCCTCGCTCATGCCGGTGGTGTCCCAGTTAAAGGAGGGGGAGAGATTGTAGGCCAGCATCTTGTCGGGGAATCTTGCATGGATCGCCTCGGCGTACCTTCTTGCGTAGGCAAGGTCGGCGGTCTTGGTTTCCATCCACAGGATATCGGCAAACGGGGCCACGGCAAGGGATTTGGCCACGGCATAGTCGATGCCCCCCAGGATCTGGTAATAACCTTCGGGGGTCCTGGCAAGCTCGCAGTCCCAGATAATGGTGATGCCCATGGAGCGGGCGCGGGTTTTCGCCTCCTCGATGGATACGCCGCCGGAAAATTCCCGCCATTCGGAGAGGCTCATGGGAAAGTTGCCGCCGTTG
>PPCM01000257.1_pt1 | contig 63736 bp, 48 predicted proteins | sample 1555541 | NCBI WGS metagenome assembly PPCM01 (sample SAMN05284479, study PRJNA326546) | Marine sediment metagenome, whole genome shotgun sequencing project. | isolation source: marine sediment | place: Germany: Wadden Sea | collected 2012-09-05 | reverse complement strand
TAATGCAGAAATTTACCCTAATCCTGCAAGCGAAAAAATAACAATTACACTTGCCAAGCAAGCAAATACTGCTCATGTAAAAATTTACGATGCAAAAGGTTGTTTGTGGGTTAATGAGGGGTACGAAAATCCTGAAATGGATGTTTCGCAATTACCTGCTGGTGTATATACTGTAAATATTTGGGCTGAGGGTAAGTTTTATGTTGGGCGGTTTGTGAAGGAGTAAAAGAGTTTGGAGTTTAGAGTGACTAGAGAGAGTTAAAGTTGGTAGTTGATTGGTTAATTGGTTATTTGAGTGTTCTCTATTTGGATATTGTCTTTATGAACTTACGAAATTTACATGCGTTATACCCTTAAAACTTCTCTTTCCCCGGGAAATTATATTTTTCTTTTGATTCATCTTCAGTAAAAACATAGAATTTTCCATTTGCTTCGCTGCATAATTCTCCATCAGTATCAAATATTTTGATGTTTATTTCTGCAACATTTCTACGTAATGAAATTTCTTTGGCTTTTACAGTGATTTTGCCTTTTTCTGAGTTTAGAGGTTTTCTGTATCTACAATTAAGTTCTATTGTAACTGCTGAACGTCCATGTTTAACAAAAACGTACCATTCTCCAGTTTCGTCCATTAAAGTTGCTTGTATTCCACCATGAGTTACACCCTTCCATCCGTCAAATTCTGGACGTGGCTGCCATTCACTCCAAACAGAGTTTTCATCTGCAAAAAACTGCATGTGTAGTCCTTGATCGTTTTGTGGAGAACATGCAAAACATTTGTAATCTGGATCTCCTACATCAAAAGCATTTTTAATTTTTCTCATAATACAAAAATAAATAAAAGAGGCGGTTAATAAACCGCCTCAAAATTGAAATTATATCTTTTTTTATTTTAAAGTAATCTTGTTTGTGAAGACACCTTGTGTAGTTTCAATTTCAACAAAATAAATTCCAGAATTTTGATTGCTTAAGTCAATACTTGTTTCAGTTGAATTAGATACAAGGCTTAGGATTTCCTGACCTAGAATATTTCTAATACTAATTTTGGCATCTTTTTCAGGTGCAGAAATAGTAATAACTCCTTCAGTTGGATTAGGGTAAATGTGTATTTTTTTAGCTAACTCATTTTTAACCCCAACTTCTGTATCGAAGACTAAATCGTCAATTTTAAAAGCAAATGCATCATTTGAAACACATTGAATAGCGATATAAATTGATTGATTATCATAAGCAGATAAATTATATTCATACTTAGTCCATGCAAGAGGAGCTTCAATGTATGAACTTCCAGTAATTGCCGAAAAGTTATTTGTATTATTGCTTCCTGTAGAAACTAATACTTTAAATCTTTCTAATCCATACTGATCGGTAATTGATTTTACCCAAAAACTAAAGGAAGAATTGTTTTGTAGGTTAAGTTGTGGAGTTATAAACCAATCGTTGTTTGGGCCACCTATCGAAGCAAAACATGCACCATCTTTAAGGCCACCATGAGCATCCCAAACTTCTGTGCTGGCAGGAGTAGTAGTAGTAGAATTGAATGCTATAAATGCTCCTATGTAACCTTCGTTATAAAAGTCAACACCATCAACACCATAAGTTTCGTATTCATCACCATCATAAGTTGTACATGGACTAAAGTTATCTACATCAAAATCATTACAGTCTTCGAAATCATATGAAAAACCACCAGCTTCTGTTACAGTTATGTAACCATATTTTGTCTCTGAATCACTGTCAGAGCTAGTGTTGACTGTTAAAGAAACATTGTATGTGCCAGCAGTATTATAAGTAATAGTTGGATTTTGTGCAGTTGATGTTGATGGAGAGCCACCAGAGAATGACCATGAACGACTTGTAATTGAACCACCTCCAGATAAATCTGTAAATGATACTTGACCGCCAGTTACTACTGTAGTAGGAGATCCGCTAAAATCAGCTTGTAATCCAATATAGTTTGGGTCAAGCATTTCGCAAGTTGTTGCACCAGTATTTGTTGGATCTAACCAATATTTTAATTGTTGAGATGAAGCACTTCCATTATCATCCCAGTGATAAGAAAATTTTCCATATAAATCTGGGTCATTAGTTGCATCGCAGTACGACAAGCCTCCAGATAATGTTCCTACAACAAGCCCACTATTATTGAAAATTGGAGATCCTGAAGAACCACCTTCAGTTACACCATAGCCATTGTCTGTATCAGCCCAATATACAACCCAGTGAGCATTTGTAGCACCAGTATTACCTGTTCCACCATTATATGTTCCAGAAGAAAGTGAACTTGTATAAGTTGATATTTTCTTTATGTCGCCACTTGGGTGGTGAATGCTAACACCACTTGAACTTGCACTTGTAGATTTGCTCCAGCCATTATAAACAGCACCGATATTTGATAAGTTTGTTGCCGTTGTGCTTAACTCAAGTAATAAGAAATCAGATCCGCCATTTAGTTCAGCTCTTGATTTTCTTACACATCCATATACATTATTCCCACTTGGTTCTGAGTAACTTGTACAACCTGGACTTTCATAATTAAACCTAAAAATCCATTCTTCAAAATCTCCAGCGTCTGATGTTGTACCACAGTGGTCAGCAGTTAGGAAATATGGAGTCTGATCATTGCTTGTATTATTTATAAGTGTACCAGAGCAATAACCTGCAGTATTGCCTTCTACACAGTAAATTCTTGCAACACCTTTTTGTTCATCTCTCCAGTTATCTCCTTCGCTACAGTTAACATTTACCTGACACCATTCAGAAGCTCCATAACCAGTATTTTTTGCTCTATTGTCAAATAAATCTTCACCTCTATAAACATAAGAAAATGCCCCAATTTCTATTACAGGAGAAATTATTTCTGTTGTGCCTTCATCAGATTTAACCATTGGAGCAGAATATTCTAATATTACATCCTCACCATATATTAAACCAATAGCATATCCGTTTTTGTCTGGATTGTCTTTAGATGTGAATGGGCCTAAAATAACAGTGTGGTTTGTATTATACACAAAAACTTTCGATCCTTCAGGTAGTACAAAATTGTCGAAATGGAGTACATTTGATTTAGCACCTTCACTTGATAATCTTATTCTCCAGATATTTCTTCCGTTTTCTAACTTTGTCCATGTTCCGCTATTATGAGGATTTAAATCTACTGGCAATAGATGAGCAATTTTCATCATTTGACCATTCTTTGCATCTAGGTTGTCTTGATATTTTATTAACTCAGTTGATGGGGGAGTAAGTTGAATATGGTCAACATCATCTATTGATAAATGCTCTTTAAAACTGTCTGGAATCTTATTTGCTTGAGCTTGTCCAAAAATATTTAAGCTAAAGGCAATAAGAGTTAAAGACAAAAAAGTAAATTTGTAAAAAGTTTTCATTTGAATTAATATTTAATTTCTATTTATAATGACAAAAATATGAATTTTTTATTTCTATAATGAATTTTTTTAAATGTTTTAATTCAAGACTTATCAAATATTTGACCATAATTTAAAATGATAATCAAAAATATGAATGAAAATAAAATAGATTCTCTTAAAGCTACAAATACAAAAGATGGGAGTAAAACTATTTTTTCTCCTGTATTTAATGAACACTATCACAGTGTTAATGGAGCTTATACTGAAACAATGCATATTTTTGTTGGTCTTGGTTATAAATCTATTCGACACGAAAATATAAATATCCTAGAAATTGGATATGGTACAGGATTAAATGCTATTTGTACATATTTGGAAAATCAAAATTCTGAGAAGAAAATTCTTTATCATGGTATTGAAAAGTATCCACTTGATATGACAGTCTTAGATGGGTTAAATTATTCTGAAATATGTAAAGTTGAAGAATTTATATTAGAGCCTTTTTTTAAGGACTGGGATAAAAGAATTGAAATAGATGAGAATTTTACTTTATTTAAACAATCAATAGATATAAGGCAATTTGTTCCTTGTCAGAAATATGATTTAATTTATTTTGATGCATTTTCTCCAGATGTTCAACCAGAGATGTGGTCGTTTGAAAATCTAAAAAAAATATTAACAGCTTTGTCAACAGGTGGCGTTTTTGTAACTTATTGTAGTAGAGGCGATTTAAAAAGAAATCTTCGTGCTTTAGGAATGGAGGTAAAACGCTTTTCAGGCCCTCCAGGTAAAAGGCATGTAATTCGTGCAACCAAACTGTGAAAAAATGCATTTAATATTCAAAAATATTTTATTACTTTTGACACGAGAGATTTATTAAACATTTAAAACAAATTCTAATTATGAGAACATTTACAAAAACTGTTTTCGCATTTGTTGTTGTACTTGCTACAGTAACTTTTTCATATGCGCAAACTGTAAACTCGCTGTGGGTTGACGGACGAGTTTATTTTAAAATTTCAGACAATGCTGTTCTTAATGTCGCAGACAACGAGGGTAGTATTAATCCTAAAGATGTATATTTTTTAGACGGCTTAATTGAGAAATACCAGATTTCTGAACTGGTTATGCCTTTTAAATCTGCTAAAAGCGATGTGCTTCAGCGTACATTTAAAATGGATTTCGAAGATATTGAAGATATTGAAGGGTTGGTAAAAGATTTAAATAATCATCCAGATATTGAATATGCAGAACCAGCTCCATTGTTTTTTATATCAATGGATGTGAATGATCCGTATTATAATACTAATCTTGATGGTGGTATGATGGGAAGTGCAAATAGCTCTTGGCATTTGAATCTTATCAATGCTTCTACTGCATGGGATGTAACAACTGGAGATAGCGATATTGTAGTTGCTGTTCTAGATAATGCTATTTATATTGATCATCCGGATTTAGCAAATGTTGTTTCTATGGCTGTTGACTTGGGTAATGGTGATGATGATCCTAATCCACCTGAATCTACATACATTTGGTCGCATGGAACGCATTCTGCTGGGCTTGTAGGTGCCGAAACTAATAATGGTATAGGTGTAGCAAGTATTGGTAATGGGGTTAGCATTATGGCTGTTAAACTCGGAGATGACGCTAGTGATGGTCAGGCTATGGCTGCTGGTTTTGAAGGTATTGTTTGGGCAGCTGATAATGGTGCTGATGTTATAAACATGTCTTGGGGGTCTCCTCAATTTTTTCAAACAATGCAAAATATAGTAAATTATGCATATAATCAAGGTTGTGTTTTAGTTGGTGCTGCTGGTAATAACGGAAATGGAGCAGAAACTCAGATGAATGAAGATATTCCTGTAAACTATGTAGGTTATCCAGCTGCATTAGAGCATGTTATTGCTGTTGGTTCATGTGATATTGGAGATAATAAGTCTGATTTTTCAAATTATGGGACATGGATTGATGTTTTAGCTCCAGGAGGTTACGCTACTGAAGGCCTTATGGGAATTGGGGCATTCTCAGTATTAAGTACAACAGCAAATGAACCAGGTACTGCTTGGGATATGATGGATGGATCAACAGGTGGTGCTGCGACTTATGGCGTTTCCGGAAACTATGATGTTATGCAAGGAACATCAATGGCTTGTCCTGTTACTGCAGGTTTATGTGGATTGATTTTATCTGCAAATCCTGATTTAACTCCTGAAGAATTAACACAAATATTAAAATCTACTTGTGCTGATGTTGATGCTCAAAATGCAGAATTTATTGATAGTATTGGGGCTGGTAGAATTGATGCTCTAGCTGCTGTGCAAGCTGCTTATGACGCAAATGCTGATTTAGTAGCTGACTTCGAAGCAAGTGAGGTAGTTATTGGTGTTGGAGAAACAGTTAATTTTACAGATTTGACTACTGGAACTCCAAATTCATGGTCCTGGATATTTGAAGGAGGTATGCCTGCTGCTAGTGATATCCAAAATCCAACAAATATTCAATATAATACAGAAGGCATATATGAAGTAACCCTTACTGTCAGTGATGGAACAAATACCGATACAGAAGTTAAAACTACATTTATTATAGTTGGTCAAAACGGAAGTCTTGCAGAAAGTGCTTGGATTGAACAAAATACTCATTTTGAGAGTGCTTATAGAGGAGTTTTTATGACTGAGATTGTTGATGAAAATACTGCATGGATTATGACTTATGATGGCACAGGTGGTAGTATAACAAGAGATATTGCAGTAACTGGTAATGCAGGTATTTCATGGACCCCTGCTGTAATTGATGTTGCTGAAAATTATGCTCCTGGAGATATTAGTGCAGTAAGTGCTACTAATGCATGGGTTGCTGTATATGATGTAAATGGTGGTGGAGGTGTATATGTAACAGAAGATGCTGGAACTACCTGGACACATCAAATAACTGCAGAGTTTAGTAATTCTTCAAGTTTTGCCAATGTTATTCATATGTTTAATGCAAATGAAGGATATTGTCAGGGAGATCCAATAAACGGAGAATTCGAAATTTATACAACTAGTGATGGTGGTGAAAACTGGACATTGCTAGATGGTGCAAGTATTCCTGATGCTGAGTCTGGAGAAATGGGATGGACTGGTGTTGCAGATGCTGTTGGTGATGTTGCATGGTTTGGAACAAATACTGGTAGGATATTTAAAACAACTGATAGAGGGGCAAGCTGGAACGTATATTCGACTGGAGAAGACAATGTCAGCAAGCTTTCTTTTGCTGATGCTGATAATGGAGTTGCAATATGTCAGGTAAATAATACAACTACTGGTGCGATAGAAAGTTGGTCTATGGTTAAAACTGCTGATGGTGGAGAAACTTGGACTTCAATTGCAGTTGAGAATCAATATCTTTCTGATGTCTCCGCTGTTCCTGGAGAACCTGGAATGTTTGTTGGTATCAAAATATCTCAGACAACAGAAGGAAACTTTTCTACATATAGTATGGATTATGGAACATCATGGACTGAGTTGGATGATTCAGTACAATATACAAGTGTAGATATGTATAGCACAGCTAGTGGTTGGGCTGGTGGCTTTAACTGGGATGAAAATAGTGGTGGTATTTATAAATGGGTTCCAATAACTCCTACAGATGAACCTTATTTTACATCTTCTCCAGATTTAGATGTTATTGAGTTAAATACATACACTTATAATATCGTGGCTATTGACCCAAATGACCTAGCTTTGACTATTACATCTACTACTACTCCATCATGGTTGTCAATCGATGACAATGGTGATGGAACAGCTGTTTTATCAGGTGATGCTCCTGCAATTAGTGGGATTTCTGAAGATTTTGATGTCGTTGTTAACGCTTCAAATGGATCTTATGAAGCAGAGCAAGTGTTTACAATAACTGTAAATACTTTAAATACGGCTCCAGAATTTGTCTCAGAACCTATTACCGAACATGTTGTGAATACACCATATGTGTATGATGTTGTAACAGAGGACTTAGAAGATGATGAGTTGACTATTGAAGCAACTACATTACCATCATGGGCATCATTTCAAGATAATGGAAATGGAACTGGTAAGTTAACAGGGACACCAACTACAACTAGCGTCTTGGGATTTACAGTGGTTTTAAGTGTTAGCGATGGTATGTTTGAAGATATTCAGACATTTAAAATTCGTGTTGATGTTGCTGATGGTATTGATTTAGGAAATGGGAATATTGAAATTTATCCAAATCCAGCTAATGATTATATAAATATCTTGAACTGTCAAGGTGTTGAGTATGAAGTAATGGATATTACTGGAAGAATATTAACTAATGGCAAGCTTGAAAACAGTTTCGAAAGAGTTGATGTTTCTGAATTTAGTAATGGAAATATTTTTGTGAGACTTTTTAATAACGAAAAAGTCTATACCGTTAAGCTTGTAAAGCTATAGTGTATTAATATAGAAATTAGCACCCCATAAGTATTATAAGAAGTAATAATTTTGAATTTTCTTTGTTATTGCAAAATATAATGATACTTTTGGGGTGCATTTTTTTATGGAACACATTGATATCATAGGATTTGCTGGTGTTGCAACTGGCTTGTTGGGTTTTATTGCTCGTGGTAAAACTCAAAGGCGTATAGTTGTATTGTTAGCAATATTACTTTTGCTTATTTATAGCGTACTTAAGCCAATTTATCCATTTGCAGCATTGATGTTTATTGGATTAGTGATTTTTATTATAAATATTGCAAAACAAAGTAAAAGCAAATCTTCTATTAAGTTACTTGAAGTAGAGTATGATAATAATTATATTGTCGAGTTTATTAAAAATTATAAAAGGGATATTTATAATTATTTCCCTTTTTATGAACCTCACAAATCTCATAAATGTTTTCTTGTAATGAGAGATATGAATTTGGCTGGTATTCTAGTGACTAGTATTACAGGAGATATAATGACAATAGAAGTTGACTATACAAAACCAATATATCGTGATAAAGAGATAGGTAATTATATGTTTAAACAAAATCCAGGGTATTTTAAAAAGCTGGGAATTAAAAAACTTGTGGCAAAGTCTTTTCATAAAGGACATAGCAAGTTTTTGAAAAAAATGGGTTTTGAACAAACACATATTGATAATCAATTGTTTTTTGTGAAAAACATTGATTAGAAGCCACTTTTATTTGGTTGTTTACGTTAATATAAAATAAAGGGTATATTAAAATGAATTGGATAAAATATATTTTGCTCGTTTTTGTTTTGTTTTCTGCAGAGATAGTAATGGCAGAAACTGATATTCCTGATGCGCCTGTTTTTATTTCAGCTAGCATTATCCCTGAGTCTGATCCAACTGTTGTTTCACTTTCTTGGAATCCTAGTGATTCTACTGCTGTACAAGGCTATATTGTATATCAGGTAATTGGAGATGTTACAGAAACTGTTGATACTGTCTGGGGAAGAATGACAACAAGTTATGACTATAATTTAGTGTCAACCATTTCAAAACCTGAGAAATTTAGACTAGCAGCATTTGATGATTTGTTTTTTAAATCAAGTATTACTGATCCACATACTACAATGTATCTAAATGCAAACTTTGATAAATGTACTTCAATAGTAAATCTTGACTGGAGTGCTTATGAGGGGTGGGATAATGGAGTAAATACCTTTAAGATATATAGAAGAACTGAATCTTCAACATATAATCTAATAACTAGTGTGTCTGAAGGTACTTTAGTATATGATGATGAAGATATAGATTTTAATCAAACTTATTATTATTATATTGAAGCAACAAGTAATAGTGGATATACTGCCACATCAAATTCGGTTAAATTAACAACAAATTCATTTGATAAGCCTTTGTATTTACATGCTCAATCTGCAAGTGTTGAAGGTGAAAATATTATTGTTAATTTTTTGGTAGACAATTCAGCACAAGTTATCGAGTACAGGATTCAGAGAGCAGATTCTCCTGATGGAACTTTTTCAACAATAAAATCATATCCTAACTCTGGGCAAATAAATGTTAATCATATTGATTATGATGTTAATGTTTCTGAAAAACAATATTACTATCGAATAGCAGCTGTAAATCCTTGTAGCATTGTATTTGCTTACTCAAATACATGCTCTAATATACTTTTAAGTGCTAATAATGATGATGGTTTTCAGCACGATATTTCATGGACAGATTATTACGCATGGCCGAATGGGGTAAGTAATTACAAGGTTTTTCGTTACTTTGATGGAGTTTCATCAGAAATTGCAGTTAACACTTCTGGAAGAACAGTAAGCTCTTACGATATCGAGTGGTATGTAGATTATTGTCATGATAGAAAGATTCATATGTCAAATGAGTTTTGTTACTATGTTGAGGCTTATGAAAGTGAAAGCCCAGGATATGCAGATACTCAAGGAGTAAGCCGGTCTAATGTTTCATGTGTGAATCATTACCCAGTGGCCTGGATGCCAACTGCTTTTAATGCAACATCTTACGAAGTCGAAAATAGAATATTTAAGCCAATTTTGTCTTTTGTTGAAAAGGACTCATATGAGTTTTATATTTTTGATAAATGGGGCGAAGAAGTATTTCATACAGATCAAACATACGAAGGCTGGGATGGAACAATAAATCATCATAATTTAGCTCCTTCACAGTATTATACATACTACGTTAAATATTTCGATCATCAAGGAAAAGAATATCTAAAGACAGGTACATTTTTCTTATTTATTGATTAGTAATTGTAATAGCTGTAATCAGTTATTCTATGCATTTTTGCTAAGCTAGAACATTTCTTTTTAATCATTTGTTTATCTATTTTAATTTGCTTTTAATTTAGTATCTTTGTAAATTAATGTCTGGTTAAACGTGTGTTTTTTAAACTATAGATTTTTGATCATTTATGGATCTAACAAACGAAGAGAAAATATGGATTGAAGACCAATTTGAGAAATTGGTGAAAGTCAGTAAAAGAATCAAATCTGAGCAGGATGTTGAATTAGTGCGAAAAGCCTTTGATTTGGCTAATGAAGCGCATTCAAAGATGAGACGTAAATCTGGGGAACCATATTTTTCACATCCAATTGCTGTTGCATTTATTGTTGCAGAAGAAATTGGTCTTGGACCAAAATCTATAGCAAGTGCTTTGTTACATGATGTAGTTGAGGATACAGACTATACTCTGACTGATATCGAACGCATGTTTGGAACATCTATTGCCGGAATGATAGATGGTTTAACAAAGATCTCTAATGTACTTGATAAAGATGCTTCACTACAAGTAGAGAATTTTCGTAAAATGCTGATGACAATGTCTCAGGATGTGCGAGTTATTTTTATTAAACTTGCTGATAGATTACACAATATGCGTACTCTAGACTCAATGCCAGAATATAAGCAGGTAAAAATTTGTAGCGAAACAGTATTCTTGTATGCTCCTTTAGCTCATCGTTTGGGACTATATTCTATTAAAACTGAACTCGAAGACCTTGCTTTAAAATATGAACATCCTTTGATTTATAGAGAGATCGAGCGTAAGTTTAAAGAGACAGAGGAAGAAAGAGCAAAGTATATTCAGGAAATTATAGATCCATTAAAATTGGTTCTTAAAAAAGAAAATGTTGATTTCTCAATAAAGGGCAGATTGAAATCTATATATTCGATTTGGAACAAAATGCAAACTAAAAGTGTTCCGTTCGAGGAGATATACGATTTATTTGCGATTCGTATTGTTTTTGATCACCCTGATGATTACGAAGACAAAAAGGCCAGAGCTCAGTGTTATCACATAATGGCTTTGATTACAGATATTTATCCTCACCACGAACAACGAATTCGAGATTGGGTGAAAAACCCAAAAGCAAATGGTTACGAGGCTCTTCACGTTACTGTTATGGGACCGAGAGGACAGTGGGTTGAGATTCAGATTCGTAGTAGGAAAATGGATGATATTGCAGAGAAAGGACTTGCATCACACTGGAAATATAAAACAAACGAAAATGGCTCAACTGGTAGTCTAGATGTTTTAATAGAAACCCTAAAAAATTCTCTAACTAATAATCAGCAGGATTCATTGTCATTCCTTGATGATTTTAAGTTAAATATATTTACAACTGAGATTTATGTTTTTACTCCTAAAGGAGAAATAAAAAAACTGCCCAAAGGGTCAACCGTAATTGATCTTGCTTACGAAATACATACTGAAATAGGAAATAAGGCAATTGCTGCAAAAGTAAATCATAAATTACAACCATTGTCTCACGTTATTCATAGTGGCGATCAGGTCGAAATCTTAACATCTTCAAAGCAAGCACCTAAACGTGAATGGTTAGGATTTGCAATTTCAACAAAAGCAAAATCAAAAATCAAAAGTTCTTTAAAGGAAGAGCGTTTGCATAATATTGAAAAAGGTCAGGAAATCTTTATATCTAAAGTTAGAGAATTAAAACTTAAACTAAATCATAAGAACTTTAAAGAATTACGACAAAACTATAATGCTTCGAATAAAGAGGAGTTTTATCGTAAAATTGGTTCTGGAGCTATTCAGATAGATGATTTAGAGAAACAACTTCTTAAAAATCCGACAAATATTTTTGTAAAATATTGGCGCCTGACCAGAAGTAGACCTAAGAATAAACAATCTAAAAAGGATAAAAAGACTTATGTTGTTGATGATCTGAAAAACCAAAAGTTTACTCTTGCAACTTGTTGTAATCCAATTCCAGGAGATGAAGTAGCTGGATATCTAAATCCAAATAATTCTGTAATTATACATAAAAAAACTTGTTCGGTACTTAATAATCTCGCAGCAAAACAAGGGAATAAAATAATATCTGTGAAATGGTCAAGTTATAAACTGCTTTCGTTTTTAGTAAAGATAAAAGTTGAAGGAGTTGACAAACTTGGTATAGTTTATAATATAACAAAAGTTATTTTTCAAGAGGCAGATGTAAACATGAAGTCTATTAGTATAGAAACTAATGATGGAGTTTTCTTTGGGGAAATAAAGCTTTTTGTCCATAATGCACAGGATTTAGAAGATTTGATAAGACAAATTATCCGAATAAAAGGTGTTAGTAAGGTAACAAGGATAGAAGATTTAGAGAATGAATAAAAACGAAATAATATCGATGTTAAAGCTGCTAGAAGATCCTGATGAACAGGTTTTTGAACTTATCAGGGCAAAGATTTTAGCAGATTCAGATATGTTTAAAACATATTTAGAAAACTTTCATACATTCTCGTTAAATGATATTGCAATTGAAAGATCTGAGATTCTGCTTGATGAAATCTTTATGACAGATTTTGAAAATAGATTGATAGAGATTCTAAACACTTCTAATGCTAACCTTTTAGAGGGAACTCTATTAGTTGAAGAATATTTTAATCGTGATGCTGATACAGATTCTTTGAAAAAGGAGGTTGATAAAGTTATTCATAGCATTTGGCTGGAACTTAATGATCAGCTTACAGGAATTGAGAAGGTTAAGCTCATTGGGAAAACTCTTTTTGAGCAAATGGGTTTTAAAAAATATCCAGTTAAAGGGTTTAAACCTGAACATTTAAGCTTTTTAAATTGTATTACACATAGAAAGTATGTCGCTCCAAATATATCATTGTTATATTGCATTATTGCTCAGGAAATTGGTGTCCCTTTGTATCCAGTCGCAATGCCTGGTTTATTTATTTTGAGCTATGTTGATGCCGAACTTGCTGATGCTGTTTTTGCAGAAAAAAATAATGGCTCAGTTTTTTATATTCATCCATTTGATAAAGGAGAGTTTATAAATCATCAAATTATTGAGCAATATTTGGATGAGAAGAAAATTGAAAAAGAATTAAATGACTTTGGAAATATGTCTTATGTCGAATATTTATCTTTTTATTTCGAATTAAGAATACTTGCATTGAAACATAAAAAAGTAAACGGGTTTGAGTTGCAATACGCTAACCGAATAAAAGAAATTTTTAAAAGGATTTAATTATGAAAATTGTTATTGCTGGTGCTGGTGAAGTTGGTTCATATCTTGCAAAAATGTTGACCAGAGAAAATCACGATATCACTATTATTGATGTGAGACCAGATATTCTTAAAGAAGTTGATACTACATATGATGTGCTCTGTGTAGAAGGATTGTGCACTTCCTTTGATACACTGAAAGAGGCTAGTACCCAATCATGTGATTTATATATTGCTGTAACTAGTTCTGAGGATACAAATATTTTATCTTGTGTTTTTGCAAAAAAAATTGGTGCGAAAAAAACCGTTGCTCGTGTTGATAATATGGAATATCTAAGTCCGATAAATAAGCTCACTTTTATTAATTTAGGGGTTGATAGGCTAATATATCCAGAATATATTGCAGCAAAAGAGATAGTTGGTGTAATTAAACAAACAGGAACAACTGAAATATTTGAATTCTCTGGTGGGAAACTAACTTTATTTGTCCTTAAACTGGATAAAAATTCACCAATTGTAGATAAAACTTTGCGAGAAGCTGCTGTTATTGCAAAAAATAAGAACTACAGAGCAGTTGCAATTACTAGGAATGGTAAAACAATTATTCCTAAAGGATCAGACCTTCTTCAAGAAGGAGATTTTGTTTATATTATAACAAATCCAGACGGAATCTCAAGCTTACTTAAAACTGCTGGGAAAGAAAAATTAGAGCTAGATAAGGTAATGTTTCTTGGTGGTAGCAGAATTGGAATTAAAGCTGCTAAGTTCCTCGAAAATCATCTAAATGTTAAAATGATGGAGTTTAATCCTGAAAAAGCATTTAAACTAGTGGACATGTTGCCAAAAACCATGATAATAAATGGTGATGGTAGAAATATTGACCTACTTCTGGAAGAAGGAATTGAAAAAACAGATGCATTTGTAGCTGTTACCGATGATTCAGAAACTAACATTCTCACGTGTTTACTTGCTAAAAGATATGGTGTAAAAAAGACTATCGCTGAGGTTGAAAATCTTGATTATATTGATATTGCAGCTAAAATGGGGATTGATTCAATTATTAATAAGAAACTTAGTGCTGCAAGTAGAATATATACGCTTACAATGAATGCAGAAGTTTCGTCAATAAAGTGTCTTACCGGAACAGATGCCGAGGTTTTAGAATTTATAACTTCTCGTGATGCACAAATTACAAAAAGTAAACTTCGCGACTTAGATTTGCCAGAAGGGGCAATAATTGCTGGTGTTGTACGTGGATCAAAAAGCTTTATTGCTATAGGTGATACTCAAATTAAGGCTAACGATAAAGTTGTGCTCTTTGCTTTACCTTCAGCTATTCAGAAAATCGCTACATTCTTCTAAAAGAATACTATAGACATCAAATTAAATAATCTTATTAATTTGAGTATATATTACTGTTTGATTTCATTAGTGATACTTCATATTTTTGATATTGAAATGATAATAAAATTATGTGATGAATTCATGATTGTGATATGAATTATATAGAATTTATTGGTAATTCATGGCCTAAAGGGCATAGTATTAGTCAATTATATATTAATTCTAGAATTGATCCACAAAAGGTAGTGAAATTCTCAATTAGTATAAAAACTGAAGACTATTATGCTGAAGATTAAAGCTATTTTGAAGAGGTTGAAGAATTTGATGAAAAATAATCAAACTGGGAAGCAAAACTTGTATGGTATAAGAATCAAAGGTGTATCAATGTTTACACTTCCTCAAATATAAAAGGTAAACCTGTGAGCTTTTCAAATTCCTGACCGCTTTCCAAAATGTCTTCATCACCTACTTCGTACTTCCATATAATTTCGATATTCTCTTTATTTTTTAGTTTTAGGAGTAATTTATACATAAATCTTGCTGCCCCAGTATTAAAATACTCAAGATAAAAGTTGATAATAAGCTTTTCTTCTAGCATATAGGATGAAAACACTAATTGGTTGAACTTATCAAAAAAAATCTCAGGATTTTCAGGTATTAAAATTCCTTCTATTAGCAGTTCCTTTTTGCTTTTATCATATTTTACTTCTGGAGTCTTTTTCTCTTTTTCAATAAGGATTTTCATGGTTTGTTAAATTTTAAGGATATAATTGATAAGTTGTCTTCATCGACTTTTTTATATTCAAATTTAATAATATTAGATGATTTTAATCGACAAGATATTAGTCCATTGCCAGTATTTTTTGTTTCTTTTTCTAGGTTTTTTGTGAAATTTTCTCGTAAGTTGCATATCGAAGTTTTGTTGATATGTTCTATTTTAGTCTGTAGTAATTCAATTGCATCATAATTGTTCTTTTCGGAAATTACAACTATGAAAGAAGTCTGAGATTCGGAAATTGATAAATTGGCAATGTCGTGATTGTGTTTTAAGTTGTTTTGAATGAGCTCAATACAGCAAGAAATTATTCTTTTTCTTAATGTCTTAGGAGATATGTTAGATAGATTTTCAATCAATAAGTCAGCAAAATCTTCAGGAGTTTTCTCTTGTTTAATGGTAAGCCTGTAAATTATTGATTCTCCCATCTGTTACTTAAAATGTATTGGTTTAGGAATTGTAATTTGTTTAATTGATTCTAAAGCATAAATATCTGTCATTCCTGAAATGTAATCTGTTATTATTTGCTTTTCATTATCTTGACTTTGTTGGTAAAAATCAAATTGACCCTCCAGATAATCCCCAAAGTTTTTGTCTAATTCGATATCTGATTCTGCGTATTTCCCAAAATCGAACTTATGTTTTACAAGTAAATCATAAGTGTAATCAAACAAGTTGTTTATGATTCTATCGCAGAACACATCATATTTTCTTAAATCAGGATGACCATAAATGTTTTTGTAATTAAAATGTTTTAGATTTGTGACAACTTCATAGGTTTTATCAGAAAATCCGACAGTATCTTTATTTGCAGAGTTTTTGATGATATCAACAACCATTGCATGAATTAATTGCCCATTTCGATCACCAAGCATATTTTTAACATCTTTAGGAATATCTTTTTCTGTGATGTATCCAGCTACAAAAGCATCTTCGATATCACGTCCCAGATAAGCGATTTTATCCGAAAATCTCATAATACAGCCTTCATAAGATGTTGGAACAACTCTTCGATTTTTAATTTCATCAAGATTGTTGAGCTCAAAAGTTGGTTTTAAGTTTTGCTCATCTTTCTCTCCATTATGACAAATAATTCCATCTTTTATACCATAACACAGATTAAGCCCTTTTCCATGATTTGCAAGGTATTCAACTTGTCTGTACGAATTGATTTCATGAACAAAAGCATTGTTTCCACCTAGGATTTTGTTTAAAGCCATTTCACCGGCATGCCCAAAAGGAGTATGTCCTAAATCGTGTCCTAAGCCTGTTGCATATGCCATGTCAATATCTAAATTCCAACCGTGCGAGTTTAAACCTTTACATATTGTAGCAGCAATAGTTGCAACATGTAAAACATGCTCTATGCGTGTGCAAATATGATCGTTTTCAGGTGCAAAAAATACTTGAGTCTTATTTTTTAACCTTCTAAAAGGTGTGGAATGAATAATTGCAGTTTGATCCCTGAAAAAATCTCCACGAATATCGGTTTCACGTTCACGTGTTCTTTTAATATATACTTCTCTTGGAAAATGATTTTTCATTTTTTTTTTGTTTATTCACGAAGATACTTATCGTAAATATTTTTAGGTTTATATTCGTTTACGTAATTTATTGCTTCTTCGTTTGTATTACAGATGTAATATAATTCTTTGTAAGACTCATTTGTGAAGTTCTCTCTGTATAGGACATCAAACATTTTTAAAAGATTATCAAAGAACCCATTATAATTAATTATTACAATTGGTTTACTGTGATATTTAAGTTGTTTAAGAGTTAAAGTTTCCATTAATTCTTCAAGAGTTCCAAATCCACCTGGTAGCACAATGAATGCATCAGAATTTGCTCTCATGTACTCTTTTCTTTCTTTCATATCAGGAGTAATAATTAATGACTGGTGCTCATCACTAACAATATTAACTCTATTTAAGCGCTCGGGAACAACTCCGGTAACTTTTACGCCAAGTCTTGCTGCTTTTTTCATCAAAGACCCCATAAGGCCAATACTGCCAGCTCCATGTATAAGCGAAAAGTTGCCCTCGGCTAAACGTTTTGCCAAATCTTCTGCCAGTTGATAATAGCCTTCGTTTAAATCATCGCTTGAACTGCAAAATACACATATCGTTTTCATCAAAATATCTCGTTTTAGCATTGATAATGTAATTATATGGCGAAAATTACAATTTTTTTTCGATAAAACTCTTTTAGTTATAAATATTTGATTGGAATATTGTGTTATCTTAGTCTCATAAATTTGAAAAGATGAAAAAGAAACTTAGGATTGTGCTTTGGGTTTTGTTCGCTATCTCTGCCGTTTTTATTGGTACAGGAGCTCTTTTGGTTGATAATACTTTTTATATTAAGAATGGTTCTGATGTAATTATCAAAGTGAAATGTGAAACTGTGGATGGAGAATTTACTGATTATACAATTTCTGTTGGCGATAGTGTAGAAGTATTTAACAATAAGGTTTTTCAATTAAATAATAATTCTGCAGATTTTGAATTATTTTTTAAGGAAATTACAATAACAGCATTAAATGACACCCTTGAATACCATAATCTTAAATGGGAAGTCTTTGTAGATGGTAGGAAAAATAAATTTGTGTACACGTACAATCCTCTATAAATCAAAACATTTTTTTTTGAAATCAGTTTACTTTAATTATTGATTTTACAGAAATGTTAGATTAAATTTTTAAAATAGTTATGAGAAAAATCTTATTAGTGATTGTTGCCGGTTTTTGTTCTCTTTTAGTATTAGGACAAAATGTAGAAACGGGTATAGAAGTTGTTAAATATCTAGCATCTGATAAGTTAGAAGGTAGATTTCCTGGAACAAAAGGTGATGATTATTCAATTAAATTTATTGCAAAAAAATTTGATACCTATAATATAAGTTCTTTTGAACCAAATTATGTACATAGTTTAGAATTGTTAACATCAATAAAATCAGGAGAGGCTACTTATGCAACTTTAAATGATAAAAAACTTGAGTTTGGGAAAGAATATGTTCCAATGGCTTTTTCTGCTAGTGTCGAATACAAAGGCGAACTGATTTTTGTTGATAGTGTTAACTCTAAGGAGAAAGTTAATAATAAATGGGTGCTGGTAAAAATTAATAATGGAAACTCTAAAGAGCTAAACTATCGTGATTTAATAGATTTGTCAATCAGTTTCGCAAATGAAGGTGCAGCAGGAGTAGTGTTTGTTGCGATGCAAAATTTCGAAAATGGAAAAGAATTAGTTCCTTTTAAATATTCCAGATCTGTTTCTACTATTGGAATACCTGTAATTCAAATTAGTCGTGAAATATTATTGGGAATTTTGAATGCTAATGGTTATAAAGGAAACGATTTAGAAGATAGTTTTGATTTTTTAAGTAAAAGTAATGGCTTGTTAAATTTGAGTTCAAGTGTTGAAATCGATACTATTATGAGTACAACTGCTAATATTGCAGGTTTTGTTGAGTCTGAAAAATCAGAACAATGGATAGTGATAGGTGCTCATTATGACCATTTAGGATATGGTGGAAGTGGTTCAGGGTCAAGAGCTCCAAAGATTCAAGAGATACATAATGGAGCAGATGATAATGCTTCAGGAGTTGGTCTTGTAGTTATGTTAGCTGAATATTACTCTAAAAATAATCCTGAAGCAAATATTGCATTTGTGTTATTTGGTGCAGAAGAAGAAGGGCTTATAGGAAGCAAGCATTTTGTCGAAAATTTACCTATTGATAAAGAAAAGATTAAAATGATGATTAATTTCGATATGGTTGGAAGACTAAGGGATGCTGGTGTGTCAATCATGGGGGCAACTACAGCCGAAGAGTTTGATTCTGTTCTAAATATTTATCAATCAGAAAAACTTCCTTTGAGAATTGGTGGTGGTGGATATAGCGGATCGGATCAAGCATCGTTTTATTCTGAGAAAATTCCTGTTTTGTTTTTTAGTACAGGTATGCATGGGGATTATCATAAGCCTTCCGATGATGTGGACAAAATAAACTTTGATGGAATGCTACAAATTGCAGAACTTTTAGTCAAAATTACAAATGAATTTGCAAAAGATGATTTGCAACTGACATATAAGGAGGCTCCAGTACAACAAAGCGGTGGACATGGAAGCAAAATGAAAGTGAAGCTTGGTATTATGCCAGATATGACTTCCAGAGATAATAATGGACTTGGTGTTGATGGAGTTACTCCTGGTGGAGTTGCTGATGTTTCTGGAATCCAAAAAGGGGATAGGATAATAGAGCTTAATGGGAAAAAAGTTTCGGGAATTTATGAATATATGCATATCATGTCAGAGTTTAATCCAAACGACAAAATTCCTGCAAAACTAATTAGAGATAAAAAGCAAATTGAAATTATTATTGAATTTTAAACAATACTTATGAAAAAGGCTTTAATTTGGATTCTGGCTATAATTCTTACTCTGGGAGCATCATTTTATCAAAGAATGAGCGGACCTACATACCCATTAAATATTAAAAGTATTGCTGGTGACGATGAATACTCCGTGAAATTGATTCGTTCTGCTACTATTGGAGAAGAATGTAATGTTGAAATTGATGAGACAGACTTGTTTGATGAAGCGTTTGTTGTTTATGCAAAATATCCAGGAGAGTTTGGAAACGACACGATATATATGAAAAATACTAGTGGAAGTTGGAGTGCTTACCTTCCAGAACAACCAAGCGCAGGTAAATTAAAGTATCACATTGTTTTAATTAAAGATGGAGAAACTATTTGGCAAAATGATGACAATCCTGCAATTATTCGATTTAAAAACAGTGTTCCAGATGCTATATTAATCCCTCACGTAATTGCAATGCTATTAGCTATGTTATTTAGTATGGTTACAATGTTTATGGTATTGTTAAAAAAAGGAAATTCAAAACGAATGTCTTACTTTGCTGTTGCTTCATTAATAATTGGAGGTTTTATATTAGGTCCTATTATGCAGAACTATGCTTTTGGTGAATTTTGGACTGGTTGGCCTAATGGTGGAGATTTTACAGATAATAAAACACTGATTGCTTTTATTGTATGGGTGTTTGCTTTAATATTAAATATTAAGAAAGATCGTAAATGGGCATTAGTAATTGCAGCAATTTCAATGATAGTTGTTTTCTCAATACCTCACTCATTGGGAGGTTCAGAGTTCAATCATGAAAAAGGTCAAGTAGAGACGGGAAATAGAAAATAGCTGTTTTTAGGCGATTGTATAAATAGCCTGATGTTTTGTTTGGAATTCTGACTGTTTTGTTTGCATATGCCAAGGAGTATTTTAACAATCTGACAATCATAATAATAAGCATTGTTTGTTTAATCAATTATAGAAATAATGCTGTTTATTGTCTGATTTTGTAGCATTTATTACAACCAAAGTAAAAAAAACAAAAAAAAACGAAAAAATGTTTTGAGTGCAAATATTTATTACTATTTTTATGAATTATAAAGTTGAGCGCTTATAAGGATGTGGAAATTACTAACAAAGCCGTTCTAAAGATTTGATTTTGAATGTATAGTGTCATGGAAAAGCCGTGTTTTGTATGTAAAAATGAGTAGTTGCTTAAACGATTTTTTTAAATAAACAATAGCGAAATGATTTTTTTATTATGAAAAAAAGTTGAAAATTTGCGCTCCTTAAAATTGATGTGGAATATTAAAATATTATTATAAATGGCGAAAAGGTGTGAAGAGATATGGTCTAAATGTTTACAAATCATTAAGGATAATGTTCCAAAGAATAGTTTCCGTACATGGTTTGAGCCTATAGTACCATTAGACATAGAAGAAAATGTACTTACGATACAGGTTCCAAGTACTTTCTTTTATGAGTTCATCGAGGAACAATTTCTTGACTTGTTAAAGAAAACATTACATAAGGTCATAGGACCAGATGCTAAATTAGAGTATCATGTTGTAATGGAAAACAATTCACACTCTGATAAACCTTATACTGTTAAGATTCCGGCTAAAGATAAAACCAAATTGGTTAACAGACCTGTACAGATGCCTTTGGATTTAGAAACAAACTCTATAGTTAATCCATTTGTTATTCCTGGAATCAAGAAAGTTCACGTTGATCCACACTTAAATCCTGAATATACATTTGATAATTTCGTTGAAGGTGAGTGTAATCGTTTAGCTCGCTCTGCTGGTTTTGCAGTAGCTCAGAATCCTGGCGGTACTGCCTTTAACCCATTATTCGTATATGGCGGATCAGGGCTAGGAAAAACTCACCTTGCTCAAGCTATTGGTATAGAAGTGAAGAAACTTATGCCAGAAAAAGTTGTTCTTTTTGTTGATGCAAATAAGTTCCTTACTCAGTATATGGAAGCAACACGTAACAATAATCGTAACGACTTTATTCATTTCTATCAAATGATCGATGTTTTGATTGTTGATGATGTTCAGTATTTTGCAAAAAAAGAAGGTACTCAGGAAGTCTTCTTCCATATTTTTAATCACTTGCATCAACATGGTAAACAATTAGTCCTAACATCAGATAAACCACCTGTTGAGCTTAATGGAATGGAGCAAAGATTACTTTCCAGATTTAAGTGGGGCTTATCTGCTGATTTACAAGAGCCTGATTTTGAAACAAGAATTAAAATTCTGAAGAAAAAAACATATAAGGATGGTATTATTATTGACGAAGAAATTCTGGAATATATAGCATCCCATATTACAAGTAATATTCGTGAACTCGAAGGAGCATTAGTTTCATTACTTGCACAATCAACTCTGAACAAAAAAGAAATTACAATGGAGTTGGCTAAGGATATGATTGATAAACTTGTTAAGAGTACAAGAAGAGAAATATCAATCGACTATATTCAAAAAGTTGTTTGTAATTATTTTTCAATGTCGGTTGAGTTGCTTAGTAGTAAAACTCGTAAGCGTGAGATTGTTCAGGCTCGTCAAATTGCAATGTATTTTGCTAAGAGTATGACAAAATCTTCTTTAGCTTCCATTGGAGCTTCCATTGGAGGAAAGGATCATGCTACAGTACTACATGCTTGCAAAACAGTTAATAATTTGATTGAAACAGACAAGAGGTTTAGAGTAGATCTAGAAGAAATTGAAAAAAGACTTAAAATGTAATATGTGGGGCTTAATGCCCCATTTTTATTTATGCTCTGGCTAATCTTAAGCATACTCTCAGCAACAGGTATCTTTGTAACTTTTAAATTCATTGACAAATACAACGTACCCCTAATAAATGTAATTGTAGTAAATTATATTGTCGCAGCTTCTTTTGGGTTTATTCTTAATGGTAGTTTCCCTGTAAAGGAGATTGTAAGTTCTAACTGGATATTTCCAGCTATGATTATTGGTCTTTTGTTTATTCTGATGTTTTTTGTGGTCGGGAAATCATCGCAAAAAGCAGGAATCTCTATTACTACTGTTGCAAGTAAAATGTCGGTTGTAATACCAATGTTATTTGCAATAATTGCTTATAATGAAATTGTAAGTACTTTGAAAATTATTGCTATAATTCTTGCAGTATTTGCTGTGGCACTAAGTGTGTATGCGAAACCTGAAAAATCAAATCGATCAGGACTCTTAGCAGTAATATTACCTCTTGTTCTTTTTCTGGGAATGGGAATTAATAATTCGCTAATGATTTATTCAAAAGAGAATTACGTAAATGCTGAAATGTCTTCAGTCTTTACTGCTGCATCCTTTGGTACATCTTTATTGTTCGGAATAATAATCGTTTTTGCAAAACCAACAGCATTAAAAGGATTTAAGTTATATAAAACCTGGGTACTTGGAGGTATTTTGGGGGTTGTAAACTTTGGTGCTGTTTACTTTATGTTCAGAGTTTTAAATACAGGCTTATTTGCCAATTCTGTAACCTATGGAATTGTTGATGTAGGGATTGTTGCATTAACTGTTATTATTGGGACTATGTTTTTTAAGGAAAAACTATCAAGAATTAATATTTTTGGTGTATCTTTATCAATAATAACTATTGTGTTATTGACATTGGCAGATTTGTAATGGAAACAGATGTTTTTTTAACCATAACAAAAGAGTCGGAGGGATTCTATTCCGAGAAAGGTAGTAAGTTTTATGCCTTTGCTTATCCTGTTTCAATAGAAGAGGATATAAAATCTATTCAACAATCATTAAGGAAAAAATACTATGATGCTCGACATCATGTTTATGCATTTATTCTTGGGCCAGAAAAAAAAGTTTATCGTGCCAGTGATGATGGAGAACCTGCTAATAGTTCAGGAATGCCTGTGCTGGGACAAATAAAATCATTTGAAATCACAGATGTCCTTATTGTTGTAGTACGCTATTTTGGAGGAACAAAATTAGGTGTCCCAGGTTTAATAAATGCTTATAGAACCGCAGCAAAAGGTGCTCTTGAAAATGCAGATATTGTTGAGAAATATATTACAAAATCTGCTGAGATAGATTTTGCATATGACGATATGAATTTTGTAATGAAAGTCTTAAATGATTCAGGGGCAAAGATATTAAGTCAAACATTTTTAGAGAGTTGTAACATAATTTTTTCGATCAGATTATCAGAATTTGACAAATTAATTAGTAACTTACGGAAAAATCATAAAATTGAAATTAAATTATAATATGGGAAAGGCTTGTGCGAAAATATATTTGAAAATATTTAGATGGAGTTATAATGAATTTCCAGATGTAAAAAAAGCAGTTGTTATTATGGCTCCTCATACTAGTATGAGAGATTTTTTTCTTGGTAAAATATATTTTGCATCTCAAGGATTGAAGCCAACGGTATTGATAAAAAAGGAAGCTTTCTTTTGGCCCGTTGGACCAGTATTGAAAAAACTAGGTGGAATTCCAGTTGATAGAGGCAGAAGGACTGGTTTGACAGAAAAATCTGTTCAGTCTCTTAAAGATGCAGAAGATAGGTTTTACTTAATAATAACTCCGGAAGGAACCCGACAGAAAACAAAAAATTGGAAAAAAGGATTTATTAGAATAGCTAAAGCAGCTGATGTTCCTGTTGTATTAGGTTTTTTGGATTGTAAGAACCGAAAAATGGGAGTTAAAGGCATGCTGGATATGAAAGGTGATGAAAAAGTGCTGATGGAAAGATTGAAAAGAAAATACACTGGTTTACAAGGAATACATAAAGATAAATTTACTACAGGTTATGAATAAATTAGATGTTGCAGTTTTTCAAAATGATATTTGCTGGGAAAGTCCATCTCAGAATTTTGATAAGATTTACAATAGAGTAAATAGTTGTAAAGAAGTTGATATTATTATTATGCCAGAGATGTTTAATACTGGTTTTACAAATAATGTATCTGGCTTTAGTGAAACACTGCAAGGTCCCTCTGTTCAATTTTTAAAAAGAATAGCCCAAGAGAAAGATGTGGCTATTTGTACATCCTTAATTATCTATGAAGATTCAAAATATTTTAATTCTTTTCTTTTTGTCAAACCTGATGGTGATATTGTTAGATACAATAAACGACATTTATTCAAAATGGGAGGAGAGACAGATATGTTCACTGGGGGGCAGGAGAGAGTTATTGTCGAATACAAAGATATCAGATTTTTATTGCAAGTATGTTATGATTTGAGATTCCCTGTATGGAGCCGAAATAAAAATGATTATGATGCAATTATATATATTGCAAACTGGCCTGGAAATCGCAGATATATTTATGATACTCTTTTAAGAGCTCGAGCAATTGAAAATCAAGCTTATGTTTTAGCCGCCAATCGTGTTAATCAGGACGGAAATGGTATAAAATATAATGGTGGTTCATGTGTGATTAATTCAAAGGGTTATTTTACTTCACATGCTAACGATGATGAAGAAACAATTATATATGCAAGTCTGGATATTGAAGAACAGAATAAATTTAAACAAACCTTTCCAGCTTTTGAAGATGCAGATAACTTCGAAATTAAACTTTAGTAAATTATAACTAATTTCTTTAAAATTCGTTTAACATACAAAATGATAATGGCTAAAGAATTGTCGTTTATAAATATTTCAATTAATTAATAAAGTAAAGTATGAAACCCCTTTTTTTAATTCCAGTTTTTTTTGTGTTTTTAGGATTGTCAGCTTCTTTTGCTCAAGATACTGAAACATATGCAGCAATCGATGGAAAAATTACGGATTTTAGCAATAATATTAAAATTGGGGAAACAATAATTTTTGAAAATTCACAAACAAAAGATATTGTATCTGTAATTAGTGACGATAAGGGGAATTTTGACGTTAAATTGCCTTATAGTCAGACTTATGTGATTAAAATAAAAGGATTTAACGATGATAAGTATTATACTGATTTTACTATTCCAGAACTTCAGGAGAATCAAACAGGTTTGTTTTTTACAATAGATATTCAAATTGAAATGCCAAAACTTTTTACCTTGGATAATGTCTATTTTGATACTGGTAAAGCGACTTTAAAATCAGAATCTTATCCTGAATTAAACGAATTGTTTGAATATTTGAGTTTGAAAAAAACTACAATAGTTGAGATTTCTGGGCATACAGATGATGTTGGTTCAGATTCTGATAATCTTGATTTATCACAGAGAAGGGCAGAGACTGTAAGGAATTATCTCATAAAAAAAGGAATAGCTGCTGACAGAATTCAAGCTAGAGGTTATGGAGAAACACAACCAGTTGCTGAAAATACTACTGCAGAAGGAAAAGCTAAAAACCGTAGGACAGAAGTCCGACTTATAAAGGAATAATCCTACTAATTATATAATAAGTTGTTATATCATTGAAGAAGTTCTTCAAATCATGTTTATTTGCAAAAAAAATAAGTTATGGCAGATTATGGTTGTATTATTTGTGGAGCAGATTTAAAGTATCTGGATAATTATAAAGAAATGACATGTAGTGTCTGTGGTAAAACATATGACTCAAATGCAGAATGTGTAAATGGTCATTTTGTTTGTGATTCATGTCACCAACTCGATGGTGTTGATTTTATTGAGAATTTCTGTTTAAATTCAAAACAAACTAATCCTATCGAAATAGCAGAACAGATTATGAAACATGAATCTATCAAGGCACATGGGCCTGAGCACCATTTTTTAGTCCCAGCAGTCTTACTAACAGCTTATTACAATAGTAAAGAAGAGTTTGATGAAATCCCAAATGTAATAGCAACAGCAAGAAAACGATCAGTAAAAGTGCCTGGTGGTTTTTGCGGATTTAATGGAGCTTGTGGTGCAGGAATTGGTACAGGTGTCTTTATGAGTATTATTCTAAAAAGTACACCATTATCAGAAAAAAGTTATGGATTAGCAAATAAAATAACTGCTGAAACCCTTAGTAAAGTAGCTAAAGCTGGTGGACCTAGGTGTTGTAAAAGAAATTCATTTTTTGCTTTAGAAACTGCTGTCGAATTTGTTGAAGAAAATCTTGATGTTAAAATTGGATCTCAGGAAATTGATTGTAGATTTTATCTGAATAACAAAGAGTGTTTACAAACTGATTGTAAGTTTTTCTCATCATAGAATTGAAAATTAAATAACTTATATCTTCTGATTTTATTAATAAAAAAAACACCTCAAATTTGAGGTGTTTTTTATGAATACAACTATTTGTAAATTATTTAATTATGAAAGTCTTTGTCGTAACTTTATTGTTATATCTAGTATTTATCAAGTAAGAACCGCTTTCTAAGTTTTCTAAGCTAAAATCTTTGACAAAATTATTAGTGTTATTTATTCTTTCTAAGATAACTGTTTGTCCTAATGCGTTAAAAATTTCTAATTCGAACTCATTTGCACCTTCAAGATTTAGCTCAAGTTTGAAATTCCCATTGTTCGGATTAGGATAAATGTCAAAAACAAATTCATCGTTTTGATTATATATGCCAGTACAAACTTCAGCTGTGAAAGTAGCAGTTTCTTCAATTGCATCATTCCCTGCATCATCAGTTACATTATATGCTACAATTACCTGATTTGCATCTACCTCTAGATATGTTCTGCAGTCTTCAAGAGTTGCATCAAAAGTATCTCCATTATTTATTGAATAAGTTAATACAATTTGAGCAGTAATATCACCATCAGTATCATCACTTGCAGTTGTTGTAGGGGCAACCCATTCTGATGCATTTTCAATACAAACATTTTCATCAGATACTACTTCAATAACTGGAGGGATAATATCCAGAACTTCTTCAGAATATGCTCCAATTGAAACAAAAGTTTCATTTGTCGTCATACTAAGGTCTGTGATGCTACCAATGTCCCCAGATAATGCCAATGTGTGATATTCTAAATCAGTAGTGAAATCACTATTACTAGCAGTAATAATACAAACGCTGTCAAATTGAGATATATTCATGCTTTCGAAATTAGCACTTACATCAAAAGTATTTGCCTGAATGTTTTCAAAACGCCATTGCATATCAATTTTATAATCTACGTCAAGTATACTTTCAGGTGAAAATGATAATGCTTGGTTGTTATCTCCAAATGCAATACCGTTTTCAGAAGTTATATCTGAGTCTTTGATATTTAAAATTCCGGAATAATTGGTTGTGTAAGCATTCCAGACACCCTCAACATTATTTAAATATGTGTCAGAATAGCTTGCATAAGGATATAATGCATTTTCCCAATTAATTCTTGTACCAATACCATTATTTGAATTTGTACTATTATCAATACAGTGAGTTTCTGACTGAGACTCAAAGATGTAATTTGCAACAAGTGTGGAGTATAAAGGATGATCTGGAGTTACTTGTTTATGCATCCATTGGTTTATTGTTGTAGAATCTAAAGATTCTCTCCAAATTCTAATGTCATCAACATCTCCATTTAAACCAAAGTAATTTACATCCCAAGGGGCAGCACCTAAAATTAAATTAAAGTTGTTTGTTCCAATTAATACATCTGGAATACTCATTGAGTAAACTAAATGACCATTAACGTATCCATTAAACTCTTCTCCAGCTTCAAAAGTGAAAGCAACATGTGTCCATTCGTTATCATAAATTGTTCCATTTTCTGAATTGTAAAGTTCAGGATTGTTAGTCATATCATAGTGTCCACCATCTTGATCCCATACTTCAGGATAAAGTCTTCCATTTTCAATGCCTAACATGTAACCGCTAGTAAAAGAGCCTCCTCCTGAGTCGGTTTTTCCAATAATTTTTTGATTTTGTGATGCATTTGGAGTTTTTACCCAAGCTTCAATTGTTACAGATTTAACTAAATCAAAACTTGGACTTGTAGGAATCTCAAAGTATGAGCCAGTGCTTGAATTACCACCAGTAGTTCCTGTTGAATGAAAGCATGTTCTTCCACTTTGGTCAGAAATTACAATTGGACCAACCCAGTTACTTGCACCGTCAGTTGCACCGCAATTAGCCTGAACATAAACATAATAAGGTGTTCCTATTTCTAAATCAGTTGCCGTATAAGAATTAGTCGTTACAGGAATAGGTGTTTCACTTAAGAAATCTGTTATTTCTGTTTCAGATATAACAACATTCCATGCTGTTTCGCCTCCACCTTCTGTCCATACAATATTTGCTGATGTTAATGTAATATCTTCTAAAATCAAGTCTGTGATTGAAGGACAAGAAATTGTTGTTGTAAAAGTTGCAGATTCCCATTGGCTGTTACCGTTAATAGCACCACAATCAGCCTGAACATAAATAAAGTAATCTGTATTTTGTGTTAACCCAGTAGCATCATAAGAAGCAGCATTTACAGCAATTGGTGTTTCTGCTTCAAAGTCTGTGATTTCAGTATCAGAAATAATAATGTTCCAGTTTGTTTCGCTATCACCAACTGTCCATGAAATTTCAGCAGTGTTAGATGTAACGTTCCCAACTGTAAGACCTGAAATTACAGGACATGATATTGCTGTTGTAAATTCAGAAGAACTCCAAAAACTTGTTCCATCAACAGCACCACAGTCTGCTTGAACGTATACATAATATGTTGTTTCAGGAGTTAATCCTGAAGCTGTATAAAATAGATCTGTTAAAGCAATTGGAGTTTCACTTGAAAAATCAGTTATCTCTGTATCTGAGACAATAATGTTCCAAGCATCTTCACTGTCACCAAGAGTCCATGAAATATCAGCTGAAGTAGGGGTGATATTTTCAATTAAAATATCTGTTACAGGGAAACAGTCAGGAACAGAGGATACATTTAATGTGTAATCTTCAAGAGCTGCGTACGTACCTGAATAACAAGGATTAGGATCTGACATGTCTGCTCCGAAAATTCTCATTCTATAATTACCAATTGGTGAAGAAGCTGGAATTATAAAGCTTGCATTTAAAGTGTTTGGGGAGCTGGTTCCAGATAATCCTGTATAAACTAATTCATCAGTGTCGTTGAAGTCAAGATCATTATTCCAATCAACATAAATTGCTGTATTGTAATCATAAGTCAAAGTTGAGAAAGTAATATTTACATCAAGGTTTAATCCAGCAGCACCGTCACCTATTTGATCAGAATAATCAGCATATCCGCCATCTGCTGTTGTAGTATTATTTACGATTTGAGTTTGACCAAAAGTGACATTTGTAATTCCATCACCATCAGTAGAACTTGGGTTTGGAGTACAATATCCAGTGTAGAAAGTAGTTTCTGCCCATGTGCTTGTGCCGTCTGTAGCACCACAATCTGCCTGAACATAAACATAATAAGTTGTTTCAGCAGTTAAGTCTGTAGCTGAATATGAGTTTGTTGTAATAGCTACTGGAGTTTCAGCACCAAAGTCAGTAATTACTGTTTCTGAGATTATAATGTTCCAATTTGATTCACTTGCACCAGCTGTCCAAGAAAGTTCGGCACTTGTTTCAGTAAGACTTATAATTGTTATCGCAGTTGGTACAGGGCAGGCAACTTGTGTAGTGAAAGTCCCGTCAATCCATGAACTTGTTTCACCACCACAATCAGCCTGTACATATACATAATAATTTGTGTCTGGAGATAATTCAGTAGGATTGTATGAATTTGTGTTAACAGCTATTGGTGTTTCCGTAGAGAAATCAGTAATTTCTGTTTCAGAAACTAATATATTCCAATCTGATTCTGTATCTCCAGGTAACCAAGAAATAATAGCAGTACTTGAAGTAATGTCATTAGTTACTAAATCTGTTGGATAAGCGCATAGGTTATCAAAAAGTGTTACATTATCAATAAAACAGTCTGGCCCATATCCTGAATGGAAATAGAATCTAAAGGCAATATTGTTACTATATGAAGAAAGATCTACTACTCCTGATGATACGTAACTGCCAGGAGCTTCGTTTGCTGCACCATCATTAGAGTTAAGATCAGTACCTGATTTAGACCAAATCGTTGTCCAGGTTGTTCCGGAATCATCAGTAATCTGCAGTGCCATTGAATCAGTAGGGTATGATGTGCTGTATAAATGTGACCAGAAAAATTCAATACCAGGTGTCGTTAATGTTGAAATATCGAAATTAGGACTTGTTAAATATGCAGTGTTTCCAGTACTCCAAGACCAAAAACTTGCTTCTACAGAATTTGTATTATATTGACTTACAGATCGAGTTCCTCCTGTTAAATCCCAGCAGTTTGTAATAGCACCCCAATCTTCGAATTCTTCTGTCCAAGGAAAAATAGCAATTGTTTCACAACTTGTATAGAAGTTTTCTTCTACCCAAGAAGAGTAATCTCCACCATCACAATCAGCTTGTACATATATATAATGTGGTGTAGCTGCGGTTAAACCAGTAGCCTGATATGAATTTGTTGATAATACAACAGGTGTTTCGCCTGAAAAATCAGTTATTTCAGTTTCCGAAACGATAATATTCCAAGCTGTTTCATCAGCTCCAGCTAACCATGAAATATCAGATGTATTTGAAGTTATGTTTGAGACAGTGATATTTGTTGGAGCAGGACAAGAGATAAGAGTTGTAAAATTAGATCCTATCCAAGACCCTTCGTCGCCACTTCCACAATCAGACTGCACATATACATAATATGTTGTCGCAGATGATAAACCTGAAGCATTATATGGAATTGTTGAAGTTGCAATTGGAGTTTCACTTGCAAAATCACCTACTTCAGTCTCAGATATTATTATATTCCAGTTAGATTCTAAATCTCCATTTGTCCATGAAATTTCAGCTGAAGATGCAGTAATATTATTTGCTGTTATTGCTGAAACATCTTCACAAGTTGCAGAACAGTTTGCAATTTCAACATTTCCCATAATGGTCCCATCATTCCCATTACCAGAAACATCTTCAGTGTTTTGGTTTGTAAATGTGTAATATGATACAATATTTGCATAATTTGGATGAGTAGCTTCAAGCTCTTGATTGTACCATGCTAGAATTGTTGACTCGTCTAATGCAATATTCCAGATTCTTACTTCATCAATATACCCATCAAAATTTCTACTGGTTTCAGCTGGACAAGTTCCAATGTATAAATTGGTAGTCGAAGGAGCAATATTAAACGCAAAGGTTTGAGTTTCAATTAGTACGCCATCAATGTATACATTTACAACTCCATTATCAAAAGTTGCAGCAACATGATACCATTGATTTATTAGCATTGGATTTGTAGTTGTCATAGTTTCATGCCAGCCACTGCCGTTACTAAAATTAAATGATAGTTTTCCGTTATTAGCTGCTCTTAAATCCCAGCCACATTCACCACCATTCCATGTTCCACAACTTAATACGGTTCCTTCATGAATGTTCGTTTTCCATGAGTCTGCATTGATTCTGGCTTCTACAGTTAGAGAGGTTCCATAATAATCAGTATTGTTCCCAATATCAATATATTCATTGGAAGCATCTATTTTGGCATTACAGCCAAAATCTTGCGAGAAACTATTAGTATTTAATAAAAATACAGATAGAATAATTAAAAAAGTAAATTTTGTTTTCATTGTACTTAGTTTTTGTGTGAGCTACAAATTTAACAAATAACTATAACTAAAATGATTTAGGTAGTGCATTTTGGATGAAATATTTAGAAAATTATATTTAAAGCTCAATTTATCGGTTTACTTTTATACATGTCTTATAGGATAATAATAGGTTTGACCAGATTCAAATTAAATATTTTATACATTTTAGAATAGTTATGTTTTTAAAGCATTGTTTATTAAGAATTTGAGTGTAAAATATATCATTTTTTTTTGATTGTACTTCTTGTTGTTATTTTATTAACAATAGAGTTGGGCATCTTTTTATCTAAAAACTCAAAAACGGTAAGAGTAAGGCAGTCAGACGGTTATGTGTTTGGGCTTAGATAAACCAGTAAATTGTTATTACAAAAACCTTCCTTTTTTTACTGGTTATTTCAAGAAAGCCTTCCTTTAAGTACTGGTTAAAAAAGGGAAATCGCTACCTATTTTTGAATTGAATCTAGGCATATCTTTACAATATTAAAAGTTCTTTAACAAATTGAGAAAACAAAAGAAACACAATTACTAACTATAAAAAATTAACAGTTATGGAAACAACAAAGAAAATTTTAATCGTAGACGACGACATTGATGTAATAACCGTTGTTGAAGCAATCTTAACAAAAGAAGGCTACGAGGTAATCTCAGCATCAAACAAAGAGGATGGAATAGAAATGCTTAGAACTCAAAAACCAGATCTTGCGATTCTTGACGTAATGATGACAACACATTATGAAGGATTTGAGCTAGCAAACGAGATTTATAACAATCCTGATTTGAAAGATATTCCTTTTTTAATGCAAACTTCAATCGATGTATTAACAACTACAAAAGCTTCAGTTGTTGATATGGCAAGAGAATTCAGAAAAGATCCAAATTTTAAAGACCTTCAGGTATTGTTAGTGAAAAATATCACTGATGGGTCTGCAGCAATTGACTACAGAACACAAGATGGTAAATCAATTTTGTTTCCAGTAGGAGGTTTCTTAAGTAAGCCTGCTAATGCAGACAAACTTTTACCAGAAATTGACAGATTATTAAAATAAATCATATTTAGCTAGTAGCAGATAAATTCTGCTACTAGCTTTTTAAATTAACACAAATTATGGAAGCAAAAATTAAAGATGTTTTTTCAAAGTATCCAACAACTAGTCAGGATAATCTTATTCCAATTTTGCAAGATGTTCAGGAAGCTAATGGGTATTTATCTGAGGAACTTATTGTAGAAGTAGGCGAGTATTTAGATATGCCAACAAGTAAAATTTATGGCGTAGCAACCTTCTACAATCAGTTTAGATTTAAGCCTCAGGGTAAATATCATATTCAGGTTTGTAGGGGTACGGCATGTCATGTTTTAGGTTCTGCAACTGTTTTGGAAGAGCTTGAGAATGCACTTAATATTAAGGCTGGGGATACAACAAGAGATGAAATGTTCAGTGTAGAAGTTGTTGCATGTATTGGAGCATGTGGGTTAGCTCCGGTAATTAGTATAAATGGAAACTTTCATGCTAAAGTAACAAAAGAGTCAATAAAGGATATCATCGAAAACTATAGAAATAAAGCCGACTAAAATTATGGAAAAAAATATGCAGATAGAAAAAGAATTTTTGGTTGATGAGGTTTTAAGAGATTATTCATCAAATTCAAAAGATAGTGAAGTAATTGAAAAGATATCCTGCCTTACAAATACTACTACTGATAAGCCTATTCTTTATGTTGGAACAGGAACTTGTGGTTTAGGTGCTGGTGCTGACAAAACTTTTGAAAGAACAGAGGCTTATCTTAAAAAACATAATATTGAGGCTCGTATTATTAAGACGGGTTGTATTGGTTTATGCTCTTCTGAGCCACTTTTGGATGTGCAAATTCCAGGATTTAACAGAATCTCTTTCGAACATGTTACAGAAGATAAAGTAGATGATATACTTGATACAATATTTAAATTAGACGTTCCAACTGAGAATGTTATAGGTCAATTTAAAGAACAAAATAATAAAGAATGGGAAGATGTTCAGGATATTAATGAACATCCGTTTTTTGTAAAGCAAAAACGTATTGTATTGCAAAACTGTGGTATTGTAGACCCAGTTTCAATTAACGAGTATATTGCAAGAGGAGGTTACAAAAATATTATCAAAGCTATTAGTAATTATTCTGACAAAGAAGTTTGTGATCTTATTTTAGAAAGTGGACTTGCCGGCCGTGGTGGTGGTGGTTTCAAAACAGGAATGAAATGGAAATTTGCTAACAGCGAAGTAAGCGATCAAAAATATTTAATCTGTAATGCTGATGAGGGTGACCCTGGAGCATTTATGGACAGAGCACTTATCGAAGGAGATCCACACAGGCTTATCGAAGGTATGGCTATTGGAGGTTATGCGATTGGTGCAACTAAAGCATATATTTATATTCGTGCTGAATATCCTTTAGCAATTGAAAGACTTAAAATTGCTTTAGATCAAGCTAGAGAATATGGAATCTTAGGCGTAAATATCTTTAACTCAGGTATCGATTTTGATATTAAAGTTAAAATGGGTGCTGGAGCTTTTGTTTGTGGTGAAGAAACTGCACTTATTCACAGTATTGAAGGTAAAAGAGGTATGCCTCGTCCACGTCCACCATTTCCAACTACAAGCGGTTTATTCGGAAAACCAACTGTTATAAATAACGTAGAGACTTTTGGAAACGTACCAACAATTATTGAAAAAGGTAAAGAATGGTTCTCAGCTATTGGAACAGAAAATAGTAAAGGAACAAAAGTTTTTGCTCTATCAGGAAAGATTTCACTTACTGGGTTAGTTGAAGTTCCAATGGGAACAACAATTAGAGAGGTATTGTTCAATATTGCAGGAGGAATTCCAAATGGTAAGAAATTTAAAGCAGTGCAAATTGGTGGTCCTTCAGGTGGTTGTATTACAGAAGAGAATCTTGATATTCCAATTGATTATAGAGAATTAATCAATAAAGGAGCTATGATGGGTTCTGGTGGTATGGTTGTAATGGATGAAGATACTTGTATGGTTGATGTTGCAAAATTCTTTATGGACTTTATCCAAAGAGAATCTTGCGGAAAGTGTATTCCATGTCGTGAAGGTACAAGAAGAATGTTAGAAATTCTTGAAAGTATTACTTCAAAGCCTACGAATCCTTCAAGTAACGAAGCTTTAGAAAGATTTAAAAGTATTTTACAACTTGAGAAACTTGCAAAAGTTATCAAAGACACTTCACTTTGTGGTTTAGGCCAATCTGCACCAAATCCTGTGCTTAGTACTTTACGATATTTTAAAGATGAGTATGAAGCACATATTTATGACAAGCAGTGTCCTGCTGGAGTATGTACTAATTTGAGAGTATTTAAAATAGATGTTGACGCATGTACTGGCTGTACTGTTTGTGCTAAAAAATGCCCTACAGGAGCAATAATTGGAGCAAGAAAAACACCTCACTTTATCGTAGAAGATAAGTGTATTGGTTGTGGAGCTTGTCAGCAAGCGTGTAAGTTTAATGCAATTGAAATTGTTTAATATTTAATTTGTTATCATGAGTATTTATATTGAAATAAACAATAAAAAGGTTGAAGCAGTTAAAGGTGAAACTGTTCTTGACGCACTAACAAGGAACGGAATTAAAGTTCCGACTCTTTGTCACCTAAAAGATGTTTTTCCAACCGGTGCATGTAGAATTTGTGTTGTTGAAGATGAGCGTACTGGTCGTTTGATTCCTTCTTGTTCTTATCCTGTAGAGGATGGAATGAAAATAAAATCGCACTCTCCTAGAGTTATTGAATCTCGTAAAACAATTGTTGAGCTTTTACTTTCTAATCACCCAGATGATTGCTTGTATTGTGCAAGAAGTGGAAATTGCGAGTTACAAACTTTATCTGAAGATTTAAACGTTCTTGAGAGAAGAATTTTAGGTTCAAAAAATGATTATCACATAGACCGTTCAAGTCCAAGTATTGTAAGAGATCCTAATAAATGTATTCTTTGCGAAAGATGTGTTAGAGTTTGTGAAGAAATGATGGATGTTTCTGCAATTGACATAATCAATAGAGGTAGCAAGTCTATTATTGGAACAACATTTAATAAAGGATTAAATACTTCAAGTTGTGTTAACTGTGGACAATGTATAGTTGTTTGTCCAACTGGAGCACTTACAGAGAAAAATCATTTTGGCGGAATCCAGAATGCATTAAATGATCCTAAGAAAAAAGTTGTAATTCAATACGCACCAGCAATATCAGTTTCATTAGCAGAAGAGTTCGATTTACCTGCGGGAACTGATGCAAACGGAATTATGAATGCTGCTTTGAGAAAAATTGGTTTTGATTTTGTGTTTGATACAACATTCTCAGCCGACTTAACTATTATGGAAGAATCTGCTGAGCTTATCGACAGAGTCTCAAATGGTGGTGTTTTACCAATGATTACTAGTTGTTGTCCAGCGTGGATTAAGTTTGCTGAAGAATTCTATCCAGATATGCTTCCTCATGTTTCTTCTTGTAAGTCACCAATGCAAATGTTAGGTTCTGTGATTAAATCATACTGGGCCGATACAGTTAAAGCTAATCCGGAAGAAATATATTCTGTAGCAATTATGCCTTGTACTGCTAAGAAATTTGAAGCACAAAGAGAAGAAATGACAAAGAATGGAGTTTCTGATATTGATGCTGTCTTAACAACAAGAGAATTTAGTCAGTTTGTTCGTACAATGGGTATTGATATTCACAATATTGAGCCTGAAGAAGCAGATTCTCCTCATGGATTTAGAAGTACTGCTGGTAAATTATTTGGTGTAAGTGGTGGTGTTACTGAAGCTGCTTTAAGAACAGCATACTTTAAGTTAACTGGTAAAGAGCTTGAAAACTACGAGATTAGTGATATTCGTGGTCTTGAAGGTAGAAAAGAGACAAAAGTTAAGATTGGTGATCTAGAATTAGGAATCGCAGTTGTTAACGGTCTTAAAAATGCTAGTAAACTTCTTGATGAAATAAAGGCTGGTAGAACAGATATTCATTTTATTGAGGTAATGGCTTGCCCAGGTGGATGTATCAATGGTGGTGGTCAGCACATAGGAACAACACAAGAACAATTAGTTGCAAGAATGCAAACACTATATACAATAGACAAAAATGAGGCTACTAAGACATCTCACAGTAATCCAGAAATTATCGAATTATATGATAAGTTCTTAGGTGAACCGTTAAGCCACAAGAGTCATGATTTATTACATACTCACTATTGTAAACGTGACGTGTTGAAATAATTGATAGATAATATTTTAGCGAATAGAAATGGGACATTTAAAACGAAATAGCTTAGTAATCACAGTCAAGGACAAATGCCGGGTATGTTATACCTGTGTAAGAGAATGTCCTGTGAAAGCTATCCGAATTATAAATGGTCAGGCTGAAATAATAAATGAGAAATGTATAGGCTGTGGTAATTGTGTTAGAGTGTGCAGTCAAGGAGCCAAAGTGTTTCTTGATTGCAGCTCTGCCACAGAAGCCCTTATAGCCTCTGAGAATAAAGTTATAGCTTGTATAGCACCTAGTTTTCCAGCAGAGTTTACTGATATTGATAACTACAAATCTCTTGTAGGAATGATCAAGAAACTAGGTTTTGACAAAGTTATTGAAGTTGGTTTTGGAGCAGATCTAATTGCTGAAAAATATAAAGATCTAATTAATTCTGATGAAGCTAAAACATATATGTCGTCTGATTGTCCGGCGATAGTTTATTATGTTGAGCATTATCATCCTGATTTAATTGAGAATTTAGCACCTATTGCTTCTCCAATGGTGGCAACAACAAGAGTAATCCGTAAAAAATATGGAAATGACACTAAGGTCGTTTTCATAGGCCCTTGTATTGCCAAGAAAGCAGAGTCTGATGAAGTTGACGAAGCTATAACATTTAAAGAATTACGCGATTTATTTGCTAAACACGATATAACACCAGAAAATGTTGAAGCTAGTAAGTTTGATGCTCCTCAAGCTGGAAAAGGTTCAATTCTTGCTGTTTCTAGAGGTTTGCTTCAGACAATTAATAAGAATGATAGCATAATTGATGGTGATATAATTAATGCTTCTGGGCAAAATAACTTTAAGGAGATAATTTCTGAATTTGAGAAAGGTAAACTTGACGTTAAATACATGGAACTACTATGCTGTAAAGGCTGTATTATGGGGCCAGGTATGTCACAAAAAAACGATAGGTATGCCAAGAGAACCAAGATTAGAGATTATATGAAGCAGAAATTTGACGATTTCGATCAGGAAGCTTGGGATGCAAATTATAATGAGTTCAAAAATATAGATTTATCACAAAGTTTTAACCCTCTTGATAGAAGAGCTGTTCAGCCTAGTGAGGACGAAATTCAGAAAGTTCTACTTGAAATGGGTAAAAAGCAAAAATCAGATTTTCTAAATTGTGGAGCTTGTGGTTATGCATCATGTCACGAACATGCTGTTGCAATAATTCAGGGATTGGCAGAAATTGAAATGTGTTTGCCATACACAATCGAAAAATTACATAAATCTATTACTGAGCTTAACGAATCTAACGAAAATCTTGCTGATGCAAGACAAGCACTAAAGCAATCAGAGAAACTTGCTAATATGGGACAACTTTCGGCAGGAATTGCACATGAAATAAATAACCCACTTGGAGTTATTACAATGTATAGCAATATCCTAAAAGAGGAAGTTCCAAAAGACGATCCAATTCACGAAGATCTTGAACTTATTGTTGAACAAACTGCAAGATGTAAAAAGATAGTCGGAGGATTATTAAACTTTGCTCGTAAAAACAATGTGAAGAAACAAAGTACAGATATTAATGATTTCGTTAGTCGTAGTCTGGATGCTGTTATTGTTCCTGAAAATGTTGAAGTAGAGTTTAAATCTGAAATGTCTGATAAATTTGTAATGCTTGATCAAGATCAAATGATGCAAGTACTTACTAATCTAGAGAAAAATGCTGTAGAAGCTATGCCAGAAGGTGGTAAATTGAGTGTTATTATATCAGAAACTAAGGATAGAGTTAAAATCTCAATAACTGATACAGGTGTAGGTATTCCTAAAGAGAATATGGATAAATTATTTACTCCTTTCTTTACTACAAAAGAAATGGGTAAAGGAACAGGTTTAGGTTTACCACTTGTATATGGAATAGTTAAAATGCATCAAGGAAAAATTGATATAGTTACAAATGATAAATTAGAAAATGGCCCAACTGGCACATCATTTATTATTGATATACCGAAAGAATAATGACAGAAATAAATAAAAATAAAACTATGAACGAGAAATTGAACAAAACGATTCTAATAGTCGATGACGATGTGGATTACGCAACACAATTGAAAATTCAGGTAGAGAGTTTTGGTTTTAAAACCGTTATTGCAGAAGGTCAAAAAGCTGCAGAAGAGTTAATAGAGACTTTTAAGCCAGACCTTGCAATTATAGATTTAATGATGGAGAATAAAGATAGTGGCTTTATTCTAAGTTATAAAATGAAGAAAAAGTATCCAGAAGTGCCAATTATCCTTGCTACAGCTGTAACCGCTGATACAGGAATGGTATTCTCTTTAGAATCTGAAGGTGAACAAAAATGGATCAAAGCTGATTTATACTTAGAGAAAGGTATTAGACCAGACCAATTACATCGCGAGATTAATAAACTATTAAAAGTATAGTCATGGAAACTTTAAAGATTTTAATTGTTGACGACGAACCTGGAATTCGTAGTGGAATCCTAAGAATTTTAAGGAACTTTACTGTTAGTCTTCCTTTTTTGGATGATGATTTCGATTTCGAATTAATCGAAGCTGAAACAGGTGAAAAGGCTGTCGAAATTGTAGATAATTCTCAAGTTGATATTATATTACTTGATAATAAATTACCTGGAATTGACGGTATCGAAGTCTTGGAGTACATAAATAAAAAGCAATACGATGCTTTGGTTATGATGATTACAAGTTATGCATCTCTTGACCTTGCTGTAAAAGCAACAAATAATGGTGCGTATAACTTTGTTCCAAAACCATTTACTCCTCAAGAATTAAAATCTGCAATAGAAGATATAACAAAACGGTTGTATTTACAACGTATGACTCGTAAAATGAAGAAAGAAGGGAAAGAAATCAGGTTCCAGTTTCTTTCTGTTCTTTCTCACGAGTTAAAATCTCCAATCAATGCGATTGAAGGTTACTTAAGAATAATGAAGGACAAACAGGTTGGTGAAAATATTGACGATTATAAAGTTATGATTGATCGTTCTATCGAACGTATCAATGGTATGAGGACTTTAATTTTTGACCTCCTGGATTTAACAAAACTGGAATCAGGTAAGAAAAATCGTGAAATTTCCAGAGTTGATGTTGTTGAAATTGCAAAAATCGCAATGGCTACAATAGAGCCTGCAGCTATTCAAAAACACATTACTATGAGTCTAACAGGAGATAAAGAATGTGTTATAAAATCAGATAAAGAAGAAGTTGAGATTATTTTAAACAATTTAATCTCTAATGCGGTTAAGTACAATAATGACAATGGCAAAGTCTTTATTCATATTTCTGTGAAAAATGGTTTCTCAGAAATTACAGTGGAAGATACCGGGATTGGAATGAGCAAAGATGACCAATCGAAACTTTTCCAAGATTTTGTCAGAATCAAAAATGCTAAAACAAAGAATGTTACAGGTAGTGGTTTAGGCCTGTCTATAGCCAAGAAAATGGTGGAGTTAAACAAAGGACGAATAGTTTTAGAAAGTGAACCAGATGTAGGTACAAAGTTCACTGTTTATCTCCCTGTAGCAACAACAGAAGAAAACAAATGACATTTAAAATTATAGTATTATGATTTTTACACCGCAAAAATATAAGTTAGAGGATAAGCCTTTACAAAATTTTATTGATCCTGAAGAAATCTGGGATTTTATTAATGAGGCTAAACCTAGTGCAGATGAAATTAAAAGGATTATTGCTAAATCCTTGAATAAGGAAAGATTAAATCTCGCTGAAGTGGCAACTCTGGTGAAAACAAACGATCCGGAACTTATCGATTTAATAAAAAGTGGTGCTAAAGAGCTGAAGCAAAAAATCTATGGTAATAGAATAGTATTATTTGCACCGCTTTATGTTGGAAACTTGTGTAGTAATAATTGTAAGTACTGTGGCTTTAGAGCTTCTAATAGTGATGCTAAACGTAAAACTCTTACTCCTGAAGAACTTGAAGAGAATGTAATTGCTCTTGAACAAAATGGTCAAAAAAGATTAATACTCGTTTTTGGAGAACATAAAAAATATGATGCTGACTATATAGCCGAAACAGTTGAAAAAGTTTATAAAATAAAAGATGGTAATGGAGAAATAAGACGTGTTAATATAAATGCTGCTCCATTTGACCTCGAAGGATTTAAAAAAGTAAAAGAATCAGGCATTGGGACTTTCCAGATTTTCCAGGAAACTTACCATCCTGAAACATATAAAGAATATCATTTGTCTGGTAAAAAAGCAGACTATGAATATAGACTAACATCACTTGATACAGCAATGGAAGCAGGTATTGATGATGTTGGTATAGGTGCACTTTTTGGATTGTATGATTGGAGATTTGAAGTAATGTCTCTTGTTAGACATACAAATCACCTTGAGGCATGTTATAATGTTGGGCCACATACAATTTCTTTCCCAAGATTACAAAAAGCTCTTAACGATGAAGACGAGCAATATAAATATATTGTAGATGATGAAGAATTTACTCGTATTATCGCTATTTTAAGACTTGCAGTACCTTATACAGGTATGATTCTTACAGCTCGTGAATCAGAATTAGTAAGAAAAGAAGTTTTACAATATGGTTGCTCGCAAGTTGATGCAGGAACTAAAATTGAAATTGGAGCATATGCCGAAAAGTTTCAAAAAGCACAAAGTTTAGATAAAGAACAGTTTTTAATTAATGATAACAGGTCGCTAAACGAAGTGATTGATGAGCTGTTGGATGAAGGGTATTTACCTTCGTTTTGCACCGCCTGTTACAGACTCGGAAGGACTGGAGAACACTTTATGGAGTTCTCTGTTCCTGGCTTTATCAAAAGATTCTGTTCTTCAAATGCAATTCTTACTTTATCTGAGTATTTAATGGACTACGCTCCTGTGGATACTCAAAATAAAGGATGGAAAGTAATCGAAAAAAATCTTGAGGATTTAAAAGATTATAGAAATATCGAAGAACTAAAATCAAGAATTGAAAGAATTAAAAATGGTGAACGTGATTTATATTTTTAATAAAATAATTTAACTAAAATTAACTTAAGCGCAGAGTACCGAAGCCAGAGACGGGACAAATTGATAAATATGATTCAAATAAGAATACAATCAAATGCTCAAATCAATAACAAACACTCCTTATGTTCCGCTCTCTCTCTATATCTACTCTCATTCTATTCATACTCCTCGCTTCGGGCTTTGCACTTAAGTTAATGATAACACTAGCCTATGAAAAAGAGCAATGATTTAAAACCACATATCGGAATTTTTGGAAGAAGAAATAATGGAAAAAGTTCTTTCATAAATGCAATCATAGGTCAGGAAATAGCCATCGTCTCGGATACTCCAGGAACAACTACTGATCCAGTAAAAAAAACTACAGAGATATTTGGAATAGGACCAACAATTTTGATCGATACTGCTGGTATTGACGATGTTGGCGAATTAGGCCAAAAACGTGTTCAAAAAACAAAAAATCAAATTAAAAATGTTGATTTAGCAATCCTTTTAATTGCAAATAATAAATTCGACGATATCGAGATAAATCAAATCAAGGCATTTGACGAGTTTTCAATACCATATATCATTGTTCACAATAAATCTGATGAACAATTGCTCTCACAAAAAATAAAAAATAAGATTCAGAAACTTACAGATGCTCAAATTATTGAGTTTTCATCAATAACTCAGCAAAATAAAGACGAAGTAATTGAGGCATTAAAGAAAAATATTCCAGAGTCTTCTTTTATAAAGCCATCTCTATTTGCAGATATTGTAAGCCCAAAGGATGTTGTCTTACTTGTAAACCCAATTGATACAGAAGCGCCAGAGGGCAGAATGATTTTGCCTCAGGTAATGTCATGGCGCGATCTTATGGATAAAGACTGCATTATGATGTCTGTAAAAGAATCTGAACTGGAAGAGTTCTTAAAACTTGGAATTAAGCCAGCTTTAACTGTTACTGATAGTCAAGTCTTTGATTTTGTAGCAGCAACAATTCCTCAGGATTGGATGCTTACAAGTTTTAGTGTATTGTTTGCACGTCTTAAAGGAGATATTACAAAATATATTGTAAGTACATCTAAAATAGATTCATTAAAAGAAAATGATAATATTTTAATACTCGAATCTTGTACTCATCAGGTAAGTTGCGATGATATTGGTAGGTACAAAATCCCAAAATGGCTACAGGAGTATACAGGCAAAAATTTAAATTTTGACATTGTGCCCGGTGTAGACGATATCCCTCACGATGTTCAGGATTATGCTTTGGTTGTACAATGTGGTGGTTGTGTAGCTACAGCAAAACAAATAAATAACAGAATTAACTACTTCAATAATAAGAATATTCCTATTACAAACTATGGTTTGGCAATTGCATACTTAAACGGTATTTTTGACAGGGTAACAGAGATGTTTGATTAAGAGAATATATCAAATCAAAATAATATTTGTCAAAACTATTGGAGTTAAAAACCATAAGTATATCCTTAAAGTATATAAAATCGATTAAATTTTGTAAATTGTTTTTGTAATTACTTAATCTAGGCTTTCTCTCATTCTAAAAAAAGATTAAATTTGCAATAATTAATCTTAATAGAATAGAAATGAGTAAAAGAAAGTCGCAATCCCGATTAAAACTACGTTTGTTTTTGCCTATAGCGACTATTATCATTATTAGTACTACAATAGTTACGATTCTATTTGTTAATTCTTCGATAAAAACATTTAATACTCAACTTGAAAATAGTCTGGTTCTCGAGGTTGAAACCATAACAAAAATGTTTGAAAGAGAAAGGGAGCTAAAACTTGAGAATGTAAAGAAAAATTTGGATGTTGCTCATAATATGTTTTATGGAAGAGAATTTTATTTTACAAACGAGCAAACCAAAGCCATTGTAAAAAATCAGATTAGCAGTCAAACACATGAAGAGTTCATATTCAATTGTTATCTCGATGGAGAATTGCTAAATGAAAGTTCTGTTTTTGTGGATAGTATCACAAACCTTTTGGGTGGAACAGCAACAATTTTTCAGAAAATCGATAGTGGTTATGTTAGAATTACTACTAATGTACTTGATTTCGATGGCAACAGAGCAGTAAACACATATATCCCGAATTCTTCACCCGTAATTGAGGCCATAGAGCAAGGAGAAAGATATTACGGAAGGGCATTTGTTGTTAATGATTGGTATATTACAGCTTATGAACCAATTTATGTAAATGATAAGATTGTTGGAATACTTTATGTTGGAAATTATGAGAAAGATCTGGATAAATTACGAAGTGTTTTAAATAATATTAAAATTGGTAAAACAGGATATCCATTTGTTTTTGATAAATTAGGAAAGTTAATTATCCACCCGAAAATTGAAGGTCAAAATTGGGCTGATAGCACTTTATTTCAAGATATTGTTTATAGTTCTGATACTATTTTTAGATATGATTATCAGGGAATGGAAAAAGTTGCTGTTGTGAATTATTATGAGGATTTTGAATTATTTATAGCAGCAACATTAGAAATTAATACTGAAAGTGAGACTTTTATTAGAAATACAATAATTAGATCAGTTTTAGTAGGTCTTATTACAATTATAATATTATTAGTAATTCTGTTTTTTCTAACTGCTGATAGAATTTATAAATATTTGCAACAACTTGATTTATCAAAAAGAAGATTGAAATCTACAGCCGAAGAGCTTGAACAATCTCAGGATCGTTTTCAGAAACTGTTTAATAGTGTAGGAGATAGTATTTTTGTTACAGATATGGACGAAAATATTATTGAGATAAATCAAGCGAGTTGTAATAATTTGGGATATTCTAAAGAAGAATTCCTAAAAATGAAAATTACAGGGATTAAATCTTCAGAGTTTGCTGTTCATGTTGGAATAAACAGAAAGAAAATAATTGAAAATGGATTTTTAATTTATGAATCTGAGCATTTAACTAAGGATGGAAGAAAAATTTTGGTTGAGATTATATCACGACTAATTGATTATAATAATGAAAAATTAGTGTTGAGTATAGCTCGTAATATTACAATTCGTAAGGAAACCGAAAAGGAAATATTAAGTACTGTGATTCGTACAGAAGAAAGAGAAAGAGCACGCTTTGCAAAAGATATGCACGATAGTGTTGGACCTCTTCTTTCAACGATTAAATTGTATGTTAATGAATTGAACTCTTCTGCTATTGACGCAGATGAAAGAAACGAATTTGTTGGAGAAGTAAATTCAATTATTGACGAATCAATAAGAACTATAAGAGAGATCTCAAATAATCTTATGCCTCTTACCATTTCTAAATATGGTTTGATTAATGCTTTAGAGTCATTTATTAATAAAGTAAATAAAACAGATAAAATAAACATCATTTTTAAGAAAGTTAACTTTGAACAACGCCTTGATCCAAATACAGAACTTATATTATTCAGGGTTATTACTGAGTTAATTAATAATACATTAAAACACGCAAATGCTCAGAATATCAATATTGACCTTGAAAAATCCATCGATAAAGTTAACATGCATTTTAAAGACGATGGGGTAGGGTTTGATATTGAACAGATAATGGAATTGGAACATAAAGGAATGGGATTACGCAATATTATTAGCAGAATAAAATCGATAAGTGGTTCGTTTTTGTTAGATAGTGCAGTAGGTGAAGGATTTAAAATTGATGTAAGTATAGAATTGTAATACAGATTCTTTAAAGGTATAATATGGAAAACGGAATTAAAATATTTTTAGTCGATGATCATGAGATATTTCGTAAAGGACTTAAACTTGTTTTAAGTAAGTTAAAATATGCAAAAGTTATTATAGAAGCCTCTAATGGCAAGGATTTCCTTGATATGCTTGACGATAATTTACCTGATATTGTACTAATGGATATTCAAATGCCTGAAATGAACGGTATTGATGCAACAATTAAAGCAATCGAGAAATATCCGGATTTAAAGGTTATTGCACTTACTATGTTCAATGAAAACGATTATATCCAAAGTATGATGGATGCAGGAGTTAAAGGTTTCCTAATGAAAAATATTAATAAGGAAACTCTTGATAAAGCGATTCAAACCGTTTATAATCGAGGAAGTTATTATAGCGAAGAATTATTCGACTTTTTTACTAGTCAGGTTAAAAAAGATGAGAAAAACGATAAAATTGACATAAAACTAACTAAGCGTGAAAAAGAAATATTACAACTAGTTTGTGAGGGACTTAGTAATAAGGAAATTGCTGATATTCTGTATGTTAGCGAAAGAACAGTGGTTGGGCATAAATCAAATTTATTTGCCAAACTAGACTGTAAAAATACCATTAGCCTGATGTTTAAGGCAATTAAGAATAAGTTGGTAGTAGTTTAGAAAATAAAAACGCATTAATTCTTGAGGATAATTCTCACTTTGTAAATACTTACACTGCTTTTATATAAAATCAATTAAAATACATGTTTTTATTGCAACTAATGTCGTAGTAAGCAAGTCATTATTATGTTGATGAAACAAAAAACTATTTTATGAATAAATTACTTCTTTTTATTGTTGGGATTGTGATTGCAGGCTTTGGATTTGCTGGTGAAGTTGAAAAAGTTTTTATTATTGGAGAACACTCTAATAAAACAAAAGGAGATTATTACTTATTAGAATTTAATAATTCATCTTTATATGGTAAAGTAGGAGAGCCAGCTTTGCCATATTATAGTATTCAACTTTTATTACCAGTTGGTGAAAAAGCTGTGTCAATCGAATTTGAAGGTTTTGATGAAGAAACAATTACTATTGCAAAACAAATATATCCATATCAGGCATCCAGACCAATGTCAGATAAAAGTGTAATGGATTTTAAAAAGAATACCGATTTATACAAACAGAATATTTCTTATCCTGAAATTGCAACAGGTCAACTAATCACACAATATTTGAATGGATACTCTTTTGCCCTGTCTAGTTTTACACCAGTAAAATATAACCCTGAAGAGGGAACAGTGACAATCTATCACAAAGTGAAAATTAAAATACTTACAGAAAGTTGCGAAGAATCTGAGCTTGCATCTGAAAAAATAGTAGGTTCTGATTTGACAATAAAACGAGTTGCGGAATTTGCTCAAAATCCTGAAATGCTTTCTAAGTACCCAATAGTTTACAAAAGATCAAATGATTACGATGTTTTAATTATTACTGATTCTCAGTACGAAAATCAATATGGTGACTTGTTAGACTTGTATCAAAAGTTTGGCTTATCTTCAGAAATTGTAACAACTACAACTATCGATTCTGAATCTACAGGAGCAGACTTACAAGAAAAAATTAGAAACTATATAATTCAAGAGTATCAAAATCATAATATTTCTTATGTATTGTTAGGTGGAGATACAGAACTGGTTCCTCATAGAGGGTTCTATGCTTTTGTTGATAGCGGTGACGGGTATGAAGAAGAAGCAATGCCAGCAGATTTGTATTATTCGGCCTTAGATGGTGATTGGAATACTGATGGTGATAACAGATGGGGAGAACCAGGCGAAGAAGATTTTCTTCCTGAAGTAGCTGTGGGGAGATTTCCTTTTAGCAATGCTGATGAATTGGAAAATATGATTCATAAGACTATATCATATCAAATTAACCCAGTGCTTGGAGAGCTTGATAAGTCTTTATTTGCTGGAGAGTGGTTGTTAGATGATCCAATTTCATATGGTTCTGATTATCTTGAACTTCTAATAGGGCACGTTAATGAAAATGGCTATGAAACTTGGGGGATTCCTGAAACACATACTTTTAATAAAATGTATGCTAAAGAAACATATTGGGAAGCGCCACAGCTTTTAGATGCAATTAATTCAGGAGCTCCGTTTATTCATCATTCTGGTCATGCAGATTATAATTATTGGGCATTTTTATACCTTGAAGATATTACAAATGCAAATTTCCCTGATGTTGATGGAGTGAATCATAATTATTCTGTGGTTCAAACTCATGGTTGTGTTTGTGGAGCTTTTGATTACGATGATTGCATTATGGAAAGAATGGTGAGTATTGATAATTTTGCTGTTGCATGTATTGCAAACTCAAGATTTGGCTGGTTTAACGAAGGTCAGACAGAAGGACCTGCTGTTCATTTGCACCGTGAAATGTTGGATGCATTATTCCATGAAGGACTTTACCATATTGGAGATGCATTTGTTGAATCAAAAATCCAGACAGCACCATGGGTAACAGCTCCAGGACAATGGGAAGAAGGTGCATTAAGATGGAATTTTTATGATATAAATATTCTAGGAGATCCAGTTTTAGCTCTTTACACAAACGAACCTTTTGATTTGGATGTTTCATACGAAAATCAAATTGAAATTGATGCAAGTTCAACAAATATCAATATTGAAATTGATGATTTACCTGCAGAGAGTATTACATGCGTACTTATTATGAATGGAATTACTTATGGACAAGGAGTAACAAATTCAGAAGGTAATCTAATAATGACATTTTCTCAGCCATTTTCATCTGTAGGAGAGGCAGTGTTGGTTGTCTCTGGAAATAATTGTACTCCAACTGAATATCCTGTTTCTATTGTATTGGAAGCTTCTTTGCCCATGGAGATAGAAGATGAGATATCTGTTTATCCAAGTTTGGCTGACGATTTTATTATGGTTTCAATTCCTGAAGCACTTAACTGTTCAGAATTGAATATTTATAATTCAGTAGGCCAGATTGTATTCAGTAAATCTTTACAAGAAGAAAGCTCTTGGATTAATCTTAATGGTTTAGCATCAGGGAAGTATTACATTGAGATACGTAAGGATATAGCATTACAAAAAGTTTCTTTTGTAAAGAAGTAATTGTAAAAGATTTTTTTGTCGTGTTAAGATTTTAACCATTTTACTCTTTTACAATTTTTTTACGATATGTCATGTTATCCATTTTTATAATAACAATATAGACACCATTCTTTAAATCAGATATGTTTATTGCCTTATTTTGATCAGAATATTGATTTTCTGAAATAATTTTTCCCAGAATGTCTGTGATTATTACTTTGTTAATTCTGGTGTCGTTATTATTAATGAAAATTATTTCTTTAGCCGGATTTGGATAAATGTTTATGTTTGAGATGTCATTTTCATGGTTAATTTTTGAAGTAGCACCAAATTCATAAACTCCAATATCGATTACTTGGTTTTCATTTTGTTGAGGTGACCAAATTCTATTATTATTATCAAAATCAAACTCATAAATTGAATATGAATTTAATCCTGCATCAATGCATGGACTATTTTCTAGTAAGTGAAAGTTATTATTGGATGTATTTTCAAAAAGAGGGTTTTCATGAATATTATGATATGCATCACATTGATGCCCATTAGCATTTGTTGTCATTATTTCTCCTATTAGATTGGGAGTGTTATAGAAGTTTCCACTAGTATTCCCATAAATATTGTTATATGCAATGTAACTGTTACCTATATTGTCTTCGGAGAAATAAATTCCGTATTTGTTATTGTTATAAATTATATTGTTAACATAATTTGCAGAACAATGGTATTCATGAATATTTCCTGTAAGAGTTCCTCCAGACATATTATTGCAGAAAATACAGTTAATTATTGAAGGAGGGGTTTCGCAATCAAAAGACGAAATAAGTAATCCTCCTCCATTGTATTCTGAGATATTGTTGAATATCATGCAGTTAGAAATGTTGATTGTTTCATAATTTACCAATGCTGAAATCCCAGCTCCACTACTTGCTGTGTTGTTGTATATTGATAGATTGTATAAATCTACATTACTATTATCTATTTTTATGCCACCACCACCATCATCATTATCATTATTACGAATAACAGAATGATGTATTGTTGCATCTCCACTGGAAATGCTTATTCCTCCTTCATTTGAATATTCAATTCTACTATATGAAATCTGATTACTTAAATGAGAGTTCAGTCGTATGCCACCCCATCTTTCTTCTGTATCTTTGTTTGTGAAAATAATCGAGTCTGTTAAAGTTCCATTTGCTATTAATAAACCATCAACTATAAGTTTGGCATTTTCTCTGAATTTTAATGTTGTACCAGGTTCAATAGTTAAAGTTTCACCTGATGGAATTGTAATATCATCACCAATAGAATATGTCCCGCTTTCCAAAGTGCCTGAAAGATTTCCAGATATGCCGATTAATAATAAAGTTGTACTTTCTAATTGTATATCATTATAAACGTAAATGTTAGTTAAGTTTTGACTTATGTAACCATTTTTTGAATAAGAAATGTTGTAAATTCCTTCTTCAATATTATCTGAAAATATCCCCGAGGAATTTGTAGTCAGAGTGTAAGTAATTGTCGAAGGAGCAGTTCTGTTTAAAGTGATTGTAATTTCTGAGTGATTGGTCTCATTTTCAAGAAATGCATTGCCTTCAATATTGTATGTTTGCGCGAATATTATGGAAATTGTACCAGCAAAAAATAATAACAGAATAATTTTTTTCATAAAATGTTTTTTTTATAATCTATACATCGTTTTATTATTCAAGACAAATGTACTTAAAATATATATAAATTACAATTAGTCGGTTGCTTATGTTAAATCGTATTTGATGCAGAAATCTTTTTTATATAAAAAAAGCCACCCAAATAAAATTGAGTAGCTTTTTATAAAGTTTACGGGTTAATCTGTTTTTATAATTTTATAAACCTAAAACTTCAACACCTTGGTTTAATACAATATCTTTTGGAATTCCTGCTTCACCGACTCTGTCAAGGTCACTTTGAAGTTCTTCACCAACAACACCTTTTGAATCGATCCATTGTTTAGCAGCTTCTTTATTTCCGTCACCTTGAATAATGATAATTTCGTTAACAAGTTCTCCAACAGCTTCCTTCATAATCTCTAGATTAACAGAGTATCTACCTGTTTCTGCATTGCGTGTAAAAGCTCCTTTGTCTTGTAAATAGTAGAATTCAAGCATATTTGCTTTACCATGTGAACTTGCAGTTCCAAAACGAACAGAACGGAAAATACCAGCAAGGAAAGTAACATAATTATCCATAAGATCTTTTTCAGGATATTCACCCATTTCATAAAGTTTTGTTACCATATATAATCCTGCGATATCAGCTTTTGCTTCTTCAAGCGGACTATAGTAATCTTCTAAAGCATCTCGCACAGTCATTGAACCTTCTACAGTATATTTAACTCCAAGTCCGTGAGCAACTTCGTGGAACATAACATTTTGGAAGAAACCATCTTCGAATTTTACATGTTTAAGTTGTGCTTCATCAATAAGTAAGTTTGCAATAGGGACGAGAATTTTGTCAAATTTTGCCTGCATTGCATTTTTAAGTTGTAGTTTTCTTGATCCTTTTTGAGAATGTACTCTTGGGTCATTTGGTAGGTTAATAGCTATGTTTTTACCAGCTTTATTACAATCACCACCATAATAAACTACATAATAAACATTCATGTCTCCTTTAGGTGAGTCATCTTCAGTAGCGTGTTTTTGGTCAGCATACTTATATTTGTCAGCTATAGGAAGACTTTCTTGTAAATCAGGTACTAAAGCTGTAAATCTTGAGATGTTATTACTCCATTCTAAATCTTTAATTAGAATTTGGCCAGAGTGAGCAGCTTTAATCCCTTTGAAGCCATCTTCGTAGCTTTCGATAGGACCAACTACGAAATCAACCAGGTTAGTTTTCATGTCCATCCATGCAAGGTCACTTGCAAGATATTCATCTGTACGGAATGCTGTAGCACGCAATTCTAGATATTTTTTAAATCCTTCATCTTCAGCTAAAGCAGCAGCTTCTTCTAGTAGTGTTGCCGCTTTCTCAATTTCTTCTGCATATTCTTCATGATACCATACGCATTTTAAGTTGCCTTCTTCATTTCTTCTTATTAATGTATACCAGCTAGTTTTATTAGCATCTTCAAGAGCTGCAAATTCTTCATCGGTAATGTCTTGAGGATAATAATTTGCCCCTGGAGGTTTTACTCCATAGCCTTCAATAAATGGTTCGTCTCCATTCATTTTATCCCAAGGCCCATAGTTAATCATTGCGTATTGCTTAGTAGCTTCATCTTCGATAGTTGCTAAAAATGATGCTTTATCACCAATTGCATCTTTCCAGAATAATTCTTCCATGATATCTGCAACTTCAATAAGCTTTTTAATCATTTCTTTTTGGTTGTCAGATAAATGGCTTAGATCTGCTGTTAAGTCAACTTCTGCATAATCATTAACTAATTTTTGCATTTCTGTTAGTTCTTGTTCTTCGTTTTTTGTTTGACTGCCAACACATGCCGCAAAAAATACGACAATAGTAAGTAACATTAAAATGTTTAAAATTTTTGTATTCATAACTGTTTATTATTTAATTATTATTGACCAAAAAAGTAATATAAAGCAAATCCAACGCCTAATATAGCGATAATTAGTAGTGCAATTTTCCACCAACACCATGGTCTTTCACCTTGGACTTTGCCTGTACGACCATTTACAATGAATCTATACACTTTATCCTTAAAACGATAAGCACTAATCCAAATAGGGAGTAGTGTATGTTTAAATGTTGTATTTGAATATCCTGTAGATGTCCATGTTACTTTTTGATGGTCACCACCAATTTGAAGTTTGATTGCTTCTTTAATCTGTGGATCTATCTTGTCTTTGGCTACATCGAAACCATCTTTTAAACCAATACTATATGTTTCTGTTCTAAAACCAGAAAGAAATTTTTCATCAAAAGGAACTAAATTCTCTAAATCCCATGGTTCTAGTTTATCAGTCTTTTTTTGTGGTAGAGATTTAGATGCGATTACTAAAACATCATCAAAGAATAAGCTAATGCTACCACGAACATTTGTCCATCGGGTTTTTGTGACAGTACGTGTTTTTGTTTCTCCGTTTTCTGTGTATGTTTCAGTTGTTTTGTAATCAATACCTCTTTGACCTTTATAATGAGTATATGTATCAGAGTCGTATGTCCAGTATGGAATGTACATACCTGCAATTTTTTCTGCTTGTGTAGCAAACTTTTTTAGTCCTGGAGGTGCAAACCAAAGCTTTTTAAGCCATCCCTTAAAGGATTCTAATGCATCTTTTGATTTAATCTTAAAAGGTAATACTGATTTAGGTTTAATTTGTTTGCTTGTACTTTCGTTTTTAACAATTAATTTATTTCCACAAAAGGGACACTCACTTGAAACAATATTTGGATCTAATGTAGTTATTGCTCCACAAGCATCACATGCAATAGTTGAAACTTCTTCGAGATCCTCACCAGATTCAGCTTCTTGTAGATGTTTCTCAAAATCTAATTCATCTATAGACTCTTCGCTAATTTCAATTTCATTTTTTGTTCCACAATAGGGACATGTTAAAGCTGTTGTACCAGGCTCAAACTCTAGTTTTGCAGCACAATTACAACAAATGATTTCTTCCTGATTTGTGTCGGCTAATTTAGGGTCAAAAGTATTTTCTTCCACGTCTAATATATTTAATTATTAATGAGAATGTAAAATTAAACATTATTTATTGTAGTTCATAACACAAAATCAATTATTTTTGTAGTATAATTGATGCAGATGTTTATGCTGTTTAGTATTAGATATTAACATTAAATATGTTAGGCATCAGCAAATTACGGACTTATTAACAGGATTTTGGTGCAAATCGTGAAAAAAAATAGTAAAAAGTTTTGCTATTAAAATAAAAATGTCGATTTTTGCAGTCCTAAAAAATTAAAGAGATTAAAGTTATGGCAAAAATTTGTCAAATTACAGGAAAGACAGCAATGGGTGGAAATAATGTTTCTCACTCAAAACGTAGAACGAAAAGAACTTTTGACGTTAACCTACATACAAAACGTTTTTATAATGAAGAAACTGGTAAGTGGGTGACACTAAAAGTATCTGCAAGAGGTATTAAAACAATATCTAAAAAAGGATTAAGTGTAGCTTTAAAAGAAGCAAAAGAAAAAGGTTACATTAATTAATATCGGGAGGATAAATAATGGCTAAGAAAAGTAAAGGAAATCGCGTTCAGGTTATATTAGAATGTACTGAGCACAAGGAGTCTGGCATGCCAGGAACTTCTAGATATATTACTGTGAAAAACAGAAAAAACACTCCTGATAGAATGGAGCTTAAGAAGTATAACCCTATCTTGAAAAAGGTAACAGTACATAAAGAAATTAAATAATTTGAATTATGGCAAAGAAAGTAGTTGCAACACTGAAAAAAGAAGGCGGCCGTAGCATCGTTAAATGCATTAAAATGGTTAAGTCTCGCGAGAACGGTGCATACCAGTTCAAAGAAACCATCATTGATAAAGAATTATCAAAAGAGTTTTTTGCAAAAAAATAAAAACTTTTTAAAAATATTTAAAGCACCTACCCTTGAGGACAGGTGCTTTTTGTTTTATACTTTATTTAACTTATATTTGTAAAAAACTCAGACTATGGCTTTATTTGGACTCTTTGGAAAAGATAAAAAAGAAAAATTAGATAAGGGACTTGAAAAGACACGTACCAGTGTTTTTGATAAGCTAAATCGTATAGTATTTGCAAAATCTAAAGTTGATTCTGAGGTACTTGATGAACTCGAAGAGGTCTTGATTACTTCTGATGTTGGAGTTGAAACAACAGTTAGAATAATTGAGAGAATTGAGGAGCGAGTAAAAAATGAAAAGTATGTTGGGACAGACGAGTTAAATGAATTATTACGTGACACTATTGCATCTTTACTTGATGAGAATAATGCAGGTGCTGAAAATGATGATGAATTATTAGCAAAGCATAAACCGTATGTTATTATGGTTGTAGGTGTAAATGGTGTTGGGAAAACTACAACAATTGGGAAGCTTGCAAATAAATACAAAAATGCTGGGAAAAAAGTCTATATTGGAGCTGCCGATACTTTTAGAGCAGCAGCAATAGATCAACTTCAGATTTGGGCAGATAGAGTAGGTGTGCAGATGATTAGACAAGATATGGGATCTGACCCTGCTTCAGTAGCTTTTGATACTGTACAAGCAGCAATTAAAGCTGAAGCAGATGTAGTAATTATTGATACTGCAGGTCGTTTGCATAATAAAGTTGGCTTGATGAACGAGCTTTCTAAAATTAAACGTGTAATGCAAAAACTTATAGATGTTGCACCTCACGAAGTTATGCTTATTATTGATGGATCTACAGGTCAAAATGCTTACGAACAGGCAAAACAATTTACAAAAGCTACAGATGTAACAGCACTTTCTGTTACAAAATTAGATGGAACAGCTAAAGGTGGTGTTGTAATTGGTGTTTCTGATCAATTTAAAATACCTGTAAAATATATTGGGATTGGAGAAGGTATCGAAGATCTTCAGGTATTTGATAAACGAGAATTTGTTGATTCGTTATTTAAGCAAAATTAATACTCTCTAAAAAAGTTATTAATTGTCTTAGTTCTTAGTATTATATTAAAGATAGACATAAAATAAGAATTATGAACAGATCTTTTATCCCCTTCTCTTCATAGGCAACTTTGTCCTCTTAATTCCATCATAAGAGTAAAATGCATTTGCTACAGCTCCAGCGGTTGGAACAAGACCAATCTCACCGATACCTTTTGCGCCATATGGACCAACAGGATCTTTAACTTCAACGCCTCTTACATCAATTTCAGGAGTCTGGTGAGCTCTAAGTATCTGTAAATCTTTCATTTTATTGCTAACAAGATAGCCATCTTTCATTGGTAAATCTTCGCTTAATGCATATCCAAGTCCCATGTGTACTCCACCTTCTATCTGACCTTCGAAAAGCATTGGGTTCATGATTTTTCCTGCATCGTGAGCAGCAATCATTTTCTTAATGTTTCCATCATCATCAAGAATACAAACTTGAGTAGCATAACCATAAGAATAATGAATTACTGGTTCTTTGTCAGTTACTCCTGGTTTGGTTGTCCAGTCACAAACATATTGTCCTGAATATGTTTTTCCAGAAAGTTCTTTTAGAGATTTAGTCTTTAAGTCTTCTATAAGACTTTTTGCCGCATTTATCACCGCAAGTCCAACCAAGGCAGTTGCACGTGATGATGTTGTCATTCCTGTTTTTATTTGAGCATCTGTATCAACAATTACATCAATAATATCAGGTGAAATAGAGGTTTCTTGACAAAGAGTTTGTAAAGCCATATTGTGTACTCCTTGCCCCATTTCTGTCCAGCCATGATTTAGAATTATTTTGTTTTCAGAAATGATTTCTATTTTTACTTTTGATTCGTCAATCATTCCATTTCCAACACCAGAGTTTTTTATCCCGCAAGCAATTCCTGCAAATTTTGCATTATTAAAATCTTCCTTAACAGCTTCTAATGATTCTCTGATACCAACACCGAAAACTTTTTGACCGGTTGAAGTTCTTAATCCATCAATTAACGCATTGTCGTATCTGAATTGCCAACGATCAAATCCGCCTTTTTTGCAAATTTCGTCGATACAACTTTCTATTGCAAACGATACCTGATTAGCACCAAATCCACGCATTGCACCACAAGGAATATTATTTGTGTAAACAGTTTTTGCTTCAATGTCAATTTGAGGAATAAAGTATCCCCCAGCTGCATGTCCAGCAACCCTTTCCATTACTTTCATTCCTACTGAAGCATATGCTCCAGTATCTCCAACTGCACGTAGTTTTAGTGCTGTTAGTTTACCATTTTCGTCTGCACCAACTTCCATATCCATAAAAACAGGATGGCGTTTTGGATGCAACATTATAGATTCTTCACGTGTTAGAGTGATTTTTACAGGTCTGTCCATCAAGTATGAAAACATAGATGTATGTCCTTGAATACTAAGATCTTCTTTTCCGCCAAAACCACCACCATTAGGGACGAGTGTAACACGAACTTTCTCCTCAGGTAAACCAAGTATTAGAGCAATTTGTCTGCGATCTTCGTAAACGCCCTGGCTTTGGCTAAATATTTCCATTCCACCATTACCATCAGGACGAGCAACTGTTGCTTCTTTTTCAAGAAAAGCATGCTCGATACGTTGTGTTTCATAATGGTCTTTTGATGTGTATTTAGAATTCGCTAAAGCTTCATCAGCATTTCCTAATGTAAATTGAGTTGTGTCAAAATTATTAGGTTTTTCAGGATGTACACGTTCTCCATCAATGGCTTTATATACATCTGTTTCTGGTTTTAAAATCTCATAATCAATCTTAATTAACTTAATAGCTTTACGTGCTATTTCGTCTGAATCAGCTACCACTCCAGCTAAAACATCACCAATATAATGTGTAGTTTGCCCTTCTTCTATCATTACATGCCAATCTTTTAAAATAAGACCAACAATTTTCTCAGCAGGAATATCTTTTGCCGTAAATATGCGATGCACACCTTTTACTTTTTCAGCTTCAGATGTATCGATTTTTAAAATCTTTGCTTTTGGATAATCACTAAATTTTAATGCTCCAAATAACATGTTTTCAAGAAAAATGTCATCCACAAAATCTCTATTACCCAAAGCAGTGTCATAAGAGTCATATTTTGGATGTGAAACGCCAATTTTCCCACTGGTTTTTGTAATCTCAAGATTTTTGTCTTCACAAATACACTCACTTGCATGAACTATTGCATCTTCAATTTTCTTATAACCAGTGCAACGACAAATATGTGGCTTTATAGCTTTTCTAATTTCTTCTAAAGTAGGTTTTGGGTTGTTCTGTAAAAGAATTTTTGTTCTTGCAACAAAACCTGGGGAACAGAATCCACACTGAACAGCGCCTTTATTTACAAATGCTTTTGCAATAGTATCTTTTACATATTCTGGGAATCCTTCTGTTGTGAAAATTTCTGCATTTTCCAATGTTTTCATTTTTTGAACGCATGCTAGTTTTGCTTTTCCGTTTATTTCAACAGTGCACGCACCACAAACAGCCTGTCCAGAGCAACCATCTTTAGCAGAGGTTATGTGTTTGTCAAGACGTAAATAGTTTAGTAATGTTTTTCCCGGATCACCTGTATAAGTTTGCTTTTCGCCGTTTAAAGTAAATTTTATCATGATAAATTTAATAAATTTATAGTATTCAATTGACAAGATTCAATAGTCAAGCGGCAATAGCCAAGTTAAAGTTATGCTCCTTGATTTTTGTATCTTGATTCTTGTTTATTGTCTTTTATATCTTGTTTCTTTCTCATTCAAATGAGATGCAATATAATAAAATTTATTTTTTGCTGAAAAACTTTTTTAGGCTTTCTGTATCAGGTTTTACAGATTTTGGAATGTCCAATAATTTGTGAACTGATTTGAGGTCTTTAAGCCCACTACCAGTGAGTAAAACAACATTATTTGAATCCTTATCTAGTTTATTTTGATCGTAATAAGAAAGTAGTCCTGCAAATGCTGTTGCTGCTGCTGGTTCTGCAAAAATTCCTGTGTTTCTTGATAAAATCATTGATGCATTTAGAATTTGATCATCTTTTACTGTTAGATATTCTCCAGAATACTTTTTAATAAATTGTTTAGCCAGATTGAAATTTCTAGGAATATCTACAGATATTGAATCAGCAATTGTTGAGCTGGCCTTGACTTCAAAAGTATCTTTATCTATATTGCGTACGATATTGTCGCTACCTTCTGATTGTACCATTACAATTGTGGGTATCTTTTCAATAATACCAAGTTCAAGAAGATCTTCAAATCCTTTATAAACACCTGAAATAATAACCCCATCGCCAACAGGGACAAAAACTCTGTCTGGTATTTGATCACCAATTTGTGAAAATATCTCGTAAGAAACTGTTTTCTTTCCTTCAATTGTAAATGGATTAAATGCAGTATTTCTGTTATACCACCCAAATTCTTCAGTTGCTTTAATACTAAGATCAAAAGCATCGTCATAAGTGCCTTTTACAGGAACAATAGTTGCTCCGTACATTATTATCTGAGTGAGTTTTGCAATAGGAGCAGCTTCAGGAACCATAACTATTGCTTTTTGATTTTGTGAAGCACACAATCCTGCCAAAGAAGAACCTGCATTACCTGTTGATGCTGCTACGATGGTTTCAAAACCTTTTTCTTTTGCATAGGCAGACACAACTGCAGAGGCTCTGTCTTTAAATGAAAATGTGGGATTTTGAGAATCATCTTTAAAGAATAAGTTAAAAGGTAATTCTTTATTATCAAGTTTGTTGAATTGATAAAATGGAGTATTCCCAACTTCTAATTCTGGTAAGCTTTCCAGTTTGTCAATTGGTAGTAAATCCAAAAATCCACGAATTTGTAAATCTTCTATTCCACTTATTTCAGTTTTGAGTTCATCATAATTGTAAATTGTTTTTAGAACTCCTTTTGGAGGTCGATCGTCAGTATTTGTTTTACTACATAAAGGGCAAAGGTACATTGTCTTGCTTCCATCATACTCTTTATTACAATCTATACAGCGATATTTAAATTTTGACATGTTGTTTGGTTTTATATGATATAAAAATATTAAAAAAAACTGGTCGCACAATACAATACGACCAGTAATATTTAGGAACAGCTTAATTTGGATTGAGTATTATTTCAATAAACCTGTTCTTTCGTTAAATTCATTAATCAATTCATCCCAACGTTCTGTTTGGTGGAATATTTGATTCCAAATTTCACGATCATACCACATTTGATTTAAATCTTCAAGCTCTTTTGCTTGTTGCTCAATCCAAGTATAATATTTAAGGTTGTGAATTGCTTTACGATCATTGTAATTCAATTCTTTCATATTATCGGTTCTTTCACCAAGTAGACATTTTTCAAAGTCTTTTGCTGCTTGTAGGGTGCTATATTGACCTTTTTCTGCAGTTTGCTCTTCAATTCTTGAACCATACATATCAGCAGAGTCTGTTGCAATAGTAATTACTACATCTTCGCTTGTCATTTCGTAATATTTTGCAGTTTTAATTGCAGACAATAGGTTTCCAATACCAGAAATTCCAATTAAGTGTAATTCATTAATTATTTCATCTGGAATACCAAAAGTTCTTAAATAGTCATGTCCTTCTTTTTCGTTGAATAGACGTAAAATTCTCATGCAGTCTTCATCATCAATTGCAGTAACAACATCTGTATTCTTTACATTATGAATCCATGGTACGTGTTTATCACCAATACCTTCGATGCGGTGTCCACCAAAACCATTCATGAGTAAAGTAGGGCATTGTAGAGCCTCTGAAGCTACAACTTTAATGTGTGGAGCTAAAGTTCTTAAATAATCTCCTGCTGCAATTGTTCCAGCTGAACCAGTTGCAGATACATAAGCTGCAAGATTACTGTTGTCTGCTTTAATTTTATTGTATACTTCTTCAATTGCTTTTCCAGTTGTATTATAATGCCAAACTGCATTTCCAAATTGGTCAAACTGATTGAAAATTACGCATTCAGGTCTTGTATCTCGAATTTCCCAGCATTTATCGTAGATCTCTTTAACGTTAGATTCACAACCAGGAGTTGCAATTACTTCAGAACCAATTACATCGCGTAACCATTCGAACCTTTCTTTACTCATTTCTTCAGGAAGAATAGCAACAGATTCTGTTCCCATAAGTTTTGAATCGAATGCACCACCACGACAGTAATTACCTGTTGAAGGCCAAACTGCTTTATGATATGTTGGGTCAAAACCACCAGTTGTAATACTTGGAGCCAAACAACCATAAGCAGCGCCTACTTTATGTGCTCCTGTTGGGAAATATTTTCCTATTAATAATACAATACGTGCATCTACGCCTGTAATTTCTTTAGGTAGTTCAATATAATTAACATCACCATATAATCCACCAGTTTCTTTTGGTTCGTTTTTCCAGGTAATTCTGAAAAGATTTAATGGGTTGATATCCCATAATCCAATATTTTTAAGCTGATCTTTTATTTTATCAGGGATTAAATCTGGATTCTGCTGCTGTTTGAAAGTTGGTAAAATAATACCTCTTTCTTTATAAATCTTTACTGCATTTTCTAATGCTTTTTCATTCGTTACTTTATTTATTAACTCAATCATAATCAAATGTTTAATATGTTAGAATTCTTTTTCTTCTATATGAAATTAAAGATAATTAATTAAGGGTTAAAACTTTCGAATAACCGGATAATTTAATTGTCTTTAAAGCTGATATGGTTTCCTCCCGCGGTATAAGTCTTACGCGTCTTGTTTGCATACAGAACGCAAATCTAATAAAAATTATTGAGAATTTCATGCGGAATTCTCAAAATATTACCTGAGATAGAGGTTTTTATATGGAATGTAAGTTTTACTTTTGGATGTAGGGTATTTAATTTAATTCATAGATGTATTCCCACACATGTTTATGAATAATGCCATTTTCATTTTTAATAAGGATGTCATCCATGCTGAGAACGAATTTGGGTAAGTTGTCATTAATTTTTTCAAAAGCTCCAAACTCACGAGAAATAGTTTCAGAAGTTTCCATTATGTATGATACTTGTATATAATGCTTTGCATTTTCTTTTTCTGCAACAAAGTCAACTTCAAAATCTTTGCCAGATAATATACTTGTTTTATAACCTGCAATATTTAAATGTAAAAAAACTGTGTTTTCTAGCATAGATCCAATATCCTGAATTAAACTGGGGTATAAATAATTTCTAAAACCCAAATCATTTATATAGAATTTTTTTTCTCCTGAAAGTAGTTCTTTTGTTTTAGGAGACATTCGTGCAGCCTCATGAATTAGAAAAGCATCTTGCATGTAATTTATGTATTGTGAGATTGTCGAATAATCAGTTTTTCTGTTTTTGCTTTTGAAATATTTGATTATTGAAGGAACTGATGTCATATTGCCGACATTATGTAAAAGGAACAGAAAAATGTCTTCCAATAAGACATAGTCTCTTATTTTATGTCTGTACATGATATCTTTTAACAATATAGTGTTTTTTAGAGCTTGGAAATAATGAGTAACAGTGTCATTTGAGCGTAGATTTAGACGTTCTGGAAGCCCCGTGTTGGTTAGGTATGAAATAAAATTTATTTTGTTATTCTGTAATTTATTTATTATAAGAAATTCTTTGTATGAAAAAGGGAATACTTCTATAACAATATATCGTCCGGAAAGCAAACTTGCCATTTCTCCTGATAGTAAATTTGAATTTGACCCTGTAATAATTATTTCATATTCTTTTACTGGGTGCTGAGATAATGAGACAATAAGCTTTTCCCAATTTTCGATATCTTGTATTTCATCAAAGAACAGATAAACTTTTCCTTTAGGTTTATAAGTTGACTCATATAGTTTGAATAGAGCTGCAAGTTCTTCCGCATTCTTTATACTTTCAAACTCAAACATCTCTTTGTTAAGATAAAATATGTTTTTTCGATTGATATTCTTTTCATGGATGAGTTTGTGCATTAATTGTCTGACAATTACACTTTTTCCAGTCCTTCGTTGACCGACAATTACTTTTATCAGATTATTATCAAGTGAATTCCAGAGCTTTGTTATATACAGGTCTCTTGTGTGTCCGAGTTTGAAGTTGGGGTTTTTATCCCAGTAATTAATGCTGAGTAATTCTTTTAATGTATCTTTCATAATGCTATTGATTATAATCAAATATTGTGTAAATATATCAATAAATTAGAATATAAACAAATATTTAGAAGAAGTCAAATAATATTTGATTATAATCAAATATTGTGCAAGTAGTGTTGAGAATTTGAATATAATCAAATATGATTCAAATTTGAATCCTGATTTTGATATTGTAAAATGTTATGATAAAATGTAAATGGTTCGGCATGATAATCCATTCGTCCAAAATTATACGTTTATGGTATTCTGGAATTTTTAATAATTCGTTTTTTATAATTTTACCATATTCTGATAGCATTATTTTATCATTTTGGATTTCACCCAAATATGAAACAGAATTCTGTGTGTTCAACGAGATGTAATAATACCAATTTGATTATAGAATGCCGTATTGGATACGCCATTATTTTTTCCTTTTTATCAAGGCGAAAAATTATAGCATAGCCTTAGCTATGGTACAATTTTTCAACGATGAGTAAATGGAAAAGAATAAGTTTATATACGGCATTTTGTGGTCAATTT